>ENA-UOUJ01000348-UOUJ01000348.1-activated-sludge-metagenome-genome-assembly--contig:-NODE-348-length-34250-cov-4.123088_pt1 | contig 34250 bp, 43 predicted proteins | sample MGYA00249839_ERZ747224 | MGnify/ENA primary metagenome ERZ747224 (study PRJEB28782, sample SAMN03220277) | activated sludge metagenome | biome: wastewater; feature: sewage sludge; material... | reverse complement strand
GTGGAGAACTGGCGCAGCAGCCGTTCTCGCGCGATGTCGTCCGTGAAGGCCCAGTCGTCCACCGGCTGTGCATGGAAGCGGTCCACGCAGGCGTTGATCAACGGGTCCAGACTGCCGCGGGGGTAGAGCAGTTCCTTGGGCGCGTGGCTGTCCAGCAATTTGGCCACCTGCTCGGCATCCTCCTCGGCCACCATGAACTCGCCGGTGGTGACGTCGAGCAGGGCTAGTCCATGGCGGCCACCCTGACCGGTGATCGCAGCCAACCAATGGTTGTCGCGCTGTTCCACCACCTGGTCGTTGAACGAGACACCTGGCGTGACCACCTCGGTGATGCCCCGTTTCACCACGCCCTTGGCCTGCTTGGGGTCCTCCAGCTGGTCGCATATCGCCACGCGCAGGCCGGCGCGGACCAGGCGGGGCAGATAGGTCTCCAGGGCGTGGTGCGGGAAGCCGGCCAGCTCCATTTCGCTGCTTCCCCCGTTGTTCCGCTTGGTCAGCGTGATGCCCAGCACCCGGGAGGCGGTGATCGCATCCGATCCGAAGGTCTCGTAGAAGTCGCCCACCCGGAACAGGAGCACGGCATCCGGATGCTGCGACTTGATGCGGGCATATTGTTGCATCAGTGGGGTCTCTGCGGCCGGTCTGCTCATCGGTTTGCGTGCTCCAAGGCGCTATTTTCGTGCGCCGCCAAGGTACGGAGGGCCCCTGTGGGCGCCGACCCTTCACACACCCGCGTTCTGCACATCTTCCGAACATGCCGGCCAGCGACCGCAAGCTCTCCATGGACGAACTGGGCCGCGTGGCACCGGACGCGTATCAGGGTCGTTCGGACCGCCCCCTCGTGGTCATCCTCGATGATGTGCGCAGCAGGCATAATGTGGGCTCCATCTTCCGATCGGCGGATGCCTTCGGGGTGACACGGATCCTGTTGTGCGGATTCACTCCGCAACCTCCGCATCGCGAGATCGAGAAGACCGCCCTGGGAGCCACCCTCAGTGTGCCTTGGTCCCATGTCGGGGACACAGCCGATGCGGTGCGGGACCTGCAGGCGCAGGGCTACCGCGTGCTGGCGGTGGAGCAGACGGTGCAGGCGTTGCCGATCGGCGACGTGGTGCTGGATGACCGACCGCTGGCCCTGGTCTTCGGCAATGAGCTCGAGGGGGTCTCCGACGCGGTCGTCCAGGCCTGCGATGGGTGCATGGTCATTCCCCAGCATGGCAGCAAGCATTCGCTCAATGTTTCGGTGTGCGCGGGCGTGGTGCTGTGGTGGGCCACTGGGCGGATCGTGTAACCCGGTGGCCTTCGGATCCCGTTCAAGGGGCAACCATTCGATGGACCAACGTCCTTGGTTGAACGAGGTTGATGGTCCTTCGGCCTTGTGTGGAACGGAAACCTTCTATATTTGGCTGCCCCCGGAGGTATATCCATGCATCTGCTCAGGCTTCGCACCATCATCCTGCTGCTCGTTCTGGGCTGGTTGTCGGTGGAGCCTCTTTCCGCGCAGTATTTCCGGCAGTCGAGCTATTGGAAGACCCACCGCAAGGAGATCGAGTTCGGTTTCGGCATTTCCAACTTCCTGGGTGAACTGGGTGGGCGCAACCAGATCGGGTCGCCCTTCCTGTGGGACCTGGAGATGAGCAAGACGCGACCGGCGGCCAGTCTGGGCTTTCGGTATTACCTGGCCCGCAAGGTCGCCCTGCGCACGCGGTTCACCTACGGCGTGCTGGCCGGTAATGACAACCTCACGTCAGAGCCGTACCGGCAGAACCGCAACCTCAACTTCAAGTCCGATGTGTTCGAGGGCTCGCTGGTCGTGGAACTGCATTTCTACCGCGAGGAGCTCGGCCACGTGTACGACCTGCGCGGGGTGAAAGGCACGAAATCGTCCCGTGTGGGCCTGTATGTGTTCGGCGGTATCGGCGGGTTCTACTTCGATCCCCGGACCCAGTTCAACAACAGCTGGGTGCGCTTGAAGCCGCTTGGCACCGAAGGACAGGGTCTGCCGGGAGGGGCTGACGAGTACAATAACTGGGGGGTGTGCATCCCCATGGGCTTCGGTGTGCGCAAGGCCTTCTCCAAGAGCATCAGCGCGGGTCTGGAGATACAGTACACCAAGACCTTCACGGATTACATCGACGATGTGAGCGGCGTGTACTACGACCCGGAGGCCCTGCTCGTCGCACGTGGTCCGGAAGCTGTTTTCCTCGCCGATCCCAGCCTGGGGCTTATCCCTGGCCAGACCGCCATCGGTCAGCAGCGCGGGGACCCCGAGGACCTCGATGCCTACCTGTTCTTCAAGGCACAGGTGCATTACAAGTTGTACAAGTACCGCACGGGTGCCAAGAAGTACCGTGCCCGCCTGCGCCGTCAGAAGATCGTATTCTGATGAGGCTTCGTGCAGCGGATGCACGAGCGAGGGTCTGACTGTCCCCCCCATCCGAGCGGGAGCGGCGATCGCCTCAGCCCTCCACCACCGTCAATTTCGCGAAGCGCAGCAATAGCTGTTTCTGACCCGCGCTCGGGAAGAACACCGTGGCCTTGAGGTCCGGCGCGTTGCCTTCCACCTTCAGCACCTTGCCCTTGCCGAAGCGCTCGTGCTCCACGGTCATGCCTTCGGCGATGTCCGCGGATGGTCCACCGAGGGAATCGGTGGCCTGCATGGGCGTGCCACTGGGGCTGATCCGCTTCAGGTTGCGGCGCTCCTCGGGAGCGGGTGGGGGAGGCGTTGGCCGGGCGGTGGGCCGCTGGATGCCGGGCGCGGTGCGTTCACGGCCATACACGGGCTTGGAGGGGCGCTCCTCGCCAGGCTGTTCCGTGGCTGAACGCCGGGCCCAGGGTGGGGTGGTGGAGTAGCTCGGCGCGGCGCGTTCGCTGCTGCGCGGCATCTCCAGGAATTTCGGGTCGATCTCGTCGATGAAGCGGCTGGGTTCGCTGGCCGTGAGGTTGCCCCACTTGTAGCGGCTCATCGCGTAGCTCAGCGTGCAGCGCTTCTCGGCCCGCGTCAGGGCCACATAGAACAGGCGACGCTCCTCCTCCAGGTCGGCGCGGGTCTGCACCGCCATCAGGTTGGGGAAGAGGTCCTCCTCCAGGCCCACCACATGTACATACGGGAACTCCAGGCCCTTGGCCGCGTGGATGGTCATCAGGCTTACGCGGTCCGTGTCGTTCGGATCCTCGTTGTCCGCGTCGGTCAGCAGCGCCACATCGATGAGGAAGTCGCTCAGGGTGCGGGGCACATCCGTGCCCTCGGCCTGCGCATCGCTGAACTCCTTCATGCCCGCGAGCAGTTCCTGCACGTTCTCGTAGCGGCTCACGCCTTCCGGGGTCTTGTCGGTGAACAGCTCCCGGGTGATGCCGGTGCGGCGGGCGATCTCCTCACCGAGCACGGCGGCGCTCTGCGTGGGCAGCATGGCCTGGAAGCCCTGGATCATCAGCACGAAGTCGGCCAGGGCCTTCCGCGTGCCGCCATGCACATCGATGAGCTCGGCGTACTGGGTGAGCAGGTCCCAGATGCCCAGCTTGTGCGCGGCGCTGGCCACCACCAGCTTGTCCACCGTGGTCTGCCCGATGCCCCGAGTGGGGTAGTTGATCACACGCTTCAGTGCTTCCTCGTCGTTGGGGTTGCACACCAGGCGGAAGTAGCTGATCAGGTCCTTGATCTCCTTGCGCTGGTAAAAGCTGAGCCCGCCATAGATGCGGTAGGGGATGTTCAGCTTGCGCAGCGCCTCCTCCATGCTGCGGCTCTGCGCGTTGGTGCGGTACAGGATGGCGAAGGCCTTGTTGGCGGCCTGTTGCTGCATCCGCGTCTCGAAGATGCTGTGCGCCACGAAGGCGCCCTCCTCGTTGTCGCTCAGCGCGCGATGCACCCGGATCTTCTCGCCCTCGGCATTGTCGGTCCAGATGGTCTTCTTGATCTGGTCCCTGTTCTTCTCGATGAGCGAATTGGCCGCGCCCACGATCGTCTTCGTGCTGCGGTAGTTCTGTTCGAGCTTGAAGAGCTTGTGGTCCGGGTAGTCGCTGCGGAAGTTGAGGATGTTCTGGATGTTGGCGCCGCGGAAGGCGTAGATGCTCTGGCTGTCGTCGCCCACCACGGTGAGGTTCTCGTGCCGTGCGGCCAGGGTGCGCACGATGTTGTACTGCACCAGGTTGGTGTCCTGGTACTCGTCCACGAGGATGTACTGGAAGCGCTGCTGGTACTTCAGCATGGCCTCCGGATGGTCGCGGAACAGCAGCGCGGTGTTGAACAGCAGGTCGTCGAAGTCCATGGCGCCGGCGCGGAAGCACTTCTCCGCATAGGCCTTGTAGATCTCACCGATCTTCTCGCGCCCGGTGCTGGCGTCGTTCGCCATCAGCTCGGCGTTGGCCAGGTATTCCAGCGGACCGATGAGGTTGTTCTTCGCGATGCTGATGCGGGCATGCACCTGGTTGGGCTTGTACAGCTTGTCGTCCAGCTGCCACTCCTTCAGGATGCCCTTGATCACACTGCGGCTGTCGTCGGAATCGTAGATGGTGAAGTCCTTCGGGTAGCCGAGCTTGTCGGCCTCCGCGCGAAGGATGCGGGCGAACACGCTGTGGAAGGTGCCCATCCACAGGTTGCGTGCCTCGGTGCTGCCCTGCTGGCCCAGGATCTTGCCGATGCGCTCCTTCATCTCCTTGGCCGCCTTGTTGGTGAAGGTGAGGGCCAGGATGCGGAAGGGGTCCACGCCCTTGGCGGCCATCAGGTGGGCGATGCGCATGGTGAGCACGCGCGTTTTTCCGCTGCCGGCACCGGCGATCACCATGTTGGGGCCTTCGGTGGCCTCCACGGCGGCACGCTGGGCGGGATTGAGGCCGTCGAGATAGTTCATGCAGCCTGCAAAGGTAGCCGGGGTACCGGGGTCGGCCGGCGCCTGTTGATAAGCTCTAGAGCGCGGCCGTGCGTGCCGTGTAGCGCGTGGCGCGGCGTTCACCTGCGGAAGTGATCCGTCCGGCCCGGCAGGACTCGGCCAGGTCGCGTGTGGCGGTGGCGGTGCTCAGCTCGGGGAAGAAGGCCAGGTAGTCCTTCCGTCGGAAAGGACGCACGCCCCATTGCTGGAGGAAGGTGGCCATGCGGTCGGGGGCCTTGCGCACGGGGTCCGGCTCGGCGAGCAGTTCGGCCAGGGCCTCATCGATGCGTTCGAGCAGGTAGGTGATGAAGCCACCGCAGTCGCCGCGCCGATCGGCATACTCCAAGGAGGCGTGGTAGGCCGGCGCGGTGTTCAGGATGAAGGCTTCCACGGGAAGGAAGCTGAACACATCCCAATGGCGCATGAGGAGGCGCTTCTGCCACAGGCGCGCCAACCGGCCATTGCCGGCAGCAAAGGGGCGCAGGTAGATGAGCCCGAAATGCAGGACGCAACTGGTGATCAATGGCGGGAAGTCGTCATCCTCGGCGAAGCGGAGCAGGTCCTGCACGGTGGCCGGCAGGTCGATCGCCGGGGCCACGCGGAGGGGCTCGGGGTCGCCATAGAGCACGTCCATGGGCCCGGTGCGGTAGTGTCCCGCGTCCAGGGCAAGCCCGTGCATCAGCACCGCATGGGCCTGGCGCAGGTCGTTCGCCAGGAAGGGGTCCAGGTGGGGCAGGAGCTCCAGCACCCGGTGCGTGTTCACCACCTCCAGGTCGGCGGGGCCCTGCACCTGCGACGGCCGGCTGACCAGCTCCGCCACCGGGAGCATGTCCACCTCGCTGCCCTCGATGGCCAGGGTGGCGTGCACACTGCTCACGCGGTAGGCTTTCTCCAGCGCGGGCGGGCAGCGGTGCAGGTGCCGGGCATGGACCTCCCCCAGCCGGTGGTGGATGGTGGCCAGGAGGTGGAGCATCCGGGGGTCGATGGAGTAGTAGGTGACGCTGCCGAGGTCCATGGAATAAGATCAAATGATCTGAACAAAGATGAGGTCTTCCACCGGTGGATGCAAGCCGTGTGGGAGGTCCGCTCATGCGCTCACAGGGGTGCCATGGACCCGCGTGAATGAATGTAAACACATGAATTACAATCGGTTATGTTAAATGTGGAGGGGCTGGCGGAATGTCGCCGGACGAGGAGTGAACGGCCCGCGCTGGACTTTTTCATCAACCGATGGGTGTTCGGAACGGGGATCTGTGTACCTTCGCAGCCCGTTTTCGCCAAGAAGTGCGCGGAAACGCCTGACAGCCAAGACGAAAGGAGCTCATGCCAACCATCCAACAGCTGATCCGCAAGGGCCGCGAGAACCCTGAGTACAAGAGCAAATCGGTCGCACTGACCCGTTGCCCTCAGCGCCGCGGCGTATGCACCAAGGTGTACACCACCACCCCGAAGAAGCCGAACTCGGCACTTCGCAAGGTGGCCAAGGTCCGCCTGGTGAACGGTTACGAGGTCATCGCCTACATCGGCGGTGAAGGTCACAACCTGCAGGAGCACAGCATCGTGCTGGTGCGCGGCGGTCGTGTGAAGGACCTCCCCGGCGTGAAGTACCACATTGTGCGCGGCGTGCTCGACACCTCGGGTGTGGAGGGCCGCAACCAGCGTCGTTCCAAGTACGGCACCAAGCGTCCGAAGCCCGGACAGGCGCCTGCCAAGAAGAAGTAAGCGTTCACGGATAGCGTAAACGAGCCATGCGGAAGAAAGCGGTAAAGCACACGATCCTGCCCGACCCCAAGTTCGGCGATGAGCAGGTGACCAAGTTCGTGAACAACCTGATGTACGACGGCAAGAAGAGCAAGTCGTTGGACATTTTCTACGGCGCCATCGACCTGGTGGCCGAAAAGAGCGGTGAGGACGGCTTGGAGATCTTCCGCAAGGCCCTGGCCAACGTAACCCCCCAAGTGGAGGTGCGCAGCCGCCGGGTGGGCGGGGCCAACTTCCAGATCCCCCAACCCGTGCGCGAGAACCGCAAGGAGAGCCTGGCCATGAAATGGCTGATCGGATACAGCCGCAAGCGCAACGAGCGCAGCATGGAGCAGAAGCTCGCCAACGAGATCATGGCCGCCGCCAAGGAGGAAGGGGCCGCATTCAAAAAGAAGGAGGAGGTGCACAAAATGGCCGAGGCGAACAAGGCCTTCAGCCATTTCCGCTTCTAAGCCACAGAGCAACCAAACCATGTCACGCGACCTTCATTTCACGCGCAACATCGGCATCATGGCGCACATTGATGCCGGCAAGACGACCACGTCCGAGCGCATTCTGTACTACACCGGGGTGAACCACAAGCTGGGTGAAACCCACGATGGCACCGCCACCATGGACTGGATGGCGCAGGAGCAGGAACGCGGCATCACCATCACCTCCGCCGCCACCACCACCTTCTGGAACTACCGCGGCAACAAGTACAAGATCAACCTGATCGACACCCCGGGCCACGTGGACTTCACCGTGGAGGTGGAGCGCAGCCTGCGCGTGCTCGACGGTGCCGTGGCCCTGTTCTGCGCCGTGGGCGGCGTGGAGCCCCAGAGCGAGACCGTGTGGCGCCAGGCCAACAAGTACAAGGTGCCCCGCATCGGCTTCGTCAACAAGATGGACCGCAGCGGTGCCGACTTCTTCAATGTGGTGAAGCAGATCCGCGAGCGCCTCGGCGCCAACCCCATCCCCCTGCAGGTGCCCATCGGCTCCGAGGCGGAGTTCAAGGGCGTGGTGGACCTGGTGAACAACCGCGGCATGGTGTGGAACGAGCACGACCAGGGTATGACCTGGACCGAAGTGCCCATCCCCGCCGACCTCCAGGAGACCGTGGACGAGTGGCGCGCGAAGCTCATCGAGGCCGTAGCCGAGAGCGACGACTCCCTCATGGAGAAGTTCTTCGCCGATCCCGACTCGCTGACCGAGGCCGAGATCATGAACGCGATCCGCAAGAGCACGATCAGCATGAGCATCACGCCGGTGCTCTGTGGCAGCTCCTTCAAGAACAAGGGGGTGCAGACCATGCTCGATGCGGTGATGGCCTATCTGCCCAGCCCGGTGGACATCGAGTCCGTGACGGGCGTCAACCCCGACACGGGCGAGGAGGTGATCCGCAGGCCGGATGCCAACGAGCCCATGGCCAGCCTGGCCTTCAAGATCGCGACCGACCCCTATGTGGGCCGCTTGGCCTTCTTCCGTTGCTACAGCGGTGCCATCCCGGCCGGCAGCTACGTGAAGAACATGCGTTCGGGCAACAAGGAGCGCATCAGCCGCATCTTCCAGATGCACGCCAACAAGCAGAACCCGGTCGATGTCATCGAGGCTGGCGACATCGGCGCTGCCGTGGGCTTCAAGGATATCCGCACCGGCGATACGCTGTGTGACGAGAACAACCCGATCGTGCTGGAAAGCATGAGCTTCCCCGAGCCGGTGATCGGCATCGCGGTGGAGCCCAAGACCCAGGCCGACCTGGACAAGCTGGGTGCTTCGCTGGCCAAGCTGGCCGAGGAGGACCCCACCTTCAAGGTGCACACCGACGAGGAGACCGGCCAGACCGTGATCAGCGGCATGGGCGAACTGCACCTGGAGATCATTGTGGACCGCCTGAAGCGCGAGTTCAAGGTGGAGTGCAACCAGGGTGCGCCCCAGGTGAAGTACAAGGAGGCCATCACGGGCACCGTGGAGCACCGCGAGCTCTACAAGAAGCAGACGGGTGGTCGCGGTAAGTTCGCCGACATCCACGTCCGCATCGAGCCGCAGACCGATCCCGAGAAGACCGGCCTGGAGTTCGTGGACGAGATCAAGGGTGGTGTCATCCCGAAGGAATTCATCCAGCCGGTGGCCAAGGGCTTCGAGGCCTCGCTGAAGAACGGCGTGCTGGCCGGCTTCCCGATGGAGAGCCTGAAGGTGACCCTCTATGACGGCAGCTACCACAACGTGGACTCCGATGCACTGAGCTTCGAGATCTGTGCGAAGAGCGCCTTCCGTACCGCCCTGCCCAAGTGCAAGCCGGTGCTGCTCGAGCCGATCATGAAGATCGAGGTGATCACCCCTGAGGAGAACATGGGTGACATCGTGGGTGACCTGAACCGCCGTCGTGGCACCATCCAGGGCATGGAGGACCGTGCCGGCGCCAAGGCCATCAAGGGTCAGGTGCCCCTGAGCGAGATGTTCGGCTACGTCACCAGCCTGCGTACCATGAGCTCCGGCCGCGCCAGCAGCACCATGGAGTTCAGTCACTACGAACAAGCCCCCAACAACATCACCGAGGCCGTGCTGGCCAAGGTGCGTGGTAAAGTATCAGCCTAACGCCAACAGCGATGACCCAGAAGATCCGCATCAAACTGCGGTCCTACGATCACAATCTCGTCGACAAGAGCGCCGAGAAGATCGTAAAGACGGTGAAGAGCACGGGCGCCGTGGTGAGTGGTCCCATCCCTCTGCCCACCCACAAGCGCATTTTCACCGTGCTCCGCTCCCCGCACGTGAACAAGAAGGCCCGCGAGCAGTTCCAGCTCTGCAGCTACAAGCGCATGATGGACATCTACAGTTCGTCCTCCAAGACGATCGATGCCCTGATGAAGCTGGAACTCCCCAGCGGCGTGGACGTGGAGATCAAAGTCTGACCGATAACACGACACAGCCATGAGCGGATTGATCGGAAAGAAGATCGGCATGACCAGCCTGTTCGATACGGACGGGAGCCTGGTGGCCTGTACGGTGATCGAGGCGTCGCCCAACGTGGTGACCCACGTGAAGACCACCGACAAGGACGGCTACACAGCAGTGCAGCTGGCCTACGGTGAGCGCCGTGAGAAGAACACCCCTGCTGCGGCACTGGGGCACTACAAGAAGGCTGGCACCACCCCCAAGGTGAAGGCCCACGAGTTCAAGGAGTTCGAGCAGGAGCTGAAGCTCGGTGACACCATCGGTGTTGACCTCTTCGAGGAGGGCAGCTACGTGACCGTGACCGGCAACAGCAAGGGCAAGGGCTTCCAGGGCGTGGTGAAGCGCCACGGCTTCAGCGGTGTGGGCGAAGGCACGCACGGTCAGCACGACCGGAGCCGCGCCCCCGGTTCGCTGGGCGGCAGCTCGTACCCCAGCCGCGTGTTCAAGGGCCTGCGTATGGCCGGCCGCACCGGTGGGAACAAGGTGACCACCGAGAACCTGAAGGTGGTGAAAGTGGACGCAGGCAAGAACCTGTTGTTGCTCAAGGGCACCGTACCCGGTCCCAAGGGCAGCTACGTGATCATCTGGAAGTAAGATGGAACTCGAGATCTACGGCAAGGACGGCAAGTCCACCGGCAAGAAAGCCAAGCTGAACGACGCGGTCTTCGCGATCGAGAAGCCCAACGACCACGCCATCTGGCTGGACGTGAAGCAGCACCTGGCCAACAAGCGCCAGGGTACGGCCAAGACGCTCGAGAAGAGCGAGGTGAGCGGCAGCACCAAGAAGCTGCACCGCCAGAAGGGCACGGGCGGTTCCCGCAAGGGTTCCATCAAGAGCCCGCTGTTCAAGGGTGGTGCCCGCGTGTTCGGTCCGCAGCCCCGCGATTACGACTTCAAGCTCAACCGCAAGGTGAAGGACCTGGCCCGTCGCAGCGCGCTCACCTACAAGGCGAAGGATGGTGCCATCAAGGTGCTGGACACCACCGGCCTGTCCGCCCCCAAGACCAAGGCTTACGCCGATCTGCTCAAGGCCTTCCAGCTGGACACGCGCAAGAGCGTGCTGGTGGTGCCCTCCAAGGATGACAACGTGCTGTTGAGCGCACGGAACCTCCAGGGTGCCAAGGTGGTGGTGGCCTCCGAGCTGAACACCTACGACATCATGAACGCCAACGGCCTGATCATCCTCCAGGATGCCATCGCCCCGCTGGAAACCACCCTCACCAAGTAAGCCATGAGCCAGATCATCATCCGACCGATCGTCACCGAGAAGATGACCGCCCAGGGCGAGAAGGAGAACCGTTACGGGTTCGTGGTGGCCAAGACCAGCAACAAGGTGCAGATCAAGCAGGCGGTGGAGAAGGAGTACAACGTCACCGTGACGGGCGTACGCACCATGATCTGCCGCGGCAAGACCCGCACGCGGTACACCAAGACCAACATCCTGAAGGGCCGCACGCCGAGCTTCAAGAAGGCCATCGTGACCGTGAAGGGCGGCGAGACCATCGACCTCTACAGCAGCATCTAAGCCATGGGCATCCGCAAACTCAATCCGGTCACCCCGGGCACCCGTCACCGGGTGATCACCGACTTCGACGGCATCACCACGCGTGTCCCCGAGAAGTCGCTGACCAGCGGTTCCACCAAGAGCGGTGGCCGCAACAACCAAGGCAAGATGACCATGCGCTACATCGGCGGTGGTCACAAGCAGCGCTACCGCGAGGTGGACATGAAGCGTGAGAAGTACGGCATCCCTGCGGTGGTGAAGACCATCGAGTACGATCCGAACCGCACCGCGCGCATCGCCCTGCTGCACTACGCCGATGGCGAGAAGCGCTACATCCTGGCACCGAACGGCCTGCAGGTGGGGCAGACCCTCCTGAGCGGCAAGACCGGCGTGGCCCCCGAAGTGGGCAACACCCTTCCGCTGAGCGAGATCCCCGTGGGCACGGTGGTGCACAACATCGAACTGCAGCCCGGCAAGGGCGGTGCCATCGCCCGCAGCGCCGGCACCTTCGCCCAGCTGAGCGCCCGTGAGGGCCGCTACGCCACGCTGAAGATGCCGAGCGGCGAACTGCGCATGGTGCTGGTGACCTGCATGGCCACCGTGGGCACCGTGGGCAACAGCGAGCACATGCTGCAGAAGAGCGGCAAGGCCGGCCGCAGCCGCTGGCAGGGTCGTCGTCCCCGCACCCGTGCGGTGGCCATGAACCCGGTCGATCACCCGATGGGTGGTGGCGAGGGCCGTGCTTCGGGTGGTCACCCGCGCAGCCGCAAGGGCCTCCTGGCGAAGGGCAAGAAGACCCGTCGCCCGAAGAACCCGACGAACAAGTTCATCCTGGAACGCATCAACGCCAAGAAGGGCGCCTGAACCTGATAGATCATGAGCCGTTCACTCAAGAAACCGCCGTTCATCCACTACAAGCTCGCGAAGCGTGTGGGCGAGGCACAGGCCTCCGGCAAAAAGAACGTGATCAAGACCTGGTCGCGCGCCAGCACCATCAGCCCCGAGTTCGTGGGTCTGACCATCGCGGTGCACAATGGCAACAAGTTCATCCCCGTCTACGTGACCGAGAACATGGTGGGCCACAAGCTGGGCGAGTTCGCCCCCACGCGCACCTACCGCGGCCACTCCGGTAACAAGAAGAACTAAGCACGATCATGGGACAGCGTAAGAAACTAGCCGCTGATGCGCGCAAGGAGGTCATGAAGACCGTGGCCATCGCGCACCTGCGTAACGTGCCCACCTCGCCGCGCCGCATGCGCCAGGTGGCCGACATGATCCGTGGCCAGGAAGTGGACAAGGCGCTGGGCATCCTCCGCTTCAGCACCCGCCACAGCAGCCGTGACATGGAGAAGCTGCTGCTGAGCGCCATCGCCAACTGGCAGTCCAAGAACGAAGGCCGCAAGGCCGACGAGGCCGGACTGGTGGTGAAGAGCGTGCAGGTGAACGAGGCCCGCGGCCTGAAGCGCATGCTTCCCGCCCCCCAGGGTCGCGCCTACCGCATGAAGAAGCGGAGCAACCACGTGAGCCTCATCGTTGATTCCACCAACTAAGCGCCGAGAGAGCAATTACCATGGGACAGAAAGCACATCCGATCGGCACGCGCCTCGGCTATATCAAGGGCTGGGACAGCAACTGGTATGGTGGTAACAACTACACCGACAAGTTGGTGGAGGACGAGCAGATCCGCCAGTACCTCATGGCCCGTCTGAAGAAGGCGAGCGTGAGCAAGATCGTCATCGAGCGCACCCTGAAGCTCGTCACCGTGACCATCAACACGGCACGCCCCGGCGTGATCATCGGGAAGGGTGGGGCCGAGGTGGACAAGCTGCGCGAGGAGCTGAAGAAGCTCACCGGCAAGGACGTCCAGATCAACATCTTCGAGATCAAGCGTCCGGAGCTCGACGCCCGCCTGGTGGCCGACAGCATCGCCCGCCAGCTCGAGGGCCGCATCAGCTTCCGCCGTGCCATGAAGATGGCCGTGGCCAGCAGCATGCGCATGGGCGCCGAAGGCATCAAGCTGACCGTGAGCGGTCGTCTGAACGGTGCCGAGATCGCCCGCACCGAGAGCTACCGCGAGGGCCGCGTGCCCCTGCACACCCTGCGTGCCGACATCGACTTCGCCATCACCGAGGCGCACACCAAAATGGGTCGCATCGGGGTGAAGTGCTGGATCATGCGCGGTGAGGTGTACGGCAAGCGCGACCTGAGCCCCAACCAGGGCCAGGCCAAGGTCCAGGGCGGTGGCCGCATGGGCGGTGATCGTCCCGAGCGTCGCGGCGGTGACCGTCGTGGCCCCGGTGGTGACCGTGGCGAGCGTCGCGGTCCGGGTGGAGATCGTCGTGGAGGAAACCGCGGTGGAAACCGTAGCAACAACTAAGAGCCATGCTGCAACCGAAGCGTAGCAAGCGCCGCAATATGCACAAGGGCCGCATGAAGGGGCAGGCCCAGCGCGGACACCGCGTATCCCTCGGCTCCTTCGGCCTGAAGGCCATGGAGAGCGTATGGCTCACCAGCCGCCAGATCGAGGCCGCCCGTGTGGCCCTCACCCGCCACATGAAGCGTGAAGGCCAGGTGTGGATCAAGGTGTTCCCCGACAAGCCCGTGACCAGCAAGCCCGCCGAGGTGCGTATGGGTAAGGGCAAGGGTTCCCTGGACCACTGGGTCGCCGTGTGCCATGCCGGCCGCATCATCTTCGAGGTGGACGGCGTGCCGATGGCCACCGCGAAGGAGGCCCTCCGCCTTGCCTCCCAGAAGCTGCCCATCCCCACCAAGTTCGTGGTCCGCGAGGATTATGACGGTCAATAAGCCAGGCTTGCCATGAAGAAGAAAGGAACCGAACTGAAGGACCTGACGGTGCAGGAGCTGCAGGACAAGCTGCAGGAAGAGCGTGGAGCGCTCACGAAGCTGCGCTTCAACCACACCGTGAGCCCCATCGAAAGCCCTGTGATGCTGCGCACCAAGCGCAAGGAGGTGGCACGCATCCTCACCGAGCTGCGCCAGCGTGAGCTCGCCAACACGAAGACGAAATGAGCACCAACACGACCACAGTGGAGCGCAACCTGCGCAAGGAGCGGATCGGCGTTGTCACCAGCGACAAGATGAACAAGAGCGTGGTGGTGACCGTCGAGCGCCGGGTGATGCACCCGAAGTACGGCAAGTTCGTGAAGCGTTCCAGCACCTTCATGGCGCATGATGAGAAGGGCGATGCCCACATCGGCGACACCGTGCGCATCATGGAGACGCGCCCCATCAGCAAGCTGAAGCGCTGGCGCGTGGTGGAGATCGTGGAACGTGCCAAGTAAACCCGACTGAGCGATGATCCAACAGGAATCCAGGCTGAACGTGGCCGACAACAGCGGCGCCAAGGAGGTGCTGTGCATCAGGGTGCTCGGTGGTACCGCCCGCCGCTACGCCCGCATCGGTGACACCATCGTGGTGTCCGTGAAGGACGCCATGCCCAACGGCAGTGCCAAGAAGGGCACCGTGCACAAGGCCGTGGTGGTGCGCACACGGAAGGAGCTCCGTCGCAAGGACGGCAGCTACATCCGGTTCGACGACAACGCCGTGGTGATCCTGGACGCCGCCGGCGAGATGAAGGGCACCCGCATCTTCGGCCCTGTGGCGAAGGAGCTGCGCGACAAGAAGTTCATGAAGATCATCTCCCTCGCACCCGAGGTGCTCTGATCCCCGAAAGCCATGCAGAAGAAGACGCATATCAAGAAGGGCGACATGGTGAAGGTGCTCGCCGGTGAGGACCGCTCCAAGCAGGGGCGTGTGCTCGAGGTGGACCGTGACCGCATGGTCGCCTTCGTCGAGGGCCTCAACATCAACAAGAAGCACAGCAAGCCCACCACGGCCAACCCCCAGGGCGGCATCGTGGAGAAGGAGGGCCCCATCCACATCAGCAACCTGATGCTGATCGACGCGAAGACCGGCGCGCCGGGCCGCGTGGGCCGCAAGGCTGACAAGGAGGGCAATCTGGAGCGCTACGTGAAGACCAAGAAAACCGCGGCCAAGTGATGAGCTACGTACCCCGGCTTCGTGCCAAATACCACAATGAGGTGGCGCCCAAGCTCCAGAAGGAGTTCGGGTACAAGAGCCCCATGCAGGTGCCCCGCCTGGTGAAGATCAGCCTGAACCAGGGCCTGGGCAGCGCCGTCGGCGACAAGAAGATCGTGGAGAACGCGGTGACGGAGATGTCCTCCATCGCCGGCCAGAAGGCGGTGCCCACGGTGTCCAAGAAGGACGTCAGCAACTTCAAGCTGCGCAAGGGCATGCCCATCGGCGCCCGTGTCACCCTCCGTGGCGACCGCATGTTCGAGTTCCTGGACCGCCTGATCGCGGTGAGCCTGCCCCGTACCCGCGACTTCCGCGGTGTGAAGGCCTCCGGTTTCGACGGTCGCGGCAACTTCACCTTCGGCGTGAAGGAGCAGATCATCTTCCCGGAGATCGACATCGACAAGGTGACCAAGATCCAGGGCATGGACATCACGTTCGTGACCACTGCCAAGACCGACGAGGAGGCCAAGGCGCTGCTGCGCGAGATGGGCTTCCCCTTCGCTGACAAGGACAAGAAATAACGCACAGACCAGAAAGACCATGGCCAAGGAATCCATGAAGGCGCGGGAGCGCAAGCGCGCCAAGATGGCGGAGAAGTATGCCGCCAAGCGGGCCGCGCTGAAGGCCGCCGGTGAGTGGGACAAGCTGCAACAGCTGCCCGCCAACAGCAGCCCCGTGCGCAAGCACAACCGCTGCCAGCTCACCGGTCGTCCGAAGGGCTACATCCGTCTCTTCGGCGTATCCCGCTATGTGTTCCGCATGATGGCGCTCGAGGGCAAGATCCCCGGCGTGACCAAGAGCAGCTGGTAACTGGCAAGCAACGACGACAAGACCATGACCACCGATCCCATCGCCGATTACCTGACCCGTTTGCGCAACGCCATCCAGGCGCGCAAGAAGGTCGTGGAGGTGCCTGCGAGCAACCTGAAGAAGGATATCACCCGTATCCTCTACGACAAGGGCTACATCCTCTCCTGGAAGACCGAGGAGGACGGCAAGCAGGGGCTGATCAAGATCGCCCTGAAGTATGATCCGCGCTCGCGCCGCAGCGCCATCACGGAACTGACCCGTGTGAGCAGCCCCGGCCTGCGCAAATACGCCCACGTGGACGACCTGCCCCGCGTGCTCAACGGCCTCGGCGTGGCCATCATCAGCACCAGCAAGGGTGTGGTCACCGACAAGGAGGCCCGTGCCCTGAACGTGGGCGGTGAGGTATTGTGCTACGTCAGCTAAGCCCAGAGAACGATGTCACGCATTGGAAAAGCGCCGATCAGCCTGCCCAAGGGGGTGGAGATCAGCATCAGCGACAAGAACCTGGTGACCGTGAAGGGTCCCAAGGGCACCTTGGAGCAACCGGTGGACCCTGCCATCAGCGTGAAGCTGGATGGTGGCACCCTTACCGTGGAGCGCCCGAGCGATGCCAAGCCGCACCGCGCCAAGCACGGTCTCTACCGCGCCCTCATCGCCAACATGGTGAAGGGTGTGAGCGAGGGCTTCGTGATCGAGCAGGAACTGGTGGGTGTGGGTTACCGCGCCACCACCAAGGGCCAGCAACTGCAACTGGCGCTGGGCTTCTCGCACGCCATCACCTTGGAACTGCCTCCGCAGATCAAGGTGAGCGCCGCCCAGGAGAAAGGCAAGAACCCCATCATCCGCCTGGAGAGCGCGGACAAGCAACTCATCGGTCAAGTGGCCGCCAAACTGCGCAGCCTGCGCAAGCCTGAGCCTTACAAGGGCAAGGGTGTACGCTTCGTGGGTGAAGTGGTGCGTCGCAAGGCAGGCAAGGCAGCCGGTAAATAAGCAACACCATGGCATTCGATAGGATCGCACGGCGACTGAAGATCAAGCAGCGGGTACGCAAGAACGTGCACGGCACCCCGGCACGCCCCCGTCTGTCGGTCTACCGCAGCAACACGGGCATGTACGCCCAGATCATCGACGACGAGTCGGGCCGCACGCTCGTGAGCGCGTCCTCCCTGAAGGACAAGAAGGCGAACGGCATCCCGAAGATCGAGCAGGCCAAGGTCGTTGGCCAGGCCATCGCCGAGAAGGCGAAGGCCGCCGGCATCGAGCTGGTGGTCTTCGACCGGAACGGATACCTGTACCACGGCCGCGTGAAGGCCCTGGCGGAAGCCGCACGTGAAGCCGGCCTCAATTTCTGATCATCACACCCATGTCTGATACGAACAACAAGAAGGTCAAGAGCAGCGATCTGGAGCTGAAGGACAGGCTCGTCGCCCTCAACCGCGTGACCAAGGTGACCAAGGGTGGTCGCACCTTCACCTTCGCCGCCATCGTGGTGGTGGGCAATGAGAACGGTGTGGTGGGCCATGGCCTGGGCAAGGCCAAGGAGGTGCAGGAGGCCATCGCCAAGGGCATCGACGACGCCAAGAAGAACCTGGTGAAGGTGCCGGTGCTGAAGGGCACCATTCCGCACCCGCAGGAGGGCAAGTTCGCCGGCGCCCAGGTGTTCCTGAAGCCCGCCGCGCACGGTACCGGTGTGATCGCCGGTGGTGCCATGCGTGCCGTGCTCGAGAGCGTGGGCGTGACCGACGTGCTCGCCAAGAGCAAGGGAAGCAGCAACCCGCACAACGTGGTGAAGGCCACCATCGAGGCGCTCACCAGCTTGCGTGACGCCAACCAAGTGGCCCGCCAGCGCGGTGTGAAACTCGAACAAGTGTTCAACGGATAAGGACCCGCTCCCGCCGGCGTACCGGCGGACGAACCATGAGCAAGATCATCATCACCCAGACGCGCAGCCAGATCAAGTGCCCGAAGCGTCAGAAGGACACCCTGAAGGCCCTCGGCCTGGGCCGCATCGGCAAGCGCGCCGTTGTGGAGGAGAACGCGCAGATCGCGGGCATGGTGGAGAAAGTGCACCACCTGGTGAGCGTGGAAAAGGCCTGAAACCGATAGCAGCGAAAGAACCATGGACCTGAGCAGACTGAAACCGGCCGAAGGGGCCACCAAGAAGGAGAAGCGCATCGGTCGCGGCCAAGGCAGCGGTCGTGGAGGCACCTCCACCAAGGGCCACAAGGGCCAGAAGGCCATCAGCGGCTACAACCGCAAGCGCGGCTTCGAAGGCGGCCAGATGCCCCTGACCCGCCGTGTGCCGAAGTTCGGCTTCACGAACCCCACCCGGGTGGAGTACAAGGGCATCAACCTGGACACCCTCCAGACCCTGGCCGATGACAAGAAGCTGAGCGTCATCGATCCGTCCGTGCTCTATGCCAACGGCCTGATCGCCAAGAACGACAAGCTGAAGGTGCTGGGCCGCGGTGAGCTGAAGAGCGCGCTGACCGTTTCCGCCCATGCGTTCAGCGCCACCGCCAAGGCCGCCATCGAAGGCAAGGGCGGCAAGGCCGAGATCATCGCCACCATCGCCCCCAAGGCCTAAGGCATGAAGAACCTGATCGACACCATCAAGAACATCTGGCGCATTGAGGAATTGCGCACGCGCATCCTCATCACGCTCGGGCTGTTGCTGGTCTACCGGATCGGGAGCTTCATCGTGCTGCCCGGTGTGGACAGCGCACGCATGGCAGCTTCGTCCACGGGTGGCGGCGGTATCGTGGAGATCCTCTCCATCTTCACCGGTGGGGCCTTCACACGGGCTTCCATCTTCGCCCTGGGCATCATGCCGTACATCTCCGCCTCCATCATCATGCAGCTGATGGGCATCGCGGTGCCCAGCGTGCAGAAGATGCAGCGGGAGGAGAGCGGCCGTCGCCGGATCAACCAGTGGACGCGCTACCTTACCATCGTCATCTGCCTGTTCCAGGCGCCCGGCTACATTTTCAGCACGATCGATGCGAACGCGGCCCCGCTGGACAACCAGTTCTGGCTCATCACCAGCATGATCATCCTTACGGCGTCCACGCTGTTCGTGATGTGGCTCGGTGAGCGCATCACCGAGCGCGGCCTCGGCAACGGCATCTCCCTGATCATCATGATCGGCATCCTGGCCCAGTTCCCCCAGAGCTTTGCTCAGGAGGTGGTTGGCCGCATGGGTCCCGGCGGTGGCGGTCTCGTGCTGCTGCTGGTGGAGGTGGTCCTGTGGGTGCTCATCATCGCCGGCTGCATCCTGCTCGTTCAGGGCACGCGCCGCATCCCGGTGCAGTTCGCCAAGCGTGTGCAGGGCAACAAGCAGTACGGTGGTGTACGCAACTACATCCCCCTCAAGGTGAACGCGGCCGGCGTCATGCCGATCATCTTCGCCCAGGCCATCGTGCTGATCCCCATGTACGTGGCGCAGGCCTTCGAGGAGCCACCCCAGTGGCTGGTGAGCGTGGCCAACAGCCAGGGCTTCTTCTACAACTTCACGTTGTTCCTGATGGTGGTGCTGTTCACCTACTTCTACACGGCCATCACCGTCAATCCGAACCAGCTGGCGGACGACATGAAGCGCAATGGTGGGTTCATTCCCGGCGTGAAGCCCGGGAAGGCGACCGCCGGCCACATCGATGAACTGCTTTCGCGGATCACCCTGCCCGGGGCCATCTTCCTCGGGGTGGTGGCCATCCTGCCCGCGTTCGCCGGGATGATGGGCATCAAGCAGGGCTTCGCCCAGTTCTTCGGAGGTACATCGTTGTTGATCATGGTGGGCGTTCTGCTGGATACGCTGCAGCAGATCGAGAGCCACCTGTTGATGAGGCACTATGACGGTCTGATGAAGTCGGGCCGGATCAAGGGCCGGAGCGGAGGAGCGGCGTACGGCATGGCCGGCTAGGGACATGGGTCGCACCGTGGACCTGTTGGGCGATGACGACATCGCGTTGTTGAAGGAGAGTTCTTTGCTTGTTGGAAGGACCTTGGCCGAAGTGGCAAGGCGCATTGCACCCGGTATCACCACCGGTGAGCTCGACCGCATGGCGGAGGAGTTCATCCGGGACAACGGAGCAGTGCCCGGCTTCAAGGGCCTGTACGGCTGTCCGAGCACGCTGCTGATCAGCGTGAACGACCAGGTGGTGCATGGCCTGCCCGGTGACCGCCCCCTGCGCGATGGCGATGTGGCCAGCGTGGATTGCGGTGTGCTGATGAACGGTCTCTACGGCGACAGCGCATACACCTTCATGGTGGGCGAGGTGGCCGCACCGGTGAAGCAGCTGCTGCGGGTCACCCAGGAGTGCCTGGCGCTCGGTATCGAACAGGCGGTGGAGAACAACCGCACGGGCGACATCGGGCACGCCATCCAGCAGCATGCCGAGAAGCATGGCTTCGGGGTGGTGCGGGAACTGGTGGGGCATGGCGTGGGACGCAAGCTCCACGAACCGCCGGAAGTGCCCAACTATGGCCGTCGGGGCCATGGCGCCAAACTGCGCACCGGCATGGTGCTCGCCATCGAACCCATGATCAACATGGGCACGAAGGAGGTGAAGCAGCTGGGTGACGGGTGGACGATCGTGACGCGCGACGGGAGACCGAGCGCCCACTTCGAGCACAACGTCGCGGTGCGCGCAGGCCAGGCAGAGGTCCTTTCAACGTTCAGCTACATCGAGGATGTGCTGAAGGCGAAGGGTGAATGGTACGATTGAACACGGGGCGGTGACGTCCCCGTTCGGAAAGGATAGAGAACAAGGAAAGGAAGGCATGAGCAAAACAGGAACGATCGAGCAGGACGGCGTCATCAAGGAGGCGTTGAGCAATGCCATGTTCCGTGTGGAGCTGGAGAACGGCCACGTGATCATCGCCCACATCTCGGGCAAGATGCGGATGCACTACATCCGGATCCTGCCCGGTGACAAGGTGAAGGTGGAGATGAGCCCGTACGATCTCAGCAAAGGCCGCATCACCTTCCGATACAAGAGCTAAGAACCCAGGAAACCATGAAGGTCAGGGCCTCCCTCAAACCACGCTCCGCGGACTGCAAGATCGTCCGTCGCAAGGGGCGTCTGTACATCATCAACAAGAAGAACCCGAAGTTCAAGCAGCGTCAAGGCTGATAATCGAACGAGCATGGCACGTATCGCAGGCATCGACCTACCCAAGCAGAAGCGGGGCTGCATCGGCCTCACCTACATCTATGGCATCGGCCGCAGCACGGCGCTGGAGATCCTCCAGAAGTCGGAAGTGGACCCGGACACCAAGGTGGAGGAGTGGACCGATGATGAGCAGGCACGCATCCGCCAGTACATCAACGAGAACATCAAGGTGGAAGGTGCCCTGCGCAGCGAGGTGCAGCTCAGCATCAAGCGCCTGATGGACATCGGCAGCTACCGCGGCCTGCGTCACCGTGCGGGCCTCCCGCTGCGTGGCCAGCGCACCCGGACGAACGCCCGTACCCGGAAGGGCAAGCGCAAGACCGTGGCCAACAAGAAGAAAGCGACCAAGTAAGCCCTGAGCACCATGGCAAAGCAAGATCAGAAAGCGGCCGGCAAGAAGAAGAAGAAGAACGTGGTGGTGGAGGCCTACGGTCAGGCCCACATCCAGGCCACGTTCAACAACCTCATCGTGTCCCTGACGAACAACAAGGGCGAGGTGATCAGCTGGTCCTCCTCCGGCAAGCAGGGCTTCCGCGGGAGCAAGAAGAACACCCCGTACGCCGGTCAGGTGAGCGCCGAAGAGGCCGCACGCGAGGCTCACGAGCTTGGCCTGCGCAAGGTGAAGGTGTTCGTGAAGGGCCCCGGAGCGGGCCGCGAGAGCGCCATCCGTGCCCTGCACAACAGCGGCGTGGAGGTCACCGAGATCGTCGACATCACCCCGATGCCGCACAACGGCTGCCGTCCTCCCAAAAAGCGCCGCGTCTAATACTAACCAACCTGTAGGGGCGTGATGGACGCATGCCCCGTTGTTGGTGCGGGAAACAAAGGCCGCACCCAGAAAAGAAGAACATGGCACGTTACACAGGACCCAAGACCCGCATCGCGCGGAAGTTCAAGGAGGCGATCCTCGGACCGGACAAGTGGATGGAGCGCAAGCCCCACTCCCCCGGCCAGCATGGCCCCACCAAGCGCCGTAAGAAGGAAAGCGAATACGCTGTCCAGCTGCAGGAGAAGCAGAAGGCGAAGTATACCTATGGCATCCTCGAGCGCCAGTTCGAGAAGATGTTCCACACCGCCGCCAGCAAGAAGGGCATCACCGGCGCGGTGCTGCTGCAGCTGTGCGAGGCCCGTTTGGACAACACCGTGTACCGTCTTGGCATCGCCCCCACGCGCCGCGCTGCGCGCCAGCTGGTGAGCCACGGCCACATCACCGTGGACGGTGGCGTGGTGAACGTGCCCAGCTACACCCTGCGCCCCGGCCAGACCATCGCCGTGCGTGAGAAGAGCCGCTCGCTCGAGGCCATCACCAACAGCCTGGCGGTGAACAGCAAGCGCTTCGATTGGCTGGACTGGAACCCCACCGCCATGTCCGGCAGGTTCATCACCATGCCCGAGCGTGCCCAGATCCCGGAGAACATCCGTGAGCAGCTCATCGTGGAATTGTACTCGAAGTAAGAACCCGATCCAAGCAGACCAACCATGCCCATCCTTGAATTCCAGCGGCCTGACAAGGTCACGATGATCGAATCCGACGACAAGCGCGGCTCCTTCGAGTTCCGTCCGCTTGAGCCGGGTTACGGCATCACCATCGGCAACGCCCTGCGCCGCATCCTCCTCTCCAGCCTGGAGGGTCATGCCATCACCCAGGTGCGCATCGATGGTGTCGAGCACGAGTTCAGCACCATCAAGGGTGTGATCGAGGACATGACCGAGATCGTGCTCAACCTCAAGCAGGTGCGCTTCCGCCGCCAGCTGGAGGACGTGAGCACCGAGAAGGTCTCCTTCACCATCACGGGCAAGGACACGTTCACCGCAGGTGACATCGGTCGCCACACCACCGGCTTCCAGGTGCTCAACCCGGAGCTGGTCATCGCCCACATGGAGCCTTCGGTGAAGCTGCACGTGGAACTGTCCATCGGCAAAGGCCGTGGTTACGTGCCGGCCGATGAGAACAAGGTGGAGGGCGCCTCCATCGGGACCATCTTCATCGACTCCATCTTCACGCCGATCAAGAACGTGAAGTACAACGTGGAGAACACCCGCGTGGAGGAGAAGACCGACTACGAGAAGCTCACCATCGAGGTGACCACCGACGGCAGCATCACGCCGAAGAACGCCCTGCAGGAGGCCGCCAAGATCCTCATCCACCACTTCATGCTGTTCAGCGATGAACGCATCAGCCTGGAAGTGGAGGAGCGCGGCAGCACCAGCACCAGCGACAGCGAGGAGTTCGACGAGACGAGCCTGCACATGCGCCAGCTGCTGAAGACCAAGCTGGTGGACATGGACCTGAGCGTGCGCGCCCTGAACTGCCTGAAGGCCGCCGACATCGAGACCCTCGGTGACCTGGTGAGCTACAACAAGAACGACCTGTTGAAGTTCCGCAACTTCGGCAAGAAGAGCCTCACCGAACTGGAGGACCTGGTGGAGAACAAGGGCCTGAGCTTCGGGATGAACGTGAGCAAGTACAAACTGGACAAGGAGTGACCGTAGGGACGGACCACGGTCCGTCCTGAAGGGAACCCCAACCGCATACGACAATGAGACACGGGAACAAGAACAACGCGCTCGGCCGCAAGAAGGCCCACCGGGGCGCCCTGATGAGCAACCTTGCCGTCTCGCTCATCGAGCACAAGCGCATCGAGACCACGCTGGCCAAGGCACGTGCCCTGCGCCGCTTCGTGGAGCCCTTGATCACCAAGAGCAAGGACGACACCACCCACAGCCGCCGCATGGTGTTCAGCGAACTGCAGAACAAGGAGGCCACGGCCGTGCTGTTCCGCGACGTGGCCCCGAAGGTGGCCAGCCGTCCCGGTGGCTACACGCGCATCATCAAGCTGGGCAACCGCTTGGGCGATGCCGCCGAGATGGCCATGATCGAACTGGTGGACTTCAACACCGTCTACACCAAGGAGAAGGCCGCCGGCACCGAGGTGAAGAAGACGCGCCGCAGCCGTCGCAGCAGCGGCAGCAAGGCCGAAGGAAAGGCCCCCGAGGCTCCTGCGGCCGGTGAGGCCAAGGCCGAGTAAGGTCCAAGCACTGAACGAAGAAGGGGCGCCGGAAGGCGCCCCTTTTCATTCCTGCGCTTATCAACACCTGTGGATGATCCGATGTGCCTGCTTGGACGCACCGGGGTATCTTCGCGGCCGAAACAGCAACCCTGCGCCACCATGCTCGTGAGCCAACGTCCCGAAGCCGTCCTCCTTCTCGCTGATGGTACGGTGTTCAGGGGCAGGGCCATCGGTGCCATGGGCATCACCACCGGCGAGATCTGCTTCAATACCGGCATGACCGGCTATCAGGAGGTCTTCAGCGACCCCAGCTACACCGGGCAGATCATGACGATGGCCTCGCCGCACATCGGCAACTATGGGGTCAAGACCGGTGAGGAGGAGAGCGGCAGGCTCTCCATCGCCGGGCTGGTGGTGAAGAAGTTCAGCCAGGTGTGGAGCCGTCCCGGAGGAACAGGCTCCTTGGACGATCACCTGCGCGAGGCCGGTGTGGTGGGCATCAGCGATATCGACACCCGTAAACTGGTGCGCCACATCCGCGACCACGGCCACCAGAACGCGCTCATCAGCAGCACGGAGATGGACCTGGACGTGCTGCGCACCAAGTTGGCGGAAGCCCCGGACATGGCGGGCCTGGAGCTGAGCAGCCGGGTGAGCACGCGCAGCCCCTACGAAGTGGGTCCGGAGGACGCCGCCTTCAAGGTGGCCCTGATCGACTTCGGGGTGAAGCGCAACATCGAGCGCTGCCTGGTGGAGCGCGGATGCCGGGTGCGCGTGTTCCCCATGGTGTCCTCCCTGACCGAGGTCCTGGACTGGCGGCCGGATGGCATCCTGTTGAGCAATGGGCCGGGCGATCCGGGGGCCATGCCGGTCAGCGTGGCCCTGGTGAAGGAGGTCGTGGCCTCGGGACTGCCGGTGTTCGGCATCTGCCTCGGGCATCAGCTGTTGGCCGAGAGCCTGGGCATGCGCACGGAGAAGATGCACCACGGCCACCGGGGCATCAACCACCCCATCAAGGACCTCACCACGGGCCGCGACGAGATCACCTCGCAGAACCATGGTTTCGTGGTGAAGCGGAGCGATGCCGAAGCGAACCCCACCGTGGAGATCACCCATGTGCACTTGAACGACGGCAGCATCGCCGGTATCCGCTTGAAGGACCGCCCGGTGTTCAGCGTGCAGTACCACCCGGAGGCCGGCCCTGGTCCGTACGACAGCCGGTACCTCTTCGACCGCTTTGTCGACCAGATGCGCGCGGCCGTCAGCGCGAAGCGCACCCCCCAGAACGCTTAACACACCTCATCCATGAGCTTGATCGCCAAGATCCAGGCCCGCGAGATCCTCGACTCGCGTGGCAATCCGACCGTTGAAGTGGACGTGTGGACCGACACCGGGCACATGGGCCGGGCCGCGGTTCCCAGCGGTGCCAGCACCGGTGCGCACGAGGCGGTGGAACTGCGCGATGGCGACAAGAAGCGCTACCTGGGCAAGGGCGTGCAGAAGGCCGTGGAGAACGTGAACACCACGTTGAACAACGAGCTGAACGGCGCGCTCATCACCGAGCAGGCCATGATCGACCGGGCCATGCTGGCGCTGGACGGCACGCCGAACAAGGGCAACCTTGGTGCGAACGCGATCCTGGGCGTGAGCTTGGCAGTGGCCAAGGCCGCGGCCAGTGAGGCGGGTCTGCCGCTGTACCGCTATGTGGGCGGTGTGAACGCCGCCACGCTGCCAGTGCCGCTGATGAACATCCTCAACGGTGGTGCGCACGCGGACAACAAGGTGGACGTGCAGGAGTTCATGATCATGCCCGTCGGGGCGAAGCATTTCGCTGAAGGCCTGCGCATGGGGGCTGAGGTGTTCCACAGCCTGAAGTCCGTGCTGAAGAAGAAGGGGCTCAGCACCAACGTGGGCGATGAAGGCGGTTTCGCACCGGACCTGCCCAGCAACGAGGAGGCCCTGAAGCTGGTGATGCAGGCCATCGAAACGGCCGGCTACAAGCCCGGGGAGGACATCGTGCTGGCCCTGGACTGTGCGAGCACCGAGTTCTACAACGCAGAGAAGAAGCGCTACACGCTGGAGAGCACCGGTGACGTGCTCACCAGCCAGGAGATGGTGGCCATGTGGGCCGATTGGGCCAAGCGCTATCCCATCGTGAGCATCGAGGACGGCATGTCCGAGGATGACTGGGAGGGTTGGAAGCTGCTGACCGAGACGATCGGTGACCGTGTGCAGTTGGTGGGCGACGACCTGTTCGTGACCAACACGAAGCGCCTGGCCGAGGGCATCAAGAAGGGCGTGGGCAATAGCATCCTGGTGAAGGTGAACCAGATCGGCACGCTCACCGAGACCATCGAGGCCGTGGAGATGGCGCACCGCGCCGGCTTCACCAGCATCATGAGCCACCGCAGTGGTGAAACGGAGGACAGCACCATCGCCGATCTGGCCGTGGCGCTCAACTGTGGCATGATCAAGACGGGCAGTGCCAGCCGCAGCGATCGGATCGCCAAGTACAATCAACTGCTGCGCATCGAGGATCAACTGGGCGCTGCAGCGTTCTATCCCGGCCGGGGCCTGCGCTACGTCGGCTGATCGTCAACGCACCATGAACAACGAAGGGGCCCTCGGGCCCCTTCGCTCGTTACAGTCCAATGGGGTCACTTCACCATCACCGGCCCGATCGGTTGGCGGCCCTGGCGGGCATCGATGAAGCGAAGCTGATAGGTGCCAGAAGCAAGGTCCGATACCTGCATGATCGCGGCGCGGCCCTGCACCGGTGTGGAGCGGACCGTCCGGCCACTGCTGTCGATCAGCTCAAGCACACCGCGGCGATCGGCATCGGTGGAGGTCACCTGCAGCAGGTCGGTGGCCGGGTTGGGCGCAATGGTCCACGGTGACATGTGGTCGGCATGCTCGCCGATCCCCACGGCGCTTTTTCGCCAGGCCAGCACGTATTCACCGGCCTTCACATTGGTGATGTCGATGCGCCCGATGCGGTCGTCGGGATTGCCGAGCACGCTCAGCGTCTGCTGCGGGAAGCGCGACCAAGGCCAGCTGGCATCCGGCCGATGCAGCAGCACCAGGCTGTCCTCGGTGAAGCTCACGCCCTCAAAGTCCTGCATCAGCCCGGGGTCCAGGGGCGAGGAGATGTTCGGGCGCCCATCATAGCTGAAGCGCGCATTGACCTGTGCTCCTTCCGGGAAGGCCCCGGTGATGCGCCAGTAGCGGTCGGGTGAGACCACGTAGGCGAAGGGCGCATCGGTGGCCTCATCCGCGGCCACCCAGTATTCCTCGGTGTACACGGTGAAGGGCTGCGGCGTCTGCACCACGGTGAGGCGCAGGTCGGTGTGGTAATAGCTCACCGTTCCGGGTACCGTCAGCGTGTCCATGTCGAAGGTCACTGCCTGGCTGATGCGCTCATCGGTGTTGAGCACGATCCACTTTGGCACCAGGGGAGAAAGAACGCTCACGGAGCTTTGCGGTCCGCTCACGTGGACGGGTTCGGTCGTGGACCAGACATTCCCTGCGGCATCCAAGCAGGTCACCGTCAGCGGGACGTTGTTGTAGGGCTGCGATGGTCCGCGTTGCTTTTGGGTGATGTGGATGGTCACCGGATGCGCGGCACCGGGTGTGGGCGGAGGGGACACACGGAACGAATCCACCTCGAAGGCCGCCCAGCCCGGTTGGAAGATCCAGTCATTGAAGAAGTCCGTCATGTCCTTGCCCGTGAACTGGGTCAGGTGGTCGCGCAGCATCGCGCTGTTCACCGGCTTGAACGCATTGGCCTGCAGGAAACTGGTCATGCCGCTGCGGAAGAGGCTGTCGCCGAGGTAGCCACGCAGGGTGTGGATCACATCCGCGCCCTTGTTATAGCTGTGTTCGCCATAGGTCCATTGCTGCGGCACATCGGCGAGCGCCCACCACCCCTGGTCGAGCAGGTGGGCCTGCTGCAGCATCTGCCGGTGGTTCGTCCGCATGTCCGCCAGATACCGCGGCCGTCCATAGACCGCCTCGAGGAACAGGTAGCTGAGGTACTCGGCGAAGCCTTCATTGAGGTACATCTCCTCGGCACGTTCACAGGTGACGAGGTCGCCGAACCATTGGTGGGCCAGCTCGTGCGCCATGATGTTCTCATAGGAAAGGGTGCCGTTGGCGATGGACCGGGGATAGTGGATGCTCGTGCTGTGCTCCATGGCGCCCTCGGTGGTCAGCACATAGCCCACCTTGTTCCAGTTGTAGGCGCCGAACCAATGCTCGAACGCATCAAAAGCATCCGGCAGGTGCAGGAAGGAGCTCTTCATGGCCGCCGTGTCCGCGGCCGCGGCCACCAGTTTTACCGGTATCTGCTGACCCGAAATGCTGGTATAGCTGTCGTGGACCTCCCGGTAGTTGGCCGCCGCAACGGAGACGAGGTAGGAGGGGATCGGCTCGTCGATGTGCCAGTGGGTCACGATGGTGTCGCCCCCCAGCAGGGAGATCCCGGTGCGTTCCCCGTTGCACCAGCTGCCTCGGCCGCCATGGGTCTTGATGCTGAAGCTGTAGCTGCTCCGCTCGGTGAAGTTGTCCACGCAGGGGAACCAGGCCCGTCCGAACGAGTGGGGGATGGTCTGGAAGGCCACGCCCAGGTTGTAGGTGAGCGCCGGGGAGGTGTAGAACCCACCGAAGCCACTGGGGTCCGTCACGGGGTCGCCGTGGTAGTGCACGGTCAGTTCCACGGTATCCGCTGGGGATGCCGCGGTGGGCAGGGTGATGCTCAGGTCATGCCCCACATGGGAGTAGGTCAATGCACCATCCGGCGAGGTCACCGAATCAACATTCAGTACGGCCAGATGAAGAGGCACGGTGGTGGTCGCCTCGCCTCGGGGCACCAGGGTGAGGGTGGTGGCTCCGGCAATGATGTTGCCCTGTGTGAGGTCCAGTTCGAGATGCTGATGGAGCAGGTCCACCGGCCATTGGGCCAGCGGACCATCCTTCAACAGGTTCGCTCCGAGGCCCTGTTTGGAGGCACGGCAGGCATGTTGGGCCGAGGCCGCAGGGGGCACGAGCCCGCTAAGAAGCAGAGTGGCCAGCGACAGGCTGGCGGAAATGGAACGGAGCATGGGGGCAAAGGTCGGTTGGGTGATACGATCGCCGATGGCAGATGGTTGCGGTTGTGCCGACCTCATTGGATCCCTACCTTTGAATAGGGGTCTTGGGATCCCAAAGGAGCCATGAAGCCCAGCACGGAACTGCACGACCTCATCAAGTCACTTTCCAAGTCGGAGAAGCGCTTCTTCAAGCTGCACTCCGCACTTCAGTCCGGTGACAAGAACTACCTGCGTTTGTTCGATGCCGTGGACAAACAGAAGGTCTACGATGAGGAGGCCATCAAGAAGCAGTTCGCGAAGGAGACCTTCATCAAGCACCTTCCTTCGGAGAAGAACCACCTGTACAAGCTGATCCTCAAGGCCCTCCGGGCCTATCATGCGGACAGCACGGTGAGCGGGATCCTGAAACAGGAGATCAAGAACATCGAGATCCTCTACCAGAAGGCGCTCTATGTGGAGTGCAACAAGTTCCTGCATCGCGCCAAGCGGATCGCCCGGGAGAACGAGCGGTTCTACTACTGGTTCGAGCTTCTCAACTGGGAGAAGATGCTGCTGGAGGAGGCCTATGAGAGCGGCGAGTTCACCAAGGACCTGGACGCGCTGATCGAGGAGGAGCGCGAGGTGATCGAGAAGTTGCGGAACCTGGCGGCCTATCATATCCTCTACTCCAAGATCAACTACGTGTTCCGGAGTGGTGGCTACGTGCGCACCGAGGAGGAGCATGCCATGGTCGAGGAGATCAGCGAGCATCCGCTCATCAAGGGGAAGAACACCGCGCTTTCACGGCGTGCGGCAACCATCTGTTACTACACACAGGGCTTCTGTCATTGGGCCAAACGCGATTGGCGCACCAGCCTGGAGAAGTTCCTCCGGGTGAAGGAGATCCTCGATGAGAACGAGGCCATCAAGGCCGACCTTCCCGAGCGCTATATCCGCACCCTGCATTATGTCATCAATGCGCAGATCGAACTGAACGAACTGGGCCAGGCGGCGGCGAACATTGCCTTGATGCGCTCACTGCCGGATACCAATGGGTTCGTGGGCATCAACATCGCCTCACAGGTGTTCGTGGCGAGCAACCTGAGCGAGCTTCGATTGTTGGACCGCGCCGGGGACTATGAGCGGGCGTTGACGCTGGTGCCCGCTGTGCTCGAAGGGATGGAGGAGATGGGCGACCGGCTCCACAAGGAGAAGGAGCTGGAGTTCCACTACGCCATGGCCTTGGTCCACTTCGGAGCAGGCCAGGTCAACAAGGCCCTGTTCTGGCTGAACAAGGTGTTGAACGACAACGAGCCCACCCTGCGGCAGGACATCTTCACCTATGCGCGGTTGTTCAATCTTGTGGTGCACTATGAGCTCGGGAACTACGATCTGCTCGAGTACATCGTCCGGTCCACCCAGCGTTACCTCAGCAAGCGACAGCGTGCCCATCAGGTGGAGAACACGCTCATCGATCACATCAAGCGGCTGGCCCGGGCACAGGATCCGGCCATGAAGCGCGACCTGTTCCGTTCGTTGCACCACGAGTTGGGCAAGCTGCTCAAGGACCCGAACGAGGGGCTTGTGCTGAAGTACTTCAACGTGATGGCCTGGGTGGAAGCGCACCTGGATGGTGTGTCCTACGCCGAGGTGGTCCGCCGCACATTGAAGGTCGGCAAAGGGAAGGCCTAGGGCAGTGCCGCCGTGCCGATCACCTTGAACTCGGTGCGTCGGTTGGCCTGGTGCTCCTCCTCCGAACAGGGGACATCGTCCGCACAGTGGTTCACCAGCTTCTGCTCACCATACCCGCGTGCACTGATGCGCCCGGGGTCGACGCCTTTGCGGATGAGATAGTCCACCGCGCTGTTGGCACGTGCGTCGCTCAGGACCAGATTGTAGGTGTCGCTGGCGCGGCTGTCGGTGTGGGAACTGAGCTCGAACCGCAGGCCGGGGTTGTCCATGAAGAGCCTGGCCACCTTGTCCAGCTCCAGGGCCGCATCAGGCCTGATCTCCCAACGGTCGTAGTCGTAGTAGATGTTCTCGATCACGATGGGTTTGTCGACGACCACGGGCATGAGCTGGAAGTCCTCGGTGTAGGTGCGGCTGATGCGTTGGCCCACCGTGCTGATGTCCCGGCTCTCGGTGAACATCCCATCCTTCCCACCCAACACCCGGTAACGGTGCCCGGGCTCCAGCGGGAAGCGGTACAGGCCGTCGGGTCCGGTGGTCAGTTCGGTCCTTATCCCGGTGGTCTCGTCCAACAGTTCCACGCGCACGCCGGCCATGGGCGCCTGGTCCGCTTCGGAAGTGAAGGCGCCCTCGAGCACCAGTGTGGGGGCGTTCGCCACGAAGGTGTACACCTGGTCCCTTCCCGATCGATCACTGCTCAGGTAGCCACTGCGGCCATCCGCGGTGGGTACGAAGGCGAAGTCGTCGCGTGCGGAGTTGATCGGGTAATTGAGGTTCTCCGGAGTGCTCCATTCATCGCCGTTCCGCACGGCGCGCAGAATGTCAAGCCCACCCAGGGTGCGATGACCGTTGCTGGAGAAGAGCAGCGTGTCGCCTTGGAGCGTGGGGAACATCTCATTGGCTGCCGTGTTCACGGTGGGCCCCAGGTTGCGCGGGTATCCCCAGCTTCCATCCGCTTGACGATCACAACGGTAGATGTCGGTACCGCCGAAGCCGCCCGGCATGTCACTGACGTAGAGCAGCATGTTCCCATCCGCGCTCAGGGCCGCGTGTCCGGCGGAGAAGTCGATGCCGTTGTAGGCGAACGACATGATGTTGCCCCAGCGGCCATCCTGTTGTAGTTCGGCCTTGAACAGCATCAGGTGGCTCACCGCCTGCTGGTCCTTGTTCAGTCGGAACTTGTAGTAGTCGCTGCGGGTGAAGTAGAGCTCACGGCCGTTCGCGGAAAGCACGGCGGGCCCATCATGGAAGCGTCCGTTCACCTCGCCTTCAAGTGGCATGGCCGTGGTCCAGTTACCGCTGCTGGCCGGCTTCGTGGTGTACAGGTCCAGGAAGGAGGACCCGTTCCAGGGGTTCTCCGGACCGTTGTCGGCGTTCTCCGCGGTGATGAGCAGCCCGCCCTGATAGGGGATGGCGCTGAATACGCTGGTGGTGCCTGGGATGATGACCGGACGGATGGTGAACAACGTGGTGTCCACGAAGAACGCATCGCGCGTGGCGATCGCCAGTGACAGTTCACGCACCACGGCATCCTCGGGTCGGTCCGCCAGTACGCGTTCGAACTGGGTCGCAGCATCGGAGGTCCTTCCCAGCCGTTGCAGGAGCCGCCCGTAGTTCAGCGCATCGCTGCCGGACAGTGGCTGCAGCTGGTCGGCCTTCGCATACCAGCTCGCGGCCTTGGCCAGGTCGCCGGTATGGTCGTGCGCATCGGCGGCACGGACCATCGCACCACGGTCGTTCAGGCGCGCGAGGGCCTTGTCATAATGCGCCGAAGCGCGGGCGTAAGCCATCCGGTCGTAGGCCTTGTCGGCCACCGTCAGGTGCTGCTGTGCACAGGAGGACACGAGCAGCGCGAGCACCGGGAGAATGGAAAGGGGCTTCATCGATGCGCGGTTCAGAAGTAGCGGGGCGTTTTGATCTTGATCAGGTCGCGACCGAAGTCGATGCCGAGCATCACCTCATGGCTTCCGCTGGTGTAGGTGCGGAGCTTGGAGGTGTTCATGTCGTAAGCATAGCCGGCCCTGATCTGCGGGGTGATCTGGTACTCCAGCATGCCCACTACGGATTCACCCGTGCGGTAACCGAGGCCGAACCAGATGCGCTCGCGGTAGAGGAGGTTGCAGTTGATGTCAGCCTGTACCGGGGCGTCGGGGAGGTACTTGATCAGCGTGGTCGGCTTGATGTCGATGTACTCGCCCAGCGGGAAGACCTTGCCGGCATGGAGGTACCAGTGTTGGTCGTAGTAGTTGCCCACGGTACTGCCAAGTTCCTTCACCAGTCCACCATCCGCAGCATGGATCGTGGGGACCGACAATCCCACGAACGAGGTGGCGCTGTACCAGTAGAGGCCGAAGCCGAACTTGCCCACAGCCGTGTTCCGCACGTTGGCCTGGTAGAGCGGATCGTTCGTGTCCCAGTAGACCAGGTCATCGAACCGGGCGGAATGGAACGACACACCCGCGCGCAGGCCCAGGGACAGTTTGCTGCGCTCATTGAGCTTCACATGATAGGCGTAGTGCCCCGCCAGGTCCACATCCGAGCTGATCCCGATGCGGTCGTAACTGGCCGTGAAGCCCACGCCCATGCGGTCGCCCATCAGCGGGCCGTCGATGGAGAACAGGCTGGTGCGCGGGGCGCCGTCCACCTGCACCCACTGTGAGCGGTGCAGCAGGCTCGTGCTTACGTAGTCGTGGCTTCCGGCGTAGGCCGGGTTCAGGAACAGCCCGTTGAACATGTATTGGCTGATCATGACCTCCTGCTGTGCGCTGGCCCGGAGGCCGGAGAGCATGAGCGCCATGCCGATCGCGATGGTGGTTGAATGTCTCATGGTCATGTGGACTGTGCGCATCAGCGACGCAGATCGATGTAGCCTTGGAGCGTGCGTTCACCGCCGCTCACCTGAAGGATGGCGAAGTAGGTCCCGTTGGGCAGTTGTCCGCCCTGGATGCTCTCACCATCCCAGTCGTTCCGGTAGTTCACCCGTTCGAACACGCGGTTGCCCCAGCGGTTGACAATGACCAGCTGGTTGGTCGGATAGGCATCCAGTCCGCGGATGAAGAACACATCATTGCTGCCATCCCCGTTCGGTGTGAAGCCGGTGGGCATCACCAGGTCGCTGGGCTGGGTCAGTGTCACGGTGATGGTGGTGCTGCATCCGTTGGCATCGGTCACCACCAACGTGTATTCCCCTGCGGCCAACCCGTTAAGGTCGGGCGTGCTGGCACCGTTGCTCCACGTGTAGGTATAAGGAGCGGTTCCGCCGGAGACATCGGTGTTGATGCTGCCATCCTGACCCTGCCAGCTGCTGACGTTGTATCCGCCGAGGTACAGGGACAGGGTGCTGTCCACCACGATGGATGCAGGCGCCGATACCGTGA
>ENA-UOUJ01000347-UOUJ01000347.1-activated-sludge-metagenome-genome-assembly--contig:-NODE-347-length-34258-cov-14.342631_pt1 | contig 34258 bp, 33 predicted proteins | sample MGYA00249839_ERZ747224 | MGnify/ENA primary metagenome ERZ747224 (study PRJEB28782, sample SAMN03220277) | activated sludge metagenome | biome: wastewater; feature: sewage sludge; material... | reverse complement strand
AGGAGCGGCGCAAGCCGCGAAAGCAGCGGTCGGACGCGCGTCGTGGCAGGTCGGAGGCGCCGTGTTCGCGCCTTGCGGCGCTCCTACACGAACCATCGCGCCTCCGGGCGCCCTGTAGGAGCGGCGCAAGCCGCGAAAGCAGCGGTCGGACGCGCGTCGTGGCAGGTCGGACGCGGGTCGTGGCGAATCGGAGGCGCCGCATTCGCGCCTTGCGGCGCTCCTACACGAACCATCGCGGCGGCATCCCTGCATCGACGGCGATGACCTCGATTTTGCGCATGCCGGCGTAATCCCCTACAATTCGCGGCTCCAGGGTGTTGCAATGCAGCAATGAGGAATAGTTCCTCGGGTGCTGCGTTTGGTGGTGTCCACAAGGTGTCGGGAATCTTTACACTTTGGCTGGACAACGAATCGGGGCAGGGCGGGGCGAGGGCTTAACCTCCCTGTAACGCACTGACTCGACACTGGTTTGGTGCGATGCATTATTTGCTGGCGCGTTTTTTGCTGTAAAAGAATGCGCCGAGTCACCCTTGAAAATCCCTGAAGCCGGCGTAGCGCCTCGTTTTGGGTACAATCTTCGGGTAACTCGCGAAGCATATCGTGCAAGCAAACACACCGGCATGCTGCGCCGCCGCCGTAATGGCGGGCGCTGGGCAGGCTGGAACACTCGAACGGGGTTTTCGATGAGTCGCTTCAACACCGACCGGATCGCCCGCCGCGGCGCATCCCGTGGCGCCGTACCCGGCGTCGTCCGCAGTGCCGTCGTGGTCCTCGCCGCCGCAGCCATCGGCGGCTGCACCCTGGTTCCCGGCACCACCGGCAGCTTCATGCGCGACGAGTCCAGCGTCGCCCTGCCGGTCACCGAAGGCACCGAGACCGTCCCGGCCAACGTCAAGGTCAAGCCGATCACCGCCGAGCTGATCATCGACCAGTTCCAGGCCAAGGAATCGCGCTTCCGCAACGGCAACGCCGGCGGTCGCACCGCCACCCGCGCCACGCGCGACAAGGTCCCCGGCTTCGACTACCAGGACTACAAGCTCGGCCCCGGCGACATCATCAACGTCATCGTCTGGGACCACCCCGAGATCACCATCCCGGCCGGCTCCTACCGCTCGGCCGAGCAATCCGGCACCCTGGTCGCCGAAGACGGCACCATCTTCTTCCCCTTCGCCGGCGTGGTGAAGGTCGCCGGCCTCACCACCCGCGAGGTCCGCCAGGTCCTCGCCAAGCGCATGGCCAACGTCATCGAGAACGTCCAGCTCGACGTGCGCATCGTCTCCTTCCGCAGCAAGCGCGTGTACATCGTCGGCGAGGTCGCCCGGCCCGGCCTGCAGCCGATCGACGACATCCGCATGACGCTGGTCGAGGCGGTCAATCGCGCCGGCGGCATCACCGAAGAGGCCGACCACGGCAACGTCCTGCTCACCCGCAATGGCCAGACCTGGCGGGTCGACCTGCAGGCGCTGTACGAGGACGGCGACGTCAGCCAGAACGTGCTGCTGCAGACGGGCGACATCATCAACGTCCCCGACCGCCAGCTCAACAAGGTCTTCGTGCTCGGCGAGGTGCGCAACCCGGGCTCGTTCATGATGAACAAGCGCCGCACCACGCTCGCCGAGGCCCTGTCCGACGCCGGCTTCGTCAACCAGACCACGTCCGACCCGGCCTGGGTGTATGTGATGCGCAGCGACAACGGCACGTCCGAGCTCTTCCACCTCAACGCCCGCTCGCCCGACGCGCTGCTGCTGGCCGAGCGCTTCGCGCTGCTGCCGCGCGACGTGGTGTATGTGGATGTGGCCGCGGTCGCGCGCTGGAACCGCGTGGTCAGCAACATCCTGCCGACCTCGCAGATGCTCAACCTCACGGGTGAGACCCGGTTCCCGTTGTTCGGCGCACGGCAATAAGCGGGCGGTGGTCGCGCGCTCGTTCGCAGCGGTTGGATGAGCGTTGGAGCGAATCGGAGGCGCCGTATTCGCGCCTTGCGGCGCTCCCACATGCACCAACGCGGCTCCGGCCACCTGTAGGAGCGGCGCAAGCCGCGAACGAACCCCTCCGGCGCCCCAAGCCCGCGCCGGTTTATGTAGGAGCGGCGCAAGCCGCGAAAGCAGCGGTTGGATGAGCGTTGGAGCAAATCGGAGGCGCCGTATTCGCGCCTTGCGGCGCTCCCACATGAACCAACGCGGCCCGGGACGCCATGTAGGAGCGGCGCGAGCCGCGAATGGAATCAACGAATCACGCGTTTGCACGCACCACAGCCTCACCAAAACACCACAGGAACCCACACCCTTGCGTCGAGAAACTGCACCCTCCGCCGTGGCTGATGTCGGCGGTCCTGTTCGCGGCAAGTCCATGCGCGACGACAAAGACGACTTCATCAACCTCGGCGAGATCATCGCCGTCCTGCTCGAATACAAGTGGCTGATCCTCGCGGTCACCTTCTTCGCCGTCTTCATCGGCGCGGTCACCGCCTTCGTCTCCACGCCCATCTACCGCGCCGACGCGCTCGTGCAGGTCGAGGACAAGAAGAGCGCCAAGGGCGGGCTCGCCGCGCTGCGCGACGTCGAGGCCGTGCTCGGCGACGCCACCTCGGTCGCCGCCGAGCTCGAGATCCTGCGCTCGCGCATGATCCTCGGCCGCGTCGTCGATCGGCTCAACCTCTCCATCCGCGCCAACCCCGACTACTTCCCCGTCTTCGGCCGCGCGCTCGCGCGCCGCTACAACGGCGACGAGCCCGCCGCGCCCTTCCTTGGCCTGGGCACCTACGCCTGGGGCGGCGAGCGCATCGACGTGCAGAGCCTCGAAGTCCCCAGCTACCTCCAGGGCCTGCCGCTCACCCTCATCGCCGGCGAAAACGGCAGCTTCACCCTCTACGACGACCAGGACATGCGCCTGCTCGACGGCACCGTCGGCGAGGCCGCCGCCAGCGCCGACGGCAAGACCACGCTCTTCATCGCCGAGCTCGTCGCCCGCCCCGGCACCCGCTTCGACCTCGCCCGCGTCGGCCAGACCCAGGCCATCGCCGCCCTGCGCGACAACCTCGAAGTGCGCGAGCGCGCCCGCCAGTCCAACGTGATCGAAGCCGCCTACAGCGGCATCGACCGCGCCCAGGTCGAGGCCGTCCTCAACGAGATCCTCAACGCCTACGTCCGCCAGAACGTCGAATACCGCTCGGCCGAAGCCGAAGCCACCCTCGGCTTCCTCGAAGCCCAGCTCCCCGAGCTCAAGGGCCAGCTCGACAACGCCGAAGCGGCCTACAACGAATACCGCCAGAACCGCGGCTCGGTCGACCTCACCATCGAGACCCAGTCGGTGCTCGGCTCCATCGTCAAGGTCGACAACGACATCGTCGTCCTCCAGCAAAAGCGCGACGAGCTGCGCCAGCGCTTCACCGCCGAGCACCCCCAGGTCAAGGCCATCGACTCCCAGCTCGGCCGCCTGCGCGCCGTGCGCGGCACCCTCGACAAGGACGTCAACCGCCTCCCCGACACCCAGCAGACCGCGCTGCGCCTGCGCCGCGACGTCGAGGTCGCCACCGCGCTCTACACCAACCTGCTCAACAGCGCCCAGCAGCTCCGCGTCGCCCGCGCCGGCACCGTCGGCGACGTGCGCGTGATCGACGCCGCCGCCACCGCGCCGCTGCCGGTCGCCCCGCGCAAGGCGCTCATCCTGCTGCTCTCGGGTGTGCTCGGCGTGCTCGGTGCGCTCGGCCTGGTGTGGGCCATCCGCAGCCTCCGCGTGGTCGTCGAAGACCCGCAGACCATCGAGCGCGAGCTCTCGCTGCCGGTGTACGCCACCGTCCCCGCCAGCAAGGAAGAAGCCGTGCTCTCGCGCGCCATCTCGCGCGGCAAGATGGACAAGGGCCAGCTCCTCGCGCTCGCCCACCCCGACGACGACGCCATGGAGAGCCTGCGCAGCCTGCGCACCACGCTGCACTTCGCCCTGCTCGGCGCCGAAAAGGGCTCGGTGCTCATCACCGGTCCGGCGCCCGGCGTCGGCAAGAGCTTCATCAGCAAGAACCTCGGCGCCGTGCTCGCCCAGGCCGGCAAGCGCGTCATGCTGGTCGACGGCGACCTGCGCAAGGGCCACATCAACAAGGCCTTCGGCGTGCAGCGCGGCATGGGCGTGTCCGACTACATCATGGGCGTCGCCAGCCTCGAGCAGATCATCAAGCCCACCGGCGTCGACAACTTCGCCCTCGTCACCACCGGCCAGATCCCGCCCAACCCGTCCGAACTCCTCATGCACCCGCGCTTCGCCGAGCTGCTCGCCGAACTCGAAAAGCAGTGCGACGTGCTCATCATCGACGCGCCCCCGGTGCTCGCCGTGTCCGACGCCGCCATCATCGGCCGCCAGGTCGGCGCCACCCTCCTGGTCGCCCGCGCCGGCCGCCACCCCATCCGCGAGCTCGAGCAGGCCATCAAGCGCTTCGACCAGGCCGGGGTCGAGGTCAAGGGATTCGTGTTCAACGGCTTCGACCTCACCCGCCAGCGGCATCGGTTCGGGTACGAGGGGTATCACTACCAGTACAAGTACAAGGCATGATGACGGCCGGGTTCGCGCCTTGCGGCGCTCCTACATGGGCCGGGATCCGCGATGTCTCCTGTAGGAGCGCCGCAAGGCGCGAACACGGCGCCCAAATGATCGCCATGCACCGACCAATGATCGCCATGCACCGACCAATGATCGCCATGCACCGACCGTACCGCCGGATTCGCGGCTTGCGCCGCTCCTACATGAACCCGACCGCGCGATTCGCGGTTTGCGGCGCGCCTACATGAATCCAAACGCCTGCTGGACAACATCGACATGACGCCGCCCGCAACGCGCGCCCGCTCCCTGGAGGCCCGCAACTGATGCAAGGCCTGATCGCACTGCTGGCTGGCGCCAGCCTCTCCGCGCTCGTCATCCGCGCGATGATCGCCATCGCCCCGCGCGTCGGCCTCGTCGACCTCCCGGGCGAGCACAAGCAGCACGAGCACGTCACCCCCTTCGTCGGCGGCTTCGGCGTGCTCGCGGCGCTGCTGGTGGCGGTGGCGCTGCTCATCCTCGAGTACCCGGACAGGCTCGTCGCCTGGCTCTCGCTGCTGGTGTGCGGCGTGGTCATGTTCGGCGTCGGCCTGGCCGACGACCGCTGGAAGCTCTCGGCGCGCATCCGCCTCGTCATCCAGGCCGGGCTCGCGCTGCTCATGGTCTACGGCGGCGGGGTGGTGCTCGCCGACGTCGGCGACGCCTTCTTCGTCGGCGCGCTCACCATGGGCTTCGCCGCAGCCGTGCCCTTCACCGTCTTCGGCACCGTCGGCTGCATCAACGCGCTCAACATGGTCGACGGCATCGACGGCCTCTCGGGCACCATCGCCGCGGCCACCCTGGCCCTCATCGCGCTGGTCGCCGGCCTGGGCGGCGACGGCGCCACCTTCCTGCTCGCCCTCTGCCTGCTCGGCGGCGTGCTCGGCTTCTTGTGGTTCAACCTGCGCTTCGGCGACCAGCTCCGCGCCCGCGTGTTCATGGGCGACAACGGCAGCATGACGCTCGGCCTGCTGCTGTGCTGGCTGCTCATCACCATCACCCAGGGGCCGAATGCGCTGGTGCCGCCGATCGTGGCGCTGTGGATCTTCGCGCTGCCGCTGGTCGACACCCTCAGCGTCATGTTCCGCCGCATGTGGATGGGCAAGTCGCCCTTCAGCCCCGACCGCAACCACCTGCACCACCTGCTGCAGCGGGCCGGCTTCCGCGTCGAAAACACCGTCGGCATCATGGGCACGCTGCACTTCGCCCTCGGCGCCACCGGCATCGCCGGCGTTTGGCTGGGCGTGCCCGAGGGCGTGCTCGCCATCGGCTGGCTGGTCGTCTTCCTGGCCTACTTCCGCCTCACCGCGCGCCCCTGGCGCTTCGTGCCCATGCTGCGCGGCTTCCATCGCGCCTTCGGCCTCACCCCTGCGCGCAACCTCGGCGTCTTCATGGGCAACTGCACGCTCGAGCACGTCGAGCAGATCAACGCCCTCGTCGCCCCCCAGCTCGACGAAAACACCGTCTTCCGCACCCGGCTCTACCAGCGCAACGGCACCGCCGGTCCGGCCGGCGCGCGCTACGCCGTGGTGCAGATCATCATCGACGACGAGGTCGCCCCGCTGCGCCACCAGGACCTCTACATGCGCCTCATCCGCCGCGCCACCCGCCCGCTCAAGAGCATTTACGTGCGCAACTACGTCCACCGCGACCCCCACAACGAACGTCGCGCCAGCCCCCGCGACGTCGCCCACGACCGCCGCAGCACCGAACGCCGCATCGCCGATTGCGTGCTGGTCGAAGAATCCTTCACCTACGTCCGCAACGGCCGCATCGTCGACCAGCAGATCAACCACCCCAAGACGGGCACGCCCAACGCCGCCCCCGTATGAACCGACCCCGCCCATGCAGGAGCGCCGCAAGGCGCGAATGCAGCGCCGAAATGATCGCCATGCATAATCCAACCGCCCGGTTCGCGGCTTGCGCCGCTCCTACACAAACCGGCCCATTCGCGCACGGATGCGACGTCTCACGTGGGACCGAACACGCCCTCATGTGGGAGCGCCGCAAGGCGCGAATGCGGCGCCCAAATGACCGCTTTGCCTAACCCAACCACCTGATTCGCGCCTTGCGGCGCTCCTACATAAACCTTGAACCTTCCCTCTCCTCACCACCTGCCCACCATCATGCACACCCTCGACACCCTCAAGCTCGCCATCATCGGCCTCGGCTACGTCGGCCTTCCCCTCGCCGTCGAATTCGCCAAAAAGCGCTCCGTCGTCGGCTTCGACATCAACCAGGCGCGCATCGACGCCCTCAAGACCGGCCACGACGCCACCCTCGAGGTCTCCGACGAAGAACTCGCCGAAGCCACCGGCCTCAGCTACTCCGCCAACCTGCAGGACCTCGCCGCCTGCAACACCTACATCGTCACCGTCCCCACCCCCATCGACGAGCACAAGCAGCCCGACCTCACCCCGCTGGTCAAGGCCTCCGAGACCATCGGCAAGGTGCTCAAGAAGGGCGACATCGTCATCTACGAATCCACCGTCTACCCCGGCGCCACCGAAGAAGACTGCGTTCCGGTGCTGGAAAAGTTCTCCGGTCTCAAGTTCAACGTCGACTTCTACGCCGGCTACAGCCCCGAGCGCATCAACCCGGGCGACAAGGAACACCGCGTCTCCACCATCAAGAAGGTCACCTCCGGCTCCACCCCCGAGGTTGCCGAGCTGGTCGACCAGCTCTACCGCCAGATCATCGTCGTCGGCACCCACAAGGCCGAGAGCATCAAGGTGGCCGAAGCCGCCAAGGTCATCGAGAACACCCAGCGCGACGTCAACATCGCCCTCATCAACGAGCTCGCCATCATCTTCAACAAGATGGGCATCGACACCGAGGCCGTGCTCCAGGCCGCCGGCAGCAAGTGGAACTTCCTGCCCTTCCGCCCGGGCCTGGTCGGCGGCCACTGCATCGGCGTGGACCCGTACTACCTCACCCACAAGGCGCAATCCATCGGCTACCACCCCGAGATCATCCTCGCCGGCCGTCGCCTCAACGACGGCATGGGCGCCTACGTGGTGTCGCAGCTCGTCAAGGCCATGCTCAAGCGCCGCATCACCGTCGAAGGCGCCCGCGTGCTGGTGCTGGGCCTCACCTTCAAGGAAAACTGCCCCGACCTGCGCAACACCCGCATCGTCGACATCGTCAAGGAGCTCGGCGACTACAACATCCAGGCCGATGTGTTCGACCCGTGGGTGGATGTCGCCGAAGCCCAGCACGAATACGGCCTCACCCCGATCGACGCCCCGAAGCAGGGGGCCTACGACGCGATCATCGTCGGCGTGGCGCACCAGCAGTTCAAGGACATGGGGGCCGAGGCCATCCGCGCGCTCGGCAAGCCGGAGCATGTGGTGTATGACCTGAAATACGTCATGCCCCGCAACGCCGCTGACCTCCGCCTCTGATCCGGGCGCCGAATTCGCGCCTGCCGGCGCTCCTACATGGATGCGATACGGATGGGTTCGCGCCTTCCGGCGCTCCTACAGGGGGTGTGCGATCGAGCCGCAATGTCGTTGTAGGAGCGCCGGAAGGCGCGAACACGGCCCCTTGCCACCGCACCACGCCTTGCCACCGCACCACGCCGAACACCCGACAACGCCAACTTGAAACCGCTGCGCGCACCCTTTCTGCCCGACAGGCATCGGCAACCGCGTCCCGATTGGCAGATGCGATCACTAACATGCTGGTCATGAAATCCCATTATCATTCCGGCCTCGTTTCTGCCCGACATACTCCTCGGAGATAGCCATGCATCACTCCCCCCCCATCACCGACCGCAAGATCCGCTTCGCCCTCATCGGCTGCGGTCGCATCGCGCAGAACCACTTCGCCGCGATGGAAAAACACGCCGACCGCTGCGAGCTGGTCGACGTCTGCGACACCAATCCCGCCGCGCTGCAGGCCGCCGTCGCCAAGACCGGCGCCCGTGGCCACGCCAAGCTCGCCGACCTGCTCGCCAGCACCACCGCCGACTGCGTCATCCTCACCACTCCCAGCGGCCTGCACCCGGCCCAGGCCATCGAGGTGGCGCAGGCCTGCAAGCACGTGATGACCGAGAAGCCCATGGCCACCCGCTGGCAGGACGGTCTCAAGATGGTCGAGGCCTGCGACAAGGCCGGCGTGCGCCTTTTCGTCGTCAAGCAGAACCGCCGCAACGCCACGCTGCAGCTGCTCAAGCGCGCCGTCGAGCAAAAGCGCTTCGGCAAGATCTACGCGGTGTCGGTCAACGTCTTCTGGACCCGCCCGCAGGAGTACTACGACAGCGCCAAGTGGCGCGGCACCTGGGAATTCGACGGCGGCGCCTTCATGAACCAGGCCAGCCACTACATCGACCTGCTCGACTGGCTCATCGGCCCGGTCGAATCCGTCATGGCCTACACCGGCACCCTGGAGCGCGACATCGAGGTCGAAGACTCCGGCGTCGCCGCCATCCGCTGGCGCAGCGGCGCCATGGGCACGCTCAACGTCAGCATGCTCACCTACCCCAAGAACCTCGAAGGCAGCATCACCATCCTGGGCGAGAAGGGCACGGTGCGGGTCGGCGGCGTGGCGGTGAACGAGATCCAGCACTGGGAGTTCGCCGAACAGCGCCCCGAGGACGAGGAGATCAAGCACGCCAGCTACGCCACCACCAGCGTCTACGGCTTCGGTCACCCGCTCTACTACGACAACGTGATCCAGACCCTTCGCGGCGAGGCCGAAGCCGAGACCGACGGCCGCGAAGGCCTCAAGAGCCTCGAGCTGCTCATCGCCATGTACCTGTCGTCGCGCGACGGCAAGCGCGTGGCCCTGCCGCTGGAGTACTGAGCCATGCGCGTGGCGGTCGTGGGGGCCGGCATCGTGGGGGCGTGCACCGCCTGGGCGCTCGCGCGCCAGGGCGTCCGTTGCACTCTCTTCGATCGCAGGCAGCCCATGTGCGAGACCAGCCGCGCCTCGTCCAAGCTGCTGCACGGCGGCCTGCGCTACCTGGAAACCGGCCAGTTCCGCCTCGTCGGCAAGGCGCTGCACGCCCGCACCGACTGGCTGGAGCTCGCCCCGCACCTGTGCCACCGGCTCGAGATGCTGCTGCCCATGTACCGTGACAAGGGCCGCTCGCAGTTCGTCATCTCGGCCGGCATCCGCATCTACGACGTGCTCGCGCTGGGCAGCGGCTTTCCGCGTGCGCGCGTGCTCAAGCCCTCCGAAGTGCTCGCGCTGCAGCCCGGCCTGTCACCCGAAGGCTTGGTCGGCGCCTGGGCCTTCTTCGACGCGCAGATGGACGACTCTGCCCTGGGCAACTGGGTGGTCGACGCGTTCTGCGACCTGGGCGGCGACCTGGTCACCGAGCACGAGGTGCGCGACCTCGCCGAGCTCGACGACTACGACCGCATCGTCAACGCCACCGGCCCCTGGGCCATGCAGTTGCGCGAGACCCTGCCCGGCAAGCCGAGCATCCAGCTCGACTGGGTGCGCGGCAGCCACATCGTGCTCGACCGCGTCTGCCCGGCGGCCATGCTGCTCGAAGTGCCCGGCTCCAGCCGCATCTTCTTCATCCTGCCCTACCAGGGCCGAACGCTCATCGGTACCACCGAGGTGCGCCAGTCCGGCCCCAACAACCCCGGTCCGAGCGAGGACGAGATCCGCTACCTGCTCGACGCCCACAACCACTACATGACCGGCGCCGTCGCCATGCGCTGCGATGTGGTCGAGGCCTTCTCGGGCGTGCGCCCGCTGCTGCGCAGCGCCGACAACCCCTCCGAAGCCACCCGCGAATGGGCCTTCGAGCGCACCGGCAAGGTGCTCCACATCTACGGCGGCAAATGGACCACCGCCAAGCTCCAGGGCGACCAAGCCGCACAGAGGATCCTGCAATGACCCAGAACACCGCCTACACCGTCCACCCCAGCGCCATCGTCGACGAGGGCGCCCAGATCGGCGAAGGCTCGCGCGTATGGCACTTCGCCCACGTCTGCGCCGGCGCCCGCATCGGCAAGGGCGTCTCGCTCGGCCAGAACGTCTTCGTCGGCAACAAGGTCGTCATCGGCGACCAGTGCAAGGTGCAGAACAACGTGTCGGTGTACGACAACGTCACCCTCGAAGAAGGCGTGTTCTGCGGCCCCAGCATGGTCTTCACCAACGTCTACAACCCGCGCTCGCTCATCGAGCGCAAGAGCGAATACCGCGACACCCTGGTCAAGCGCGGTGCCACCCTGGGCGCCAACTGCACCATCGTCTGCGGCACCACCATCGGCGAGTTCGCCTTCGTCGGCGCCGGCGCCGTCATCAACAAAGACGTCAAGCCCTACGCCCTCATGGTCGGCGTGCCCGCCCGCCAGGTCGGCTGGATGAGCGAATACGGCGAACAAATCCCGCTGCCGGTGAAAGGCCAGGGCGAATACACCTGCCCGCACACCGGCGCCCTCTACACCCTCGACGGCGACACCGTCACACGCTCAGGAGCCTGACTGTGCAACTCGAAGCCATTTACCGCGAAGGGCAGATCCACTTCACCACCCCGATCCGCCTGAAGAACCGCCCGATCCGCGTCCGCATCGACGTCCCCGACGACGAGATCGATAGCGTCCTCGATCAGCCCGCAGCGCAGGCGTCGGCCGGTGTGAGCGCACCCGGCGCCGCGCCCGGCTTCATCGACGAGCTCAAGGACATCCAGTCCCTGGTGCGCGCCCAACTGCAATCCGCCGCCAATCGGCCGCTCGACAAGGACGCGCTGCGCGATCTTCGTGCCCAGGCGTGGGAGGACAAGCACCGTGGCTGATCGGCATCTCATCCTCGACGTCAGCGTCATCGTCGACATGTGGCTCGACCCCGACGTCGACACCAACCCCACCGCACAACTCTTCAAGCAAGCCGCCGACACGGGCACCACGCTGTGGGTGTGTGCCAGCGCGCTGCCCACCCTCGAGTTCGTCACCCTGCAGCGCCTCAAGGCCTTGGGGGCCGAGCCCGCTCGAGCCCGCACCGCGGTGCGTCGGCTCATGGCGCAGTTGCTGGCCAGCGTGCAGGTGAGCACCGTGTTCGGCTTCGAGCAAGCGGACGCTTACCGCGCCGCGCGCGATTTCGAAGACGCCCAGATCGCAGCCAGCGCCCGTAGCCTGGAGGGCGCCCGGATGGCCATCGTCACGCTCGACAAATCATTCGATGCCTTGGGCGTGTGCGAAACGCTCGCCCCCGCCGCTGCACTGGCCTGGCTGCACACGGCGAGCGCGGCCAGCAAAGGGGCGATGGCCTTCACCGATCTTGCCGAGCAGCAGCGCCGCATCCGTCCGCAACTCGAACAACGCATCGAAACCGTCCTGCGCCACGGCCAGTACATCCTCGGCCCCGAAGTGGCCGAGCTGGAAGAAAAGCTCGCCGCCTTCGTCGGCGCCAAGCACTGCATCACCTGCGCCAACGGCACCGACGCCCTGCAGATCGCCCAGATGGCGGTCGGCGTGGCCCACGGCGACGAGGTCATCACCCCGGGCTTCACCTACATCGCCACCGCCGAAACCGTCGCCGTGCTCGGCGCCAAGCCGGTGTATGTAGACATCGACCCGCGCACCTACAATCTCGACCCGGCGCTGCTCGAAGCCGCCATCACGCCCAAGACCCGCGCGATCATCCCGGTGAGCCTGTACGGCCAGTGCGCCGACTTCGACACCATCAACGCCATCGCCGCCAAACATGGCATCCCGGTCATCGAAGACGCTGCACAGAGCTTCGGCGCGAGCTACAAGGGCCGCATGTCGTGCAACCTCAGCACCATCGCCTGCACCAGCTTCTTCCCCAGCAAGCCGCTCGGCTGCTATGGCGACGGCGGCGCCATATTCACCAACGACGACGAGCTCGCCAAGGTCATCCGCCAGATCGCCCGCCACGGCCAGGACCGCCGCTACCACCACATCCGCGTGGGCGTGAATAGCCGCCTCGACACCCTGCAGGCCGCCATCCTGCTGCCCAAGCTCGAGATCCTGGCCGAGGAGGTTCAGCTGCGCCAGCAGGTCGCCGCCAACTACGACCGCCTGTTCAAGGAGGCCGGCATCGACACCACGCCCTACATCGAACCGCACAACGTGAGCGCCTGGGCGCAATACACCGTGCGCGTGGATGACCGGGATGCGGTGCAGGAGAAGCTGAAGGCGGCCGGCGTGCCGACGGCGGTGCATTACCCGATTCCGCTGAACAAGCAGCCCGCGGTGGCCGATGCGGATGCAAAATTGCCGCATGGGGATGCAGCGGCGGCGCGGGTGATGAGTGTGCCGATGCATCCGTACATGGAAACCAGGGATCAAAAGCAGGTGGTTAGAGCTTTCATTAAATCCTATGAGCGATAAAAAGCCGCATTTTTGGAAAGTGAAGGAAAGAAATACATTTCTGACTCATTTCACGCAGTTGGTGGGAGGGACCGCATTTGCGCAAGCACTGTCAGTATTGATTTTGCCTATCTTGACAAGATTATATACGCCAGAAGATTTCTCAGTTCTTGCGCTTTATGCTTCGATGCTGGCGGTAATCTCGGCGATCGCCTGCTTGAGGTTTGAAATAGCTATTCCAATCGCAGAGACAGAAAAGGTTGCTCTAGACCTCTTTGCTTTGGCTGCTATTTCATCTGTGGCAATTGTTTTTACTCTCGTGCTGGTTCTTGGGGTAGCGTCCACCCTAGATGTCCAATACCTTTCGAGTACTAACCTCGGTTACTACGTCTGGCTATTGCCCGTAGGAGTTTTTCTATCTGGTGCCTACGCCGCGTTACAGTTTCTCGCAACCCGCAAAAGAAAATTCGTCGAGATAAGACGGACGAGAGTCCGGCAGTCGCTCGGTGCCGCCAGTGTGCAAGTTGGATTTGGTTTGATTGGTGCTGGTCCTATAGGGCTTCTGCTTGGGCAAATCATAAATGGTGGGGCTGGCGCTTTAGGATTGTTTTTTTCTGTCCTTAAAGAAGACCTTAATAAGCTAAAGCAAATAAAAAAAGAGGATTTGGTTCGGACTGCAAATGAGTACAGCCGGTTTCCAAAGTACTCAGTTACGGAGGCGCTGGCGAACGTTGGTGGAATGCAGCTACCAATCGCAATTATTGCCGCTTTCGTCGCAGGGCCAGAAGCAGGAATTGTGATGTTAGCTTTTCGAATAATGGGCGCACCCATAAATCTAATCGGGGGTGCGATGTCGCAGGTATTTCTCTCCCGCGCACCCATTGCCCTCAAGGAAGGAAAGCTACAAGCATTAGCTCTTACAGTTCAGGCGGGTGTTCTTAAAACTGGATTAGGCCCCCTTCTGTTCATCGGCGCAGTTGCACCTGTTTTTGTCCCCTATGCATTCGGAGCGGAATGGGCGCGTATGGGTGTCGTCATTCAGTGGATGACACCATGGTTCATGATGCAGTTTCTCACTTCGCCCGTTTCGATGGTCTTGCATGTAGCCAATCGACAAGGAAGTGCGCTAGTTTTGCAGGCTTTTGGATTTGTGATCAGAGTCGGCGGCGTCTTGCTAGCGAGTCTCTGGTTCCCCGTCTATGTTGCAGAGTCGTATGCCGTCGCGAGTTTTGTCTTTTATTTTGTCTATTTTGTAGTTATTTTACGTATTCTAGGTATAAATATAAGAAGTTTTGTGGTGTCTCAGAGAAAATCGTTTGCGATTTTTACGCTGTGGGTTTTTATTTCCTTCTTGGCTATCAAATACATATAGCGCCAATGATGATTTAAATTTTGCATCGATATCAAGATGATAAAAACAAAGCAAGATTATCTCGACTATCTTCAAGCTGACAAGGTTTCGCTGGGTAGGAAATGGTCGATAAAGAGTTATCTATTTGATGATATTTGGCGCTTTCAGCGTCTGCTCAGGCGCCTTGAGTATTTGACAAATTGCAAGAAGAGTCGCCTACGAAGGGCTGTTGTTGCATTTGCGTATCACAGGGCTGAGGTAAAGCTGGGTTTCACAATTCCTATCAACGTTTTTGGTCCAGGTTTGGCTATTGCACACAGAGGAACAATTGTTGTGAACCGTGCTGCGCGCATCGGTGCGAATTGTCGAATTCATGTTTGTGTCAATATCGGGACCGAGGCTGGAAAAGGGGCTGATGCGCCGACTATCGGCGAAAACTGTTACATCGGTCCTGGTGCAAAGATTTTCGGAAAAATTCGTATTGGAGACAATACTGCGATAGGTGCAAATTCGGTCGTAAATGCCGACTTCCTTGCGGGAAACGCCACGCTAGGGGGGGTGCCTGCCAAGGTTATATCGCACCGTTCTTCTGAAGGCTTGTTAGTTCGCGGCTACGTTCATCGGTCTTTAGAAGCCGATCCTGCCTGCGACTGATCACTGGCCTTCATGCGGGTGGAACTGGGTGGTACGGTCAGTTCTCTCAGCTATGCACAGACAAGTAGAAGGTGAAATGATGCTTCAGAGTAATCTGCAGCGGCTGGATAAAGATCCTACGTCATGGACGCTCGCGTGGAATCTCGTTTTTTTTCTCGTGATAGCTTATTCGGCTTTTAGAACGCTGCGTGTCTTCTTTCCTTCGTTTTCGGGATATGTTTCTCTGGCATTTTTAGTCGGAGCTTTTGCTGTTTCTTTTTTGCGAGTGCTTTCCGATCTGTTTTCTTCAAAGACGAGAGGGGGGGTCAAGGGCGCAGGGCTCCTTTTCTTATCCTTAATTATGAGTCTTCTTATTCCAAGCCTCCTGCAATTGATTTTCTTGCGCGAGTCTTTTGATTTCTTAGGGCGGTCGTCGGTTGGAACAACTCTGAAAATAGCTGGCTTCGCGGTCTTATGGATGTTGATTGGATATGAGATGCAGCGAGCTAAGCTCAAACACAGTAACGCTGTATCGTTATTGCTTGCGGTCATATTAACGATCCTGGTTTTTTCCCATCTAGACGGTAGCTTAATAATAAATTATCGATTGCTAAGTGCAGGGCAGGGTGATGTAGGGGAGGCAAGTCATCTTGTTTTGGGTGAGTCGGCGGTGATAATGATTATTCTGTCTTTAGCTTTCGCTCGCGGGGTGCTGCGTTATTTAATTGCAGTGCTCGGCGTTGCGCTGCTTTTTTCAATGGGAGGGCGCACTTCACTTTTGGCTTTTCTATTGAGTCTCTTGTCGTTTGCAGTGATTAATAAAAAGAGTGTGAGTTTAGTGCTCATTATTGTGGTTGCTGTTGCGGCGGCACTAGCGGCTCTCTTGCCTGCTATTTCTGAGTTGGTGATGGATGATCAGGCTCTTTCGAGGATGTTTTTAGCAAAGGGAGTTCATGAGGAGGGCTCGCTTCTTGAACGGAGCTACCAGTTTGATGTTGGTCTGCGAGGCCTTTTAGATCAAGTGTATTTTGGGGATCCAAATATCCTGATTGAGCGGCTTGGAGGTATGGGAACCTACATGCATAATTTGCTCAGCGCTTGGCAATTTTTTGGGTTTTTCTCTTTCCTGATAATGGGGTTTGTAATTATTTACTTGTGTAGGTTCGTTCTTATAAATACCGAGGTCTTTGATGGTGTTGTGGGGACTTTTGTTAAGTTGATGTTTTTCTATTCAGTTTTTTGTATTCTAATTGGTAAGTACATAGGCTTTAATCCAGTTTGGTTGAGTATCGGGCTTTGCTTTGGCCGAATGCTTAATACCGGAAGATGCGGTGCGCAGACTGAGTTGTGCGATGAAAATCGACGAAAACCCATTGTTTAGGTCGGGAAGGAGGTTCGACTCTCTATGAAGGTTCTACATGCGGCTTTTGCTTACAAGCCGTCTCCTGGCGTTGTAAATCAAATGCTTTGGGAGTCGCGTGCTGCGGCTAGTAGTGGCTTGGATTGGTCCGTTTTCTTGTACTGCTCAGAGTTGCCTAGGGTGTCGGTGCATGAACGCTTTATTGAGTTATCGAACGTCTCCGTTGTGAAAGGTGGTCTGGGAAGAGCAGTTTCTTGGCTTAAGTTTCGCCTGAGCTTTTACTGGCGGCTTGCCGAATTGTCAAAAGGGACAGATCTTCTAATGCTGCGTTATTCTTCTTATGACCCGTTGCAGTTACTTTTTATTCTATTCTTACGAACGCCCGTGCTGCTTGTGCATCACACGATCGAATATGATGAAATTAAGGGCAAGGGGCGTAGAGGCTCAAGGTTACTTGCAGAATTAGACGCTCTCCTAGGGAAGGCTTCTTTGAGGCTTGCGGCAGGAGTTGTTGGCGTCACAAAGGAGATCGCACAATATGAAAATGGGAGAGTTGGTTTTAGTAAGCGGGCTTTCGTGTACCCAAATGGAATAGTTCTAGATGATCAAAAAATAGTCGATGAGCGGAGTGATACGCCTGAGCTACTTTTTGTCGCTAGTTACTTCGCGGATTGGCATGGTCTTGACTTAGTAATCGATGCGTTTTCTCGCTCCACCAAGAACTTCAAGATCCATTTGGTTGGAATCCTTCCTCCTGAAGTTGCTGAGACGGTGAAGGGCGATAGTAGGTATTTACTGCACGGGACGCTCAGTAGTGCAGAAATAACGAAACTTGCGGGTAGGTGCTGGGTTGGATTGTCCTCATTCGCGCTATACAGGAAAGGTTTGCAGGAGGCCTGCACGCTGAAGGTAAGGGAATATCTGGCTGTTGGGCTTCCTGTTTACGCTGGACACAGAGATGTTTTTCCGGAGTTCTTTGAGTTTTACAGAGCAGGTCCGGTAGACGCGGAGAAGATTTTAGAGTTTGCGTTTGATTGCAGAAAAGTTCCACGCGAGGCAGTGTCGGAGGCGGCTCGGAAATTTATCGACAAGCAAGATTTGCTTCTTCAGTTATATCGTGAGTTTGGAGGGAAGGGTGTTGAGCGCAAAGACTGACGTTGAAGGAAATTTGGATGATATTGAAGAACTTGTCTTTGGTTGACGTAGTTGTTGGACGTTTTCCTCCTCCTATTGGGGGGGTAAGTGTTTTCGTAGAACGTAAATACGAGTCTCTGAGAGCTTCCGGTGCTAGACGGGTCGATCTTGGGTCTAGGTTGTGGCTAATAAAGCTCGTCCATCTTGCTGCTTTTACGCGATGCCGGTTTCTTCTAAATACGACTAACCTCGCGGTTCTTCTGGTTTTTTACTGTTTGAGAATTTTGGGTCGAGCGCGAATTTATGACCACAACTCGTCTCGGCATTATTGGGGAGCAGGTTTTAAAGAGAAGTGCTATATTTTTTTTGTGCGCCGCGCAGGATCCGTATGCGTCGTCCACGAACATTTGCTAGTGCAATATTCGCGCCGCGGCATTGATGTGCCTATGGAAGTGGAGAGTCCATTCCTTCCGCCGGTAGAGGCGCGATTTAGCGATGTTTATGACGGCTACCCAGTCGATGCTAAGACGTTCTTAAACGAAGCAGGGTATTTTAGGATTGGTCTTTCCGCGTCGAAATATACAATAGATGCGCAAGGAAGGGACTTATACGGGATTGAGACGCTTTGTGATTTGGTCGCAAGGCTTCGTGAGGCGGGTGTCGAGGCTAAATGTCTTTTAGCTGTTGCGGAGTGGCGTGATCACTTGATACCGGATGTATTGAAAAATAAGATCATACGCCTTGTGGACAGCGGTCACTTGGTGCTGTTGGCGGGACAGTACGAGTTCTGGCCTATTTATCGTTACCTGGATTGTTTCTTGCGCCTGACGTCTACGGATGGCGATAGCGTAAGCGTGAGGGAGGCGCTTCACTACCAATGTCCGGTGGTTGCGAGCGATGTTGTGCCACGGCCAGATGGTACGATTATTTATCAGTATGCGGAAGTGGAGTCTATTTTCTATAGGGTGCTGAGTTTAGCTTCTTTGAGAAGGGGAATAAGAGATGCCTGAGGTGTAAAGATATATTCGTGTCTGCGCTACGGCCAGCCGATTTTAATTTTCCGATTTAAGTGCGTTTCGCCGTAAATATGGTTCCAAGTCACGATAGCAGGGGGGCTAATGAGCTTACTTAGTGTTGATGTTGTTGCGGGGGCTCGTCCCAACTTCATGAAAATCGCCCCGATCATTCGCGCCTTCGAGGCGCGCGAGGCTGCGGGCGGGCCGCTGCGTTATCGGCTGATCCACACCGGCCAGCATTACGATCCGCGCATGTCGGGCGAATTCTTCCGCCAACTCGGGATTCCCGAGCCGGACGTGAATCTGGAGGTGGGTTCGGGCACGCAGGCCGAGCAGACGGGGGCGATCATGAGCCGCTACGAGCGCCTGCTGCTCGATTCGCCGAGCGACCTGTGCCTGGTGGTGGGCGACGTGACCTCGACCATGGCCTGCGCGATCGCCGCGCAGAAGCTGCATGTGCCGGTGGCGCACGTGGAGGCGGGCATCCGCTCGGGCGACTGGACCATGCCCGAAGAGATCAACCGCATGGTGACGGACGCCATCACCAACTGGTTCTTCACCACCAGCGAGGTGGCCAACGCCAACCTGCGCAAATCCGGGGTGGGCGACGAGCGCATCTTCTTCGTGGGCAACACGATGATCGACACCTTGCTCGCCAATATCGGCCGCCTGCAGAAGCCGGACTTCTGGGATGGACTGGGCCTGAAGGCGGGTGAGTATTTTGTGGTGACGCTGCATCGCCCGGCCAACGTGGACAAGGGCGATGGCTTTGCCCGCCTGCTGCGCGCGATCGCCGAGGGCACGCGCGGGCTGCCGGTGGTGTTTCCGGTGCATCCGCGCACGGCCAAGACGCTGCGTGACCTCAACGAGGTGCCGGACAGCTTCCGCCTGGTCGATCCGCAGCCCTATCTGGAGTTCAACTACCTGGTGAAGAACGCCAAGGCGGTGATCACCGATTCGGGCGGCATCACCGAAGAGACCACGGTGATGGGCGTGCCCTGCCTGACCCTGCGCGACAGCACCGAACGCCCCGAGACGGTGACCACCGGCACCAACGAGCTGATCGGCACCAACCCCGCCGCCCTGGCGCCCGCGCTGGAGAAGCTGTTTGCCGGGCAGTGGAAGAAGGGCGGGATTCCCGAGATGTGGGACGGCAAGACGGGCGAGCGGATCGTGGGGATTTTGGAAGAGCTGCTGGGCGGCAAGCGCGGCGCGCTGTGATCGCATGGCTCTTGTAGGAGCGCCGCAAGGCGCGAATGCGGACGCTGTGGATTGGCGCGCGTGGGTTTCGGCGCGGCGGTGTTCGCGGCTTGCGCCGCTCCTACAGGGGGCTTCGGGCGATGCGGTTTTTGTAGGAGCGCCGCAAGGCGCGAATGCGGGCTTGGAGACGGAAGGCGCGGGAGGTGTGAGCGAGCCGCGGTCGGTGTAGGGTGTCGCCATTTGTGAATCGGGAGGGGGGTCGAATGGCCATGCATCAGCGGTGGACGCTTCGTGTGGAGGGGTTCGCCCGGTTCAAGCATGCGGAGGTGGCACTCCGGCCGTTGACGTTGTTCGTGGGTGAGAACAACAGCGGCAAGAGCTACATGGCGAGCTTGCTGTGGGGCGTGCTGGCGTTGGGGCGGTCGTTTTTTCCGGTGCGACCGGGGGAGTCGAAGGCTTACAAGGCGTGCATCGAAGTGTTGAAGCGATGCGAGTCGCAGGCGCGAGCACGCCCTGCCCAAGAGGACAGCGGCGAGTTCGTCCTTTCGAATGAGGACATGCAGTTGTTCGTGCAGTGGTTCAATGAACTGCTGGCGAAGAATAAGAAGATGCTGGTGGGGCGGGTCTTCGGTAACAGTAATCTTTCGATTGGTGATATCCGGCTGCTCGATTATTCGCGCGTGAGACCGATCACACTCGCTTTCCGGCCGGAAGACGAATTTGTACGCTCGTCGTTGCGTGGTGAACATCAAGTCAGTGTTCCGCTCGGCAACGGTGGGCGTTTGCCGCCCGCGTATTGGTTGCACCGCACGGCGATCTTGGTCGCGTGGCAACTTGTGGGTGGCGATAGTGCAGGTCGGCTTGTGCGCCCCGGGCTGCAGCTGCGCATGGATAGCGAGCCTTTGTTTCTTCCGGCATCACGCACTGGATTCATGCTCACTTTCCGGGCACTCGTGGGTGAGGCTTTGTCGTTTTATGACGCGGCGGTCGATGAGGCGCCGGCAGCCAGCCAGTTCACGCTGCCAGTAGTGCGCTTTCTGCAGGCGCTCAACAGCACGCCGTCGTCGACTGGGGCCAGTTATGCTGAGATCGCAGACTGGCTGGAGAAGACTCTCCTGCAGGGCGGAATCCAGCAGATCAAGCAGGGCGGCGCCCCCGACTATCGGTACCAGCCCTTTGGCGAGGGCGCCGCGAGCCTGCCGATGTACCTGAGCTCGTCGCTGGTGGCCGAACTCGCGCCGATCGTGCATTTCCTGAAGCATCGGCCGTCTTTCCGCACGCTGTTCATCGAGGAGCCCGAGGCGCATCTGCATCCGCAGGCGCAGCGCGCGATGGCGCGGGCGATCGTGCGCCTGGTCAATGCCGGTTTGCCGGTGGTGGCGACGACCCATGGCGACACGCTGTTCCAGCAGATCAACAACCTGGTGCAGTTGCACGGTCATCCGCAACGCAAGGCTTTGTCCGCGGAGCTGGGCTATGAGGCCGGGGAGACGCTCGCGGAGGAGATGTTGAGCGTGTTCCAGTTTCGACGCGAGGCGCGCGAGACCACGGTGACGGCTTTGCCGGTGACGGCGTACGGTGTTGCGGTGCAGACCTTCAACGAGCCGCTGGCGGCGCTGACCAAGGAGATCTATCGCCTGCAGGAAGGCTTGGATGGCGATGCGGAGGGGGATGATGCTTGATCTGGAGCGGGCCCGGCTCGACTGGATTCACCCCGACCACTATGTGAAGGGGCGGCAGGTCGATGTGGTGGAAACGAAGTCGGGTGGCGAGGGCACGTTGACCTTCGAGGTGGATGAGGGGGAGACGGCGCTGCGGTTCAAGCTCACCGAAAGCGGTCGGTTTCCTTGCATCCGGCAGGGCAAGGCGGCGGATGGGGTGATCCTGCATTTTGGCCGCGACCAGTCGCTGCGGGCGCTGCACCTGGTCGAGTTGAAGAGCAAGGTGGGCTCCAGCCAATGGCGTGGCGTGAAGCTTCAACTGCAGGGCGCGTTGCATAACGCGCATGCCTTGCTGGGCGTGCTTGGGTTGGAGTGCCCCAAGGAGATCGTCTGTCATACCGCCTACAAGCAGGATGCGTTGAGTCAGAACCCGGCTCTGCTGAAGGTGCCGATGGGTGTTCCGGTCAAGGCGAGCGATGACACTGCCGACTGGATCAGCGGTGAGGTCGAGATCGATGGGCGTTTTCCGCCCTTGAAGCATTTCCGGCACTTGCGCGATCCGGCGGGGAATGCGCGGGTGCGCGTTGAGGTTTGATCGTGGGAGGCGGCGTCTAGAACTCCCCGGGGAAATGCGGTCGAAGTGTGTATAGTTTGGTGTATAGAAACGCTTCGCAGAGGGGAGAGTGACATGGTGCGCGACGAGGCTTATCCGAAGCTCGCACGGCAGCCGCTGACGTTGGTGCTGGCGGAATTCCGCTTTGGTCGGGTGGCGTTCGAGCCGGCTGCGCTGGCGGCACTCAAGGAGCGGATGGCGCCGCGGTTTGCGGACATGCGTGAGGGTGTGGCGCAGCAGGTACAGCTTGGCGACGCCGGGGTGACGATCACGCAGGCGCCCTATGTGGTCTGGCGGGCGCCGGAGGCGGGGGCTGCGGTGCATCTCGAGGTGGATCGGATCGCTTATGCCACGACGATGTACCCGCGCTTCGACGGGTTTGCAAAAGATTGCCTCGAGGTGGTGCGGGCTTTGCTCGAAACCCTGCGCCCGCCGAGCTTGCACCGCGTGGGGCTGCGCTACAATGACGCCGTCGTGCCGATGCCGGATGAATTGCTGGCGGACTATGTCGAGGCGCCCTTGCTCGCCTTTGCGCCGCTGGCGGACGAAGCAGGCGCGGTGGTGCGCCACCTGAGCGAGACGGTGGTGCAGACCACGGCCGGGGCGTTGGTGGTGCGGGCGCTGGCCGGGGTGCATGGGCTGGGCATGATGCCCGACTTGCAGGGCCAGTTCGGTTTGCCGCTGCAGATTGATGTGCCGACCGACCGGCCCGTCGCGGTGCTGGATTTCGATCACTACTGGGAAGTGGCGGAGGCCGAAGGCGTGGCCTTCGATGTCGATGCCGCGGGCGACCGGCTCGCCCGGCTGCATGAGCCGGCCCGCGAGGCTTTCTGGAAAGTGACGACGGAGTTTGCGAGGACGCAGCGATGGAATTGACTGAAATCCGGTTTGTGCCGGCAAGGGTCGAGCTTGGCTTGGGGCGCTTGGCGGGTCTCGTGCGGGGTGTGGCGGATGGCATTGTGAGCGCGAGCGGCGGTGTTGCCACGACGCTGTGGCCGGACACGACCGGCAGCACCGGCAGCGCACGCGATTTTCGCGCGCTGCCAGTGGGCGCTGCGACGACGAATGCACCGAGGGCGGATCCGAGCGTGCGTGCGGCCCTCGATCTGATCGAGCGAGTGTTCGGGCTCAACATTACGGAGCTGGCGGAAGTGTGTGGTGCAACGCGCAAGCCTATTTACGACTGGCGTAAAGGGTCTATTCCGCGTTCGGAGAAGCTGGCCCGGATCTACGATTTGCGCCGCGCGGCAGTTGGTTGGGAGCGTGCGGGTTTGGGCGTTCCGGGTGCGGCGCTGAGAGCGCCGGTTATCCATGAAAAGAGTTTGTTCGATCTGCTGCGTGCAGAGACGCTGGACTTTGATGCGATACAGTTCGCCGGCGAGCGTTTGGCGCTGAAACGCGAATTGGGCGCTAAACGACAGCTGGTTGATCCTTTTCGCTGAGAGGCCGGCAATTGATGGTTGATGTTGGCGCGCTGATCGGCGAGAAGGGGTGGAGGCAGGGGAGCATCCTGCGTGACGACGATTTGTTCTTGTGCCGTGCGCCAGACCGTATTTCGGCGCGAGACATGACCGGCGCGATCGGCGTTGTTGTCAGCCAGTCCTGTGATTTGACGCATGCGGTGCTTGAGGGCGAACCCGTCGTGGAGATTCTTGTAGGACACCCGGCCGAGGACGATGTCGCAGCGAGGAAGCGCGGCAACTGTTCCGGCGGCAAGCATCCGCGGTGCCTGCATATGACGGTTCAGATGCATGACGAAGGCGAGCGCTGGTTCGAGTTCACTCCATGGAGCCGCGTCGCGGTCGATCGATCCGTACTTGTTGGGCGACGGCCCGATGCCGACCGTTTCATCTCGCCGTCAGACATGCTTGTACTGACCAACTGGCTGGCGCAGCGTTACATCCGGGCCGCGTTTCCGGATGACTTCAATGCTCTCCTTGATGGAGCTCGGAGTTCCCAGCGCAAGCTATACGCCAGATTGTCTTCCGCTGTTTCCGGGCTTCATGCAAGGCTGCTCCCGGATCGGGACTTGCTCGAGAACGAGCGCTATACCTTGGACCTGCTTGCGCTCGTGCCGGATTTGTACGCTGCTCAGCTTGCATCTGCGGCGGAAACGGTCGAAAAGCTTGCGGACGTCTTGCGCTCGGCGGGCATCGACGTCTCCAGTGCCGCCGTGCTCGAGAGCGAGGTTTCCTATGCCCGGGTGCGCTCCTTCCGGCGTTTTCCTCTTGAACACCTTTCGCTGCGTGGCGACCCGCCCGATCCGATGCCCTTGGAGCTGTCGGCCGGTGGTCGGCGCGGCTAGAGCTGAATATCCATGGGTTTATTGAACAAGGCGGGGCGCTACTGGCACACCCTGCGGCATTTGCGGCCGGTGCAGTTTTACGGACGGGTTTGGTTCCGGTATTCGCGGCCCAAGCCGGATTTGCGTGCGGCGCCCGCGCTGCGCGCGCGCGCGGGCGTGTGGCAGCCGCCCGCGCGGCGCCTGGCGAGCATGACGGGCCCGCGCAGCTTCGTGTTCCTGAACGAGCCAGGTGCGCTGGACGAGATTGGCTGGGACGGCGAGCAGCGCGAGAAGCTGTGGCGCTACAACCAGCATTATTTCGACGACCTCAACGCGATCGACGCCGAGGCGCGGCGGGCGTGGCACCTGGCGCTGATCGAGGACTGGATCGCGCACAACCCGCCGGGACAGGGCAACGGCTGGGAGCCGTATCCGCTGTCGCTGCGCGTTGTTAACTGGGTGAAGTGGGCGCTGTCGGGCGGCGAGCTGTCGCCGGCGGCGGTGCACAGCCTGGCGGTGCAGGCGCGCTGGCTGACGGGGCGGCTCGAGATCCATCTGCTGGGCAACCATCTGTTTGCCAACGCCAAGGCCTTGCTGTTTGCCGGGCTGTTCTTCGAGGGCGCGGAGGCGGACGGCTGGCGCAAGACGGCGCTGGCGATCCTGGCGCGCGAGATTCCCGAGCAGTTTTTGCCCGACGGCGGGCAGTTCGAGCTGAGCACGATGTACCACGCGCTGGCGCTGGAGGATGCGCTCGATCTGCTGGATGTGACGGCGTGCTACGGCGGGGGCAGGGCTGCGGTAGGAGGCGCTGCGTCGGATTTGGTTGTAGGGGGCGCTGCGTCCGACGCGGCGATGGACGACTGCGCACGCGTGCGCGGCTTGCTGGCGCCGCGGGTGGGGGCGATGCGGCACTGGCTGCGGGTGATGTGCCATCCGGATGGCGAGATCGCGCTGTTCAACGATGCGGCGATTGGTATCGCTCCTTCGGTTGCCGAGCTCGAGGCCTATTTCGCGCGCTGCGTGCTGGATGCGGCGGCGCCAGGCTTGGACACGGTGGAGCACCTCGCGGACAGCGGTTACATCCGCCTCACCGCATCACCCCCTGTAGGAGCGCCGGAAGGCGCGAAGCGGGCGGTGGATGGTGGGCCTGCCGTCGATGACGGGATGGCCGTGTTCGCGGCTGACGCCGCTCCTACAGGGGGCATCGACGCTTCTGTAGGAGCGCCGCAAGGCGCGAACCGGACGGCGGGTAGCGGGGCTGCCGTCGATGACGGGATGGCCGTGTTCGCGGCTGGCGCCGCTCCTACAGGGGGCATCGACGCTTCTGTAGGAGCGCCGGAAGGCGCGAAGCGGGCGGTGGATGGCGGCGCTGCCGTCGATGACGGGACGGCCGTATTCGCGGCTGCCGCCGCTCCTACAGGGGGTATCGACGGTTCTGTAGGAGCGCCGCAAGGCGCGAACAATGGGGCAATCCTCCCTGCGGCGGTGGCGCTGCTGGATGTGGCGCGGGTGGGGCCGGACTATCTGCCGGGGCATGCGCATGCGGATTCGCTGAGCTTCGAGCTGTCGGTGTTCGGGCGGCGCCTGCTGGTGAATGGCGGGACCTCGTGCTACGGCATGAGTGCGGAGCGCCTGCGCCAGCGCGGCACGGCGGCGCACAACACGGTGGTGGTGGACGGGCTGGATTCGTCCGAGGTGTGGGGCGGCTTTCGCGTGGCGCGGCGGGCACATCCGCATGGGCTGCAGGTGCGCGAGGACGGGCAGGGCGCGGTGGTGCGCTGCAGCCATGACGGCTACCGCTGGCTGCCTGGTCGCCCGCGCCACACCCGGCAGTGGGCGCTGCATGCAGCGGAGCTGGTGGTGGACGACGAGCTGGCCGGTGACTACCGCGAGGCGGTGGCGCAATACCGTTTTCATCCCGACGTGGCAGTGTCGATCGAGGCGGACGGGCGCAGCGGCACGGCCGCGCTGCTGGGCGGCGAGCGCGTGCGCTGGGTGATCGAACACGGCGACGGCGAGCTCGTGCCGTCGTCGTGGCATCCGCATTTCGGCGTGTCGATGCCGTGCTCGCTGCTGCGGGTGCGGCTGGCCGGCGGACGTGCGCGCGTTCGCTTCGCGTGGGGCGAACGGACTAACTGACAGGTTTCATCTTCATGCACATTCTTTTTCTGACCGACAATTTTCCGCCCGAGGTGAACGCCCCGGCCAGCCGCACCTTCGAGCATTGCCGCGAGTGGAAGAACGCGGGTCACCAGATCACGGTGATCACCTGCGCGCCGAACTTCCCCAAGGGCAAGGTGTTCGACGGCTACCGCAACAAGCTGTGGCAGTCGGAGGTGATCGATGGCATGCGGGTGATCCGTGTGTGGTCGTACATCACGGCCAACGAGGGTTTCGTGAAGCGCATCCTGGATTACCAGAGCTTCATGCTGTCGGCGGTGCTGGCGAGCCCCTTCGTGCGCGGGGTCGATCTGGTGGTGGGGACGTCGCCGCAGTTCTTCACCGCGTGCGCGGCGTATGCGGTGAGCCGGATGAAGCGGGTGCCGTGGGTGTTCGAGCTGCGCGACCTGTGGCCGGAGTCGATCCGCGCGGTGGGAGCGATGAAGGAGTCGAAGGCGCTCGACTGGCTGGAGAAGGTGGAGCTGTTCCTGTATCGCAAGGCGAACGCGGTGGTGTCGGTGACGAGCGCCTTCCGCGACAACCTGATCTGCCGCGGCATCGACGGCGGCAAGATCCACGTGGTGACGAACGGGGTGGACATCAGCCGCTTCAACCCGCGCGAGAAGGACGCGGAGCTGGTGCGCACGCTTGGCCTGGATGGCAAGTTCGTCGCCGGCTACATCGGCACGCACGGCATGGCGCACGCGCTGGAGACCTTGCTGGAGGCGGCCGCCAAGCTGAAGGCGCGCCCGGACGGCGACCGCTACCGCATCCTGTTGCTGGGCGACGGCGCGCGCAAGGCCGAGCTGGTGGCGCAGGCGCGCGCGATGGGCCTGGACAATGTGCTGTTCGTGGATTCGGTGTCGAAGGACGAGGTGGTGCGCTACTGGTCGCTGCTGGATGTGTCGATCATCCACCTGCGGCGCACGGAGCTGTTCACCACGGTGATCCCGTCGAAGCTGTTCGAGTGCATGGGCATGGGGATTCCGGTGCTGCACGGTGTGGCGGGCGAATCGGCCGGCATCGTGGAGAGGGAAGGCGCGGGCATCGTGTTCGAACCCGAGAACGCCGAGGCGCTGTGCGACGGCCTGGCACGGCTGGCCGAAGACCGCGCGCTCTACGACCAATACCGCAACAACGCCCTCGCCGGCGCCCGCAACTACGACCGCAGCGTGCTGGCGGCGAAGATGCTGGGCGTGCTGGAGGGCGTGGCGCGCGGGTAAATGTAGGAGCGGCGCAAGCCGCGAACTTCGGCGGATGGGTGCTTGCGGGCGTTGGTCGCGTGCGGGATCGCCGTGTTCGCGCCTTGCGGCGCTCCTACATTGGCGCCGCGGCAGATCCCCGCGATGGTTCCCCTGTAGGAGCGGCGCAAGCCGCGAACTTCGGCGGATGGGCTCGACGTGAGGAGGTTCATGATGCCAACCACTACCGAGCGGTTGCTGGAGGCTGCGCAGGCGTTGCCAGAGCCGCTGCTGGGCGAGGTGCTGGATTTCGCAGAGTTCCTGCGGGCCCGGCATGCGAGGACGGCCTCGGGAGCTGGCGGACTCGATCTACTGGATTTGTGCGGAGGCCTGGAGGGTTCGGAAACATTCCAGGGTGCTCCGGAGCTGATTCAGCGGCGGCTGCGCGATGCGTGGCATTGAGTTGCGAAGATTGCCTTGATTGGGGCGCGGGCTGCCGTATCGTTTTTTCGATGCGGTGGCGCGCTACCCGTATTCGGTGGCGGATGTGATCGGGGTGCAGACGCCGGGTAACAAGGGCTACTTCGCGCAGTGGACCCAGCGCCCGGGTCGTCGGCTGGAGGTGCTGCAGAACTGGCTCGGAGCGCCGGCCGATGCGCCGAGCACGATCGTGGTGGGCGATGCGGCCGGCGAGCGTGAATGCGGGGAACGACCTGGTGGGTTTGATCGCGCAGGAGCGCGTCGGGCGGTCGCGCCCTCGCCGATGGTGATTTGGGTGCGGCACCGCCGTGTTCGCGCCTTGCGGCGCGCCTACAGGGCGGTGGTTGCTAGATCGATCTGCGCGATGGTTTTCGTGTAGGAGCGGCGCAAGCCGCGAACATCCCCGCCAATTCATCCCTCCGCCCGTTTCCCGCGTTCCCAAGCCATCATGACGATCACCCGCTTCGATCAGACCTACCTCGACACCCTCTGCGCCCAGGCGGGCGCCTCGCCGCGCCTGCGCCAGCACCGCAACGTGCACACCGACTACGCCGATCCCTGCCAGCGCGTGTTCAACGCGATCACCACGCGCAGCTATCTCGTGCCGCATCGCCACGCCCTGAGCCCGCGCGACGAGACGATGCTCGCCGTGCGCGGCCGCTTGGCGCTGGTGGTGTTCGACGAGGCGGGCGAGGTGGTGGAGGTGGTGCCATTCGGCGCGCAAGGCGGCGAGGGCGGGCACTTCGATGCGCAAGGCTGCGCGGGTGGATCTTCCGGCATGAACGTGCTCGGACCAACCGACCGCCCCGCGGCCGGCGTCCTCGTTCCCGCGGGCACCTGGCACACCGTGCTGGCGCTGGACGACGACGCGATCCTCTTCGAGACCAAGGCCGGCCCCTTCGACCCCGCCGCCCCCAAGGAGCCCGCGCCTTGGGCGCCCGCCGAGGGAGCGGCGGAAGCGGGGGCGTATTTCGCGCGCTTGCGGGCGTTGGTGGGCGGGTAGGGCGTTGGTCGCGTGCGGCGGCGCCGCGGGTGGGGTCAGGTCTTGAATTTGCTCATTTGCGTGCGGCGCCGCCCAATTCGCGCCTGCCGGCGCTCCTACATGAGGCGTCGCGATTCGTGCAGAGGGTGCTGTTCCGGGCCCGAAAGGTGGGTACCGCTACGCCGTGCGCTTCAATGACCGAACGATCGCCCGCAGCGTCCGGCTCAGTCGGCCTTGGGGGCGAAGTCGGCGAATACCTTTCGCGCGTAGGCGGAGATGCGTTTCTTGTCGCGCCTTAGCGACTCGATTTCGGATTTCGTCAGCGGTTCGGAAGCCGATGAGGTAACCGGCTTCGTCGGCCGTGAGCGCCTGCGGCTGTATTCCAAAAATTGCTTCAATGTCATGGCCGTAGCGCTCCTGGATCTTGCGGACGGTTACTTTGGGCGGCTGAAGCCGTGCGGTGCGGCTGGCGTTGACAAGCAGTACCACGCCGCCGACCTGTCCGCCCTTGCTTTGGATGAAGTGACCCAGTTCGGCGATCGTCGTTCCCATGGTCGAGACGTCATCGACGAGTACATAGTTTGCGCTGGGTTCGACGTGGCCGTCAAAGTGGGGGCGAAGGCTGATGCGTTCCATCGGGTCGGCGCCGGTGTGGAAGACGCGCTCGCGCTGCACGATACTCTCGTCCGCGCGCCCGCCGGATGCGATGGCCAACGCGGTGGCGAGCATCTGCGGGATGGCGTTGTCACCGCTCGCTTCGCGTGCATGGGGGGCGACGAAAAGGACGCTGTCACCGAATTGTCTTGCGGTGTCTTTGATGAAGTCGGCGGCGAGGTCCCGCAGCAAGCGGCCTGCTGCGGTGGCATTGCCGGCTTTCGCCGCTTTGTAGTCGGCGTGCCCCTTGAGCGCGGCGTCGTTCGTGTAGAGATAGCAAGGCTTGTCCGCGGCATGCGGCAAGGGGTGCGTGCGAATGGTCGCGGCGGCCTCGGTGTCATGCCCTTGCCGTCGAGCAGGGGGCGTTTTTCGGGGGAGCATCGGGGTGCTGTGAAGAAGGGTGGCGGAGAATGATAAACAGGTAGGAATTGAGGTGGTAGTGGGGTGGATGGGGGCTTGAATTTGCTCATGTTGGGCTGAGCCGCCGCATTCGCGCCTTGCGGCGCTCCTACATTGCCGCCGCAACATCCCGCGCGACGGGGTTCCTGTAGGAGCGGCGCAAGCCGCGAACAGGGCGGTCACGCCCTTCACCAACGCTGGTCGCGCACGGCTCCGCCGGCCCTTTCTTTCCGAGTTTGCCGGCGGTAGGTCATTGACCTACACTCTCCCCATGGATTTCGAATGGGACGAGGCGAAGAGCGGGGCGTGCTTTCAAGCGCGCGGTTTCGATTTCGCCTATGCGGCCCGGGCCTTCTTCGATCCGGATCGCGTGGTTCAGGCCGACACCCGGCACAGTTATGGTGAAGAGCGCTTTCAGGTGATGGGCCGGATCGAACAGCGCTTGTTCGTGATCGTCTATACGCCCAGGCGCGACGCCATCCGCATCATTTCCGCACGTAAGGCCAACCAGCGAGAGGTCCGAGACTATGAAAACCGTACGCGTGAAGATTGATCCCGCCAGTCCCGAATCACTGGCTTCCGGGCGCATCGATGCCGCACGCGTGGATGCCACGACCGAGGCGGATCTCGCCAGGCAGGCGGCGTCCGACGAGGCCGACGCCATGCAGGACGCGGCCAAGTTCGCACGACGCGTTCGCAAGCGCCTGGGCTTGAGCCAGGCGGAGTTTTCCGAGCGGATCGACGTGCCTGTGGAGACGATCCGTAACTGGGAGCAGGGCAAGCGCAGCCCCACCGGCGCGGCCAAAGCGCTGCTCAAGGTGCTGGACAAGGCCCCCGAGGCGGCGCTGGCGGCGCTGCATTGATGGGGTCATGCATTGATGGGGTCAGGTCTTGAATTTGCTCTTCGCATGCTGCAGCGCTCTATTCGCGCCTTGCGGCGCTCCTACATGGGCGCTGCGGCAGATCTCCGCGATGGTTCCCCTGTAGGAGCGGCGCAAGCCGCGAACATCGGCGGATGGGTGCTCGCCGCCGGTGGTCGCGTTCGGTACCGCTGCATTCGCTGCATTCGCGCCTTGCGGCGCTCCTACATGGGCGCGGCGCTTGCTGGGGTGTCAGCGTTCCTACCGGGGCGCGGCGCTTGCTGGGGTGTCGGCGCTCCTGCATGAAACATCGGGTGGGTGGAGGCGTCGGCGGCGATGGGTCTGAGTGGTATTATCGGCGCAACCATGACGCTTCCTCCTCGCGTTGTCTTCGATACGAATGTGCTCGTCGCCGCGCTGCGCTCGAGGCGGGGGGCGTCGTTTCGGCTGCTTGCGATGATTCGCTCGCGTGCCTATCGAATGTGCGTGACCGTGCCCTTGGTGATGGAGTACGCCGAGGTGCTGGCGCGGCCGGGCCTGGTGCCGGTGCCCACGACGGCGGTCGACGCGGTGCTCGACATGATTTGCCGGGAGTCGGTGCAGCAGCCGGTGCATTTTCTGTGGCGCCCGCAGCTCAGGGATCCGAAGGACGAACTGGTCCTGGAGGCGGCGGTCAATGCGAGTGCGGCGTATCTTGTTACGCACAACGTCCGCGATTTTTCGGCCGTCCGCTTTGCCGGGCTGGAGGTCGTTACCCCGGGCCGCCTTCTGGCCCTGCTCGAAGGAGATGTTCGATGAGCACGCTCAGCGTCCGCTTGCCGGAGTCGATCCACCGCAATGCACGCATCTATGCGGAGCGGGAGGGGACGTCCCTCAACCAGTTGGTGGCGACCGCCCTGGCCGAGAAGCTCGCGGCGCTGGCGGCCGAGGATTATCTCCAGGCCCGCGCAGGACGCGCCGATGACGCCGCCTTCGACGCCGCGCTGGCCGCCGTCCCCGATGTGCCTGCGGCGCCGGATGACGAGATGGGTGTGGGGGACTGAGGCGCATCTTGAGCGACAGAGGCGGCTCCTGAATTTGCTCGGTCGGGGCTGAGCGGCCCGATTCGCGCCTTGCGGCGCTCCTACATTGGTGCTGCGGCATCCCCCGCGATGGTTCCCCTGTAGGAGCGGCGCGAGCCGCGAACCGGGCGGTCACGCCCGCGCCGCCGGTGGTCGCGTGCGGCATCGCCGCATTCGCGCCTTGCGGCGCTCCTACATTGGCGCTGCGGCAGATCTCCGCGATGGTTCCCCTGTAGGAGCGGCGTGAGCCGCGAACCGGGCGGTCACGCCCGCGCCGCCGGTGATCGCGCGCGGCGCGGCTGTGTTCGCGCTTTGCGGCGCTCCTACATTGGCGCCGCGGCAGATCTCCGCGATGGTTCCCCTGTAGGAGCGGCGCAAGCCGCGAACAAGGCGGTGAAGCGTCGATTGCGCGGACGAAAGCGCAGCGCTGGAATCGATGCTATATACAATGGATGTATAGCGCACCGCGCCGATTACGGAGACTGACGATGACCATTGCGACCGGTTCGATTTTCGAGAACAACCGCACACAGGCCGTGCGCTTGCCGGCCGAGACGCGGTTTCCGCCGGAGGTGCGCAAGGTTTCGGTGCGGGTGCTCGGGGTGGAGCGGATTCTGGCGCCGGTGGACAGGACCTGGGACAGCTTCTTCGCCGCCGCAGAGGGCGTGTCCGAGGACTTCCTGCCCGAGCGCGCCAGCCAGCAACAGCGCGAGCGGGAGCCGTTCTGATGCTCAAGTACATGCTCGACACCAACATCGCGATCTACGTGATCAAGCGCCGCCCGCCGCAGCTGCTGGGCGTGTTCAACGAGCATGCGGGGCGGATGTGCATCAGCACGGTGACCTTGGCGGAGTTGATCCACGGCGCCGAGAAGAGCGCGCGCAAGGCCCACAACCTGGCGCAAGTCGAGGATTTCGTGTCGCGCCTGGTGGCGCTGGACTACCACCACAAGGCGGCCGCGCATTACGGCGACATCCGCGCCGACCTGGAGCGCAAGGGGACGCCGATCGGGGTCAATGACCTGCACATCGCGGGCCACGCGCGCAGCGAGGGCCTGGTTTTGGTGACCAACAACCTGCGCGAGTTCGAACGCGTCGAGGGCTTGCGGCTGGAGAACTGGGCGGATGGGGGCGGGGCTCGGTAGGGTGGCAGGCGTCAGGCCCTGAATTTGCTCGCGCCCTCGCCGGCGGTGATTTGCCTGCTGCACGGCCGCGTTCGCGCCTTGCGGCGCTCCTACAGGGCGTTGCGGCAGATCTCCGCGATGGTTCCCCTGTAGGAGCGGCGCAAGCCGCGAACGGGGCGGTCGGGCTCGTGCCACCGTTGGTCGCGTGCGGCACGGCCGCATTCGCGCCTTGCGGCGCTCCTACATTGGCGCCACGCAATTCCCGGCGCCGGTTCCCATGCGGGGGCGGTGGGCTTACTCGGTGTCCACGAACACCTGGGTGCTGAAGTCCGCGGTGGCGGGGCGGGTGAGGGTGGGGGTTTGGCGGGCGTATTGCAGGGAGGCGTCGGCGTAGGCGAGGAACGTCTCTTCGCGGCGGTCGGCGCCGAGGGTGCCGAGGGTGGTGTAGCCGTCCTGGCTGGCGGCGATGAAGTCGTTGGTGATCACGCGGTAGGTCGCGGTCTCGTCGAGCGCGACCCACTGGCCCTGCGCGTTGCGGTGCTCGAGCGCGCCGATGCGCTGGCCGAGGGGCTGGCGCAGGTCGACCTGCCAGCGCAGCGCGCCGGCGTAGGGGTAGGAGCCGGTGTTGCCGGCGACGACGCTGGCCATGGCGTCCTCGAGGGTGGCGCGCAGCTCGGCGCCGGTGAGGGTGAGCGCGACGAGCGTGTTCTTGAACGGCAGCACGGTGAAGATGTGCCCGACGGTGACGGTGCCCGCGGCGAGATCGACGCGCACGCCGCCGCCGTTCTGCAGCGAGATGTCGGCACCACCGAAGCGCTGGCCCTGACGCAGGAAGGCTTCGGCGACGAGCTGCTGGACGTCACCGCCATGCGCGATCACGTGCGGATCGAGGTTGCAGCCGTCTAGCCGGGAGCGCGAGGGGTCGCGCTTGGTGCCGGGGACGCGGCGCAGGCAGAGGTTCTGCTGCGCGACGGCGACCGGCTCGGCGCCGAAGTCCTTCACTTGCTGGGCGTACTCGGCGAGCACGGTGCTGGCCGCCGCGTCGGGTTCGGTGACGCGCAGCGCCGGCTGGGTGGCGAGATCGGCGTGGGCGGTGGTGAGGGCGTCGCCCGCGAGCGTGCCGAGGCTGCTGCCGATGAGGATGTGCGGCTGGCCGGCGCAGGACTTGATCCCGCCTTCGCCGTCGAAGAGCACCTCCTACAGGGCGTTGCGGATCGTTGGATGTGGCCACGCATCCGCGCGATGGTGC
>ENA-UOUJ01000346-UOUJ01000346.1-activated-sludge-metagenome-genome-assembly--contig:-NODE-346-length-34386-cov-5.686610_pt1 | contig 34386 bp, 28 predicted proteins | sample MGYA00249839_ERZ747224 | MGnify/ENA primary metagenome ERZ747224 (study PRJEB28782, sample SAMN03220277) | activated sludge metagenome | biome: wastewater; feature: sewage sludge; material... | reverse complement strand
CTTTTTACCTGAAATGGAGGCGTTTTTATTTAACATATTGGAACAGGTGGACAGCACCAACAACTATGCCATGCAGCAGGTACATGCAGGAATGGCAAAGCATGGAATGTGCTGGATGACGTACTACCAATCAGCCGGAAAAGGACAACGCGGGAAAAACTGGGAAAGCCGACCCGGTGAAAGCGTCCTGATGTCGGTTGCTGTTCAGCCCCGTGCCGTTTTCAACCTGCAGCATTTTCACTTTCATGCAGTGGTTGCCCTGGCTTGCGGCAAATTCCTTTCCCAACAAACCGATGAATCCTTCTCGCTGAAATGGCCCAACGATTTGTATTGGCGTGACAGAAAGGCAGGAGGCATTTTAATAGAAAATATCATCCGCGGAAATAGCTGGAACTGGGCGGTGATTGGAATTGGGCTGAATATACACCAAGAGGATTTTGGCCCCCATACCCACCGGGCAGTTTCGTTACGCCAGATAACAGGCCGTCTTTTCAATGTGGAATCCCTCGCCCGGCAGCTGCACAGGCAGTTGTTGGAGGATATTGATAATGTAACGGCAAACTCGTTGCCCCATATTTTAAACGACTATAATGAGCACTTGTATAAGAAAAATACCGAAATGGCTTTCATACACAACGGTGAGGCGTGTACGGCCAAAGTGCATCGGGTAGACGAGTACGGCAGACTACACACTTCGGCCTCAGGCCCCGACGGATGGCCATTCGGAGCCGTTCAATGGGTAACGGAATTATAATTGTTCTGCTGCCCTTGCTTCAACTTCAAATCGATTATTGTAGTAACCTGTACGGAGAGATTCCAAAAGATACCGTACAATAAACCCGATAAAGCCATATTGTTTGTATTGACGGATGTGGCACAACTCGTGTTTCACCCATGCGGTGTTTTCTAAAAATTCGGATGAAGTAGTTCCGTACAGGTGAATGGTGTTTCCAAAAACGATAGCTACCTTGCGGGCTTTCAAATTATAAGCGGCTATACGTGCAGGAAAGGAACTTTCCCGAATAGAAAAATCAATGCCTTCGAGTTGCATGTATTTCCGGTGCTTGCTCATGATTTGATTTGCATAATTTCTTCCGCATGCGCTTTGCTCACCGGCTTACGCAGTATTTCACGGATTATTCCCCTTTCAATAATAAAAGTAGTTCTCACAATTCCCATGTATTTTTTTCCAAAGAGTTGCTTCTCAGCCCACACCCCATATGCCTGCACTATTTTTAAATCGGTATCGGCAATCAGCGAAAAAGGCAAAGCATGTTTGGAACTGAATTTTTCATGCTGCTGTATGGTATCTGTGCTCACGCCGATAACTTCAAAACCTTTTTTCTTCAATGCAGGATAATGATCACGCAGATTGCATGCCTGAACGGTACAGGTGGGTGTGCCATCTTTCGGATAAAAATACAATGCCACTTTCTGATGCTTAAAGTCTTTCAGACAAATGTTTTTGCCGTGCTGGTTCACACCACAAAATAGTGGGGCTTTATCACCGGGTTTTAGCATATACTCACGTTAATGGTTAAAGGTAAATGTGCGGGTAGAAGTATTACCTGCCAGGTCTTCTACATATATTTCCAACGTATTCGATCCTTTTTTACAACGATCATCCTTTTTATAAACAAAATTTTTACCCTTATCATAACTCACCAAAATCCATTGTCCGTTTAACGTAGCCCTGAAGTTGACCAGCTCTTCTGCATTATCGGTAATGGTAAACGATATCCTGCTTGGAGTATGGGTAATGGCAGAAATCATCGGCGGTATTGTGTCGTACAATAGTTTAAAATTTCCCAGTTCGCGAAAAGCTGCCGTGTACCATCCATTTGAATACCGTGTAGGGGCAAACTTTTTTCGCGTGCCAAAATAATAATGCATCACTACTTTTTCAGGTTTTGGAAAGGATTCATCCCTGATTTGAACATTGAAGAATTCCTGCACCGGAACTGTTCCGTTGTGTAACTGATGTACTACACCCGTGGCTGTATTCAGGGTATTGTACTTGAATTGAAATGAATCATACAGTGCTTTTTCAGGGAGATAAAATCGAACGTTTTCATTTTCAAATATATTCAGCACATTGGGATGGAACACCGGCTCGTTCATTTTCTTTACGGAAGCGGGCACTGCACTGCCACGCACTTTAAACCGAATGGTAGATTGATTTCCAACCGGATCATACACTATGATTTTTACATCCTGCCATTCATCACCATTGAGTGTAAGGATGCCATCTCCTCCCGAATAAATATGGTGGAGATGCCCGGGTAACAGAGATAAATGCTGTATGTACGGCCCGCCGCTGAGTTTCGTTTTGTAATCTATGTGCGCATTCATGTAACGTGTATGGCTGTAGTGGATGCTATCCATTCTGAACCGGCACTGTTCCACATTGTTCAAAAACAAAGCTGCGCCATAAATTCCATTCTGATTGGTAGACCCCGTATATCGGTCGTACGATGTAAAACCAAAACTCACACGATCTGTTTTCAACACTATATCCTGCGCCGTATACCCGCCTGCGGTTTTAATCAGTGGGATGTACCTCGGACTTTGTTCATATGTACTGATGGTTCTATCGTACACGGCTAAACGCAGTACATCCGGCGGTGTGTTATCTGCTATATGAAAACCATGTTTCAGCGGATTCAACACTACTTCCGTTTTTGTGTCGCGCATTTCGAAATGCAGGTGAGGGCCCATCGATCCGCCGGTATTACCACTATAAGCAATCAGTTGTTTTCTTTTAACAGGGAAAAGGCCTGCCGGTACCGGAATGTCAATCTGCCAGCGCTCCGCTTCATATTGTTTTTGTTTCACCCATGCCTCCAGTTCAGGATAAAAATCGTTGAGATGCGCATACAGACTGGTAATACCGTTCGGGTGGTCAATATAGATGGCCCGACCGAATCCCCAGGGTTCAATTTTTATGCGGGAAACATAACCCTCCTCCATGGAGTAAATGTCCAGGTTTTCACGCTGTTGAGTTCTGCCATCCAGCCCCATGTGGTAATGGTTTGATCTCAACTCACCAAAATTGGCAGTTAACTCAGGTGTTGCACCAACCGGCCATGGATACTTCTGGCCTACAGCTATGAACATCCCCAAAAGAAAGCAAATAAAAAGTGCGGTGGGTTTCATATGTTGAGTATGGTTTGTGCAAATATAGCCATCCAGGCTGCTTCACATTTTATAGAAATGTGAAATCAATTCTGTTTCAATATAATAGATGCTTTGTTGGATTGTTGCATCGCTAAATTAAGAGGTACGCACAAATTAATCGGTCACCCTTCCTCCTTTAAAACTATTTTCTTTTACCTTTGCCCGCCATCCCAAAGGCAATCCCACATGCCAAAAAACACATCCATTCAAACAGTTTTAATCATAGGTAGCGGCCCCATTGTTATTGGCCAGGCTTGCGAATTCGACTACTCAGGCACACAGGCAGCGAGAAGCATCAGAGAAGAAGGCGTAAAAGTGATATTGATTAACAGCAATCCGGCTACTATCATGACCGACCCGATGATGGCCGACCGCGTTTACCTTTTACCGTTAACGGTGGAAAGCATCGAACAAATTCTGGAAGAAAATGAAATTGATGCAGTATTGCCAACGATGGGCGGACAAACCGCACTGAATTTATGTAAAGAGGTGGATGAACTGGGTATCTGGGAGAAGTATAATGTAAAACTGATTGGCGTTGATATTCATGCAATCGATAAAGCGGAAGATAGAGAAAAATTTCGCCAATGGATGATAGAAATGGGCATTCAGGTAGCTCCCGCAAAAATTGCCAACTCTTATCTCGAAGGAAAAGAATTTGCACAATCCATCGGGTTTCCACTTGTTATCCGGCCTTCATTCACACTTGGTGGTTCCGGTGGTGGCATTGTGTTTAAAAAAGAAGATTTAGATGATGCCCTCAATAATGGTTTGAAAGCATCTCCCATTCATGAGGTGCTGGTTGAAAAAGCAGTATTGGGATGGAAGGAGTTTGAACTGGAACTGCTGCGCGATAACGCGGATAATGTGGTAATCATTTGTACGGTTGAAAACTTCGATCCTATGGGTGTGCATACCGGCGATAGTATTACGGTGGCACCGGCCATGACACTGAGCGACAGTGCATATCAGCGTATGCGCAATACAGCCATCCGTATGATGCGCGATCTCGGAAATTTCGCAGGAGGTTGTAATGTGCAATTTGCCTTAAACCCCGAAACAGAAGAACTTATTGTAGTTGAAATCAACCCAAGGGTAAGCCGTTCTTCGGCACTGGCCAGCAAAGCCACTGGTTATCCAATCGCTAAAATTGCTGCTAAACTTGCCCTCGGATATAATTTAGATGAACTCAAAAATCAAATCACTCAATCTACTTCTGCCTATTTTGAACCTGCACTCGATTATGTGATCGTGAAAATTCCACGCTGGAATTTTGATAAGTTCAAAGGGGCGAATGATACACTGGGCTTTCAAATGAAATCGGTAGGAGAGGTAATGGGAATAGGAAGGAGTTTTACAGAAGCTATTCAAAAGGCTTGTCAGAGTCTGGAAAACGAAGCCGTAGGGTTAGGATATTACGGCAAAAGCCTGATGCGCGCCGAAGATTTACTCGAGTATATTAAAATACCCAAATGGGATAGGGTGTTCCGTATTAAAGACGCACTGATGGCCGGTGTTAGCGTGAAACGCATTGTGGAAAGTACAGGCATCGACCGCTGGTTTATTTACCAAATCCGCACCATTTGCGAACTGGAAAAAACCATTGCAGGTTATACCATAGAAACACTGCCCGAACACGTACTGCGTGAGGCAAAACAACACGGATTCAGTGATGAACAAATTGTACGCATCCTCAGAGAAGGTAAGGAAGAAGATGTGTTTGAATTAAGAAACAAATTCAACATCCGCCGGGTGTATAAAATGGTGGATACATGCAGTGCTGAATTTGAAGCACGTACTCCATATTTTTATTCAACATTCGAAAATACATCCGGGAATATTCCCAATCAGAATGAATCCATACGCTCTGAAAAGAAAAAAATTATTGTACTTGGCAGTGGACCCAACCGCATTGGACAGGGCATTGAGTTTGATTATTGTTGCGTACACGGCTTACAAGCCATCCGCGAAAGCGGTTTCGAAGCCATTATGGTGAATTGCAACCCGGAAACCGTTTCTACTGATTTTGACATAGCCGACAAACTATATTTTGAACCGGTATTCTGGGAACACCTTTGGGAAATTGTAGAACACGAAAAACCAGTGGGTGTTATTGTGCAGTTGGGCGGACAAACCGCGTTGAAACTCGCAAAAAGACTGCACGAAAAAGGAATACAAATTATCGGAACCTCTTTTGATAATATGGACATCGCTGAAGACAGAGGTCGGTTCAGTGATATGTTGAAGGAACTCGATATTCCATATCCTAAATACGGTACCGCATACACTACGGATGAAGCCATTGAAATTGCGAACAAAGTGGGCTATCCGGTACTGGTACGACCCAGTTATGTGTTGGGCGGACAAAGAATGCGGATTGTAATTAATGATGAAGAACTGGAAAAAGGCGTACTGAGTTTGCTGAAACACCTCCCCGGAAATAAAATATTAGTAGATCATTTTTTAGACCGTTGCCAGGAAGCTGAAATTGATGCCATTTTTGATGGTGAAACATTTCATGTAATGGGTGTGATGGAGCACATTGAACCGGCCGGCATTCATAGTGGCGACAGCCATGCCGTACTACCACAGTTTAACCTGAGTCCGCTGATTGTGCACACCATGGAAGAGTATGCTGAAAAAATTGCACGCGCACTCAATATAAAAGGGCTCATTAACATTCAGTTTGCCATTAAGAACGGCGTGGTGTATGTGATAGAGGCCAACCCACGCGCATCACGTACTACCCCATTTATTGCAAAAGCGTATCAGATTCCTTACCTAAACATCGCGTCAAAAGTAATGCTGGGAGTGGCAAAGGTGAAAGATTTTACCTTCCACAAAAAGCTTCAGGGTTTTGCAATTAAAGAACCTGTTTTTTCATTTAATAAGTTTCCGGGTGTGAACAAAGAACTCGGTCCGGAAATGAAAAGTACCGGTGAAGCTATTCGCTATATTAAAGACCTGCGCGATCCTTACTTCAGGCAGTTGTATAAAGAGCGCAGTATGCACCTAAGCAAGTAAATCAGGTACTACCCCATTTTAAATATTTGTACACGGCTGCATTTCGTTGAAGGTTGGATATTGACGGAATGCGCAATTGGAATAACGCCCCCTGGCGATCAGCCCCCTTTCTGAGGTTATTGGTTTCATTCATACCCGGAATTATGGTAGGGTACTATTTTCGTTTATCCTTTATCGTTATTATTTCCCTTTTGCTTGTATCAGGTGGCATATATCTGTTTCATATGCTGCGTCTGTCGCGTAAGTTTCATTCATTTCAGTGGCTCTGGGGAAGCACGGTGTATGTATTTGTTTTCCTGTCAGCTATTTTGATTACATACTATAGCGAGGTGCAACATTCTGATAAATGGTACGGTCATCATCTCTCATCTGATGCATTGCTTCGTGTAAGCATTACCGAACCACCGATAGAGAAAAATAAATCGTATCGCTATACAGCTCAAGTGGAAAGTATTGTGGGTGTTGAAAATCGTTTGAATGGGAAGTTGATTGTATACGTGGATAAGCAGGTGCAGGATTTACCCTCATTGGGTGATGTGCTCTACTTAAAAAATACACTGCAACGGATTCCGGGGGCTAACTCTCCGGGAGCTTTCGATTACGGACTGTACATGAGTAGAAAAGGATACTATCATTCAGCCTGGCTTCGGGAAGGCGACTTTTTTATTTCATCAAAGCGGGTACGGAATGCAAACTACGGATTATACCAGTGCCGCAATGGTGTTTTAAATGTTTTGTCTGCACATTTTAAAGACCCGAAAATTCTGGGCGTAGCCGAAGCACTGCTGATTGGTTATAAAGAACATCTAGACCCCGAATTAAAAACAGCTTTTACAGATGCTGGTGTAATCCATGTAATTGCTATTTCAGGATTACATCTGGGGTTAATTTATGTTGTACTCGTATTCTTACTGAAAAAAGTACGATGGGTTTGGAAGAAACTGTTGTTAAGAACACTGTTGGTATTGGGTGCCATGTGGATATTTTCATTGTTGACGGGCGCACCGGCTTCGGTGTTGCGCAGTGCAGTAATGTTTTCGTGTATGCATATAGGTGAGGGCTTTTTCAGAAAATCATCGGTGTATAATTCCATGGCGGCTTCTGCGTTCGTATTGCTTTGTTACAACCCGTTCTTTTTATGGGACCCCGGCTTCTTACTTAGTTATTTGGCCGTGCTGGGCATAGTGTCATTGCAAAGGCCCTTGTTTACAAGTTTGTATTTTAAATGGAAACCCCTTCGCATGATATGGGGGCTTGTGGTGGTGTCACTGTCTGCTCAACTGGCTACACTTCCTGTATGTTTATTGTATTTTAAGCAGTTCCCCAATTACTTTTTAATAACCAACCTGATTGTGGTGCCCTTATCAACCATAATTCTATTTGCAGAAATAATACTGGTTGCATTTACCTGGTGTCCGGGAATAGACTATTGGGCCACAATGACCCAGTGGCTGATACATGGGATGAATCAATTTATAGAGTTTTGCAGCCGCATGCCTTATGCACTCACTGCTCCGGTGTATGCCACGGTGTATTCTACCTGGATGATGGGAGCCGTCATGGCGAGCATAGCATGGGGCGTATTGCGTCGTCAAAAAAAAGCCATCGGGCTGGCTGCCATTTTTGCAATGTTGTTTTCGGCTGGATACCTCTTCGAAACCTTCAATAGAATACATCAACGAAAAATACTGGTGTACAATACACCCGGACGCACTACAATGGATATATTGTATAATAACCGTTTTGTATGTATAGGTGATTCTGTCGAAACTCAAACCTCTTCTGCCTATGAATACCTCGTGTTGCCGGCACGGATTCACTACCGTGCATCTAAACGTGTGAATACACTTCCCGGCATCATGCTGCAACCCGAAGCAATGAGCTTAGCCGGAAAACGCTGGATACGACTTAATGGTAAGAATGCCCGATTAAACATGGATATGCCGGTTTCGGCTGATGTATTGCTGGTGAGCCGTCAAGCTCCCGTACCGGATGAGGAGATGTTGGCTACCCTCCGACCCCAACAGGTGGTACTCGATGCTACCAATAGTTTGTGGAAAATTGAAGAGTGGAAAAAAGCATGCGAAAAGCTACTTTTGCCCTGCCATTCTGTAACTCAAAACGGTACATTCAGCGCAAACTGGTGACCTGTTTTAAAAACATCTACTTCTATTATCAGCATCACATGAACAAAAAAATTAAAACCGCATTGATTTCTGTTTTTTACAAAGCCGGACTGGATGAAATTGTAACCTGGTTAAACCAAAACGGCGTGGTAATATACAGCACCGGTGGTACCAGAGATTATATTGAAAAACTCGGAATCCGTTGTATACCGGTTGAAGAAGTAACTACCTATCCTTCCATTTTGGGAGGCCGCGTGAAAACCCTTCACCCTGCATTGTTTGGGGGTATCCTGGCCAAACGCGATGATGATGTACATGTGGAAGAAATGGAAACGTACCATATTCCTGAAATAGACCTGGTTATGGTGGATTTGTATCCGTTTGAAGAAACCGTTCGTTCTACGGGGGATGAAAATTTAATAATCGAAAAAATTGATATTGGCGGACCATCAATGATTCGTGCTGCAGCAAAAAACTATAAAGACGTTACAGTTATTGCTTCTAAAAAAGATTATCCACTGTTATTGAATATGCTTCAAAGTCAGGAGGGTGTTACCACCATCGAACAGCGCCGCACGTTTGCTGTGAAAGCCTTCGATGTGTGCACTTCATACGATACGGCTATTTCAAATTACTTCCATCAATCCAACTTCATTACGCCCTTTAATCAGCCGGAAACGGTGATGCGTTATGGTGAAAATCCTCACCAACAAGCAACATTTTACGGAAGCTTGTCGGCTTACTTTGTTCAATTGCATGGTAAGGCATTGTCGTACAATAATCTGGTAGATGTTGAAGCAGCATTACAGTTGATGGGTGATTTTTCTAATGAAAGCGAAGCGGTGTTTGCCATTATTAAGCACACCAATGTATGTGGTATAGCTCAACGCTCTTCTACTGAATCTGCCTGGGAAGCAGCCTTGGGAGGAGACCCGGAGAGTGCATTCGGCGGCGTGCTGATCTGTAATCACACGATGGATGGAGCTACCGCTCAGTCAATGAATGAATTGTTTTTTGAAGTGTTACTGGCTCCCGGGTTTGATCCTGAAGCATTGACTGTACTCCAAAGCCGCAAAAACAGAATCCTGCTTCAAACCAATCAACGCTCGTTTTCGGGTAGCCAGTACCGTACGTTACTCAACGGTTTATTGGTGCAAGACTATAATCAAGCCACTTACGAAACTTGGAACGAAGTGGGTGGAACAGAAACAACTGCAGCTCAACAGTCTGATTTGAAGTTTGCCAATATTGTTTGCAAGCATTTGAAAAGCAACGCCATCGCACTTGTTAAAAACAAGCAGTTAGTGGGCAAGGGGTGCGGACAAACGAGCAGGGTAGATGCATTGCGTCATGCGATTGCCAAAGCCCGTCAGTTTAACCTCAACTTACAGGATGCGGTAATGGCCAGTGATGCATTCTTTCCATTTAGCGATTGTGTACAAATTGGCCACGAAGCCGGCATTCGAGCTTTCATTCAGCCCGGAGGTTCCATTCGCGATGAAGAGTCTATAGCATACTGTAAGCAACACAATCTCGCCATGGTGATGACCTCCACCCGGCATTTCAAACATTAAACATGCCACCGAGCACCAAAAAGAACAGAGGATATCTTGCACTTTTCCTTACATCCACTCTGTGGGGAACCACATGGGTGGTAAGTAAAGTGGGCATCCGCGAAATTCCTGCACTCCAACTGACCGCTATACGGCAGTTTGTGGCCGGACTTTGTTTTGTGCTCTTCTTCATGATTGTGAAGAAGTATCCTTTGCCCAACCGGTATCAAATCAGGCGCATGTTCATTGTTTGCCTTTTTATGTTCGTAGCTGCCAATGGGTTAAGCACCTGGGGATTGAATTACATTCCAACCGGTCTCGGAGCACTTATTGGCGCATTGTATCCGCTTAGTGTAGTACTGATTGATAGAATATTTTATAAGGGTAGAAAAATATTGCCGCTCACTATGATTGGATTTCTACTGGGCATTATCGGTATGGTGATTGTGTTTTACGAGAATATCCGATTAACGGGCAATCACTTATTTTGGTTCGGACTAGCCCTTTCTCTTATCGCTATGTTATCGTGGAGCCTCGGTACCATTTTTGTAACGCGCAAAACATTTACCATCAACCCCTATTACGGCATCGGCTGGCAAATGTTGATGAGTTCAGTTGTATTGCATGGTATGTCTTACCTGCTTCAAGATCCCGTACCGGTTTCTACCATCAGCTGGAAAGGATGGGCATCTGTTTTATATCTTGTCATAATTGGTTCGGTTGTGGCCTTCGCTGCATTTATTTATTCTACCAAAAAACTTCCGATGGCCATTGCCTCATTGTATGCATACATCAATCCACTGGTAGCTATGTTGCTCGCCGCATGGTTGCTGAATGAAAAACTCACCATCCATATTTTGTACGGCGCCACCTTTACGCTGGTAGGTGTGTTCCTGGTAAATTATAGCGCCAGAAAAACAGATACTAAAAAATCTAACTGATGCGCGAAGCAAATTGAGTATACATTTCACTCCAGCCTGTAAACATTATATCGCTCCCCAGCATGTGATTGTGAAATATGGTTATAAAACAACCATGAACACTCCGGCATTTTTCATAATAATCATTCAATTCCTGAAAAGTGGTGGCTACATCCTGCTTTTGTTCAAAATAACTGTTGGCATCCATAAAGCAGAATGGGTGGATTTTGAGTGGAGTTATTTGTTCGGCTTCCAGGTCATACCAGTAAAAAGGATGTGCTACAGATGCACGAAATCCGTTGATGCTTCCATATCCCATACTGAATTCATTTACAATGCCGGCACGTATTAAAAACCTGAATGTTTCCGGTAAATTGAATCGAAGATAATGTTGTCTCGAATCGCGTACAGGCTTCTCCGTTATGTTTTGTAAAACGGATATCTCCTTATCTATCAATGCTGCCTGAAGCATACTGTTGTATGACGGATGAATGCCAGTCCGATATTGTTTTAAACGGTGTATCAATGCGCGCATGGCAGGATGTGCGGGCGATATGTTTTTATTGTACCGGCTGCGGTCTTCAGACAATAAAAAGAAAAAGATGGGTTGATGATGATACTGAACCGACAATTGTTCAATTAATGTAAAACTGTCGTACGGGTCGGGTTTCAACCCTGCAAGAACCATACAACGTTCCAAACCGGGTTTCTTCAACCATCCTCCTGCATTTCTTCGGAAACCTTTGTGCTTATACGACCATGCAATGTCTATATCATACGTAGGTACAAACCGAAACACATCACCTGTGGGTTGGAACCCGGGATACAATCGGCGTATTGACTGTAGTAAATCCGTTAACCAATAATTCACCAAAGGAATATTTAAAAACCCTTCCCGAAATGCCAGCGATTCGGTGTGTGGATACCGGCCATACATGTCTTTTGAGTGCGGAAGATATTCCTCGTATCTGCTAATCAAATAAAACACGGCACTGAAAATATCGAAAGGATACCCGTTACCGTCACTTTTAAAAAATGCAGGGTAATGCAATTGGGTGAAACATTCTATTTCCTGAAATTGAACACCCGTTTCAAACAACAAGCCATGTGGTTCAATATGTATGCATGTGTAGGAGGGAGCCTTCCCATAGTAAATCCTTGGTCCTTCATATGCCTCAAAATCCTCTTTCCGGTTAGTTATTTCAAAAGGATACTTCCACACCTCATTAAAAATGAATTGCAGTGTATAAGAAAGCCTGGGAGTGATATGATGCGAGTAAATCAGCAACATCAGGTAAGGAAACCGGAAAGTTATTTGTGTTTATCCTTCCACATCTGATTGAAGGTTTTAGCACTGAACGACAATGCACCCCGGTTTTTGGTCCATTGAGTGAAAATTTTATTCACCACCTTATTTTTCAAATTGCCGTTTCCTGCATTCATCAGACGGCGATTCATGCTTGAGAATTTCCACATCTTCCAGGCCATTCTTTCGGTGAGGGTTGTATGACCCGAACGAACAGACATTTCACGGTTGTGTAACAATAATTCGTGCAGATTGATTTTTACGGCACATACTTCGGTACAATTCCCGCATAAGGAAGAAGCATAACTCATATGCTTATATTCATCCAAGCCCTGCAAATGGGGTGTTATGACACTCCCTATCGGACCACTATAGGTGGCGCCGTACGCATGGCCTCCGATGTTTTTGTACACCGGACAGGCATTCAGGCATGCTCCACATCTGATGCAATACAGGCTTTCACGCTGAACAGGATCTTTTAAAATATTGGTACGACCATTATCCAGCAGGATAACAATCATTTCCTCAGGTCCGTCTGTTTCATTCCCCTGCCGTGGTCCGGCTAAAATACTATTATATACAGTTAGCGTTTGTCCGGTACCGTAAGTGCTCAGGAGCGGCCAAAATAGCGCCAGGTCAGTTAACGATGGAATTACTTTTTCAATTCCCACAATTACAATATGTGTTTTTGGATAGGCAGTACACAGTCGGGCGTTGCCCTCATTTTCTGTAACAGCGATTGCTCCGGCTTCGCTGATAATGAAATTAGCTCCAGTTACCCCCACTTCGGCCTCTACAAACTTTCTGCGCAAAATTTCGCGCGCGGTTAACGTCAGTTCTTCCGGAGTGAGGTTGGGAGCCGTGCCTAACTTATCGCTGAATAATCTGGCCACATCTTCCTTGCTTTTATGCATGGCTGGTGTTACAATATGATAGGGCGCCTCGCCATCCAGCTGTTGAATGTATTCACCCAAATCCGTTTCAACACTTTCTATACCGTGTTGTTCCAGCATACGGTTAAGATGAATTTCCTCCGTAACCATGCTTTTACTCTTCACCAATGTTTTGCACTGTTTCTCCAGGCAAATCTTCAGGATGGCATCGGTTGCCTGTTGTGCATCTTCCGCCCAAATTACTTTGCCTCCCCGTTCAGTGAAACGCCTTTCAAACAATTCAAGTTGCTGATCCAGGGTTTCAATTGCCCGCCACTTTACGTTTTTGGCCATTTCCCTTGCATGGTTCAAATGAACAAACTGGCTTTTGCCTTTGGGCACAGCCGCATTATACCGTCCGATGTTGAACTGAATGGTTTGACGGTGGGTTAAATCTGCCGCTTTAATGGTGCTCTTGGCAATAAATTGTTCAGATTGTTCAGACATACACTTACGATTTCAATACGCCTAATGATTTTCCGACACGTACAAAAGCATCAATAGCTGTACGAATATGATGTGTATCATGCGCCGCGCTCAACTGCACCCGAATACGTGCCTGGCCTTTAGGAACTACCGGGAAAAAGAACCCGATTACATAAATGCCTTCGTCTAGCAAACGGGCAGCAAATTCCTGAGCAACCTTGGCATCGTACAACATGATGGGAACGATGGGGTGGTCTCCGGGTTTGATATCAAATCCGGCAGCAGTCATTTCTGTGCGGAACAATTTAGTGTTCGCTTCCAGCTTGTCTCTCAAAGCGGTCGTTTCACTCAGCATATCCAGTACAGCGATAGAGGCACCTACAATGCTGGGTGCTAAGGTGTTGCTGAAGAGGTAAGGGCGACTGCGCTGTCGCAACATTTCAATGATTTCTTTTCTGCCTGAGGTAAAACCGCCGGAAGCACCTCCCAGGGCCTTGCCGAGCGTTCCGGTGATAATATCCACCCGGCCCATTACACCCCGGTATTCATGGGTGCCCCGCCCTGTTTTTCCTAAAAATCCGGATGAATGACATTCATCAATCATTACAATCGCATCATATTGATCGGCGAGATCACATATTTTATCTAACTGAGCAATTGTGCCATCCATGCTAAAAGATCCGTCGGTTACAATAATCCTGCTGCGCAAATGACTGCTTTCCTTCAACTTGGCTTCCAGATCCTCCATATTGTTATGCTCATACCTGAATCGATGCGCTTTACATAAGCGAACACCGTCAATAATACTTGCATGGTTCAGGGCATCACTGATAATGGCATCCTCCTCTCCAAACAGAGGTTCAAATACACCGCCATTTGCGTCAAATGCAGCGGCATACAGTATGGTGTCTTCTGTGCCTAAAAAATCAGCAATCTTTTTTTCCAGGGTTTTGTGGATGTCTTGCGTTCCGCATATGAAACGAACGCTACTTAATCCATATCCACGGTTATCTATACAGGCCTTGGCAGCTTCAATCACTTTAGGATGAGAGGATAAACCCAAATAGTTATTGGCGCAAAAATTAAGGACAGTTTTGCCATTCACGGTAATTTCGGCTCCCTGAGGACTGGTAATCACCCGTTCACTTTTGAATAATCCTGCCTGCTTAATTTCCTCCAGCTCAGTGGCAATCCTATGTACAAACTTTTCATTCATAATGAGTCACATTGAGTGCACAAATCTAATCACTGTGGCCGACATACACCCAAAATAGCCCGATTTGTTGCTGATTTCGAATGACGGGGACCATTTATTTAATTTTTTTCACCTTTATTGTAACAATTTATAAAGTTAACCCGTATAAGAGGAGGAATTTACCAAAAGCCGGGAAACTGACTATTCATACCATGACAGAGAAAGAGTACAACGACTGTGTAACCCAATATGCTGATAACGTGTTTCGCTATCTGCTTAAAAATCTTCGGCATGAAGAAGATGCAAAGGATATTGTACAAGGTGCTTTCGAAAAGCTTTGGATAAATAGAGAGAAAGTAATTACAGACACGGCGAAGAGTTATTTGTTTACAATTGCCTATCACTTAATGATAGACCATACCAGAAAGTATAAACGGGTGGTATACAAAGAAACAATTGAAGAAAGGAAGCTTACCACCGATGTGTCATCTTCTTCGCGAAGATTACTCGATGAAGCACTGTCACGTTTGAACGAAATTCAACGCAGTCTCATTTTGCTCAAAGATTATGAAGGATATAAGTATGATGAAATTGCCACTATTACCGGACTCAGCGAGAGCCAGGTAAAAGTGTATCTCCATCGTGCAAGGCTACAGCTGAGGGCCTATATCGTGCAACCTGAAAATATTATTTAACAACATGAAGATTAATCTGCATAATTACGAAACCTGGTTCCTGATGTATACCGACAATGAGTTGTCGGTGTCAGAGCGGCAAGAGGTGGAACAATTCGTACAGGAACATCCGGATTTAAATGATACGTTCAAAGAATTTCAATCGCTGGTGCTAACGCCTGAAAATGCGGTATATGAACCCGTAACTGATTTAATTAAACTCAACAACCAACCGGTAGAATCACTTCTGCTGCGTTACCTGGATGAGGAACTTACAGCTGAAGAAGTGGCATCTGTTGAAGCATTAATACATAATGATGCTACGGTGGCCGAAGAGTGGTCACTATTACAGCAAACTAAACTGCAACCGGAACATGTTGTTTTTGAACACAAAGACAAGCTGTATAAAAAGCCGGCACGGGTAGTGTACTTTGCATATTTCAGGCGTATGGCTGCTGCAGCTATTCTTACCGGTGTGGGCATTTTTACCGGGCTGCAATTACTCCATCGCCCGGAAGTTACAGATGTACCGCTGGTATCACAAACACAGGTTGTACTAAATACAGATCCCCTTCTTGTGTCAGAACAACAACCGGATGAACAACCTGAACCACAGGATCGCAAGGCCAGTGAAATGATAACCCAGCCTGAGTATAGTCAAACACAATCCCGTATGGCGCATACTTTGGTTCAACCGGTACAACCGGCAGATAAACCGCAAAACAGAAGTATGGTGTCTGTGGTAAATCAAACATCGGATGTAGCCGCACAGATACAAAAGGATAAAAGCATCACTTTAGAAAACATTAACAATACTACCGGTAACAAAAACCAAACACCCAACGTATCATATGCAGTGTCGGATCACCAAAAGATTCTAATCAACGAAGAGAACGCTGATGATTCCCCACTGGCGGTGTATGCACATCAGCAGGTAAAACCTTCAGTTCGGGAAAGAAAAAACCCCTATGCGTTTACGTTAGAGAACAGCGATTCCGATGATGAAGCAGTGATGATGATTGGTGAAGAGAAAGCAGAACGAACAAAGGCGGGCGGATTTTTTAAGAAAGTAAAACGCGTAATTGAACGTAAAACCAATTTAGAAAGTAAAGAGAGCTTGCTTATTGGCAGCTTTGAAATTGCAATCAGATAATCAGACTAAAATTTAACACATGAAAAAAGGAATGCTACTTTTAGCGATGGCATGCATATGCCTGGGAGCGAATGCTCAAAACGATACAACTATGGTGGCTGTATCAGATACTGCAGGTAAAAAAACCGTACGTATTGGAAATATCCTCATCATAAAAGCCAAGGACAACAACGGCAGAAAATATGTAGAGGTAACCAATAAGGATACAACCAAGAAGAAGGTGTCTCGTGTAACCACCAACTGGGGAATCCTGGATTTGGGCTTCAGTAACTTCACAGATAAAACAGATTATTCACAAACTGGCTCCTTTATACAAAACAACCCTGCCGGCCCGGCGATAGATGGATATGATTTTCGCACACGTAATGGAAAAAGTGTAAACGTGAACATCTGGTTTTTTATGCAAAAGGTCAACTTGATTAAACAGAACGTTAACCTAAAATATGGCCTGGGGCTGGAACTGAATAATTATCGTTTCCGGTCGCCGGTTAGCTTTAGAGAAGACGGAACCCTTCCGTTTTCCGGAGGCATGACCACCAATCAACCTTTTGTTTTCAGAGATACCATCAGTTTTAAAAAGAATAAACTGGCAGCAGATTATTTAACCATTCCGGTGATGCTCAATTTTGCTACCAACAATAAAAAGGGAATGGATTTCGGTTTCAGTGCCGGGGTGAGTATCGGATACTTATACAGCCAGCGTAACAAACAGGTAAGTGAAGAACGTGGTAAAGAAAAGTCGCGCGGTGATTTTGATATGGAACCATTCAAATTCTCCTACATCGGAGAGCTTACTCTGGGCCCGGTACGCTTGTATGGATCGTACACCCCCAAATCTATGTTCTCCAATCAAATGGATTTCAGGCCGTATAACTTCGGTTTTCGTTTAAGTAAGTTTTAATTGGATATTTGGTGATTGTTTGCGGGCGAATGTATATTCGCCCGTACTTGTTTATATTCGAGTTTTATGAATTTGCCACACCATACTATCGACTCGTTTCTAAAAGTGCTTCAACAGGTAGATGCAAAGAGGGTTTCTGATCATCCTTATTGCATTGAATATTTTAATCAAATCAGAAAGAATGGGAAGTACTTTTTGACAATTTACCATCGTGTACTCGATACCGTTATCAAAAGGTGTAACCGGCCGACGGATCAAATTCGTTTGATTGATTATGGCTGCGGGAACGGAGTGCTTGGTTTGTATGCACGCTTTTGCGGGTTTCAGCAGGTATGGCTGGCAGATCATGATGCTGAGTTTGCAGCAGCAGCAAAACGTTTGTCGGAGTTGCTGGATTTATCTGTAGAGGTTAAACGGGCAAATATTGAACAGTTACATCCTGAACGTGCAGATGCACTGGTGGCAACCGATGTGATTGAGCATATGTATCGTTTACCTGATTTCTTTCAATCCCTTCAAAAGATTAACCCGGAAATGGTTACTGTTTTTACTACGGCCTCCAACCCTGAAAATCCATGGGTAGTCAAGAAGATTAAATCATTACAATGGAAAGATGAACATGAAGGCAATACGGGACGCGGTTTGTCGGGTGATGCGCATCCACCCTATCGTTCCATGCGGGCAGCTTTTATCAAACAATATATTAATCATCCGGAAGATATTGAAGCACTGGTATATGCAACGCGCGGATTAATACATGAAGATATATTAAAGGCTATACATGATTTTTTGCAAGATAAAACCCTCTCAACACCAGCGCCGGAAAGCAACACCTGCCATCCGGAAACCGGTAGCTGGACGGAGCGCATCTATACACCACATGAGCTGCAAGCCGCATTTGCCGCGGGAGGTTTTAATTGTAATATTGTACCCGGATTCTACAATGAGTTCGGGAACGGTGCAAAAAGTGTCTTAAAAAAATGCCTGAACAGACTCATTCCGATTTTTGGCAAAAAAATTGCTCCCTGGATTATGATAACCGGATTTAAACATGATTCCAAAAGCTGACTGCTGATCATCTATGAAAAACATCACACGTTTCCTGCTTTCTCCTGTCCTGCTACTCATGGTACTCCTCACCTTGCAGGTACAATCGAACCCAACAAATGTACAAGCACACGATGTTCTTCAGCGCGATACAATTGCACGCAACACATTTGCTGAAAGTGCCTTTAGCATCACCATTGATAAAAGCGATTATGAAATGCACATCTATGATGAAGAAGGATGGCTGGCAACCTATCCCATTGTGTTTGGCAGTAAGGACCTGTCTGATAAAATGCGTGAAGGAGATAAACGAACACCCGATGGCACATTCACGGTGATTCTGAAAAAGCGTCATCCGAAATGGGGGCCGGAATTGCTGTTAGATTATCCCACTGCCGAAAGCAAACAACGTTTTGATCAAAGAAAAAAACAGGGATTGATACCAAAGAACTCCAGAATTGGTGGTGGTATTGCTATTCATGGCACGCGCCCTGAAGAGGAATGGACAGTTGATAAATTTTATAACTGGACAGATGGTTGTATCTCTGTCCGGTACTCTGAAATGCTGGAAATTTACGATCTCATTCCCGTAGGTACAAAAGTGACCATTCAACCCTGATGTAAGTAAAGTAAACTCCCGTCACCATAACTCAAAAATCGATAATCATGGTTGAGCGCATATTCGTATACCTTTTTCCAATCATCACCAATTGCTGCTGCAACCAGTAACAATAAGGTAGATTGAGGTTGATGAAAGTTGGTAATTAATGCCTTCGCCGTTCTGAAAGAATATCCCGGCACAATCATAATGTGCGTTTGGGTGTAGATATGTTGTAATTTTTCTGCTACCATATAGGCCAGTAAATGTTTCATGGATTCCTCGAGGGTAAGATTTGTATCCGACAAAGGTTTACTATACACTTCCCATTGATGAAGGGTGAGTGGTTGTTCCATGCCTAATGACACTTTTACTCCGAGCCAGTATAATGTTTCCATCGTTCGCAGTGAGGTAGTGCCTACCGCAATGATGAACGAATGCTTCATCAGTTGTTCCAACACTTGCCTGCTCACCTGTAACCACTCACCGTGCATTTCATGATCACTGATGTATCGGGTAGTCACCGGTTTGAATGTGCCTGCACCTACGTGTAAGGTCAGGAAACCCGTATCGATGGAGTTTGATGAAATATCTTGTAACAATGCATCTGTGAAATGCAAACCCGCTGTTGGAGCTGCAACCGAACCCTGATGCTGTGCATATGCGGTTTGATATCTTTCATTATCTGCACGGGTAGCACTTCTTTTAATGTAGGGTGGTAATGGAACATGTCCTGTAAATGATAAAACTTCTGCAAATGTGTAATCACCGGGTAGCCAATGAAACTGAACGTTGTAATGTTGCGAACCTTTTGAAATGATTTGCGCCTGCAGTTCAATCGGTCCGTTGGGAGTTTCAACAAGTCGTGTTATAATAGGTTCTTTCCATTTCGAGAGGCCGCCTATGAGGCACTTCCATCGTGTGGTCTCCTGTTGCGACATAGCCGATTCAAAACCTTGATGGGCTTCTTCGGGCTCCAGACAAAAAACTTCAATTTGTGAGCCGGTTGATTTCTGAAAACGGATTCTCGCATTAATTACGCGGGTGTTGTTGAACATCAACAACGATGGTTTGGGAAGATGTGCACAAAGATTCCTGTAGTAATCTTCATACATTTCACCGTTTCGGTATATCAGTAATTTCGATGCATCCCGTTCTGGTAAAGGTTCATGCGCTATCCGGTGCGGTGGTAAATCGTAAGTGTACTCTTCAATGCGAATGGAAGCAGGATCAGTCATGCTGCAAATTTAAATGTTGTATTTGGCTGCTTGTTTCTTTTTCCATTTTATTTCTCCGTAATGAGTGCACGGTAGGCTGCATCCTGAATAGATGAACGGATATGCATCGTGATGAGTTTACGATTTGTGGCGGAGGGGTGAATTCGATTCGAAAGAAATATAAATATTAATCCGCTCTCCGGATCAGCCCATGCTGCCGTGCCGGTAAAACCGGTATGGCCAAATGTGGCGGGAGATGCCAGGGCAGAAGGATAGGGGTCTTTTCGTGTAGCATTGTCGCGCTCGGGTTTGTCAAATCCTAATCCACGCCTTGAGGTGTTTTGATACTTCGTAAACTGATTGACCGTTTTATCGTCAATAAAGCAAAAATCATTGAATGTTCCTTTATTCAGTAACATTTGCATCAACACAAAAAGTTCATGTGCAGTGGAAAATAATCCTGCATGCCCGGCCACACCACCCATCATCGCAGCCACAGGATCGTGTACCGTACCCTGTAGCAGTTGTTTACGAAAAGTGTTATCATACTCCGTGGGAACAATGTTTGAAACAGGCATATTCAATATTGGATTGAAACCTGTGTTTTTCAATTGCAGCGGCTCATAAAAATGCATTTTCACAAATTCATTCAAACCCTGTTTAGACACACGTTCTATGATATTGCCGAGAAGGATGAATCCCACGTCGCTGTAACGGAATTGCATTTTACCGGCGGGCAATGCAGCTATTTGTTTCAGCAAGCGCCGGTTCCATGCGGTGTCGGTATATAGATTTTCAGCAACCATAACTGAATAGTTCAGCGCGGGATCGCTGCTGAATACGGGGCGACCGGTTTGCATCATAGCAACTGCTTCTTTGTGTATCGGTATGGAGGCAGGTAAGCCAGCATGATGCGTCAATACATTCCGAATGGTGATGTTGCCCGATCGTGTGTGTTTTAGTTCGGGAATGAAATGGCTGATACGTTGATTGAGTTTGATAAGTCCGTCATCAAACAATTTCATAATACCCAGCGTTGTGGCCAGTGTCTTGGTAAGGGAAGCCACATCAAAAACGGCTTGTGTGGTAACCTTTACCGAACTATCATACGTGAAGTATCCGAATGCCTTTTCGTAAACCACTTCACCGTTCCGTGCAATCAATATCACACATCCGGGAAATGCTTGTTGCTGAATGGCATGGGTGGCAATGGAATCAATCTCTGGAATACTTACCGGGTTGAATTTTTTTTTTCAATACTGGCAGATGCACTGCTTCCATGAGGGAAACGGCTGCAAAGGGTTACCGGTAGTTTACCTAAATAGGGTTTCTTTCCATTCAGCATGTCAGCAGCAACTTCGTGTACAATGGAATCATCTTCATATGCAATGACCAGGTTGTCCAATGCGCACCATTTTTGAGCGGCATATGCGTTTCCAAAATGAAAGACAACCGCTTTTTGCTGTGTCGATATTTTTTGGATGAGTGAATGTACCCCAGGAGCTATCCCATAGTTAGTTGTTGCACTGCGGGTGGTATTGTGCACACCAATTATAACATAGTCGTAATTTCTTTTCAGTTCAAGTAGTTTTTCAGTATTCTCTTTTTCATTTTTTGGATTCAAGGAAAAGTAAAAACAATTTGCGTTGTAATCTTTTTCCATCCTTCGGGCAAACGCATTGGGGCCATCTATTCCAAAACCCACATAAGCAACACGCTGTCGGACATTCAGTGGAAAAAATGAAGATTCGGAAGCAGATAACAAAGTGATGGCATTTTCGGCTACACGTTGACGTAATGCAGGCACATCACGGTTTAGATCTACTGCCAGATTTTCAATTTGAACCGGTTGAACATTATGCAGTACATAATGGTATTTTGCCCTTAGTATTTTTTTGCAATGATTTTCAATATCATCCCAAGTGAGTTTTTTCTCACGAATGGCTTTTTGAACAGATTGAATGGTAGATGGTACATCAAGTGGTAAACATAGTACGTCGTTGCCGGCAATGAGTGACTGAACTGCAGCTTCTCCTCCCGGAAAAAACTTTTGAACACCTTTCATTTCAAGTGCATCAGTAAATGTGAGTCCTTGATAACCTAGGGTATTCCGTAGTAATTCTTTTACATTTTTGGAGGAAAGTGACGTGGCGCGATTGGTTGCATTGTCAATGGCGGGGATATTTAAATGGGCAATCATCACACTGCCTACACCGGCCTCAAATATTTTTTTAAAAGGAAATAATTCGAGGGTGTCGAGTGCGGCAAACGGTTTCTTTATAACAGGAAGATCATAGTGAGAATCCACAGTAACATCGCCATGTCCCGGAAAGTGTTTTGCGCAGGCCAGTACACCATTATCCTGCATACCTTTCATGTATTCGATACCGTAAGCGGCTACGGTATGTTTGTTTTCACCAAAACTTCTGTCATTGATTACGGGGTTGGCTGCATTGTTGTTTACATCTACTACGGGAGCAAAATTTACATGGATGCCTAATCTTTTACATTGCTCTGCCACTGCTTTTCCGTAAGCATATATAATTGCAGGATCACTTACTGCTCCCAGCATCATTTGTTTCGGCAAGGCCTGTACGCTGTCGAATAACCGCTGACCCACTCCCCATTCGCCATCAATACTGAACATGATTGGTGTTTTGGCCATTTTCTGCAGCTTATTGATGGCTAACGCCTGTTGTGTTGGTCCGCCCTGAAAAATCAAAACACCGCCTACATTGTATTTTTTCACGAGTTCTTCAACCTGCTTATCGTAAAAGGTTACTTTTTTGGTACTCATATCAATGGTTGAAAGGCGCACAATCATCAACTGAGCAATCCGTTCTTCGGGGGTTAATTGCTTATAGACACTGTCTGCCCAGCGATCGGCTGGAGATTGGGCATGGGTGTATATGAAGGAAAAGCAAAACAGGAATCCGAAGAGATAACGCATAGTGGAAAGGATATAGTAATTTTGAAAGTTCAAATTTCATGATTTTGTCTGATATTATTCAACTCTTACCCGACAACATTGCCAATCAGATTGCTGCAGGCGAGGTAATTCAACGCCCGGCGAGTGCCGTTAAAGAATTGTTAGAAAATGCGGTGGATGCCGGTGCCGATGAAATACGCCTGATTGTGAACGATGCAGGCAAACAATTGATACAGGTATTGGATAACGGTAAAGGCATGAGTGAAACCGATGCCCGAATGGCTTTTGAAAGACATGCCACATCGAAAATCAGAAACATAGATGATTTATTCCATATCAAAACCATGGGTTTCAGAGGAGAAGCCCTGGCCAGTATTGCTGCGGTGGCACAAGTGGAGTTAAAAACCAGGCGGGCGGAAGATGATAACGGAATTCGTTTAGAGGTTGAAAATAGTGTGGTGGTGCTGCAGGAGCCTGCAGCGTTTGAAAGAGGAACTTCAGTGGCCATGAAAAATCTTTTCTTCAATGTGCCGGCAAGAAGAAATTTTCTGAAGAGTAATGCATCGGAACTGAAACATATCATGGAAGAGTTCATTCGGGTGGCAATGGCCTTTCCGGAAGTGTTTTTTTCACTGGTGTCTAACGGGCAGGAAGTTTTTCATCTTACGAAAGGCACTTTGAAGCAACGTATTGTGCAGGTGCTGGGTAGCAGCTATGGATCAAAACTGGTTTCGGTACAGGAGCATACCGATTACATGAACATTTATGGTTTTGTGGGAAAACCGGAAACAGCCAAGAAAAGCCGGGGCGATCAATACCTTTTTGTAAACAACCGATTTATTAAAAGCCCGTACCTGAATCATGCCATCAATCAGGCATTTCATGAATTGATTCCTAAAGATAGTTTTCCGATGTACGCTTTATTTATTGATTTAGATCCGGCTGAAATTGATATCAATGTACATCCAACCAAACAGGAAATAAAATTTGAAGATGAAAAAGTGGTGTATGCTTTTGTGCAGTCTGCTGTGAAGCATGCATTGGCACAATTCAGTGTTACGCCCACACTCGATTTTGAACTGGATCCGGGAATTCAACAGCTCGATGCTGTAGCAAAGCCACTGACCGATTCTCAACAGCAGGCCACTCAATCGTCGAGGCTGTTTCAAACATTCAGCAAATCGAATCAGGCACATTTTATTGAGCGCAGAAGTGATTTAAAAAGTTGGGAATCTATGTATCCTGAGCGGAAAGATTTCACATCGGATCTGGAAGCATCTATTCCGCCTGCGGCCACATTGTATCAGGAAACGAGAACCCAGATTGAACAAGCCATTGAAGTGATGCAATTGCATCAAACCTATATGGTGGTGCAGACAGATCAGGGGTACTTAATCATACACCAGCAGAATGCGCATGAACGTATTTTATATGAGCGTTATTCCAAAGCGGTAATCGGCAAGCCCATCGTTACACAACAAAGCCTCTTTCCGGCTACACTGGAGTTGTCTCCCGGAGATGCTGTTTTGTTGCAGGAAATACTCGAAGAGTTGCACAGTCTCGGGTATCAGATTGAAACTTTTGGAAATAATACTTTTATCGTTCGTGGTACACCGGCCGATGTGACTCAGGGCGATGAACAATCAGCCATAGAACATTTGCTGGAACAATACAAGCATTTTAGTTCCGAATTAAAATTCTCAAAAAGGGAAAAAGTACTGCGAACACTCGCCATGCAGCATGCCATCAAACCCGGTACTACATTGAATAAAAAAGCCATGCATACCTTACTGGAAGAATTGTTCCAATGTGATCAACCGGCAGTTTCTCCCAATGGGAAACCGGTATATCAGTCGTTTACTAACTTAGAGTTGAACAAGTTTTTTGGGAGATAATCCTTACTAACAATCTCTTTCCTGTAACCGCAGCCACCGCTCCGGAATCTGATTGGAGCTGGCCTCCACATAATCTTTATAACTGCAAGCCACCCACTTTCCATCCGGCATTTTCATCCACCAGCGTTTAGAACGTTTACTTTGAAGGAACGTGGTTTCCACCTGCGCAAAAGCAGTATGAAATTCAATAAAGTCTTGTGTTTCTTCGGGCAGGATATCCTGCTTTTTTTTATGAAATCCATCTACGAAATACCAGATCATTTGTGCTATCTGCAGGGCAGACAACTCATGACTATCCTCTTCAGGCCTGTACCCATAAATGCCCAGGGAGGATAGTTTGTGACTCATGCCTGCATAACGTACAAGTGTACACGCTTCAGTTCCTGAAAGTCCGTTTGAACTTAATCTGCTGGCAGGTGAATCACTATGTTTAATAGCCTGAATATCTATGCTCATCATATCTGTATGCCGGATGGGAGGTTCCATTTCTTCTATCGATTCCTGAACCACGCCTACACGAAAACAATCGAAATGCAGTTTGTTTAGGGTTTCCATCATACGGGGATGCACAAAATAACTCTGAAAAGCCATGTGGTTATAATGCTTTACCAGATTCGGTTCGCCGGTGAGCAGGTCGAGTAAAAAATTTTCGCTCCTCACTGAACTTTCTCCGTGTAAATCTACTGCGGCATCCACACATGTAACTTCTACTGTTTTCTCATGGGACCTGTACGCCTCGTATTGTGCAAGCGTGATATCATGTGAACCGCCGATCAACACTACTGTTTTTCCACTTTGCACAAGTTCGGAGACAACAGTCTTTACAGCAGCATACGTGTCGTTTAATGTCATCCCCGTTTTAATATTGCCCATATCTGCCAGTACAACATCCTGATGCCAAAAGTGCAAGCGATACAGTTTTTTTCGGATGGTGTCCGGGCCATCTGTTCCTTTGTTGTTCAATAATTGTCCGCGGTATTCAGGTACACCCAGCAACACCACATCTACTGCATCCAGATCGGGCATATTGTCTTCAAAAACCTGAATATGTTTTCCAATCTGGCCATCTGTCAGGCTTTCATCTTCCAAAATCCCATTCACATGGATGGGTTCTAAATAATCATGTAGATCGTGCATGCAGGTAATTTGTGGCAAACCTAAAGTTTTAACATGAATTTTCCATTGGCCCCGTTTTGAAAGGGGGAACTCAATGATGGATTTTAATGTACATGGTGCAGATACTTATTACCTTTGCAGCATAATCAGGAAGCGATGAGTCATCAGGAAATTTTACAGGATGTAGTTATAAAGTTTGCGGGAGATAGTGGCGATGGTATGCAGTTAACCGGTAACCAGTTTACGGTGAACTCTGCCTTGCTGGGGCTGGATCTGGCCACCTTTCCGGATTTCCCGGCAGAAATCAGGGCCCCGGTGGGTACGCTTCCCGGTGTAAGCGGTTTTCAATTGCATTTCAGTTCTAATCCGGTATTTACTCCCGGAGATGAATGTGATGTGTTGGTGGCTATGAATGCTGCTGCACTGAAAGTAAATTTGAAGTCGCTGAAGAAGGGAGGAAAAATAATAGTGAACACAGACGGATTTGATAGTAAAAATCTGCGATTAGCTAATTATCCTGACGGAGTAAATCCGCTGGATGACCACAGCCTGGATGGGTATGAAGTGTTGAAAATGGACGTATCGCGACTCACCCGTGAAGCACTGAAAGAATTCACACTTGGCACCAAAGAAAAAGACAGGGCAAAAAATATGTTTGTTCTGGGTTTCTTATACTGGATGTACAACCGTACCCTGAACAATACCATCAATTTTTTAAAGGAGAAGTTTTCTAAAAAACCGGAGATCCTTGAAAGTAACATCAAAGTATTGCAGGCGGGATATCATTACGGGGATACTACAGAAACATTTACCACACGATATCAGGTTGACAGGGCCCGAATGGAACCCGGAACCTATCGTTCCATCATGGGGAACCAGGCTTTGACACTGGGGTTGGTAGCTGCGGCTCAAAAAAGTCATTTGCCAATGTTTCTGGGTTCGTACCCTATCACCCCGGCGAGTGATATTTTACATGAACTCAGCCGTTACAAATCTTTTGGCATAAAAACATTCCAGGCTGAAGATGAGATTGCAGCGATTACATCGGCTATTGGTGCCAGTTATGGTGGAGCGTTAGGTATTACCACCACTTCAGGTCCGGGTATGGCATTGAAAACTGAGGCCATGGGGCTGGCAGTGATGCTTGAAATCCCTTTGGTGATTTGTAATATTCAACGTGGTGGGCCCAGTACGGGGCTCCCTACCAAGACAGAACAGAGTGATTTGCTGCAGGCTGTTTACGGAAGAAATGGGGAGTGCCCTATGCCCGTGATTGCCAGTGCTACACCGGCCGATTGTTTCGATGTGGCGTATGAAGCGGTTCGGCTGGCCGTTCAACATATGACCCCTGTAATATTGTTAAGCGACGGGTACATTGCCAACGGCGCAGAACCCTGGAAATTTCCTCAGGAAGATTCTTTAAAAGAAATTCAGGTTGAATTCAAAACACAACGGGGTGATCAGGAAATGGTATTTCAACCGTATGTACGCGATGAAAAAGGGGTGCGGCCATGGGTGAAACCCGGTACACCCGGATTGGAACATCGTATAGGTGGACTCGAAAAACAAAATATCACCGGCAACATCAGTTACGATTCTGAAAACCATCAGTTGATGGTGAAGTTGCGCCAGGAGAAAGTGGATAAAATTGCACAATATATTCCCGAACAGAAATTAGATAGTGGTCCGGAGAAGGGTAAACTGCTTGTTATTGGATGGGGAAGTACATACGGCGCCATTAAAACGGCTTGTGAAGCCGTACGTAACGGAGGCGAAGATGTTGCGCATATCCATCTCCGTTATATCAGGCCTTTTCCTGCCAATCTGGAACAGCTCATTCGTAATTATGATAAGGTACTGGTGCCAGAACTCAATAATGGCCAGTTGGTCCGGTTGCTGCGGGATCAGTTTTTGATAGATGCCAGGGGCATGAATAAAATCATGGGCATTCCGTTCACCAAATCAGAACTAGTAGAAACGATTCGCACAATGCTTGAAGATTAATTAACCGATTGAATTGTATGCATAAAAAAAGGTTGTCGTTTTACGGCAACCTTTTTTAAATAGCAGAACTTATTATTTAATAGCGTTCTCTTCCCAGTGTAATACCCAGTTTGATATTGAAACTGAAGTAGGCATCATTTTGAGAGGGGCTTCCTCTTTTGCTGCCACCATTCGGGTTGGTTCTAGATTCAATCTGACGGTCAGCCATATACGCAGCTAACGCGGCTTTATCGGGAGAGAAATACTGATTGAATAAATCCGGGTTGATATACGTAGTGCTTACGTCATCCAGATAATCCGTAAATAACTTACGGTAAACAAATTCACCACGCAAGGTAAAGGCCTGTGATAATTCATATTTAACACCCAATCCCAATGGAATATTCAATTGCTTCAGTTTATATACATCGCGGTCAGGATATTCATTAAATCCTTGGCCTTCTGTACTCAGTGGCTGCAGATCAATCCAGGTACCATTGGGTCCCTGAGCCTGAGGGTTAAACGAAAAGAAACCTACTCCGGCCATTAGGTAAGGAGACCAGCGCGGTGGTTCTACATCACGGTTGGCCCAGTCAATAAAAATGAAGAATGGATGAAATTCAGCTATGGCAGCAATTTCAGTGATATTCGTCCGGAAATGAAGATTACGGTTATAACGCTCTTTGGCGATATCAGTGATGCCCGCCAATACATTATCGTTACCACTTAATCTGCCGAACGTAGCCTCCAGCCTTACACCTACAGCGTATTTAAAATTGGCGCTCATAAACACGCTACCGCCCACATTGGTTTGGCCCATGTTCAAATCTTTGATAAATTTTCCGCCTATTCCTTTTTTTCCTCCGATGTCTGTGAGGCAATTCATGATACTGAGTGAGCCGCCCAGTTCAAAAGTAACCGGGTTATCATAGTAATTATCGTTGTAGAAATAATACTGGCCCTGAGCCTTTTGGCTTAAGCCTGCAAACGTAAGTAAGCAGAACAAAAACGATATTTTTTTCATCACAAGTGCGCGCTTTTGGGTGGTTATACTGAGTAAAATCGGATATTTTCTAAATTTTGCCTTCACAAAATAAATCAAATTATTCAATTTTTGCTTTTATTTTCTTTTCATAATATTTGCAGGCATCTCTAATTCCGCATTCGCTGCACTTGGGTTTTCTGGCTACACAAATATGCCTGCCGTGTAGTATGAGCCAATGGTGTGCCCGATGCACCAAATTGCTTGGAATATGCCTCACCAACTGCTTTTCTGCTGCTTCAGGGGTTTTGGCATTACGCGTCAGGCCTATCCGGTCGCTTACCCTGAAAACATGTGTATCAACTGCCATATTGGGTTGAAGGTCAATGACTGATGTTATAACATTGGCCGTTTTTCTACCAACACCCGGCAGTTTCACCAATTCAGAAACGCTCATGGGTACTTTTCCATTGTGTACTTCCATCAACATTTTGGCCATACCCAATAAGTGTTTGGTTTTGTTATTGGGATAAGAAATACTTCTTATGAATGGAAACAGTTCGTCAAAAGTAGCGGTTGCAAGGGATGAGGGATCCGGATATTGTTCAAAAAGTGCGGGGGTGGTTAAATTAACCCGTTTGTCTGTACACTGAGCGGATAAAATGACGGCAACCAGCAACTGAAAAGGGTTTTCATACATCAATTCCGTTTCGGCATCCGGATTATGCTTTTGAAAATATTGAATTATATATTGATAACGTTCCTGTATGCGCATAAAAAACCCTGAATCTAAACATTCAGGGCACAATTTAAACCGAATAAATTATTTCAATTAATGAGACAACGCTTCCTGTCCTTTGGCAGCATAATCCATGATGTTGTCAATGGTTTGTTGCCTGGGTGAAAAAGACAAGGCAGCCAGTCTTTTGGATGCCGTGGCCATGACCTGCAATTTTTCACGCAATTCGAAGTTGTTTTCCAGCGCAATATCAATGGCTGATCTCTTTTCAGCTGAAACCTCATTGTAGAGGTATTGAACCAAGTCCTCTAAATTAATTTTTTCCATCATGTAGGTTAGTTTGAAATTTTATAAATCATTATCCATCCTAATTAACGACGAGCGTTCAAAAATATTGCACGGTAGTACGTAGTTTTATGAAATTTATGGGGAATTTACGATGAACAAATCTTCATTATCCTTTTTCATCATATATTTCTCCCTGGCATACTTTTCAATAGACTCAGCACTCGTTTTTAAAAGCATCAACTCTTTTCTTGTATCTGCTATCTGGCGATTTAAAACGGCCTCACTTTTTTCCAGTTCATTCAATTTTTGTTTCCTGGCTGCAATCAATTGCCAGTCTTTGGGGTCGAAAAATGCCATCCAAACAACAAATAACACCAATGAAAGGATGTATTTATTCAGGAAGAGGCGTACAAAACGATTTTTTGGAATCATAACAGTTGCACAGATTTTTAAATGTACAATTTCTTTGCCAACTTTTATTTTCGGCCGAAGGATAATTTCTTACCCGGATAAATCGCACTTTCCGCTAAAATTTCTTCTATGCGAATAAGTTGGTTGTATTTGGCCATACGATCGCTGCGCGAAGCGGAACCGGTTTTTATCTGACCGCATTGCAACGCCACTGCTAAATCTGCGATGGTGCTATCTTCAGTTTCTCCGCTTCTATGGCTCATAATGGTATTGTACCCATTGTGTTGAGCCAGGGTAACTGCATTGATGGTTTCAGTTAATGTACCAATCTGGTTTACTTTCACCAGCAGGGCGTTGGCTGTGTTTTCGTCTATGCCTTTCTGTAAGCGCTGTACGTTGGTTACAAAAAGGTCATCGCCTACGAGCTGGCATTTATCGCCAATGGCATCGGTCAGCATTTTCCAGCCTTTCCAGTCGTCTTCTGCCATTCCATCTTCAATAGAAACAATCGGGTATTTTTTCACCCAGGTTTCCCAATATTTTACCAGTTGTTCGCTGGTCATTTTTTTACCATCGCTTTTATGGAAGATGTATTTTTTCTCTTTGGCATTCCACAACTCACTGTTGGCTGCATCCATTGCAATAGCCACCTGACTGCCTGGTTTGTACCCTGCCGCTGTGATGGCTGTGAGTACCGTTTCAATCGCCTCTTCATTGCTTTGGATATTCGGTGCAAATCCACCTTCGTCACCCACATTGGTGCTGTATCCTTTTTTCTTCAATACGGTTTTTAATGCGTGGAATATTTCAACGCCCCAGCGCAAACCTTCACTGAAATTGGCGGCACCTACCGGCATCACCATAAATTCCTGAAAATCGATTTTGTTATCTGCATGCGCACCACCGTTGAGGATGTTCATCATAGGTACCGGCATCACACGTGCATTGGTTCCGCCTATGTACCGGTACAGTGGCAGATTGGCTTCCAGTGCAGCTGCTTTAGCCACAGCCAGACTCACCGCCAGCATGGCATTGGCACCCAGTTTCGATTTATTGGCAGTGCCATCTAATTGAATCATCATTTGATCTATACCTGTTTGATCAGCCACATCCCATCCCAGTAAATGATCCGCGATGGTGGTGTTTACATTCTTCACAGCTTTCGCTACACTCTTACCACCGTAAATCTTTTTGTTATTATCGCGCAATTCCACCGCTTCATGAATTCCCGTGCTGGCACCGCTTGGAACGGCAGCACGTCCGAGCCTTTCATTTTCGGTTAAAATATCTACTTCAATGGTGGGGTTACCGCGGCTGTCTAATATCTGACGCGCAAAAATGGAAGCAATGTAACTCATAGCTGGAATGATTTATTTAGACGTTAGAGATGTATTGTACAACCGGGACCTAAGGTTGTTGCATTACAAAGAAACAATGTTTGAATGGCTACACCAAAAATTGGATTAAGTGGTGTACGATTTGAACACGCTTTCCAAATCCCGCATTTTGCTTTGCAACGATTCTATATTCAGGTTATGTTCCACACTGAATTGCAACAGGGCTTTTCGGGTGTCTTCGGGAGTGTCTGTTTCCAGCATGTACGTGCCGGGGTGTACAGTTTGAACACTCAGCGTAGCCGCCAGGTTTTGCAGCAGGGCCATTTCTACTTCCCGGTTAAACTGTACCACTACTACAGGGTGCTTACCTGCATGTTGTTGTAATTTTTGAATAGATTCATCCACAACCAAATTGCCTTTATGGATGATAATAACACGCTCACATAAGGCTTCCACTTCCTGCATAATGTGCGAAGAAAACAATACTGTTTTGGTTTTAGCCAGTTCGCGTATAACCTGCCTGATCTCGATGATCTGATTGGGGTCTAACCCGGAAGTGGGTTCATCGAGTATCAGTACGTCAGGGTTGTGAATCAATGCTGCGGCTAACCCTACCCGTTGTTTATAGCCCTTACTTAATTGTCCGATTTTTTTATGTGCTTCAGGTTCTAAACCAACAGTATGTAAGGCATTTTGAATGGCTGTATTTTTCCGGGAGAGTTGATGCACCGAAGCAATGAAATGGAGGTATTCCCGCACATACATATCATAATACAAAGGATTGGCTTCCGGCAGGTATCCGATTTTCTTCTTACTCTCCAACCGATGATCGGCAACATTTAAACCACAAACTGCAATGTTACCGGCATCGGGTTGAAGATAACCGGTAATCATTTTCATAGTAGTAGATTTGCCTGCACCATTGGGGCCGAGAAATCCTACAATTTCTCCGGGGTGTACCTCAAATGAAATTTGGTTCACCGCGGTTTGTGTACCGTATTTTTTCAGCAGATCCTGTACCTTAATAGACATGCTTTATTTTTTCTGATCCTTGTTGGAATTCTGTTGGCCGGGATTCTGAGCCTGCGGATTGTTCCTTGGGTCACGTGGTGCGGAAGGAGGACGTTGATTGGGGTTCCCTGGTTTCTGACGGTTACGCGTACCCTGAGTTCCCTGTGGACTGTTCGGTCGCGATCCGTCACGCGGAGGTTTAGGTACCTGGCGGTTTCCTTCCTGTGTCTGACGTGGTCCCTGCGGATGGCCACCCTGCGGCCTTGCCTGCGATTGATTTCCTTTCTGACCTCTGGCTTTTTCTTTCTCCTTGCGTTTACGTGTGGTTTTTTCAAGGCTCTTCAGGCTGATTTGTCCTACCAGATCTGCATATTCCGGTTCAACTTCTCTGGGTTTGGAAGAAACAATTTCAGCGGGTTCCAATGTAGCCGGACGAATACCTTCGCGGTTACCGGCTTTAATTTTGCGAACGGTTTCCAGGGTGAGGGGATATTGTTTGTTGCTATCAGGCAACGTATACCACATCAGGTTTCTGAAAATATCTTTTTTTACCAGAAAGGCTCTTCCTTTTTCAACTTCCAACACATCCGCATCGTTCGGGAAAAATTGTAATGCGTCAATGTATGTATCTAATTCGTAATTAAGGCAACATTTTAATCTGCCGCACTGGCCGCTCAACTTGGTTTGATTGATACTCAAATTCTGATAACGTGCCGCGTTGGTATTTACACTTTTGAAATCGGTTAGCCAGGTAGAACAACACAATTCACGTCCGCAACTTCCAATGCCTCCCACTTTTCCGGCTTCCTGCCTTGCACCAATCTGGCGCATCTCTACTTTAACTTTGAATTCACCGGCATAGAGTTTTATCAATTCCCTAAAATCTACACGGTCATCAGCAATATAAAAGAAGGTTGCTTTCTTTCCATCGGCCTGCAGTTCCACCTCAGCCATTTTCAACTCCAGTTTGAGCTGACGGGCGATAGCGCGGCTGCGAATGAGGATATTTTTTTCCCGCTCTTTGCTCTCCAGCATACGGGCAATATCGTTTTCTGTTGCAATGCGAAGCACCTTTTTGAAGTCGTTGCTCTTCTCATCGAGTTTATTTTTCTTGAGTTGCAAACGAACCAGTTCACCGGTGAGGTTAATCATGCCCACATCAAACCCATTGACGCCTTCTACGGCCACCATGTCTCCTTTGCAGAAAGGATGAAAGGTTTGGTTTCTGAAATAATCTTTACGGCTTCCGTTATTAAAAGACACTTCCACAATCTTGCAGGCCAAAGCGGCATCGCTCACCGGAAGGTCGGCCAGCCAATCGTGCACATTCATCCTGTTGCAACCGCCACTCGCACAATGTCCATGGCTTTTACAACCCCCGGGTGCCGACCCGGTTCCACAACTTCCACAACCCATGATATATAATGGTTTACTGTAGTAAAATGA
>ENA-UOUJ01000345-UOUJ01000345.1-activated-sludge-metagenome-genome-assembly--contig:-NODE-345-length-34471-cov-15.708973_pt1 | contig 34471 bp, 38 predicted proteins | sample MGYA00249839_ERZ747224 | MGnify/ENA primary metagenome ERZ747224 (study PRJEB28782, sample SAMN03220277) | activated sludge metagenome | biome: wastewater; feature: sewage sludge; material... | reverse complement strand
AGGATGGAATCATTTTAGAAGCCTTGTCCAACGCGATGTTCAAGGTAAAATTAGAAAATGGTCACGAAATCCTGGCAACCATTTCGGGTAAAATGCGTATGCATTATATCCGGATTTTACCAGGGGATAAGGTGGGTGTGGAGATGAGTCCGTACGATTTAAGCAGGGGCAGGATTATTTTCAGATATAAATAATATTTATACATAAAACTCAATATAATGAGAGTAAGAGCATCCATAAAAAAGCGCAGCGTTGATTGTAAGATCGTGAGGAGAAAAGGGGTATTGTATGTAATCAACAAAAAGAACCCGCGCTTCAAGCAAAGACAGGGATAAGATAATCTCAAATTTGAAATTTAAAATTTAAAATCTTTATGGCTCGTATTGCCGGTGTTGATTTACCTAAGAACAAAAGAGGAGAAATAGGGTTAACCTATATTTTTGGTATTGGCAGCTCTACTGCAAGGTACATTTTAGAAAAAGCTGGAATAAGCTACGATAAAAAGGTACACGAATGGAATGATGAAGATCTGAACGCCATTCGTAATATCATTACCAATGAATTTAAGGTAGAGGGACAGTTGCGTTCTGAAGTACAAATGAGCATTAAGCGTTTGCTGGATATTGCCTGTTATCGCGGGCTGCGTCATCGCAAGGGATTACCGCTCCGCGGACAGCGTACCCGTACCAATTCGCGTACCCGTAAAGGCAAGCGTAAAACTGTTGCCGGTAAAAAGAAAGCAACCAAGAAGTAATATTATAGAATGATCGCCGGATCCGTATGCTTCGCGGGGAGGGATGATTCAAAGTAATTATTTTAACTATTTAAAGGACTACCTCGTATTATGGCTAAAGCACAGGCAGGCAGCGCAAAAGCCGCTGCCAAAAAAAGAGTGGTAAAAGTAGATGCATACGGCGATGCGCATGTAACTGCAAGCTTCAACAATCTTATCGTTAGCTTAACCAATAAAACCGGACAGGTGATCAGTTGGAGCAGCGCCGGTAAAATGGGTTTTAAAGGCTCAAAGAAGAATACACCTTACGCAGCCCAGATGGCTGCTTCTGATGCGGCAAGAGTTGCTGCTGAAGCTGGTTTGAAAAGAGTAGATGTATTTGTAAAAGGCCCCGGATCCGGGCGTGAAAGCGCTATCCGTGCCATAGCCAACAGCGGTATTGAAGTAAACATGATCAAAGATGTTACTCCTCTCCCTCATAATGGCTGCCGTCCTCCCAAAAAGAGAAGAGTATAAAAATTAAAATTCGAATTTCAAATTTCAAAATTCGAATTTTAAATTAATAACAGGTGTTCGATTGATTTTAGATTTTTACTGATCGCACACCATAATTAAAAAATCAAAGTAAAACAATTATGGCACGTTACACAGGCCCCAAAACAAGGATCTCCCGTATTTTCGGCGAACCCATCCTTGGCAACGGTAAATATCTTACCAAAAACAGTTTTCCTCCCGGTCAGCACGGTAATTCAAAAAAACGTAAAGCCCCGGGAGAATATGCGCTCCAGCTAAAGGAAAAACAAAAAGCCAAATACACTTATGGCTTGCTGGAAAGGCAGTTCCATAAAACCTTCGACGAAGCATCCCGCCTGGGTGGCGTTACCGGTGAAAATCTTATCAAGTTACTTGAAGCCCGTTTAGACAATACGGTATACCGCCTGGGTATTGCACCTTCGCGTCCTGCTGCAAGACAATTAGTAGCGCACAAGCATGTAACTGTAAACTATGAAGTGGTTAATATCCCTTCTTACAGGTTGAAAGCCGGGGATGTAATCAGTCTTAAAGATAAAAGCAGGGCAAATACTTCAGTTACCAGCCAGGTGCGGGGTAAAAACCCTAAGTTCAACTGGTTAGACTGGAATGAAGCGGAGCTGACCGGTACTTTTATCGCTTATCCCGAAAGAGAAAGCGTTCCTGAAAATATTAAGGAGCAGCTTATCGTGGAATTGTATTCCAAATAATAGTTCCACATCGCTGTGGTGGTGAAGTATATATAGCGTTGACATCATTATTAAACAGGTACCTGAAATCTGTTCAAGAAACAAGGGTATCAAAAACTAAAATTGAAATTTAAATATGGCCATTTTAAATTTCCAAAAGCCGGATAAGATCATTCTGCAAAAAGCAAATGAGTTTGAAGCATCTTTTGAATTCCGCCCGTTAGAGCCGGGTTATGGTGTTACCATTGGTAACGCGCTTCGCAGGGTTTTACTAAACTCCTTAGAAGGGTATGCGATCATTGGTATTTTTATTGAAGGGGCGGAACATGAGTTTGCTACGCTCAAAGGCGTAACTGAAGACGTTACAGAAATTATTCTTAACCTGAAACAGGTTCGGTTTAAAAAAATTCTGGATACCGATATCAGCCAGGAAAAGCTTACCCTTTCCATTAAGGGAAAAAGTGAGTTTACCGCTGCCACTATAGGAGAAGCTACGGCATCTTTTCAGGTGATGAACCCTGAATTGCTGATTTGTACGCTGGATCCTTCTTCCAAACTGAATATTGAAATTACGATCGGGAAAGGACGTGGCTATGTTCCGTCTGAAGATAATAAAGTGAAAGATGCTCCTTTTGGATATATTCCTACCGATTCCATTTTTACACCCATTAAAAATGTGAAATACGGAATTGAAAATTTCCGTGTGGAACAAAGAACAGACTATGAAAAGCTGTTAATGGACGTGCAAACGGATGGTACTATTCAACCTGAAGAAGCGGTAAAACAGGCTTCCCGTATCCTTATCCAGCACCTGATGATCATTACTGACGAAAACATAACTTTCGACAGTAAGGAAGATAAAAAGGAAGATGTGGTAGATGAGCAGGTACTGCAATTGCGTAAAGTGCTCAAAACACCATTAGAAGATCTTGACCTGAGCGTTCGTGCCTTTAACTGCCTGAAAGCCGCTAAGATCAACAGCTTAAGCGAGCTGGTGCAGTATGAGCAGGAAGACCTGATGAAATTCCGCAACTTCGGTCAGAAATCACTGGCAGAAATTGAACAGGTGTTAGGCGAAAGAAGCCTTCACTTTGGAATGGACCTGGCGAAGTTAGGTTTGGATAAAGATGAGTTCTAAAAGTGGTAAGTAGTAAGTGGTAAGTAGTAAGTGATAGGTGGTAAGTGAGTGGTAAAGAAAAATAGTTCTTTAATTTTTTATATAATCTGCGCGTAAGCGCAGTGCCGGCCTGTAATTCCCTGACAACGGTACAGGCAGGTATTCATAACCAATTTGAAATTTCAAATTTGAAATTTCAAATCTCAAATTAAATCAGTCATGCGTCACGGAGACAAGATCAACAATCTCAGCAGAACAGCATCGCACAGAAAAGCGCTGCTGAGCAATTTAGCCATCGCGTTAATTACAAACAAACGTATTATAACAACGCTGGCAAAGGCAAAAGCCCTCAGAACCTATATTGAGCCGCTCATTACCAAAACCAAGAAGAACGAAACCAAAGAGCAGATCATGCACAACCATCGTTTGGTATACAGCTATCTGCAGAATAAAGAAGCGGTAAAAGAATTATTTACCACAGTTGCGCCTAAGGTTGCCGGCCGGCCTGGTGGTTATACCCGCATTATTAAATTAGGAAGACGTTTGGGCGATAACGCGGAAACAGCGCTGATTGAGCTGGTTGACTTCAATGAAGTATATACCAAAGGCACGGAAAAAGCGGCAACAACAACCAAAAGAACGCGCAGGGCAGGTGGAAGCAGGAAGAAAGCGGAAGTCAAAGAAGCAGTTGCCGAACAGGTACAGCCTGATCCTGAAAAAGCTAACGCTGAAGAAGCTGCTCCTGAAACGGATAAAGAAAAGAGCGCGGAGTAGGATAAATAATGCTAACGCATTTTTAATAGTAAAGCAGGATCACCATAAGATCCTGCTTTTTTTAGGTATACCTTTAATTGTGCAGAAAAAGTTAATCTAAAAACCACCGTATTTTGTTTTATTTGCAAAATTTTCTATTGATGTCTGAATCACTCACAAAACCCGCGGTACTCCTTTTAGAAGACGGAAATATTTTTTACGGCAAGGCTTTTGGCAAAACAGGTACTACCACGGGGGAAATTTGTTTTAATACCGGTATGACCGGCTACCAGGAAGTATTTACCGATCCGAGCTATTACGGGCAGGTGGTTATAATGAATGCCGCGCACGTAGGAAACTACGGCGTGAAAGCTGCGGATGTAGAAAGCAATTCCGTGAAAATAAAAGGATTGATCTCCCGTAACTTAGAAGAAAAGTACAGCCGTCTGCAGGCGGATAACTCGCTTCAGCAATACCTCGAAGACCAGCAGGTAGTTGCTATACATGGCGTGGATACAAGAGCGCTGGTGGCGCATATCCGTACCTGTGGGGCTATGAACTGTGTCATTTCTTCTGAAACTATGGATTTGCAGGTTTTAAAAGCCCGGCTTTCGCAAACGCCATCTATGAAGGGATTAGAGCTGGCGTCGGTGGTTTCTACCAAAGAAGTATATGAAATGGGTAACCCGCACTCACGTTACAGGGTAGCCGTATATGATTATGGCGTGAAGAAAAACATTCTCAATTGTCTTACGGAAAGAGGCGCATACGTAAGGGTTTACCCGGCTAAAACACCTTTACAGGAAATCAACGACTTTAATCCTCACGGTTATTTTATATCCAACGGACCGGGCGATCCGGCTCCAATGACGTATGCAGTTGAAACGATACAGGGGATACTTCAGAAAGGGAAACCTTTGTTTGGCATTTGCCTCGGGCACCAGTTGCTGGCAATGGCCAATGGAATACCTACTTTTAAAATGCATCACGGGCACCGCGGGCTGAATCATCCTGTGAAAAATGTTATTACCGGCCGGAGCGAGATCACTACCCAAAATCATGGCTTTGGCATTGACCCCGAAGCAGTGAAAAAATCGCAGGCTGTGGAAATAACTCATGTTAATCTTAATGATGATTCTATTGAAGGCATACGCATGAAAAGCAAACCTGCTTTTTCCGTTCAGTATCACCCGGAGTCAACACCCGGACCTTATGACAGCCGCTATTTGTTTGATGAGTTTATAGGGATGATGAAGGGGTGAGGCAGGAGGTATGGGGTGTGAGGTATGAGGGTGTAAGGTATAGGGTATAAGGGTATAGGGTATAGGGTATAAGGGTATAGGGTGTAGGTACAAGCGGTTAGCCGTTTAAAAATTCATTTTTATATAATTGCCGCAGATTTATGCAGATAAAATTGCAAATTTTGAATCTGCGCATCTGCGTCCAAAAACACCTGTTCATAAATTATCCGGTAAAAATTTAAACGGGTTCTAAAAAAACAATGTATACGAATGAAAATCGCGATCATCAATGGACCCAATTTAAACCTCCTCGGTAAAAGGGAAACAGATATCTATGGCAATATGCCGTTTGAAGCATATTTCAGCGAACTGCAAAAAAAATTTCCGCAGGTGAGCCTGCATTATTACCAGAGCAATGTGGAAGGTGAACTGGTGAATGAATTACAGCGGTTAGGATTTGAATATGATGGTATCATTTTAAACCCGGCTGCGTATACACATACTTCTGTTGCCATTGGCGACGCCATCGCGGCCATTAAAACACCTGTTGTGGAAGTGCATATTTCCAATGTACATGCCCGGGAAGATTTTCGCAAGCTGTCGCATGTATCGGGTAAATCGGTGGGTAGCATTTTTGGGCTGGGCTTGAAAGGATATGAGCTGGCGCTGCAATATTTAATAGAAGGCGGGAAATAATAGCAATGTTTTTTGGTGATGGGTGATTCAAACTGGCGCCGGTCTTGTAGCAGAGGCTGCTGCAGTACTGGCCAGACCTGTGCCTGTACGTCTTTATATTGATATTAATCAGGTGATCTCCTGAAGCAGATCATCCACATGTTTTTTTCGCCCGGCTACCTTTACCCGGAAATTTTTGTATGGGTCAAAGTGTTATCGCTCCTGTTTTATGCAGCCACTGCGGTGAGGAATGTATTTCCGCGGGCATAACGCTTGATGATAAATCCTTTTGTTGCGAAGGCTGTAAATTAGTGTATGGGATCATTCATCAAAGCGGGCTGTGTAATTACTATGATCTTAACAAAATGCCCGGTATCACCCAGCGCATAAAAGTTCGTAAAGACAAGTTTTCATTTCTTGATGACGATCGTATAGCAGGCAAGCTCATCAGCTTTAAAGATGAGAAGCAAACCCATATTACCTTTTACCTGCCCCAGATGCATTGCAGCTCCTGCCTGTACCTGCTCGAAAACCTGCGCCGGCTGAACGAAGGGGTGATATCGTCATCGGTTAACTTTACGCGTAAGGAAGCGGAGATCATTTTTTTGCATAATGAAATTTCGCTTCGCAAGGTGGCGGAGCTGCTAACGGCTATTGGGTACGAGCCTTATATCAGTCTCAATGATCTTGCAAAAGCCCCTCCTGCTGTTGATAAAAGTCTGATATATCAATTGGGGATAGCGGGCTTTTGCTTCAGTAATATCATGTTGCTGAGCTTCCCCGAATACCTGGGGGTAGACGCCAGCGAGGAAGGATTGCGTAATATTTTTCGTTGGGCGAACCTGTTATTATCGCTTCCTGTATTTTTTTATTCGGCATTGCCTTTTTACCAGTCTTCGTGGAAAAGCCTGAAGCATAAATTCCTTAATATAGATGCGCCCATAGCCCTTGCTGTTATCATCACCTTTGTGCGCAGTGCAGTGGAGGTGTTATCAGGCACAGGCGGCGGGTATTTCGATTCTATGAGCGGCATTGTTTTTTTTATGCTCGTGGGGCGTGTTTTACAGGATAAAACCTACCGGCAGTTGTCATTTGAAAGAGACTATACTTCCTATTTTCCTGTTGCGGTGTCGGTAATAAAAAACAATAACGAAACACCGGTTTTGCTGCCTGATGTAAAAGTGAACGATACACTGCTTATCCATAATGAAGAATTAATACCGGCAGATGGCATCCTGACCCGTGGTAAAGCTTTTATTGACTACAGCTTTGTAACAGGGGAATCGCTGCCGGTGCGCAAAGAAATGGGCGAAATGGTATATGCGGGCGGAAGGCAAACCGCCGGCAATATAGAAATACTGGCAGTGAAGGAAGTTGCACAAAGCTATCTTACCCGGCTCTGGAACCGTAGCGACAGGCAGGAAGAAAAGGGCAGATCGTTTGTGCACACGGTAAGCAGGTATTTCACCCTCGTGGTTTTTACCATTGCCGCTATTGCCGCCGTTTACTGGCAAATGCACGATCCGGCTAAAATATGGCCGGCGGTAACTGCTGTTTTCATCATTGCCTGTCCCTGCGCACTTTTATTATCCAACAGCTTTACCAACGGTCATATTTTACGTATACTTGGCCGTAACCGGTTTTACCTGCGGAAAGCCGGGGTAATTGAGGATATTTCGCGGGTTACCCATATTGTGTTTGATAAAACAGGTACGCTTACCGATCCGGGTGAGCAAAAAATAACGTACGAAGGAGCACCGTTGTCTGCTGTTCAAAAAGCACAGGTAGCCGCGTTGGCATCCTGTTCCAATCACCCGCTCAGCAAAGCTATAGCGCAGCACCTGGGTGTGGCACGGGATATTGCGGTACAGGGCTTTACAGAAAAGCCCGGCGAAGGAACAGAAGGTTTTGTAAATGATGTTTGGATAAGCATCGGCGCTCAAACCAGCGATTTTCATTTGTCTCAAGAGGCCGGCACGGTAGTATATGTAAGCATCGAAAATAAAACCGTGGGTTGTTTCCGGTTCAGCAATCATTACCGGCCATTTGTGCCTGCGCTGTTGCAGGTGCTTCAAAAATATTACCCGTTGTCGGTGATCTCCGGCGACAATGCCTCCGAAGAAGACAACCTGCGGAAGCTAACCGGGGAGAGAGCGGTGCTGCTGTTTCATCAAAAGCCCGGGCATAAGCTGGAGTATATCCGGCAGTTGCAGCAACAGGGTGAAAAAGTGATGATGATAGGGGATGGATTGAATGACGCGGGAGCGTTGCAGCAAAGCGATACAGGTATAGCGGTAAGCGGGCAAACCAACAATTTTACGCCGGCAAGCGATGGCATCATAGCGGCAGAACAGCTTGGTATGCTGGACAGCTTTATCCGCCTGTGCCGCATCAACAGGAAAATAGTGATCGCCAGTTTCGTAATGTCTGTTGCATATAATATCATAGGATTATACTTCGCCGTTCAGGGAACCTTATCCCCGCTGATAGCTGCGATACTAATGCCTTCCAGCTCTTTAAGCATCGTGCTGCTCACTTTCGGGGCAAGCAATTTGGCCGCGGGAAGAATGAAGCTGAAGCGGTGAGAGTGTAGGAGGTATGGGGATGAGGTATAGGGCATGGGACGTAGGGTATAAGGTATAAGGTATAAGGGTATAAGGTATAGGGCATGAACCTTGCAACCTGTACCTTGTAACCTGTACCTTGTAACCTGCAGCCTTCCTTTCTCCCCGCCCCCTGACGATAGCATGACAAAAGTCATTTTACTTCTTGATATTGCTTATAACTTATCCCCTCCGCTCCAAATACTTTTACAAATAACTCCTGCATAATGAGCGTAATGATCATTCTTTTAATAGCCAGCATTTCCGTAGCCGGGCTCTTTCTTTTAGCCTTTTTATGGAGTGTAAAAAGCGGACAGTTCGAGGATGACTATTCTCCCTCCTCAAGAATATTGTTTGACAACGAAAAGCCTTCAAACAAAACAATAAAACCCTGATAAATATTTCCGGATATGCAAGTAGAAAAGTTCTGTTATGACAATAAGATCGTGAAAGCTTTTGGATATGCCACGGTAATTTTTGCTGTTGTTGGCATGTTGGCCGGGCTTTGGGCGGCCATCCAGATCTATGCGCCTGCCACCAGCCTGAACCTTGCGCCTACCACGTTTGGCCGTATACGCCCGTTGCACACCAACGCCATTATTTTCGCCTTTGTAGGCAACTGTATTTTTACAGGGGTATATTATTCGCTGCAAAGGTTGTGTAAGGCCCGCATGTTCAGCGATAAGCTAAGCTGGATCCATTTTTGGGGATGGCAGCTTATTATTGCTGCCGCGGCTGTAACCTTATTAATGGGGTATACTTCAGGCAAGGAGTACGCGGAATTAGAGTGGCCGATAGATATTGCTATTACGTTGATATGGGTAGTATTCGGGATCAACATGTTTGGCACTATTCTGCAAAGGAGGGAAAAGCATTTATATGTAGCCATCTGGTTTTACATCGCTACCTGGGTTACCGTAGCCATGCTGCATATCGTAAACTCCTTTGAGATACCGGTTTCTTTCATGAAAAGCTATAGCTGGTACGCGGGTGTGCAGGACGCGCTGGTGCAGTGGTGGTACGGGCATAACGCGGTAGCATTTTTTCTTACCACACCTATATTGGGCCTCATGTATTATTTTCTTCCCAAGGCCGCCAATCGTCCGGTGTATTCGTACCGGCTCTCTATCATTCACTTTTGGGCGCTGATCTTTATTTATATATGGGCAGGCCCGCACCATTTATTATATACCGCGCTGCCCGACTGGGCGCAATCGCTGGGTACCGTTTTTTCTTTAATGCTCATCTTCCCTTCCTGGGGCGGTATGCTTAACGGCTTGTTTACCCTGCGTGGCGCATGGGATAAGGTACGGGAAGACCCGGTGCTGAAATTTATGGTAGTGGCTATTACCTGTTATGGAATGGCCACGCTGGAAGGTCCGCTCCTGAGCTTAAAGAACATCAGCGCCATTGCGCATTACAGCGACTGGATCATCGCGCATGTGCATATCGGCGGACTGGGCTGGAACGGCTTTATGGCCTTTGCCATGCTGTATTACCTTGTTCCCAAAATGTGGGATACGCAACTGTATTCCAAAAAACTGGCTACCAATCATTTCTGGCTGGGAACCATTGGTATTATACTGTACGCAGTACCGTTATACTGGGCAGGCTTTACACAAACATTAATGTGGAAAACGTTTACGCCCGAAGGACAACTGAAATTCCAGTTCCTTGAATCCGTAACCAACATCATACCCATGTACATTACCCGCAGTGTGGGCGGAGGCTTATACCTGGCGGGCGCATTGCTGATGTGCTATAACCTGGCTAAAACCATAGCTGCGGGGAAATTCATTGCTAATGAAGCTGCCGAAGCCGCACCGCTACCCAAAAACATAAAGCACGGCAAGGAGCACTGGCACAGGTGGATTGAGCGCAGGCCGCTTACATTATTAGTGGTGAGCCTGATTGTAGTGGTCATTGGCGGTGTGGTGGAAATGATCCCCGCTTTCCTGGTGAAATCGAATATTCCTACCATAACGAGTGTAAAACCGTATACGCCGCTCGAATTGCAGGGACGTGACATTTATGTGAGGGAAGGCTGCTATACCTGTCACTCACAAATGATACGGCCCTTCCGCGATGAAGTGGCACGGTATGGCGAATATTCCAAGGCGGGCGAATTTGTATACGATCACCCGTTTCAATGGGGGAGCAAGCGTACGGGCCCCGACCTGGCACGCATAGGAGGTAAATACCCCGATAGCTGGCATTATAACCATATGGACGATCCCACGTCTATGTCGCCCGGATCGGTGATGCCCGCCTACCCGTGGCTGTTAGATGATGCGCTGGATACCGCCAGCACACCTGCTAAAATAAGAGTGATGCAAAAATTAGGAGTGCCTTATCCCGCAGGGTTCGATAAAACCGCCAACCAGGATCTTACCGCGCAGGCGGAAGCCATAGCGGCGAGACTTAAAAAAGATAAGATCGAAACACCGGCCAATAAAGAGATCGTTGCGTTGATCGCGTACCTGCAGCGTGTGGGTACAGATATTAAGCTGGAACAGCAGGCAGCAGCCGGTAAAACCACTATGCAGTAAATTATAACTCTGGCAATATGAAATTTATTAATTACTTGGAAAAGATCGGCGGTGTGGATATACTCGGACTAACATCGTTTGGCATATTCTTTATTTTTTTTATAGTGATGCTGACATGGGTATTCAAAACCGACAAACGTAAGATCGAGGAAATCAGCCGTATTCCATTAGACAACCCGGAACAATAAAATAAATGGTATGCTTTGTAAAAACAATCCCCGCTGCTTAACCCGTATGCTTAAACCGTTATCATTACTGGTATTGTGTATGTTCACAGGAAGTTTGTCCGCCGTTGCTGCTGGACCGCCGCTACCTTCCGCGCTCAGCAATACCCTGGCGTTAACTTTAATAACGCTGATGCTGATATTGCTGGTGGTGATATTTATGCTTGGGCAGTTGCTCACAGGGATAGCCGGTATTAAGCTTGAAAAAGATAAAGAAGAGAAAAAAAAGGCTGCAGCGCCGGTAACAGTTATTACCGGGTTGCTCTTGTTATTAACCAGCTCTGTTATGGCGCAGGATAATACCGAAGCCATGCAGGCAGCCGTTGCTGATCAAAAAACATATGGCGGGCTATCCGCCTTTGTTTTTTATTCCATGATCACGATCATTTTTGTGGAAATGCTGGTGATCCTGGTATTGCTGTACAATATCAGGTTTCTGCTCAAAGCAGATAAAGCAAAGACCGCCGAAGCGGAAAAAGCTTTGATAACGTCCAAATCGCTGGGCGCATGGTGGAGCCGGGTTAATAAATTCAGGCCTGTGGAGCAGGAAGCCGATATTGCGCTTGATCATGAATATGATGGTATCCGCGAATTAGATAACCGGCTTCCGCCCTGGTGGCTATACGGTTTTTACGCTACTATCATTTTTGGGGTAATTTATTTATGGCGGTATCATGTATCCTACAGTGCGCCTTTAAGTAAGGAAGAATTTGAGATTGCCGTAAAGAAAGCGGATGAAGAAGTAAAAGCATACCTCGTCCAAAAAGGAGAGTCGGTTGATGAAAATACGGTTACGGTTTCTGTTGACCCCGCTGACCTTGCCGAAGGAAAGAAAATATATACCGCTGCCTGTGTAGCGTGTCACAAAGATGATGGAGGCGGCATGGTTGGTCCCAACCTTACCGACGATTACTGGCTGCACGGAGGTGATATCAGTAGTGTTTTTAAAACCATTAAATATGGCATAAACGCAATGCCGCAATGGCAAACCAGCTATTCCAATAAACAGATAGCGCAGGTGTCCAGCTATGTAATGTCGCTGCATGGTACGAACCCTCCCGGCGCAAAAGCGGCGGAAGGCCAGTTGTTTAAAGAAGAATCGGCAACGACGGCGCCTGCGGCAGGATCTGCAGCTGTGAATTAAGCGAAATCCCGGTAAAGCCCGGACGTTGATAAAATGGCAAAAGAACAACACATACCACATGCTTTAACGCAGGATGAAACGGACGCTTTTCGCGACAGGATAGCTACTGTTGACGAAAAGGGTAAGCGGAAATGGGTATATGCCCACAAAACAAAAGGAAAATTATTCAACATCCGTACATGGGTGAGCTTGGGGTTCTTTGCTTTGTTTTTTGCCCTTCCCTTCTTTCAATATAAAGGGCGCCCGTTATTTTTGTTCAATATACCCGAGGCTAAATTTATTTTGTTTGGCCGGGTGTTTTGGCCGCAGGATTTTTTCATATTCGGTATCACCATGATCACCGGTATTGTATTCATCATACTTTTTACGGCCGCCTTCGGGCGATTGTTTTGCGGATGGGTTTGTCCGCAAACCATTTTTATGGAAATGCTTTTTCGTAAAATTGAATTTGCTATAGAAGGCGATGCGCCGGCGCAGAGGCTGTTAGATAAAGGACCCTGGAACCGCGACAAGATTGTAAAGAAAACAGCCAAGCACTTCGTGTTCTTCCTGCTTTCTTTTATTGTTTCCAATTTTTTTCTTGCTTACATCATAGGGGTGGATGAATTGCTGAAGATCATAAGGGAGCCGGCTGCCGAACATATAGGCGGGTTGTCTTCCATCATTATTTTTTCCGGCGTGTTCTATGGCGTATTCTCCTATTTCCGCGAACAGGCCTGCACGGTGGTTTGCCCTTACGGCCGCCTCCAGGGCGTATTGCTCGACCGTAATTCCATGATCGTTGCCTACGACTATAAAAGAGGTGAGCCAAGAGGGAAGTTCAGAAAGCAAAAAGCCGCCGAACCGGCGCCGGTATTGGGCGACTGTATAGATTGTTTCCAGTGTGTAAAGGTTTGTCCAACGGGAATAGATATCCGTAACGGTACCCAAATGGAATGCGTGGGCTGTACTTCGTGTATTGATGCCTGTAATAAAATGATGGACGCCACGGGCAGGGAACGCGGACTGATCCGCTATGCTTCGGAGAATGGTATTGCGGAAAGGAAGAAGCTGCAATTTACGGGGAGGATGAAATTCTATACCATTTTGCTGGTTGTTTTAACCGGCCTGTTAACCGCTTTATTGGTGTCCCGTAAAGATGTGGATGGTACTATAATGAGAGCAGGCGGCATGCTGTACCAGGAAAGAGGAACAGACAGCGTATCGAACCTGTATAATATCAGGATCATCAATAAAACGGTGCACGATGTATCGCTTTCCCTAAAGCTGGAAAACATGCCGGGCAGCATTATAGAAGCAGAAGGAAAAAATATTATGGTAAAAAGAGAGGGGCAGGGCAAGGGATCCTTCTTTATTGTATTGCCGCGTGATATTATTGAAGCAAGAAAAACAAAGCTGAAAATTGGCGTATACGAAGGAGATCATAAAATTACCACGCTGGGCACTAATTTCATGGGACCGGCAGCGCGGTAGCGTTATGCTAATTATATTGTGAGAAGTGAGACGTGAAAGGTGAAGGGTAAAAGGTTAAGGGTAAAAGGTTAAGGGTAAAAGGTTAAGGGTAAAATGTGAGAGGTGAAGGGTTTATCGTTTCACGTCTGTCATCTTTCGATTAACATAGCAGTAGTTAAGGATTACATTATTAACGTAAAAGAAATAGTATGAACTGGGGTCATAAGCTTACTGTTGCCATTGTTGTTTTTATATGCCTGATGGGCTTTATGGTTTACCAGGCCATGCAAACCGATTTTCAACTGGTAGAGAAAGGCTATTATAAAAGCGAACTAAAATACCAGCAGGTAATTGACGGCAACAACCGGGCAAACGCTTTAAGCGGCAAGGTGCGTATTGTAAAATCGGGCAACCGGGTTATTGTGCAGTTGCCGGAAGAAATGAAGAACAGCGATGTACAGGGTTCCCTGTGGTTTTACTGCGCTTATGATGAAAAGATGGACCGGAAGTTTGATCTGCAGCCGGATAAAGACGCCATCCAGGAATTAGATGCCGGACTGTTTGACGCGGGGAACTATACGGTAAAAATTGAATGGACCAGCAATAACCAACACTATTACAGCGAAACAAAACTAAGATTGTAATGATGTGGCAATGGATAGCAGGAGGATTTGTGCTGGGGTTATTCGGCAGCATGCACTGTGTGGGTATGTGCGGCCCGCTGGCTATGGCGTTGCCTGTTCATCACCGCTCTCATATGAAGCGGTTTGCGGCCCTGTTGTTGTACCAGCTTGGGCGCATTGTTACCTATGCTTCATTAGGATTATTGTTTGGCTTTGCCGGGAGGCATATTTATATCGCGGGCTTTCAGCAATGGTTTTCCATTGGTATGGGCATGCTCATTTTTATATTGCTGATCCAGTATTACTGCTATAAAAAAAACATTCAGCCTGCTTTTATGCTGGCGTTTTACAAAAAAGTGCAGGGTGTTATCATTACTTTATTACGATCGGAAAAGCATCGTTTTTCGTACCTGCTGCTGGGCATGGCCAACGGCCTGCTTCCATGCGGCATGGTATATGTTGCCATTGCCGCCGCGCTGACCGGCTCAACCGTTGGTGAGGGTGTATTGTTTATGGCCATGTTTGGGTTGGGCACGCTGCCTGCAATGATGGCAATAGGCTATTTCGGCACATCGCTGAGCTTTAGCGTAAGGCAGGCTATGCGTAAAGCCGTACCTTATGGCATAGCCCTTATGGCGGTGGTTTTAATTTTAAGGGGAATGAATTTGGGCATACCTTTTATCAGTCCTGTATTGCAAAGCGCCCCCGGTGCAGCGGTGGAATGCCACAACTGACGTTGATTTGAAATTTGAAGATCTGAGAGATTTTTTCCCGCCGGGTGGATAAGAAGCGTGGGCAAGCCCGGGCGAATACTAAAATTTCTTCCCGACGGGGTCTTCACGGTCAGGCAACTGTGTGAAGCGTGAGACCCCGGCGAATCGTTCAGCGCCAGGGTTTCATAGCTGGCCCACAACGGCTGGTGATGAAAACCCCGGCGCGAATTATGCGCAAAATGGGCTTCAGACAATATTTGTACCTGCTTATAATAAAGCATATAGTGCAGTTCTTTTAGACGCAGTATTTAGCTATTTAAAATTAGCCGGTGGTGCAATCGGGCAGGGAACAGGAGCAACAAGTACTTCTATTTGAAGCATTGAATGTAGTATTAGATCAGGGACAAAAAACTATCTCGGATGCAGGACAAAACAATTAATAAGTATATTAAATACATACTTTTCGGGAGTATTTTGTTAGGCATAACCTATATGTTTTTTTCGGGAAGAATTACGCGTGAAAGGTTAAAAGCAAAGGGGGTATATAAGTTAGGAATTATTAGTGATATTAGGAATGGAAAGAATGGCGCTCTGCATACATGCAGCTATATTTATCATGGAGAATCTTTTACTACAAAATTTACAGCTGCTGGCTTAGGATTACAGAAAGGTAATTTGATTTTTATAAATTTCTTGCCTTCAGATCCTAAAGTGCGTAATCCTCTTTATGAAACCAAAGTTCCGCCTTGCCTTACCTTAGAAAGCAGCCCGGAAGAAGGGTGGAAAAAGTTACCGTTAGATACATGCAAATAGTGTGATATCCATACTGGAAGAGACGCATTATTATCCGTTCGGACTTACTATGGCGGGGATAAGTTCTAAAGCACTGGCGTTCGGAGAGCCTTTTCTTCCCGACGGGGTCTTCACAGTCAGGCAACTGTGTGAAGCGTGAGCCCCCGGCGAATCGTTCAGCGCCAGGGTTTCATAGCTGGCCCACAACGGCTGGTGATGAAAACCCCGGCGCGAATCAAAGTGCTTCAGGAGTCGTGGAATCTATAAGTGGTTACGGACAGTTATGACAGCAGCTATTGTCGAAGTTTGCAGCGGAGGACATTTATGGAAAAGCTGTTGTGAAAGAACAGTGGGATAAAATTGTGGCTAATGGATTGGTGAAAGGCCATTTGAATCAATTGTTTAAAGCATTTCCGGATGCTCCTATTTATCAGGGTTTTGGCTGGAAGTTGAAAGAAAGGGTTGAAGGCGAACTTCCATTAGAAATGGAAACCACATTAAAAATTAAAAGTGTCACCACAGCCAGGGGACGGGGATCATTTTGCGGCCAGGGGTTCAGCCAGTCTTTTACCCAATCGGGATCATCCAGTACAGCACCTGCATAGCGCACATTTGCAGGAAACGGCCTGGCGGGAAAGTCAAAATGGATACTTGTTTGTATCAGCCGGAGAGCCGGCTTGTTATACATATCCGCTACATTCCGCGTGCACGACTCATAATTTCATTTTTCTTCCTTTCCAAATTTACCCTTCAAAATTTTCTCAATTCTTTCCGCCAGCGAAGAGGCGGTTTCGCCGGGTACAGCAGTAAAATCCTGTAGTGATTTCTGAACAAAATTGAGTGCTTCCTCATATTTTTTAAACTGAGCATATAAGATTTTTTCATCACCCGTTTCCCAATAGTTTCCTTCATCACTAAGGATAAAACTTTCCAGGTATTTTGCAGAAATATGCTTTAAAAGTTTGATGATAGCAACATGAGCATCCGGGCCGGCAAATTGTGTTTTGACGCTCGTAGTAAACATCAATTCTTTATCAAAGCGAACGCCATCATAAATTTCTTTGACAAGGATGTTCATGGGCGAGAGTAATTGGTTGTTGTGGTCGAAAGTAAGAAAGATAGGTTCGCTTCCTTCGGGTGCAAAGGCTATTCCTTTTAAACCTTTATCATCAATAATATGCGGTGTCCAATCAAGCGTTTCCGAAATTTCCCTTACTTCTTCTATCAGAGGCCCTAATAGTTTTTTGTCGCGAAGAAAACCTGAATAATGAATAGATAGCCCCATAATTATTTTTTTTGTATCGCCAGGGTCTGTTATGCAACCATAAACCACAAATTATAAAATCCGAAGCCGGAAACGCTAAATCCGAAATCCGTGACTAATAACTAATATAGTGATAAACCTAAACTTAAAATCGAAACGGACTTCCCTTGCAACCTGTAACCTGCAACACTCACCATTCAAGCATTCATCCGATCATTAGTAAACTCACCTGACACCTGATTGATGATACCTCACACCTTATTTATTATCTGATGCTATTTTCTCGTAGCTCGCCACAATGCCTTTAATAAGAGAGGAGCTGAAGCCCTGGTGTTCCATTTCATTCAGCCCGGCTATGGTACAGCCCTTGGGGGTGGTTACCTTATCTATTTCCTGTTCGGGATGCGTATTTTTCTGTAGCAGGAGTTGCGCGGCGCCTTTTACGGTTTGTGCGGCAATTAAGCTGGCGGTAGCAGCGTCGAAGCCGATCTCGATACCACCCTGGATATTGGCGCGGATATAACGCATGGCATATGCCGTTCCGCAGGCAGCCAGTACGGTAGCCGCCTCCATCAACTTTTCTTCAATTACAACAACCTTGCCCAGTTGCTCAAACAGTTCTTTTACATAATTGAGCTGATCGCTGGTAATATCTCTCGCGCTTATACAGGTCATGCTTTGCTGTATGGCAACAGCAGTATTGGGCATTGCCCGCACGGTGGATATTTTTTTGTTTAAGATACCGTGAATATGCGCCGTGGATATTCCGGTAATAACAGAAACCAGCACATGCCGGTTCTCATCAAAAAGCGGTTTAATGGCGCCCAGCACATCATCAGCCTGGAAAGGTTTTACGGCTATGATAACGAGGTCGGCAAAACGAAGGGCCTCGGCATTGTCATTACTTACCAGCACACCTTTTTCTTCAAGGTAATGAATAGTGGAAAGATTTCTTTTTGTAATGAGGATATGGCCAGCTGCAACAAACCCGCTTTGGATCAGTCCTTCCGCAATGGCAGTGCCGAGGTTGCCGCCGCCAATGATGGCTATTTTTTTATTCATCGCTAATAGTAGTTTCCTGTAATTAAATAATTTTTTACATAATCATCAATGCCCGCTTCAAGACTGTAAAACGCATTCGTATAACCAGCCGTTTTTAGTTTGGTCATATTCGCTTCGGTAAAATACTGGTATTTATCGCGTATATCTTCAGGCATATCTATAAAACGGATATCGGGCGGTATACCCATTCCCGCAAATGTGGCAAGGGCCAGGTCATAAAAGCTTCTTGCTTTTCCGGTACCGGCATTGTATATGGCGGAAGCGGGCTGATGCTTCATCAGCCAGTAACAAATATGCAGTATATCCTTTACATAAACAAAGTCGCGCAACTGTTCCCCGTCCTTATAATCCGGACGGTGCGACCGGAATAAGTTAACATAACCATTTTGCTTAACCTGGTTAAAAGCGTGAAATATTACACTGGCCATACGTCCTTTGTGGTATTCATTGGGTCCGTATACATTAAAAAATTTGAGTCCTGCCCAAAAAGGCGGCGTGCTGTGCTGGCGGAGCGCCCATTTATCAAATTCATTTTTGGAAACGCCGTAAGGGTTTAAGGGCTCCAGTGTATTTACTGTGCCGTGATCGTCATTATAACCCAATGCGCCAGACCCGTATGTGGCCGCGGAGGAAGCATATACGAGGGGTATGTGATGCAGCACAGCATAGTTCCACACATCCTGCGAATATTCAAGGTTTAAGCGCTGGTGCACGGCATAATCAAATTCGGTGGTATCGGTACGGGCGCCTAAGTGAAAAATAAAATCAATCCCGGGTTTCGTTTCTTCCAGCCATTCAAAAAAAAGATCTCTCTCAATTTTATGAGAAAATTTTTTCTGTACAAGATTATTCAGCTTGTCATTCCTTTCAAATTCATCCACCAGGATAAGGTTATCCAATCCTTTACTGTTTAGGTAAGATACCAGGCAACTCCCGATAAAGCCCGCAGCCCCGGTTACGACTATGCTGTTATTTTTTGAAACGGTACTGCTCATATAAGGATGTTCACCGTATAACCGGCACAAGATAAATGGAATGCAAATTAAGATTTAAACCGCGAGTGAAACGCTTTTTCCAGCGCTTCCCGGTGATCGGGATGGGCGATGCTCATAAGCGCTTTTGCCCTTTGCTTTAAATTCTTGCCAAACAGATCCACTATTCCAAATTCTGTAACCACCCAATGAACATGCCCCCGTGTAGTAACCACTCCTGCACCCTCTTTTAAAAAAGGAACGATGCGGGATATGCCCTTTGAGGTAACGGATGGCAAAGCAATAATAGGTTTCCCGTTCTCAGAAAGGGAAGCGCCGCGCATGAAGTCCATTTGGCCTCCGATACCTGAAAACTGGTAAGTGCCTATGGAATCGGCGCATACCTGCCCGGTGAGATCAATTTCAATAGCGCTGTTAATAGCCGTTGCCCCCGGGTTCTTCCTGATATTGCTGGTATCATTTACGTAGCCGATATCCATTACCCTTACAGACGGATTGTCGTGCACAAAATCATACAGCTTACGGGTACCCACCATGAATCCTGTAACAGACCGGCCGATATTTAATTTTTTCCGGCTGTTATTGATAACGCCTTTTTCGAGGAGCGGGATAACACCATCGGACAACATTTCAGTATGTAAACCCAGGTTTTTATGGTTGCCGAGATTTTTTAAAACCTGGTCGGGAATAACGCCAATACCCATTTGTAAACAGGCGCCATCCTCAATTAAGGACGCCACATGACTGCCGATCTTTTCAACGCTGCTGCTCACTTTTTGCGAATAATCCACTTCCGGGAGGCTGCTTTCATCCCATACCAGCGCGTTTATTTTGCTGATGTGCAGGAAGCCGTCGCCATGGGTACGGGGCATATTGGGATTCACCTGCGCGATCACGGTTTTAGCGGTATCAACCGCCGACCTGGCAATGTCAACAGAAGTGCCTAAGCTGCAATAACCGTGTGCATCGGGAGGAGATACCTGTACTAACGCCACATCAATAGGTAATATGGATTTCCTGAAAAGCTGAGGGATCTCACTCAAAAATATGGGCACATAATCGCCGTCGTGGCTGTTTGCCACGGCACGTGTATTAGCTGAAACGAACAATGAATTAAAAAAGAAGCTTTTCCGGTGCTCGGGTTTATTGAAATCCACGTGCCCCAGGTTGGTAATGCTTACTAATTCTACATTTGTTAGCGCTGCATGCCTGTTCTGCATGGCTTCTATTAAAGTAATGGGCGTTGCCGCACTGCCATGTAAAAACACCCGGTTACCTGATTGTATACATTGCACCGCTTCTGAGGCGGAAACAGACTTCTCGTAATGCTTCATATAAGGTTCCGTTTTTAGCTTTTCAAAATGGAAGCAAAAGTATTTAAAATAAATCTGTTAGCAACAGGGAGGAAAGGCAATCTTGAGCCGCGTAACCCGTTCATAAGCATGTTGAAAGGTTAGTTCCGGCCGCGCAGAAATTGTATTTGGCATTTCTTGGCCTTACCTTTACAGGAACAATGAATGTAGAACTGCTTAACCCGCTTGCGGAGGCTTACGCGGAACAATTTTCCGGCACTCAGGATGAGTTGTTGCAGGAAGTGGCCGCTTACACTTATGAAACCCACCCCCATGCGCATATGCTTAGCGGGCAGGTGCAGGGAAAATTGCTAACCATGATCAGCAGGATGATCAGGCCTTTGCGGATATTGGAGATAGGAACGTTTACCGGATATAGCGCGTTATGTCTTGCAAAGGGGTTAACCGCCGATGGATTATTGTATACCATTGAGTTACGGGAAGAAGATGCACGGAAGGCGCTGAACTTTTTTAACAAAAGCGCTGTAAAGGATCGCATTAAATTGCAGGTTGGAAACGCGTTAGAGATTATCCCGGCATTGAACGAAAGCTGGGATTTGGTTTTTATTGATGCGGATAAAGTGAATTACATCAATTATTACGAGATCGTGCTTCCCCAACTGAACAGGGGAGGCTTTATTGTTGCGGATAACGTGTTATTTCACGGGCAGGTGCTGGGTAAAAATGTTGAAGGAAAGAATGCGAAAGCCATTCACGCGTTTAATACCCATGTGAAGCAGGATAGCAGGGTGGAACAGGTATTGTTGACCGTTAGAGACGGCTTAATGCTGATTATGAAAAAATAGAATAGGAATCTATGATCAAAAAAGTGAATATTCTTTTGGTATGCGCCATTTTTGGCTATAGTACATTGACGGCGCAGAACCCTGCTATCATCCGGTATATCAATACCTATAAGTTCCTGGCCATTCAGGAAATGCAGCGTACGGGAGTGCCTGCTTCCATTAAGCTGGCGCAGGGCATCTTAGAAACACAAGCCGGGGAAAGCGACCTGGTTAAGCGTTCCAATAACCATTTTGGCATTAAATGTAAAACCGGGTGGAGTGGAGATAAAGTATATCACGATGATGATGAAAGAGGGGAGTGTTTCCGGGCTTATGCTTCCGCCGAAGATTCTTACAGGGATCATTCCGATTTCTTAAAAAGAAGCCAGCGTTATGCTTTTCTTTTCCAGCTTGATCCTGCAGATTATAAAGATTGGGCGAAAGGGTTGAAAAAGGCCGGGTATGCTACCAATCCGAAATATACGCAGCAGTTGATCAAATATATTGAGGCCTATGATCTCCAGTTGTATACGCTTGTAGCATTAGGAAAGCGTAAAATGGAAGCGGAGCAGCCTGTGTATGCTGTTGATGGCCAGGCAGTTCCTGTTGTTTCAACGGCTGCTATGGTACAGGATAGTGAAGATATCCGGCCCGAAGTTGAAGTTAAAGCGTTGCGTTTGCGGTATCCCGAAGAGGCATTCAGGATAAATGATACAAGGGTGATTGTAGCGCTTGCAGGCACGCCTTTGCTTGCTATTGCGGAGCAATATGGCGTAAGGTATAAGCACCTGCTTGAATTTAACGAGCTTACCGAACCGGACGACATTATCCGGAAAGACCAGTTGATCTTTTTACAACGCAAAAGACGGCAGGGAGCAAATGCGTTTCACATTGTACGAAAAGCGGAAACTTTGTATGATATCGCCCAGGAGGAAGGCATAAGATTAGATCATTTATTAGCCTATAATCAACTGCGGGGAAATGAAACGCCTGCGGCAGGACAGCGGCTTTTTTTGCAAAAGGATGCGGCGCAGCACACGGTAGCTGAAGTAAGCCACAATATAACAGGAACAGAGACAGCAAAGTTAGAACAAACACCACCTGCCGTTAACGCGCCGGCTCAGTTTCGGTTTGTAAAACATGTTGTTCAGCAAAAGGAAACCCTGTTCAGCATAGCGCGGAAATATGAAGTGGAAATAGAGCAGATCCGTGCCTGGAACAGGCTGAACGATAACGCCATTCGCAGTGGCCAGGAACTGCTTATTTATAAAAATTAGATCATGTCTGTAATACATGTTCATGATAAACAGTTTCAGCCTTATATTTCACAGGAAGAGATTGCCGCTCAGGTGCAAAAAATAGCGCGTGATTTGGAAAAGGATTATGCTGGCAAAACACCTTTATTTATTCCCATTTTGAATGGGTCTTTCATGTTTGCTTCCGACCTATTTAAAGCACTGAACCTGCCTGCGGAAATATGCTTTATCAAGCTGGCTTCCTATAAAGGAACCAGGTCTTCAGGACGGGTTATTACGTCTATAGGGCTTGATATTGACTTATTTGGAAGAGATGTGATTATACTGGAAGACATTATTGATACGGGAAAAACCATAACCCTGTTTTTACCCCAACTTTTACATCAGCAGCCGGCCTCATTGAAAATATGTACTTTGCTGCATAAGCCGGAAGCCGCCATTTATCCTGTAACTATTGATTACCGCGGATTTGTTATACCCGATAAATTTGTAGTAGGGTACGGGCTTGATTATGATGGATTAGGCCGGAATTTAAAAGAAATATACCAGTTGGTGGAGGAAGCATAATAACCTGTGTCATAATATCATGTATCCAATATCGTTAGTTATACTAAAACTACTGTAATAACATGCAATGCCATATAAAACAGGTTGCTTTAATCATAGGATGGCTCTGTTTTTATACAACGGTGGCTGCCCAGTATTATTTACGCGGGGAAATAAGGGATGGGAAAGATAAGCCGCTTCAAAATGTGAAGATCGTCCTTCATTCTACGGGCTACCTGCATTCCAGCGGCCTTGGAGGCGCTTTTGGCATTCCCAGTGCTGTGAAATCAGACAGTATCAGCCTTTCTCTTGATGGTTATGAACCGCTTTCGTTAAGGGTAAATACATCCGAATACCAGCAAATAACAATGAAGATGCTGCCTTACACGGCAAGCTTGCAAAAACACTACCTGCTATCGCTAACCACCAGCCTGAAGGCTTTGTCTGACCGCAAGCTGTCTGTGGCCGATGAAACATACAGCGCCCTGGTAGAGAACGGTTTTATACAAACAGACGGCAATCCTGTTACCGGTATCACGCCCAATGTAAACCGTGCTTCCTACAGCAATATCAGGCGGTTTATAAATATGAACAGCCAGGTACCTGAAGATGCTGTACGGATTGAGGAAATGCTGAACTATTTCAACTTTAACTATACGGAACCCGGTGGCGACAGCATCTTTACGGTTCGCTCCCAATTGAGTTCCTGCCCGTGGAATAGCGAAAATCAACTGTTGTTTGTGCAGATGGCTTCTAAAAAGCTTGATCTCAACACCATTCCTCCCAGCAACCTGGTATTCCTGATAGATGTGTCGGGTTCAATGGATATGCCTAACCGGCTGCCCCTGCTGAAGTCGGCGTTTAGAAAATTAGTGGAGAATCTTCGCCCGGTTGATACAGTATCAATTGTGGTATACGGCGGCGTTACCGGCGTAATGCTGCCACCTACCAGCGGTGATAAAAAAGAAAAGATATTGCAGGCCATTGAAGATCTTGCCGCGGGAGGGTTTACACCCGGGGAGGCGGGTATACGGCAGGCTTACCGGCTGGCACATAATACATTTATTAAGGATGGTAATAACCGGGTAATACTGGCAACAGACGGTGATTTTAATGTGGGTGTATCAGGAGAGCAGGAACTGGAAAGCCTGATCCTTAAAATGAAGCAGGGAGGCATTTATCTTACCTGCCTGGGCGTGGGAATGGGCAATTACAAGGATTCTAAAATTGAGGCCCTGGCTAAAAAAGGGAACGGCAACTTTGCTTACTTAGATGATGAAAAAGAGGGAGAGAAGGTATTGGTTAAAGAGCTTACCCAAACATTATACGCCGTGGCAGACAATGTATCGCTCAATATACACTTTAATGAAGAAGCCATCAGCGCTTACCGGCTGATAGGCTTTGATAACAAAAGAACAGCTTTAGAAGATACGACCAGCACATTGGAAGGAGGAGAAATTGGATCGGGGCACTCTATGATAGCGGTATTTGAGGTAACCCCCGGAAATAATCAGGGTAAAACGCAATCTCCGGCTGCAGAACAGCAACTGGCTACTGTAACGATTAATTACAGCTTGCCGGGAAAAAAAGACATTTCAAAACAGGTATATGATTGCGTTAATAATTATATACCGTTAGCACAGTTGGATCATTATTTTAGCTTTGCTACCAGCGTATGCATGTTTGGAGGATTTCTTCATAGCTCTCCTTATCTTAAAAAAGCCACATGGGATAATGTAATCAACCTCACCAAGGTATCTATGGATATGAGCAATCCATTGCATACAGAGTTTTTTGATATGGTTGTTAAGGCAAAAAAGATTTATGAGCCTTCCAAAAAAAGAAAAAGACGCAACAGGGATGACAGATAACCCGGATCACCAGCGCATCACTGTTCAGGCGATCATAAAAAAGCAATTTAGCAAGCCCTGTTTACCTTTACGGTGTTTTTGTTAACAGGTATTTGGCATTTATCTTTTATCCATAAATTCATATCATCCCGCAGTTTCACTTATATTTGTTTTAAACAATCTTCGTAGTGATTATGGACGCTATCATACACTTGGATAATATCAGGAAAAGCTACTTCATGGGCAGGCAGGAACTGCAGGTTTTGAAGAATATTTCGCTCAATATTCAAAGAAACGAATACGTGGCTTTAATGGGTCCCTCCGGTTCGGGAAAAAGTACGCTCATGAATATCCTGGGATGCCTTGATACGCCAACAGGCGGAGATTACTATCTTAACGGGCACCAGGTAAGCAAGATGCTGGATAATGACCTGGCGGAGATCCGTAATAAAGAGATCGGTTTTGTGTTTCAGCAGTTTAATTTGCTGCCGAGGCTTTCTGCGGTGGAAAACGTGGCGCTTCCGCTTATCTATTCAGGAGTGTCTAAAAAACAGCGTATGGAAATGGCTATGTCAGTGCTGGAGCAGGTTGACCTGGCAGACAGGAGCCATCACCGGCCCAATGAGCTGAGCGGCGGTCAGTGCCAGCGGGTAGCTATTGCGCGTGCATTGGTCAATAACCCTTCTTTAGTGCTGGCAGATGAGCCCACGGGCAACCTGGATTCCAAAACATCATACGAGATCATGAATATTTTTGGCAGGATACAGCAGGCGGGTAATACCATTGTGCTGGTAACCCATGAAGAGGATATCGCGCATTATGCCAAACGGATTGTTCGCCTGAGAGATGGCGTTATTGAAACCGATAAAAGAACGTCCGAGGCAACCACACTAGCCTGATCTTCCCGTTTTATTTTCTTCGTGTCTTAGTGACTTCGTGGCAAAATAGTACTTTTTAAACAGCCCTTTTAATTACGCTTTTATATGAACTAACCCGCATGTCTTTTAAAATATATACTAAAACAGGCGATAAAGGCACAACCTCTCTTATTGGAGGCACAAAAGTGCTCAAGTCGCATACGCGTATCGAGGCCTACGGTACGGTAGATGAATTAAATTCCCATATTGGTTTGTGTAAAGATGTACTTACAGATGAGCAGAGCTGTAAGGTATTGCAGCATATACAATGGCAGTTATTTTCTATAGGGGCGGCGCTGGCCTGCGATCCGGCCAAAGAAACAAAAATGCATATTCCTGATATTCATGAATCCGACATAAGCTTCATGGAGCAGGAAATAGACAGGATGAATGAAGCCATGCCAGCTCTTAAGCATTTTATTTTACCCGGAGGGCATAGTACCATATCTTTTTTGCATATTGCCCGCTGTGTTTGCCGCAGGGCAGAGCGGTGCTGTGTGCGTTTGGAAGCTGAAGGTGAAACGATAGGCCCGCTTATACTCATATATCTCAACCGCCTGAGCGATTACTTATTCGTTTTAGCCAGGTATGCCGGGCATTTGCTTAAAATAGAAGATATACCGTGGAAGCCGCGGGGGTAGGGGGGTACAGGCTTCAGGGTACAGGTTTGAGGTTCATCATACCATTTTCCCATCCTTCATATGCAGCACCCTGTCACTCATTTTTGCCAGCTCTTCATTATGCGTTACAATCAAAAATGTTTGCTTGCGGGTATCGCGTAACTGAACAAAAAGGCGGTGCAATTCCCTGGCATTCTTAGAATCGAGGTTTCCCGTGGGCTCATCCGCAAACACAATATCGGGGTTGTTGATAAGTGCGCGGGCAACGGCAACCCGCTGTTGTTCGCCTCCTGAAAGAGCGGAGGGTTTGTTTTCTATCCGGTCTTTTAATCCCAGCGTTTCTAAGAGTTCTTTGGCCCTGGCTTCCGTTTCTTTTTTCTTTTTGCCCCATAACCAGCCTGGTATGCATACATTCTCCAAAGCGCTGAACTCAGGCAGCAGGTGGTGAAACTGGAACACAAACCCCATATGCCGGTTACGGAAGCCCGCCAGCTTTTTGCCACTAAGCAGATCTACCCGCTGATCCTGTAAGGTAATCTCACCACTGTCGGCCTTATCTAAGGTGCCAATGATGTGTAATAAGGTGCTTTTGCCGGCGCCGGAAGAACCTGCAATGCTTACAATTTCACCCGGCTGTATATCAAGACTTACTCCTTTAAGCACCTGGAGGCTGCCGTAAGATTTGGTAACATTTTTTACAGATAGCATTAACAATTGGATTATTTAAAAACTGAAAATTAATCATTACCGCAACACTTAACAAAAGTACCGGCAATAAATACCCCTTATAATCGTTCAATTTTGCGCTTTCAGATAAGTGAATTTGGAAATTACCCGCTAAACTTTACTTTTGCGGAAAAATTGGCCGTCCGCTCTTCATTTTAGAAGGTAAAACGCCGGGCCTGGAAAAGTAAAAAAATCTGATCATCGCTTAAAAAAACAATAAATGTTCTGGACACTTGAATTGGCATCCTATCTCGAAGACGCTCCGTGGCCCGCTACCAAAGACGAACTGATTGATTATACCATCCGTAGCGGCGCTCCCATAGAAGTAATTGAAAACCTGCAGGAACTGGAAGATGAAGGAGAGATATATGAGGGTATTGATGATATATGGCCCGATTACCCGTCGCAGGAAGATTTCTTTTTTAATGAAGATGAATATTAAAACCGCTTATTACCCATCGTATCCGGTGTAGTAATGAGTGCCGTTAACTGCGTTTTCATTTCAAACTATATGCTTAACCGTTCTTTCCGGAGAACGGTTTTTTTATACAGGTTAAATCCGGCTGCTTACGCTGTTAAAATGTTCTGATAATAAAAGTGTTATGATATAATAGTTCCACGCAGAGAAAAAGCTTGTATAAATAGGGAAAATCACGGTTTTGTTTAGTAAGTTTACGTACCCTAAATGCCCTTAACGATGAGTTTTATACAAAAGCCTGAAATGGCTCCAGCGCTGCTTTTAAAAACCGGTTACACACAATCCTGTTCAGCCTTTAAGGATTATGAAGAGCAGATCACTGCCTACTTTTCCAACAGGTCTTGTAATACCGGGTTTCAATGGGATACCCCAAAGCTTGAAAAACGTTTTAAAAATGCCTGTAAACAGGCGGAAAGGTTTATTTCCCTGCAGGAGAAAGTATAAAGGCTGTAAACGATCATCATTCCTCAAATTTCTTTTCACCAACGAACAACTGCATCCGGTTTATGCGTAAATTAACTGGTTCATAACGGTATTTGTATTGCCACAACTTAAATCTTTCTTTATATGAAATGGCAGGGAATAGTAAAGGAAAAGCGCAAAATTGTTATGGTGCTTTTAACGATCCTGGTGCTGGCGCTGGTCAATAATTTTGTAAGCCGGCAGCAATATGATGACCTTACCGATAATATATCCTCCATTTACAAAGACAGACTTATGCCTGCCAGTTATATTTTTAGTATGAGCGATTTGCTTTACCAGAAAAAGATATTACTGCAAACCATGCCGGCAGATAACGTATCAGCACAATTAAATCAGCACAACCTTGAAATGGACGGTATAATAAAGGCTTATGAAGTCACTTATCTTACAAAAGAAGAACAGCAGCAATGGAAAAGCTTCAGGCTGCACCTGCAGCACTACAATGAAGCGGAAGCCGTGGCTGTTTCCTCCTTTGCGCATGCAGATAAGGAGCGCCTGCGCACCAGTTTCGGCAAGGCGCTTCAGTCGCTGAAGCAGCTCAACGAAACGCAGACTAATGAAGGTATGCGGCTCCAGAATGATTCCAAAGCCATTATTAACAGCACGATAACACAAGCCTACCTTGAAGTTTCGCTTCTTTTTATTCTTGGTATTATTGGGATGATGTTATTAACCACTTCTGAAAAAACGGTTTATCCTGTTCCGCACAGGTATCTTTATAATTAACCGGCGCTTTTTCCCGTTGAAATACTGCATTGCCGATGTTGTTGAAGCCGGGAAAATGTGCAATAAAGTTTTGATCAGCATTTTCACCGGTTTCAAAGTTTTGAAAATAATAGGCATGCGCCATTTCATGATGGTAAATTCAAATAACATCTCCTTCGTTTTATTAATAGCCTGATAAAGTACGCTGTTCCTGCATTGTATATTGGGGAGAATAAAGCATCATGTAACAATACGGTTTATACTTCCAATCCAAGTCTTGCCGAAAGATCGGAAGTAAACACATTGGAAGGATCATACTTTGCCTTGATGGCCAACCAGCTTTCGTACTGCGGATACATGAGCCGGAAGGTTGTTTTATCAAGCATGGCGTCTTTGCCTAAGTATATTCTTCCGCCGGCCTGCAATACCGCTTCATCCAATTGTTTGGTAAATGCTTTCAGCCCTTTGGTAACCGGAAAATCAATAGCCAGTGTATAACCCTTAAACGGGAAAGATAAAATGCCCTGGCCTTCCCCCATTTTCTTAAATACATTCAGGAAAGGGGTACACCCGCTGAACGCTATCATTTCCATAATGTGCCTGAGATGGGTTATGCCATTGTCTTCGGGAATTACAAACTGGTATTGAATAAACCCTCTTTTGCCATAACCCCTGTTCCAGTTATTGATCATATCTAAGGGGAAGAAAAATTTCTCATAATGCACGAATGTTTTTGGAGAATTTTGCACAAAGCCTATTACTTTATTGAGCAACCGTACCGTTATATTATTTAATGTAAAATCCGGCAGAAAAAACGGAACGCTGAGCTTAGAGGCGTTATGAATTTTTAATGGCTCCTTTCTTAATGATTCAGGTAGTGCTTCCAGTGCGGCAGCATCACCTACGGTTAAAACGCCCCGGCCAAGTTGGCTGCCGGTAGCCAGCGGATCAATCCAGGCAACAGAATAATTGCAGTGTTTGTATTGTTCAAGCGCGTTTAGCATGGCATCAAGGTTATCAACTTTAACAGACTGCTGCCTGAAATAAGTAGTTTCAACTTTCCTTAGCCTGATCTTGGTCGTTAGTATAACACCAAGTAAGCCAAGCCCCCCGAAATTGGCAATAAACAAATCAGGGTGTTCTTCCCGCGAAGCGGTTACGATGCTTCCGTTAGCCAGTAAAATAGTAAAGGAGATAACGCAATTGATAAAAGAACCGTCTGCATGATGCGCCTTGCCGTGTATGTCGTTGGCAATAGCGCCTCCAATGGTTACAAATTTGGTTCCGGGACAAATCATCGGCATCCATCCCCCTGGAGCAAATGTGGTAATGATCTCATCAAGGCTCGCGCCGGCCTCGCATTCCAATATGCCTTCCTTTTCATCCCAGGAAATAAAATGATGCATGCGGGTGCATACACACACTTTTTTGCCGGTATGTATAGCCTGGTCGCCGTAGCTTCTTCCCAAACCTCTTGCAATAACCGGCCCGGCTGTTATTATTGCGTTTAACTCCTGTGCATTTGCCGGAGTGGTTACATAGGAATTTGCTGTTGGATAATTACCCCAGCCTGCTAATATTTCCTGGTGTGCTGTTGCCATATTGTAAAAACGATATAAACGAACGGTTTAGTGGATTAAGATAAATGATTTTACCTATGCGCTTTAATGGATTAACCCTGCTACGATATCCATTACATTGGTTTGTGTGGGTCCCGTTATAATCAGCCCCCCCGTTTTTTCGAAAAAATGGTAGGCGTCATTGTTATGAAGATACGCTTCCGGGTTTATGGAAAGCTCATCTGCTTTCACAAAGGTATCCGCATCAATTACCGCACCCGCCGCTGTAGTGGGTCCGTCTGTTCCATCCGTACCTCCCGATAAAATTACAACCCTGTTGTTTTTCAGCCATTCCCTGTTCTTCAATGCGCATAGGGCAGCCAAAGCAAATTGCTGGTTACGTCCGCCTTTGCCTGTTCCTTTTATGGTAACGGTTGTTTCACCGCCCCATAAAACACAAACGGGTGAACTGTTCTTTTCATTTTTAAGCCTTTGGATAAAAGTTTCGGCCTGTACTTCGGCATCACCGGTAAGCATAGGCGAAAGAACGGTTGTTGCATAACCCAGTACCTGCGCTTTTATTACAGCCGCTTCAAGTGCTGTTTTGTTAGTAGCTACCAGCGCATTGTGTACTTTGGAAAAAACGGGGCTCCCGGATTTGGGTGTATCCGGAATTGTTCCTTTAATTCCCCCAAGCAGCCGGTTCCTGGCGGAAACAGGAAGCTTCCCGGAAAGCGCGTATTTTTCTATTACCCGCCAGGCATTCTTAAATGTTGTTGCATCCGGTACGGTTAGTCCGCTGGCAATTACAGAAAGGTCATCACCCGGAACATCGCTTAGCAGAAGCGCTATTACCCTGGCCTGTGTGTATGACATCAGTTGCCCGCCTTTTATAAGCGAAAGGTGCTTTCGTACTGTATTGATTTCATCAATAGCTGCGCCACAGTCTAACAGCAATTGCACCGTTTGCTGAATATCTGCCAGGCTGCATCCGGGCGGAGCATCGGCGAGCAGGGCGGAAGCGCCTCCGCTGATCAATAAAATAATAGTATCTTTTGCTGTAGCTTTTTTAAACAACGCTGCTATCGCCTTTCCTCCCAGCAAACTGTTGTTATCGGGCACCGGGTGCCCGGCTTCAATAGTGCGGCAATGGGTTAGTGAAAGGGCATGATGGTACTTGGTAACCACAACGCCCGCTGTGATATGGCTACCTAAAATTTTCTCTGTTTCTAAGGCCATAGCCGATGCGGCTTTCCCCACCGCTGCAATGTACAGGTTATCCATGTCAGTCAACAGGAAGCTTTGATCCGCAATTGTTATCCTGTCGTTCTGCAATTGAATATGCTGTGGAATAAAATGGTTGGGCTTTACCGCTTCCACGCCTGCTAGAAATATCTGTATCGCATCCTGTCTTGACATACCCGAAATTAGCATTAGTTTTAAATCTGCGATGCTGTACTTTCTCAATCAATTTTATATTACCTTCGGTATTAATTAGTTGTTTAGCTAACTAATTTAAAATCTCAATTAAAAGTTAACGGATGAAACGTATCATCAAAAAAGTAGCAGTGTTAGGCTCGGGCGTAATGGGTTCCCGTATTGCGTGCCATTTTGCAGGAACAGGTGTTCCGGTTTTGCTATTAGATATTGCGCCTGATGAATTAACTCCGGTAGAAAAAGCGAAGGGGTTAACGCCGGATCATCCGGCGGTGAAGAACAGAATAGTGAATGATGCGCTTGCTGCGGCTTTAAAATCAAACCCGTCGCCTGTATATACAAAGGATGCTGTGAAGAAGATTACAACCGGCAACTTTACAGATAATATGAAAGATATTGCCGGTTGCGACTGGGTGATAGAGGTGGTAGTAGAACGGTTAGACATTAAGCAACGCGTTCTTGCCGAGGTTGAAAAGTTCCGTAAACCCGGAACGCTGATCACTTCTAATACTTCGGGTATTCCCATACACCTTATGACTGAAGGCAGGAGCGAAGATTTTAAAAAACATTTCTGCGGTACGCATTTTTTTAATCCTCCGCGCTATCTGCGTTTGCTGGAAATTATTCCAAGTCCCTATACCGATGAGGCAGTAGTGGATTTTTTAATGGAATACGGTGATCTGTACCTGGGCAAAACTACCGTATTGTGTAAAGATACCCCTGCTTTTATAGCCAACCGGGTTGGCGTGTACAGCATGGCGCTTATTTTTAAGCTCGTGGAAAAAACGGGTTTAAGCATTGATGAAGTAGAAGCGCTTACGGGCCCGGTTTTCGGCCGTCCTAAATCGGCAACCTTCCGTACTGCCGATGTGGTGGGCATTGATACACTGGTTAAAGTGGCGCAGGGGGTATATGATAATTGTGCTGACGATGAGGCAAGGGATACTTTCCTTATTCCTTCATGGGTGGCGAAGCTGGTAGAAAATAAATGGCTGGGCGATAAAACAGGGCAGGGATTTTTTAAAAAGATAAAATCAAAGGATGGCAGCTCGGAAATCCGGGTGCTCAACCTTTCAACACTTGAATATGAGCCACGCAAAAAGCCCAAATTCGCAACCATAGAAACCGCTAAAGGCATAGATGATCTTAAGCTACGGATAAAAGCCCTGTTAGCGGGGCAGGATAAGGCAGGAGAATTTTACAGGCAATTTCACTACGGTTTGTTTTCTTATATCTCTCATCGCATACCGGAAATTTCCGATGAGGTATATCGCATAGATGGCGCTATGAAGGCAGGCTTTGGCTGGGAAATTGGCGCTTTTGAAACCTGGGACGCGCTGGGTGTTGAAAAAACGCTTAAGGCAATGAAAGAATCGGGTTATGCTATTGCCCCATGGGTTGATGATATGCTTGCAAAAGGCAACAGTACTTTTTATAAGGTTGAAAAAGGCGTTACCCTATGTTATTCACCTGCCAGCGACAGTTATGTTTCAACTGTTGCAGCCGGAACAGAAAGCGCTTTCCTGGTAATGAAAAATTTTTCCGGGCAAACGGTTTGGAAGAATAGCGCGGCTAATGTTTACCATTTGGGTGATGATGTGCTGGGGCTGGAATGGAATACTAAAATGGGAACAATAGGCGGGGAAGTGCTGGAAGGTATTCAAAAGGCAATTGCGTTGGCCGAAGAAAAATATAAAGGGGTTGTTATTGCTAATGATAGCCAGAATTTTTCGGCAGGCGCCAATGTGGGCATGATCTTTATGTTTGCCGTAGAGCAGGAATATGATGAGTTGGATATGGCCGTGCGTGCTTTCCAGAATACCATGATGCGTGCCAGGTATTCGAGCGTGCCGGTAGTGGTAGCGCCACATGCCTTAACCTTAGGCGGCGCCTGTGAGCTGAGCTTACATAGCGACAAAGTATTACCTGCAGCCGAAAGTTATATAGGATTAGTAGAACTGGGTGTGGGTTTGATTCCCGGAGGCGGCGGCACCAAAGAATTTGTGCTGCGTGCGGCCGATGAGATGCATGAAGACGAGCCCGACACCATTACTTTAAAGAATCGGTTTTTAACAATAGCTACAGCTAAGGTTTCTACCAGTGCCTTTGAAGCGTTCGACCTGGGCATTTTAAGAAAAGGGCATGATGAGGTGATCATTAACCAGGACAGGCGGATTGCCGCTGCTAAAAAGAGTGTTATTGAAATATTTGACAACGGCTATGTAACGCCTGTTCAGCGAACCGATGTGAGGGTTGCCGGGCGTTCGGCGCTCGGGGCTTTATACGCCGGTATTAACGGCATGTGGCGGGCCAATTATGCCACGGATCATGATGTGGTAGTAGCTAAAAAATTAGCCTATGTAATGTGCGGAGGCGATTTAAGCGAGCCCTCCCTGGTGAGTGAGCAATATTTACTTGACCTCGAAAGAGAAGCATTCCTGAGCCTCTGCGGTGAAAAGAAAACACTGGAACGTATACAAAGTGTGTTAAAGGGAGGAAAGCCGGTGAGGAATTAATATGGGAATTTGAAAATGTGGGAATTTGAAAATAGGATTAGGTATTTTATTCTCAAATAGCTTTTAGTATTGAATAGGGGTGTG
>ENA-UOUJ01000344-UOUJ01000344.1-activated-sludge-metagenome-genome-assembly--contig:-NODE-344-length-34823-cov-15.931978_pt1 | contig 34823 bp, 33 predicted proteins | sample MGYA00249839_ERZ747224 | MGnify/ENA primary metagenome ERZ747224 (study PRJEB28782, sample SAMN03220277) | activated sludge metagenome | biome: wastewater; feature: sewage sludge; material... | reverse complement strand
TGTGTCGTTCCCAGTTCTTCTATATAACTTTCCATCAGGTAAAGATATTTCTTTGCGGCCATCAATGACTTTGCTTTTTCTTCAGCTGTTGTTGCACTTTTTGCACGTAAGCTGTTTACTTTTGCCCGTATATTCGCCCGGTAGCTTTTATAATAAATAAAGAGATCGCGTTCATTTGCCGTTTGCATAGCGGGGAAAAAATGATTATAATATTCGAGAAACAAGGTTGACAAATCCTTGCGATCAAACGCATCCAAATCCATGCAAAGGAATGCCACTTCATTCAAAACATCAATTTGCCGGAAATCGTCATTGAATTCAATGCAATCAAACGGCACAGGATCCGGCAATAAAAAAATATTCCTCGAATGTAAATCACCATGGCCATCCCTGTAAAATCCATTTCTCAGCCTGTCTGCTATCAACCCTTTATTAATGCTTAGAAACTTATTGGAAAATTCAATAGCCCGGCCTATAATAACGTCGAATTTACTGCCGGCTTGTTTGGCCAGGAATTCTTTTTCTACTTCCAGATCATTGAATTTTTCCTGGATATCCAATAAGTTTTTTTGATAAATGATAGTCGTGTTTTTATGGAAGAAAGCTATTTGCTCTGCCAGTTTTTTTATATCAGATTCCGTTACAACATGCTGAGTTAATAATTTATCCATTCGTTTTGCCGTATCCAGTTTATGCATTTTTACAGCATAATCTATTATGGTTCCTTCTTTTCCACCTATAACAATATTTTCCTGCCATTCACCTACCGGCAACACTTCGAGGTAGACATTGTAGGTAAGCCTCTTATTTAATTCTATTTCCCTATTGCAAAAATACTTGCGAAGTTCAGGAGTGGAAAAATCGAGAAAAGAATAGTGTACCGGCTTTTTAATTTTATATACAAACTGATCGCATAATATCACCCAGGATATATGTGTTTCCATTAATTCCCGCCTGATGGTTTTCTCAGGGAATTTTCCACGGGATAACAGGCTATTAATTTGTGCTGTTGTCATTTTTTTTAAGGTATTCTGCAGCTTTTTGGATCATTTCATTTATGTTATCATCAGTTGACTTTAATATTAAATGAGATTCGTTTAATGGTTCATTCTGCTGACTGATGAATTTATAAACCTTAAAATCAGCCTCGCTATATGGCCTGGGGTTTTTTAATCTTTCCCTGATTATATTTTCATCAGCCTGTATTTCAATAAAGGAAATCCCGCCTTTGTCTTTCATTTCCTCAACAAACATTTTCCTTATATCTTTTTTATGAAAAGTAGCATCCAGTACTACATTCTTTTTTTGCCGCACGGATTCTTGCATTTGCTCAAGCATTGTATCATATACGGCCTTTTTCTCCTGATCAGAATAAGCCCTTTTCTTAAAAATTTCCTGCCTCACCCTGTCGCTGTTAATATGGTTAGCGTTGATCACTTTCGCAAGCCTTGAAGCGAAATAACTTTTACCTGAACCGGGCAAACCGAAAACAATTACAATCATATCAAGCCATTAATGTTTAACCTGCTTTTTATTCATAATTGAATGCATACATTCAAAAAACCGATCCTATCGTCTTTATTTTTTGTTATCCATTACCAGCACGGCAGCTCCGTAAACCTTCCCGTGCCTAAGATCGTTTAAAGCATCATTTGCGTTCTGCAACGGGTAAGTTTTTATTTGTGTATGGATTGGGACCTGCGGCGCCATTTAGTGATAGTAATTATTAAAGCAATAAAGGATTTTTTTTGAAATTTGCTTTACCCGAAATTTAATTTTCTTATGCCAGGTATAGTTTGGTTACGCATTCCTTCAATTTAGCAAAAGCTCAAGTTTTTTTAAATTTAAAATAAGAATGCTTCCATCATCTTTTATATCAATGAGCTTTTCATTTCTAAAATCACTGAGTGTTCGGATAAGTGACTCTTTGGCTGTGCCCGCGATAGATGCGAGACTTCCACGGCTTATAATCATGGCATTATTATTTTCCACAGTTTGAGGGTATTTTTTATGCAGCATTAAGAGTGCATCAGCCACCTTCTTACGTAGTGAATTGTAAGCGATATTTACCAAATGATTTTCCCTTTCGGAAATGTTTTTTGCAAGCAGCCTGATGAATTTTTGAGCTACTTCTTTATTTGTATTGATCAGTTTGTCAAAATCTTCACGTGGAATTATAGCCAGTTCTGTTTCTTCTAATGCTGCGGCAGTGTCTTTATAAACGGCGCCTTCCAGCATCGCCACGTAACCCAGGAAATCGCCTGTAGAAAAAAGCTCTGTAACCAGTTCCTTGCCACTATCATTACTCCTGTAAGTTTTTACTTTTCCCTTTAAAATACAATAAAGCCGGTTTGGATGATTGCCTTTTGAATAAATAATTTCTTTTTTCTTATACTTATTAATATTCCGGTCTTCTGCGAGTAGCCTCAAATGATCTTTTCCAAGCGATGTCTGCATTAAATATTCCAGGCCTTCCATATCAGGTGATAATTCTTGTTTTAACAGGTCAATTTTTTTTAACCGGCTGTCTACTGCATTTAACAGCTCTGTTCCGCTAAAGGGTTTGGTAATATAATCATCGGCGCCCAGTTCCATTCCTTTACGAAAATCGCCGCGTTCGGCTTTGGCAGTGAGGAAAATAAAAGGGGTATTTTTTATTGTATTATTTTTATGAACGGCATGAAGCACCCCGTAGCCATCCAGCACCGGCATCATAATATCGCAAATGATCAAATCCGGTAAATGCTCAAGGGCCTTTTGAACACCGGTCATACCATTTTTCGCTACAATGACTTTATAGTTGGACAATTCAAGTATTTCCGCAGTATTCTCGCGAACATTGTCATTGTCTTCTATTAAAAGTACTTTTTTCATGATGATATTTTTTAGCGTTAAATGTTACTATAAATTCAGTACCTTTTTCAAGCTGACTTCTGCATTCAATATTTCCATTCATCATTTCAGCGTATTTGGAGATAATATGTAATCCCAGGCCGGTGCCCTGTATATTTTCGGCATTGCTTCCGCGGAAAAAACGTTTCGTTAAATGTTGCTGGTCTTCTTTCGAAATGCCTATTCCATTGTCTTTTACGGATAATATAATTTTTTCATTTTGATTGCTGGTCTTTATATCTATCGCAGATGTATCAGAAGAAAATTTGCTCGCATTGGAAACCAAATTCAATAGGATGTGTTTTAGCAATGATTTATCCAAAAAGACACCTGGATTGCCTTTATGCCGATAATTGATTTGCTGCTTATTTTTCAGATTATTTTTAATTTCTTCCAGGGTAGCATGCATCATTTCTTCTATGTTAAATTCTGAAAAGTTGGCCTGCAATTTCCCTTCTTCTATTTTGCTCAAACTAAGAAAATCATTTAAAATGTCTGTAAGCATATTTACCGATGAAACAATGCGCTGCAGGTGCTTTTCGCGTTTTGGCTGGTCTTCACCAGAGGTATATTTTTCTATCAAATACGCTGATGAAAGTACCGTACTAAGAGGCGTTCGAAATTCATGCGAAGCCATAGACACAAACCGCGATTTTAATTCACCTAAATGTTTTTCTATTTTAAGCGCTTCACGCAAATCTCCTTCCGCTTTTTTTAATCTGGAAATGTTTTTAATAATAACACCAATATTATTTATCGAACCATCCTCTTCTATTAATGGGAAAGCATCCATTATATACGTGTGGTTTACAATAGGATAGGGAAGTTCGAAATCAGAAATAAGCGCTTTATTCTGAAATACATTTTCCAGCTTTACAAAAATAATCTTGCGCAAAGGTTCGGGAAACCGCGGATACATTTCTTTACCTATCAATTCCGCGATATCTGAATGAAGGCGTTTATGCAGTTCGCCTCCTGTATAAACGAAATTGTAGTTTTTATCAATAATGCTGATAAGGCCATCGGGATAATTATGCAATAATTGTAAAAATAGGCGCTGTACTTTTTTTAATTCTTTTTCAGCTTTTATTCTCTCCGATATGTCAATGGCAATGCCAACATACCCGGTAATATTTCCTTTTATGCTTCTTAGGGCCGTAATGGTTAATGAAACAGGAAATGAAGCACCGGTTTTGGCTATATAATTGAATTCTTCTTCATCATGGATATTACGCCTGGCTTTTTCTATCAATACATCAAAGCTGTTATTTACTTTTATGCCAAACACGTTCAGCAATTCCTTTCTTTTTCTTTCAATGTCTTTTTTAGTATGGAATAATACGGGAGTTTTTTTATCGATAACCTCTGATTCGCTATACCCGAGTTTACAGGCCGCTTCGGGATTAAAGAGTTTGATAATTCCATTTTCATCAGTAGCAATAATGATAGCGCCTGCAGTATCCAATAATGTTTTTTGAAAAAACAAAACATTTTCAAGCCTGTCCTTTGATTTTTCCAATTGCTGTATTGCTTCCCTCAAATCCCTTGTCCGGTGCCTTACCATAGTGCCAAGCTCGATATTCAGTTTTTCAATTTCAGCCTCTGCTGCTTTACGAATCGAAATATTGGTAATGAAAGCTACAATGTATTTACCGCCATTGCTTGTGTAATGGCCAAGGCTCACTTCTACAGGAAATTCTGCACCATCCTTCCTTATACCAAACAAATCCATCCCCAGGCCCATCGGCCGGGTTTGAGGGTTTTCAGCGTATTTTTCCCGATGATGAATATGGTGGTTATAAAATCTTTGAGGAATTAATACCTCTATCGTTTTCCCAACCAACTCTTCTTCTGAATATCCAAATTCTTTTAAAGCAAAAGGATTGATTGTAATAATCCGGCCATGGCAGTCAGTAACCAAAATGCCCATAGTTGCATATTCAAAGAAAGCTTCAAAATGACTTAAATTTTTAGTATTATTTAAGAGGTCGTACGACATTTTTTAAGATTCTGAGCTTACCTATTAAGAACTTTCGAAGATGCACCATCGAATTTACAAAATTATAATCACTTGGAAATTGATTAGCTTATTAAACAAATACCAGAAACACATTAAAGCAAGATAATATATATCTTCCACCGTCAGTATGGCTTTGGTGATAGCGTCCGCTTATTTAAATCATGGTTTTTTAACCGATTAATACTGATTTCAATCAGTAGAAGTGGTAACTAAGAATATTTATTATTAATAAATCAGCCATTATTTTTACATCGGTTTTTCATAGGATATTGGATTATAACAAGGGTGGATTTCTATCCGGCCCTTTTTTTCATAAATAATTTTAAGCCCTGGATGAATGAGTATCTTAATTTTCAAAGGCGTGCTGAATAAATAGCTGATAAAATTTTATAAAAATTGAAATACCACTGCTTTTAGAGTCATTGAAAGGATCGGTTATGTTACCTGTTATGGTTGATCGCCATCATTGTTGCTATTGCAACGTTGACGCTGCGGTTATCAAATGTTTCAGCTATAACTTAGGCATGCAAAAAAGAAAATATAAAACGTTTATACTACGGGGTAATAAAGTAGATAATATCGTCAGGGAAATAATTATTTTCTGATATATCTAAAATCAGGCATACAGGGCTTTATAGATCCTATGCTATCATCTTTTCTTAAATTTATCTAAAGAAATATTTCATTCTAAAGTATTATGAGCGAAGGCCTATTTGCATTTCTTCTGCTTTCCGGATATTTTCAATTCCTTTCCATATCGCGTCAGGGTTAAATGAAATACTATCTATGCCTTCTTCCACCAGAAATTTGGCAAATTCAGGAAAGTCGCTCGGCGCCTGCCCGCACAAACCAATTTTTGTCCCGGCCTTTTTAGATTTTGCAATCATGGTGGTAATCATTTCTTTAGGCGCTTCGTTCATCTCGCTGAACAAATTGCTTACGATGGCGGAATCCCGGTCTATACCCAGGGTAAGCTGTGTAAGGTCGTTTGACCCAATGGAAAATCCGTCAAAAATCGCAGCAAATTTTTCAGCCAATATCACATTGCTGGGTATTTCTGCCATCACATAAATTTCAAGGTTATTAACGCCTTGTTCCAACCCAAATCTTTTCATTACCGCGATTACCTTATTCCCCTCCTCAATGGTTCTGCAAAAAGGAATCATCACCTTCACATTCGCCAGTCCCATATCCTCCCTTACTTTCTTAATAGCTTCACATTCGAGCCTGAAACCTTCTTTATATAATTCGTTATAATACCTGGAAGCCCCGCGGAACCCAAGCATTGGGTTTTCTTCATGCGGCTCAAAATCCTTGCCACCAATGAGGTTGGCGTATTCATTGGTTTTAAAATCACTCATTCTCACAATAACATCTTTGGGGTAAAAAGCGGCCGCGATAGTAGCTACCCCCTGCGAAAGCTGATCTACAAAATATTTTTCCTTGTTAGGGTAATGATGCGTCAATTCCTCAATTTTTTGTTTGACTGCCGCATCTTTCAGTTCATTAAATTTCACCAATGCCATAGGGTGAATTTGTACGGAATGCGTAATGATAAATTCAATACGCATCAGCCCGACTCCATCGTTTGGATAGAACGATAGTTCGAATGCTTTGCCCGGATCGCCGACAATCAGCATTACTTCAGTAGTGTCTGGCTTTTTAATGGATGAAAAATCAAGATTTGTGGTTTTAAAATTTAGTTTTCCTTTATACACAAAACCTCTTCTTCCTTCACTGCAGGAAACCGTGATCATTTCGCCATTGGCAATTTTAGTGGTAGCATCGCCGCAGCCTACGATTGCGGGTACGCCCATTTCCCTTGCCACTATAGAAGCATGGCTTGTTCTGCCGCCTTTATTGGTAATAATAGACGAAGCCTTCTGCAGTATCGGATCCCAATCGGGGCTGGTAGTGTCTGTAACTATTATTTCACCAGGCTGCAAGTTGTCCGCTTCATCAGGCGATTGTAAAATCCTTGCCACGCCAGTGGTTATTTTTGAACCGATAGCTTCACCCTGCACCAGCGCAATTCCCTTATCCAATAATTTATATTCTTTTACCAGTAAAGGATTTTTTTGTGAATGAACTGTTTCCGGTCTTGCCTGGATGATAAAAATTTCATTAGTGATGCCGTCTTTTGCCCATTCAATATCCATTGGTTTTTGATAATGGTTTTCTATGATCACAGCCCAATGAGCCAGTTCCCTGATTTCTTCATCGGTTAATACAAAAAGCTCCTTTTTTTCTTTGGGTGTGTCGGTATTGATGATAGATTTATTTTTATCAATGCCATAAATCATGGTTTTTGCTTTTGTGCCTAATTTTTTTTGAATGATGGCATTTTTATCCTGCAGTAGCGTGGGTTTAAAAACCAAAAATTCGTCGGGAGTAACTATTCCTTGTACAATATTTTCGCCCAAACCCCATACGCCGCTCAGGTGTATTATATCACGAAAACCGGATTCCGGTTCCAGCGTAAAAATGACGCCGGAGGAAGCTTGATCCGAACGTACCATTTTTTGAACACCTACAGATAACGCTACTTTCTGATGTGCAAAACCGTTTTCCTCCCTGTATTTAATGGCTCTATCGGTATAAAGAGAAGCGAAACATTTTTTTACTGTATTCAGCAGAGCTGTCTCTCCCTTGATATTCAGATAACTTTCATGTTGCCCCGCAAAACTGGCCTGTGGTAAATCTTCAGCGGTAGCGCTGCTTCTCACGGCCACTTCATAGTCATTTTCGCCGCACAAATCTTTATACGCCGCCACAACCGAAGATTGAAGATTTTGAGATAATTCACCAGCAAGTATCAATTCCCTTGCTTTTGCACCGGTTTCGTTAAGATTTTCATAATTGCTTCTATCCAATTGACGTATCAAATGATCCAGTTTTGAATGCAATGAGTTTTGTGTAAGAAATTCTTCAAAAGCATAAGCAGTAGTAGCAAATCCGTCGGGTACTGAAATTCCTTTTCCAGAAAGTTTGGAAAACATTTCTCCCAGAGAAGCGTTTTTGCCGCCCACTGCCGCTATATCAGCTATGCTGATTTCTTTGAACTTTTTTATGTACAAATTCATTAGATTGTATTAAAAAAATGACTATTGATGAATTGCCATCACCGGAACATGACTATGTAATACCAACTGCCTGGTGTGGCTCTTGCTAATTAATTTATCCAGTAAGCTGTGCCGCTTTGGTAATACCAATAGCAGGTCAATGCTATTTTTTTCAGCAAAATCCATAATACCCTCGTCGGTGTTATCGTTAGTAATGAAATGGTAACTGGGGTTTAAGGAACCAATCATTTCCTGAAGCAGGGCTGATTCAAAAACAGTATCCGGAGCAAATTCAGTTTTCTTCCCCGTATTAAGCACATGTAGCTCAGCATTAAAATCGCTTACCAGTGTTTTAATTTCTTCAACCGGTGTTGTATCCACCACTTTATTAAAGTCACAGGCCAACCCAATTTTTTTAATCGCTGAATACCTGGCACCGTTTGGTACCGTAATTAAAGGCCACTCCAAACGTTTCATTGCACGCACGGTATGGTTCCCAAAAAACAAACGCTCTGCCGCTGTTGTTCCCTGGCTACCCATTATAACAGTATAAGGTTTTATATTTTCACAAAACGTTTTTAATTCCTGGAAAAATGCGCCCTCTCTTACTTCAGCAGCAATTTTTATTTTGCCGTCGGTTCTTTTAATTAAGATATCTTTTATATGGTTTAGTTGCATGCCGGCATCTTTTATCAAATCATTTATATTCACCGCTACTGGCACTTCGGCGTAGCCAACAGGCATTTGATATATATGCAGTAAAAATATGTCTGCATGAATTGCCAGAGCCATGTCTGCGGCATAGTTGGCAGCATTTAAAGCGGCCGGAGAAAAATCTGTTGCCACCAGTATTGTTTTCATAAAAAATTATTTTTGATTTGGTAATATTGAACTTTTTATCAATTATTTCAAATTATTTAAAAGGCCTTGCCGGTTGGAATAATCCTATCCTCCAGTACATTTTCTTTTATCATGTTTTTTAAAATCATTCTTCCATATTCATGCGCCATGCTTTCTGAATTCTCCGGATCAAAAGACTGTGTTTGTGCGGAGTACACCAGCTTTTGATTGCCCATATCATACAGATTGCTTTCCCAGAAATATTTAGTATTGGTAATATAATAGCCTGGTTCATATATCCTGTGGTATAACACGCCCCGGTATCCCCAAAAACGATTATAATAATACCCATACGGAGAATAGTAGATATTACCAGCGACATACTTCCGCTCTTTTTCTTTGTCGAGCAGTACAATGGTAATAACAGCATCAATTCCGCTATCTTTTAATTTTTCAAGAGCCGCGTCCTCATCCATTTTATCAAAAGCCTTCGGTCCATATTCCTCCAAAGAGGATACGGCATTATATCCCAATCTCTTTAAATCTTCCGCAAGGTGAGCTTCCATTTTTTCCTGCAGGGATCGGTCAGATTCGCGGATCAGGCCCAGGACCATTATCTTATTATATTGCTGAGGGATGATATTTTCTGCCTTCCAGGATGAAGTGATCCTTGTTGTACTGCACCCTGTCGCCATCAACGAGAGGGCTATAACCAGCCAATTTATTTTTTTCATAGCGAATTATTTTAACTATGTATAAGTGTGAGGTATACGCATGTGAACCACATGACAATGATTGTCGTCGGCGAAAAAGAAGATTATTTATCTTTCTCATCATCCAGTCAAATTTTATAGATGTATCTTCATAAAATACCACCTGGCACCTGTGATAGTACCTGCAAAGGAACACATGCCCATGATTTGTCGCAACTAACCAAGCGCAATCAGAGTTGCCATTTTAATGTTCCAATAACAGCTTTCACTTTCACTATAAATTTTCTGACAAACCCCGCCATACAGGATAGCGGGGTTTTAAGCCATACAGTAGCTGACTTATTTTACAGCGATATGCTTCGCTGCTGACTTTTTTGCTTCCTCTTTGCGAGGTAAAGAAATTCTCAAGACACCGTCTTCGTACCTGGCTTCAATCTTTTCCTTGTTGATTTCTTCCGGCAGGCTAAAGCTGCGGCTGAAAGATGAGTAGTTGTACTCTTTGCGCGTAAATTTCTTGTCTTTTTCCTCTTTGGTATCTTCCTTTTCTGAACTGACAGTAATCATGTTACCATCCACATTGATCTTAAAATCATCTTTTTTCAATCCCGGCGCTGCCAATGATACCAGGTATTCATCTTTTCCTTCCGTAATATTCACAGAGGGAACATTCATTATTCGACCCCATGAGCTACCCTTATCAAACCACTCGTTCCACGGTTTGAAAAAATCATCAAATACTGACGGCGTTCTTTCGCCTGATTTAGTTAATGCTTGTGTGCCCATATAGCCTCCTTGTTTTTTTAAAATTGAAAGAATGATTATTTATCTGTAAATGTATCTTTAACAATGCTTGGAATCAAGAACTTTGATCAGCTTAATCAATGACGTTGGTCAGGATTTCTTTGCACATAAGAATCTGCAAGAAATCCACTCCACCTGCATAGGTTTTTAAAAGTTGACGAATACCGGGCTCCATACAGAAGTAAGCGACTTTTTTTGAAAGTCGGTATTGATATTGTAAGGGAAACTAAAGGAAAAATTCATGGTAAGAAAAATTAATAGATCACAATTTGCTTGACTACACCAGATTGAAAAGGGTGCTGGTTTTTAGGTACGTGCAGGCGTAGAATTCCATGTTTGTATTCTGCACTGGTAAACTCACTATCAGCATTTAAGGGCAATAATATATGCCGTTCAGTGCACTTAGCATCAAATTCATGTATCTGCAATTTCTTCTTCAGTTCGCTGTGTTTGTGAAGTACTACTATCGACAGGGTATTATCTTTTATGTGAATAAAAAGATCTTCACGTTTTGCACCGGGTATTATCACCTCGATCTTAAAGCAATCGTCCAATTCTTCCATATTTATCAATGGCAGGACGCCGAAATTGCCACTGGAAACTTTTAACTCATTCATTAGAGCTTCAGTTTCGGGCAGCAGCGTGTATTCGCCGGGATAAACTGAACATTCTTTTGCATGTGTCATATTTTCTTTCACCAGGATTTCATTTAGTTTAATGAAAGTATAAGGCCTGCTTACTTGATTTACTGACGGCAATAATAGCCATCAATGAGTGGTGTTAAGTTAACTGTACTTTGACGGCTCTTGATCTGCTGTGATCTATGGGCTTTTGGCCTTCAGGTTTATAAAGAATCATGCCTTTAAAAATCGGTTCCGTATAAAATTGCGGGACCCCCTTTTTCACGACTTTCCTTTCAATATTACGGCAAATTTGAAGAGGTAAGCTTTTATACATAAATAATGGTTTCTGGTAGTACGAATTTCGGCTGACCATCCAGTCCAAATAATGATGCACATCACTTTTTTGGATGAAGCTGGTCATTGATTGACGTATTCTTTTCTTCGTTTTTTATCAAATACCTGAAAAAAAGCCACCTTCAAAAGATCAGCAGTAATCGTATAAGTAAGCAGAATGAGGACAATGGCGATTAGTTGCTGTACATGAGCAATGGATAATCCTAATAAACCGGCCAAAGGTGAAAAAGGCAGGTACAGAGTTACGCAAAAAGCCGCGATGCCTGTAATAAGTAATAACTTTCCGGGCTTGCTCTTTATAAAAGATTTTCTTGTACGGATAATAAATAGAATCAGCAATTCAGTCAGCACCGATTCCAGAAACCACCCGGTTTGGAAAGAAGACCCTGAAAAATGAAAATAAAAATAGAGCACATAGAAAGTGATAAAATCAAAAACAGAACTATGCAGACCAAAAACAATCATAAACCAGCGGATCGTTTTCAAGTTCCATTTCCCTGGCCTAACTACCTGCTCATCATCAACATGATCGGAGGCAATCGCAAGAAAGGGCAAATCAGTAATAAGATTAGTAAGCAGAATCTGCTTGGGAAGCATGGGCAGAAAAGGCAGAAACAGGGAAGCTCCGGCAACACTGAACATATTCCCGAAAGTTGCTCCAGTGGTGATAAAGATATATTTCATGGAATTTGTAAAGCATTTCCGCCCTTCATAAATTCCCTTAGCCAGTACAGACAAGTCTTTTTCCAGTAAAACAAAATCGGCTGCTTCTTTCGCTATATCCACTGCATTATTGGTAGATATCCCTACATCAGCGGCATTAATAGCAGCCACATCATTGATGCCATCTCCAATGTAAGCCACTGCAAGATTGGATTTTTGAAGAGCTTTAATGATAAGCTCCTTTTGTTGCGGCTCAATCTCAGCAAAAATATCGGTGGTCTTTGCTTTTACCACCAGGGCTTCAGGATAAAGTTTTCTCATTTCTTCACCCGTCAACATCACAGCGTCTTTCATGCCAATCTTTTGTGCTGCATGAGCAGCTGCAAACCTGTTATCGCCTGTAATGACTTTTATATTAATATTCAATTCTTCCAGCCTCCCGATAGCCGCAGGTGTACCTTCTTTCAAAGGGTCTTCCAGCAAAATAAAACCAAGAAACACCATTTGCTCTTCGTCTTCTCTTTTGATCGTACCAACCTGTAATTCCTTATAAGCGAGACCGAGCACTCTGTATCCTTCCCGGCTCCAGGCAATAAAACTGTTCGTAATCTGCGTGTTCATTTCCTTGGTAATAAATTCGCGGTTCCCGTCTTCCGATTCAATATGATCGCAGATGTTCAGCACATTACTGAAAGCACCTTTCGTAACAAAAAAATACCGCGCATCCTTGCGGACAGCTATGCTTATTCTTTTCCGGATAAAATCATAGGGAATTTCGTCTGTCTTTTCATATTCGTCTGTAGGAATATTTAATGAAGCAATTGCCTGGTCAATAGGATTTGTGAACCCGTTTTGCAGTACTGCGTTTAAAAATGCATATAGTCTGATCCTTTTGTTGGTTTTTCCCTGTATGTTTACAATATCCTTTACCCTTACATTCCCTTCTGTAATGGTTCCCGTTTTATCTGTACAAAGAACATTTACTTCGCCAAAATTGAACACAGAAGAGAGCTTTTTGACGATTACTTTTTTCTTCATTAATCTTTTTGCTCCTATCGACATAGCAAAGGTCATAATAGCGGGCAATAGTTCAGGCGCCATTCCTACGGCCAGGGCAAGCGAAAACAGCACGGAATCAAAAAACGGTTTATGGAAATAAAGATTGGCAACCAGGACAATAACAGATAAGATCACTGTGATTTTAAGCAGGAAAATACCGAATCGCCTGATCCCTCTTTCGAAAGCGGTCTCCGGGATTTGTGCAAGGCTTTGGGTCATGCGTCCAAAAATTGTTCGCTTGCCTGTTTGCACAGCCATTGCCGTTGCGGTGCCACTAATCACATTTGTACCGTGCCACAAACAGTTATACCTCTTGCTTAACGACAAATTCTCTTCAGCCTCGCCAGCCTTTTTTTCAACAGGATATGATTCACCAGTCAGGGAACTTTCGTTTACATGTAATTCATTGCTTTCAATGATCCGGCAATCTGCCGGGATCATATCTCCGGCATTGAAACAAAGCACATCTCCGACCACTATCTGTGCCGTCAGCAATTGAATTTGTTTGCCTTCCCGCAATACAGTGTGCTTCATTTCTATCAATTTCTGCAATTGCTCGATGGCCTTACCCGCTTTTAACTCCTGCCAGAAACCCAGCAGGCAGGTTGCGAGCAAAATGAAAAGGATAATGAAACTGTCCGGGTATTCGCCTAACACAATGGAAAGAATGATAGCAATGACAAGTAGCAGTACCAACGGACTTGAAAATTGCCGCAACAATAATTTCAACCCCTTATTTAACCTGTTTTCAGGATGAAACAATTTTGCCTGTCCTTTCATCCTTTCGGCAGCTATAGCATCAGGCAAACCTTTTGGGGAGGATTGAAGCTGAATATATAACTGCTCAAGAGATGATGAGGAGATGTCCAGATCTGACATTGAGTAGTAAGCGTTTTAAGGAGATTATTATCCTGACCTGTCCTCTATCTTGTTCATACTTTTAATAAAGCGAACACCTATCACGAAAGTAATAGATGAATCCATCAGATTGGCGCTAACGTGGTATACTTCAAACCTTACCTTCCGTAGGAGGTACCTGCCATCTTTTTAACCCGGGCAGCATATTAATTGACTGTTGAATGATATGATCTGGCAGGCGCTGCTTTCCCATTTCAGTTCTCGCTATTTCTTTCATTCGCTCCAGTGTCATATCAGGATCAGTGAATGCACCATTCTGGTAGCAGTACTTACAATACATGTTGCTTTTTGAGCCGTCTTTCTCAGTTCCACGATCTTTCATATTATCAATTGGGAACGTGCAACTCTGGCAAAATTTTTGGGATTCCATATTAAAATGCTTTATGTTTAACAATATATTTGTTCATGTATCTGTGAGAGTCGCAAACGACCTGTTTTCAGTTTTTTCCCCGGTAATAGCTGGTATATTCATAGGCCGTTTACCCAGAATTCCTTCAAGATCTTCTTTGAATATGGTTTCTTTCTTCAGTAACAATTCAGCTACCCGGGTTAATGATCCCTTGTTTTGTTGCAGGATCTCTTTGCTCCGCTGGTAAGCATCATTTACCAGTTTTCTAACCTCTTCATCAATAAGTTTACCGGTTTCCTCGCTAAAAGGCTTTTGAATACCCATGTCTCTCTGCCCGGTCGAATCATAATAGCTGACGTTGCCAATCTTTTTATTAAAGCCGTAATACACTACCATCATATACGCATCCTTTGTTGCTTTTTCCAGGTCATCCAATGCGCCTGAAGAGACTTCCCCGAATATTACCTCTTCAGCTGCCCTGCCTGCTAATGTTGCGCATAAATATTCCGTAAACACAGATTCGCTCCGCAATTGTTTTTCTTCCGGCAAATACCAGGCAGCTCCCAGCAGCTTGCCTCTTGGAATGATGGAGACTTTTATCAAGGGGTCAATATGACTTAATAACCAACTCACTACTGCATGCCCGGCTTCATGGTAAGCGATTATTTTTTTCTCTTCGGGTGAAATGATCTTACTCTTTTTTTCCAGGCCTGCAACCACTCTGTCAATAGCATCCAGAAAATCCTGCCTGGTTATTTTTTCTTTTTTCTTCCGGGCGGCAATCAATGCTGATTCATTACAGATATTGGCAATATCCGCGCCCGAGAAACCTGGGGTTTGCGCGGCAAGGAAATGTGGGTCAATAGTGTTGTCTGCTATCAGCGGCCGCAGGTGTACTTTAAATATCTCTTCTCTTTCCTTCATATTGGGAAGTTCTAAATAAATATGCCTGTCAAATCTTCCGGGACGAAGTAAAGCCGGATCCAGCATATCAGCCCTGTTTGTAGCTGCCAACACGATTACACCGGTATTGGTACCAAAACCGTCCATCTCTGTCAACAACTGATTGAGGGTGCTTTCTCTTTCGTCATTTGCACCACCCAGCAAAGCTCCTTTACCCCTTGACCTTCCGATAGCATCGATCTCATCTATAAAAACGATACACGGCGCCCTCTCCTTGGCTTTCTTAAAAAGATCCCGTACCCTCGACGCACCCACCCCTACAAACATTTCAACAAATTCAGAACCCGAAATAGTAAAAAAAGGCACTGCTGCTTCACCTGCTACAGCCTTTGCCAGCAGGGTTTTTCCCGTTCCGGGTGGACCAACCAGGATCACTCCCTTAGGAATTTTCGCACCAAGCCTGGTAAACGATCCCGGAGATTTAAGAAAGTCGACAATCTCCTTTACTTCCATTTCTGCTTCTTCCAGGCCTGCAACGTCATCAAAAGTAATATTGCTTTTTTCTTTTTCAATCAGTATGGCATTTGACCTTCCGAAATTAAAGACAGATGAACTGCCTGCTCCTGGCCCTCCTGCACCAATCGATTTTCGCAGGAAATAGTTCCATAGTAAGAACAGTAAAGCAAAGGGTATCAACCAGCCAGCTATAGTCCACAACTCATTGCCTGTTTTCTTATAGTTCACAGGAATCATTTCGCCTGGCGGAGTATCTTTCTCTGCTTGCTCCAGTTTGTGTTCAAACGCGTCTACTGACCCTATATTAAAATAATAATGGGGCCCGGTGCCAGTGCCTTTACCGATGGCAGGCTTGAAAACCTCTTTAAAGATTGTGTCATTTGCAAAACTGCTTTTAATGTATACTTCCGCTTTTTCGCTATTGACAATCACAATTTTTTCAACTGCCTTGCGATCAAGCATGGCCGTTTTAAATTGCTGCCAGTTGATTTCTTCTGGTGAGGAAAAATTGTTTACCAAATAAGGGACAAACAACACTGCCAGTAGCAACGGGTATATCCACCACCACTGAGGTCTTTTTTTAAAAGTACTGGCATTTTTAGAATTTTTCCTACCAGGGTTATTATCGGCATTATTCACTCAGCAAAGTTTACGTGCCATATTGGTTGAATAAATGATGAATGTCAGTAAGAGCAATGATTTTTTCATTAGCTTTCCTGTCCAGGATGTTTTCAAGGCTTATTACACCTGGCGCAGCCCATGCAGCGCTCTCTGCATCCTCTTTTTCGGCAAATGAACGGAGCTGTCCGCGAAGGATGACTTTGCCAAATAGGTTTCCCATTTCAGTTCATCCATGACATCTTTTTGAATTTGACTATCACTTTTCATTACCCTGCTTTTCTCAATTCTCTTAACTTGTCCAGGTAGTACATCACTTCTTCATCACTCACCTGGACGAAATCTTCATAAAAAGCTCCCACACCGTGGAATTCTTCTGGGATGATTACCGCTACTATCTCATCCACTTCTTTCGATAATTTCCGGACGGCGCTCTGCGTTGCCACCGGAACACCGATAATAATTTTTCCCGGCTTGTTTTTCCGCAACACATAAACGGTACCCAGGATGGTATTACCTGTTGCAATGCCATCGTCAATTATGATCAAAGTCTTCCCCTCCAATTCCTCCGGATCCTGATCACCCATAAACCTCTTATACATCTCTTTCAACCTGGTACGGATATCCTTCAATTCCTGCTGAATGTATTCCTCGGAGACCTCCTCGTGGGGTACAATGAAATAATCTGTAAGGCTTGCTGCACCGATAGCATATTCTTTGTTCATGGGATGACCAACCTTTTTGGTGAGAATGACTTCTATAGGAAATCCTAATTCCCTCGCTACTGCATAAGCAACAGGTACACCGCCACGTGGTACGGCCAGTACCACCGCAGGATCATTCTGATATTTCTTCAGTTTGGCTGCCAGCAACAAACCTGCTTCTATTCTGTCTTTAAACATTTAATACGTTTTAAGACCGTTTTTAATTGCAGCGAGCCGGCCTGGTTGATCCATTCCTTCAGGTTGTGCGTTAACTGAATTTCAGCTGCGGTGAATTTGCTGACTTCATAATTGAGGAGGTGATGAAGGGTGGTAATAGTGCAGTAGTTCTCTTCCATATTATTTTTTTTGCAGTTGTAAATGTACCGGGGGCGATATGCTTTAAAAAATGACGACCATCAAAAGCAGCCCTGACAATAGTCATTGTTTTGTGGCATTGAATGAATTTCCTTTGGAAAAATCGTTAATCAGAAATCAGTTTGTTCATGGGCAGCAGGTATTTTACAAAACATCCACCTGTAAATGAAAGGGAGGTCGTTAGTGCCATTAAACAATGGTCGTACCCGTTAAAAAGCAAGGCAGACCTGAAACCACTTTTTGACTGCATCGGTGATTCACGGATAGTGATGCTCGGGGAAGCAACTCATGGCACACACGAATATTATCGGTGGAGAACATACATTACCCGCAAACTGGTTGAAGAAAAAGGATTCAATTTTATTGCCGTAGAAGGCGATTGGCCAGATTGTTACCGGCTCAACCGCTTTGTGAAGGGCTATGATGCAGATAACAAAAGCGCTTTCCACGTATTGCATGCATTTGACCGCTGGCCTACCTGGATGTGGGCCAATTGGGAGATACTGGCGCTGTCCGACTGGATGCAGCAACACAACAAGCGAGTGCCCGCAAACAAGAAAGCCGGGTTTTACGGACTGGATGTTTATAGTCTTTGGGAAAGCATGGATAGCATCATGCAATACCTGAAAAAGACTGATCCCGCTGCTTTGAAAATAGCCGAGGAAGCGTTCCGCTGCTTTGAACCCTACGGGAAGGATGAGGGGCGTTCTTACGCACAATCCACCCTGTTCGTTCCTGAAGCATGTCAGCAGGAAGTAGTTCAATTGCTGAAAGAAATACAACATAACCTACCCCGGTATAATACCGACCATGAAAATGTTTTTAGCGCCGAACAAAATGCTTTGATCGCAGTGAACGCAGAAAAATATTATCGCGCTATGGTCAGGGGCGGTCCGCATAGCTGGAACATTCGTGACCGGCATATGGGCGATACCCTTGAGCGGCTGCTGACCTTCCATGGTGAAAACGCAAAAGCGATCGTGTGGGCGCATAATACCCATGTAGGCGATGCCAGGGCTACGGACATGGCAGACGAAGGCATGTTCAACATAGGAGAGCTGGCCCGTTTGCAGCATCATGATAAAGGAGTGGTATTAGTTGGTTTTGGCTCCTACAAAGGTACAGTAACTGCAGGGCGGAATTGGGGCGCTGCGATGCAAAGCATGATGATGCCTGAAGCAAGGAAAGGCAGTTGGGAATACCTGTTGCACGAAGCCGGTAAGGAAAACAAATTATTACTGATGAACGATTTTGCTGCTAACGATACGATGATGGAGAATCGTATCGGCCACCGGGCTATCGGGGTAGTATATAACCCGCAATATGAACAATACGGGAACTATGTTCCTACTATTTTACCACTTCGCTATGATGCCTTCATTTACATAAACGAAACCAATGCATTGTATCCGCTTCACATGGAACCCGATGGGCACCAGATGCCGGAGACTTACCCTTTTGGAGTATAAAAATCAATTAAAACTAAAATAATAAAATGGCAAAGACAAATAAGGCCAATAGGCGGTCAAAAATTCCACCGGCGGAAATAAACCAGGAGTTGAGAGTGATAGTTGATGAAGCAGGGGAACCTGTTATTTCTGATGATGATCCCGACATTATACCATCGCCTGAAGAAGAATTGGAAGCGATGCCTCCTTACGAACCGCCTCCTCCCGCAGAAGGGCCTTAATCCATAACCATAGGTCACCACACCTTGATACCGAAACTGCAAGCGCAACTAGCTTAAACTCCTGAAAGCTGCGCACAGTGGACAGGCGGGCTTTTTTTTCTTATCCGGCAGTGCTATATCCGCTACAAATAAAACAGCGTCCCGGCCTGATCCATCCCGGATAGCCTTTTTCCGGATAGCATAACCGGGCGCATAGTCATTTGTGATTACGCCGGGAGCAACAATTTTGTTTCCTATTCCTGTAAAGCCATCATTATGGGCAATAATAGCTGCCGGCATGCAGGTGACAACAGTCATTATACTTAATGCCACACATCATGTGTTATCACTTACTAACAGACTATTTTTATGGGCAAATGATTTATATGGCTGCAAACGTTCCTGATCATAACACCATGGAAGTTTTTAAAAGAGAAGCACCCGCTGTGGCGGATGCCTTCGAGGGGCTTATCAGCTCTCTTGTGGCTTCGAAAGGACTGAACGAAAAAATAAAACAGTTAATTTATATTTCACTAAAAGCGGCAGCCGGGGAAAGTACGGCTGTTCACTTTCATGTTGCTATGGCTAAAAATGCCGGCGCTAAAAAAGAAGAGGTGGTTGATGCGATCCTGATGACCTTAACCGTTTCCGGCATTACCGGTGTGGCAACGTGTTTGCCGGATGCGGTATCACAATTTGAATAAATATTCACGTCTTTAAACAGAAAATATGAACAGGTTGGAAAATAAAGTGGCTATTGTAACAGGCGCTGCCGGAGGCATGGGAGCAGCGATCGCGAAGTTGTTTGCCACGGAAGGCGCAAAAGTGATGGCAACGGATATCCAGGAAGAAAAACTTAAAGAATGGGTCCTTGCTGCCCGTAAAGAAGGTCTGCCGGTTGAATTTGAAACACATGACGTCTGTTCAGAAAAAGACTGGCAAAAAGTAATCAATAAAACGGTGTCTCTGTTTGGAAAAATCAATATACTTATCAATAATGCCGGTGTTTACCCGGTGGGCGCTACTAGCGAGACAACCACAACGGCGGATTGGGAAAGGATAATAGGTATCAATGCTACCGGACCTTTTACCGGCAGCCGGTTGTGTGTGCCCTATTTTCGATCGGCAGGTGGCGGCTCTGTGGTCCACATCTCTTCTATTGCCGGACTGGTAGGCGGTAACGGGCCTGCATATACGGCGTCAAAAGGAGCGTTGCGTTTGCTCACAAAAGACCAGGCGGTGGAACTGGCTAAAGACAATATCCGTGTTAACTCTATTCATCCGGGAGGGGTACTTACACCGATGACCGAATTTTTGATTTCTACGCCGGGTTCCGAAGACCTCTTAAAAAATATGTGCCCCCTTGGGCGCATCGGCACTGCCATGGAAATCGCCTATGGAGCCCTGTATCTCGCCAGCGATGAAGCCTCCTACACCACCGGCGCTGAACTGGTAATAGACGGAGGATTAACAGCAAGATGATAACAAAAGACCCATGAAGAGCGCTACAAAATTATGGTACTTTAAATTCACCTGTCCACTTACCATCATTGCCCGCAGATATTCGGGTTCAGAGCAGGCAAATTTTGATATTTTCTTCCCGAGTGGCTCGCCAGGTATACAAAACTTATTTATACCACTATCATGGTTATAATCGTCATTCTCACCGTCTTTCGCCTTCTGAAGTAATTGGCATGATAACAATAATGCAACATACGCCTGAAAAGCAGCCCCGGGGTGTAAAAAAAAGACTTTAAACCGGCGGTTGAGGGCAATGAATCAAATAATTTTTGCTACATTAACTGTCTTTGCTTTAACTTCTTGCAATAACAATAAAACAACAGATAACAATATGAGCGAACAGAAGCAAATGGTAGAAAAATATATGGATGGATTTCGTGCAACTGACCATGAAAAAATATTATCGTGCTTAACCGACGAGGTTGTTTGGGAAATGCCCGGTTTTTATCTTCACAATGGCAAAGCTGCGTTCGACAAAGAAATTGAAAACCCTAATGCCGATGGGCATCCTGACATTAAAGTGACCCGGCTTGTAGAGGAAGGAAACATTGTAGTTGCCGAAGGAGCAGTAAAAGCAAAAATGAAAGACGGAAGTAAACTGGATGCGGTTTTTTGTGATGTATTTCACTTTACAAACGGAAAAATAAGCAAGCTGACTTCATATTTAATGTTCAGCAAGCAGCCATGACGGCAAACCTAAACAGAAAAAGTATGCCAACCGCTTGTGCAAGATGACTTTCCTGGCATCCATGTTTTCATGGTTTGATAAATTCATTACCGATAGACCTAAAAATATAAAAAGTTGTAAGTAAATCACTTACAACCTTTTTGATGTGCCCGAGACTGGATTCGAACCAGCACGCCGTTTCCAGCGCTACCACCTCAAGGTAGTGCGTCTACCAGTTTCGCCACCCGGGCTAGGTGTTGCTTTTAAAGCGGCTGCAAATGTAGTGTTTTTTGTAATATGGAAGCGCAGCCGGAACGCATTATTCAAACCGCATGGAGCGAAATTTTTTAAATTCATGAAAAGACCTTTCCACGGGCGACCACGACCATTTGATCATCCTGCCACTATCGTAATCCAGCCTGCAAAAGTTGGCGTTCCATATCGTGCCGCTTTTGGGCGGAATATTGCTTAATGGGCTGAGGAGGGAGTAGGGGAAAAACAATTCTGCGCTCCAGGAACGGATTGCCGAACCCGGCTCCATTGCTCCCCCTTCTATATGCACGCTTTTCTTTACTTTTCTTTCGCCGGAATAGTGCCAGGGCGTCCAGCCATAGGCCCCGCCTTTCAGGTTGGGAATTAATAATACCAGCTCTTTGTTCAACGGGCTGATCTCGTATTCAAAGTATAAGGGTGTTGAGGGGTCAGGATGAAAAAATACTTCAAATACATCGGCGTTGAACAGGTTGTCGAAATCATTTTCAAAGGTGCTGGTAATCTTTTCGTCTTCCCCGCTGAACAATACATATATCCCTTTTGAAGAGTAAAGTACCTTATATTTCGACTCGTATTGTTTGCCGTCATCTATTTGATGAAGGGTTACCCAATTGGTTTTTTGCCATTCTGCATTTTCTCCTTTGCCGGTTATTGTAAAATCGTTACAACGTTTTACCAGCAATGGATCGGCGGCATGACCGGGCTGCTGTGCAAATACATTACAGCAGGAAAAAATAATCAGGAACAGTGTATATGTTTTCATAAAGTATGAGAAGTTACAGGTTTCATGTTACAGGTTTCAGGGGCATCCTTCTTCGGACTTCGGATTTTCTTCTTCGGATTTGAATTTTGAATTTTATTTGGTTCTTGTCATTTGGTTCCTGGTGCTTTTTTCGGGTTACAGGTTCCAGGTTGCAGGATGCAGGGGGCATGCACATCCTCCTTCGGACTTCGGATTTCCTTCTTCGGATTTGAATTTTGCCATTTGAAATTTATTTGTTTTTTGTGATTTGGTTCCTGGTACTTTTTTCGGGTTACAGGTTCCAGGTTGCAGGATGCAGGATGCAGGGGGCATGCACATCCTCCTTCGGACTTCGGATTTCCTTCTTCGGATTTGAATTTTGCCATTTGAAATTTATTTGTTTTTTGTGATTTGGTTCCTGGTACTTTTTTCGGGTTACAGGTTCCAGGTTGCAGGATGCAGGATGCAGGGGGCATGCACATCCTCCTTCGGACTTCGGATTTCCTTCTTCGGATTTGAATTTTGCCATTTGAAATTTATTTGTTTTTTGTCATTTGGTTCCTGGTGCTTTTTTCGGGTTCCAGCTTCCAGGATGCAGGGGGCATGCACACCTTCCTTCGGATTTCGGTTTTCCGGCTTCGGATTTAATATTTGAATTTTATTTGTCTTTTGTGATTTGGTTCTTGATGCTTTGTATTACATTTCCCACATTTTCAGATTTTCAAATTGATCAATGCCTCCCCGTTTCTCTTCCTTCCCAGCCGGTTTTACCCTTTTCGATATACAATTCAGTAACGCTTTTGGATACACGATCATCTACTTCCTCAACCAGTTGTATGCGCAACGGATGTGTAAGCCGTTTTTGCCAGCTCAGTACAGGTGCATAAGGTTGCGTGCCCTTTTCGGTTTCATACAGCAGGTATGCCCATTTTTCCGTAAAAAAATTGCCTTTCATTACCGGTATCATTTGCTGCATGTTGGAAGACAGGAAGCTCAATGATAATGCCCTTGCCCAGTAAATCCACGGGCCGCCGGTGATATAGAAAAACGGATTCAATAATCTTGTCCTGTTTTCTAATCCTGCATTGGAATAATTGAGCTGTATACCGGCAAAGCCCACGCCGGTTTCTTTATTGTAAAAGCTGATCCAGGGCACATCGTCCTGCATTTTTACATCGGTGAGGTCGGGCATTTTGGTTACATCATATTCAATAACCGAATCACGGATCACATCGTACCATGCGGCATGGGTGATCAGTTCACGCTTAAAAACAATCTCGGCATTGCGCAAGGCAAGACTTTGCACCGTTTCGTTGATCCTTAAATTGGTAGTGCTGATGAAATAAGGCTTGCCGGGAAAAAATTCGTACCTAACGGAGGCGTCTACCTGCGGAATTTCGCGCAGGCTGCCCCATACATCGCTGAAGGCAATAACAGGCCCGGCTGATGCCTGCACGTGCTCGGGCGGATCCCAGTCGGAAGTATGCGTCCATGGCACAGGCGGCGTATATATTTCGGGGTTCCAGTGAATGGCGCCGTTGGTTTCCTTGCGGTGATAAAAAGGAAACTGCGGCTTGCTTTTTAAGGTGAGCTGGTCAAAATGGCCCGATTTGGGATGCAATGCAACCGATAAATAATCATTATCTATCTGCAGGCCGGGCGCTTCTCCCTGCACCCGCAGATCGGTAGTATATGTTTTCACCATGGCGTCTTTGTTATCATAAAACACAAAAAACACCCGGCTGCTCCTTGCCGGCACATCGGCTAAAAAGGCAACACGTGCTGTAACGGTAGGCATCCATACCGGCACATCGCGGGTTGGCCTGCCCTCCTTATCCGGCGCTAAATCATCTTCAACCAGGTATTGTTGTATATCATATACCTGCGACGGCACTTCCGTAACGGCATGCGTTTGCGGATCAAAAGCTGCTACCCTTATTTCCCGCTTCAGGTCATGCACTTCGTCGGGATAGAAGGGGAGAAGCACTTCAACCGGTTCCGCCTTCCTGTCTATGCCCGCCGTTTCACTCAATACTACCGATTTGTATTTTTTCCATGCGGTATCATATACCGGCGCCGATGTGGGAGCTGTTATTTTTTTACTAACGGTAAGCAATACATCGTTTTTGGCATGCTGCAATGATTTTTTCATGCGAACCGTTATCTTAACATCGTATTGCTGTCCGGGATTCCATTTTACCCAGCCAATAACAGCGGGGTTCAGGTATAATATATTATCCTGCGAAAGTCCGGAGCCCGAAGGCGGGCGGTTGGTGAGATGCGGATGATGCAGGTCGCCCGGATCATGTTCGGGCCTAAGATCGGTATAGCGCAGCACTTTGCCGTTAACCGCCATTTCAACTTCAATCATGGATGAAGAAGGCAGGTTCAGATCTGCCTTAATATAATAATAAGGAATGCCAGGATTGGGGTAGTTTAATTGGAGGTTTGCCAGCTTCAATGCCTGCGCATTTGCCGTTGTAGATATAGCTGGTAAAAAACTAACGAGCAATATTGACCTGAGGAATAAGCGTTTCATTGGTTTGAATGATTATCGTACAGTAATTAAATTTCTTTTTCTTAATGCCTTTACACTTTCTTCCCACCCGCCGCCGGCACCCCAGAGATAGTAAGTAAAATACATGGTTGTTTTTTGAATGATGGGTACCCAGGGCTGAAATTCGGTATAATAATAATGCGATTCGCCGTTGCTGGGGTGGTTCATCCACATGTGCAGGAATAAGGGCTGGGTAACAGGGTAGGCGCCAACAAAGCTGATATCCGCTTTGGTATCATACCCGGCATTCCATCCTTCTTTTAAGTTAATCACCCTGCCAAAATATTCTTCCGGCCGCATTCTTACATGCAGCATGCTGTCTTTATCGGGAGCTATAAACACATCTTCCGTTCCATGTGCTTCACCCAGCTCCAGTATGGGCTGCGGACCTATTACATTGGCTTCAGGATTAATGAAGTTCAAAGCAAAACGCACTTCTAACAATGGTGAATTGCCATATAATGTAAAGGTTTTCTCAAGGCGGTTGCCAAAATAATCTGCACTCATGATCACCTGCACATAATCGCCTTCTTTCTGCACCAGCTTCGCGTCATACACCTGGTGCGTTTCCATGCTGGCCTGCCCCAGAAAGTCTTCAAAGCCGCCATAGGGATAAAACCCGTATTTCCTGAACGGACGTTTATCGTCCTCCGGTTTTTCGGGCCATAGCTTAAAGAGCACATTGTCTTTCCTGCTTTTTACAATGTATTCAATTACCCGGGCGCCGGTTGCCAAAAGGGTTACCTGCACGCTGTCGTTTTCGAGCCGGTATTCTTTTATGCCATCTGCATTAAGATCAAGCTCGTATGCATAGGCATGTCCCTCTTTTTTCCCAACGCCCAACTGGCTGGTATAAGCTACACCTAATGCAGATGTCTTAACATCGTAGTCTCCCGGAGGTAATTTCAGGTCAAAAACAGTTTGCTGCCAGGTTCCGGGAGGCGTGCTTATTTTTTGAGTGGCCGAAAAAACAGCTTTACCGGCTTTACCTTTTTCAAATACCTGCACCTGCACGGGAAATGAAGCCTCTGATGAAAAATTATGAATTGTTACCGGGTATTGAACTACAGGCGCGTGGCCATATAATAAACGGTTAACCGAAATAGCCGGCGGCAGATCCAGTACGGCAAGGGTTGATTTTATTTTATTGTTCCATTTGTATTGTATGGTAATAGGATTGGTTTTGTCCATACCCGCTGCCGTGGGCCGTATTTTAAGCGTAATGGTTCTGCTGCTGTTTGCCGGTAAGGCAATAGCTGAAGCAGCCTGGGGTTCCTCCCATGTAACTTCCGGTGGAAGCTGAACATTAAGCGTGCCGGGTATGGCATGATCGTAGTGGTTGGAAAGCGTTACACGCAGCATGTATCCATCTATGGTAGCCTGGAGGTCAAGCCGGTCGCTAAAATATTCTTCCGGGAAAACCCTGTCTAATAAAAGCATTTGCAAAGCATTCCTGAACATGGCAGGTCCCATCATGTTGCCTTCTGCCAGCACGGCAACAGCCCTTCTTTGTAAAATGGCTTCCCACATTTTTTCCCTGGTAAACGCTTCCCCTTTTTTTATAAACAGCACCATGCTCGACAGCGCATCGCCGATGAGTGGCCCGGTTGCAGCAATAAAAGGAACGTTTTCATTATCAATTTGTTCTTTGTTCCCGGCATTGGCTATATAGCCATCATAATGCCATGCATCATTTTTAGGCGCGTATACCGGCCGGAAAATATAGCCGCCTTTTTGTTGGGCATATTTGATCCAGGCTTCCTGTCCGCCCATATCCTGCACCTGCAGTCCGGCATAATCGCTGCATCCGTAAATGGGTGAAAAGCCAACATCCGTAATAACGGGAGCGCCTGATCTTTTGATCCATCCTTCCAGTTCATCTTTCATCAAAAAATCCATATAGCCGTCAAACACAAACCAGTCATTGCCTTCATTCATGCCCTTTCCTATTACCTCCAGCGGGTGGCCGGGCGTGCAGGTTACGCTCTTCAATAAGGTTTGAGCGCCAAACCACCCTTTGTGTAAATCGTATTGCTGTACTACTTCCAGGGTGTTGGCGATGAGCTCCTTTAAACGGCTGGCAGATGCTTTGCTCCGGCCGGCAACCACAAATATTTTGTTATTGCCCTTTTCAAGATAATATGCGTTGATCTTTTCAAAGTCTTTTGCATTATACTGGTGACTTTTTAATTTTTCACCCCATGCAGTATCCTTTGCAGGGATATTATGAAATTGATCTGCCACAGCATACGCCGAATCTATAAAGATCAGCACATTTCCCTGCGCTATAGCCTCGTTGATTTGCGCCGCCGAAGGATTTTCTAACATACTGTAGGTTGAGGTTAGCAGTGCATGCATAAATCCTTCCTGCATCCAAAACCCCGGCACATGTAATGCTTCGGCAATGTCAATTTTATTTTGAATAATAGTAGATGCCACATCGGGCACACTCATTTTAAACAGGTTGCCATAGCGGATCCATTTTTTATAATCATCCTGCCAGTGATTGGTATAGCCGTTGAATTGTGTTTTGCTGATGATCGTATTTTGTGTTGCATTCAATGTATTTCGGTATTGGTACCCGTTGAGCTGCTGGGCAGTTGCGGCAGGACAAACAGCGTTACTGAAAATGATAAATGCCAGGGAAAATAAGATTAGATTGCTCATATACAAATCTGTTTGGGGTGATGATCAGGTTGTGGCGGGTTAACCGTGTTCACAAGGCATCGCCTAATCAGGGATAGCCCTGCACTGTATAAAGTTATTGTTTCTCTTTTACTTTTCAATCCGCACTGTTCTCAATTCGAGCAGGTTTAAGCTATTGGGCCGGAAATCTTTTACATAAGGATGTATTAACCGGACCACCATGTCGTACCACAGCGGAACAACGGGCGCATCGGCAATGATCATTTTATCCATTTGCCTGTACATTTCGTAACGTGTTGAATCATCCTGCTCTAATAATGCTTTTTCATATAATTTGTCGTATGCCGGGTTTTTATAGCGGGTATAGTTAGGCGGCGCCGGGTTGCCGCCATAAAAAACACTGAGATAATTTTCCGCGTCGGGGTAGTCGGCCATCCAGCTTCCGCGGAAGAACAGGGCCTGCGATTTGGCTGTTTGTTCCAGCAATAAGCTCTTCTGCACTACTTCTACCTGCACTTTTACACCGATGTCTTCTAACTGTTTGGCTACAAAGCTTCCCAGCTCCGCGTATATAGGAATAGTAAGCAGTTTAATTTCCGGCAGCCCTTTACCATCAGGGAAGCCTGCCGAATGTAATAATTGCCTTGCTTTGGCAACATCATAATAATAACCTTTGACCTTTGAGCTGTCGTATGCGGGTAATCCTGCCGGCACAAAGCCGCTTTCTGCGGGCGTGCCCAACGAATTGCGCAGGTACATGATCATCTTATGCCTGTTGAAGCCATAATTAATAGCCTGCCGGATGGCTTTAATTTTAAGGGGATGATTTTTCAGCATCGCGTTGGTGGTGTCTGCCAGTATGCCTAAGTATTCGGTATTTAAAAAACTATGCTTGCTCAGCATAACTTTTCCCTGCCACTCTTTTCTCAGTTCACCTTTTTTGGTAAGCACTTCATCCTTAAAGGAGGCATCAATATCATTTATAAAATCGAGGCGCCCCTGTGTGAACTCCAGGAATTCAGTGGCTTTGTTGTCTAAAAATGAAACCTTTATACCGTCTAAGTAGGGCAGGCGCTTACCCACGCTGTCGCGCTCAAAATATTGGTCATTTCTTGCCATAAGCAATACCTGTCCTTCTTCCCAGCGCGTAAACCTGAATGGGCCGGTACCGCAGGGGTTGCGGCTAAAACCCGGTCCGTACTTTTCTATAGCTTCATGCGGCACAACAGAACAGTACTGCATGCTGAGTATGCCCAGTATGGGATGAAAGGGGCGAAGGAGCTTCAGCTGGAACGTGGTATCATTTAATGCCCTGAACCCGCCGGCAGTATCTACCCGGTTATTAAATATCCAGGCGCCGGGCGATGCGGTAGCGGTATGGGCGATGCGCTGAAGACTGTAAGCCACGTCGGCGGCAACCATTTTGCGGCCTTTCCCTCCGGGGAAGGCGATATTGTTGTGAAAATAAACATCGTTTCGTAAAATAAAAGTATAGGTGAGCCTGTCGGCAGATACTTCCCATCGTTTGCATAAAGAGGGTTTGATCTGCAGGTTGTCATCCACTTCCACCAATGTGTTGAACAATTGATGCACCCCCCACATGGTGGCCTGGTTTTTAGCAAAGGCGGGATCAAGGGAACTGATGCCTTCGGGCTGGTTATAGCGGAATATTTTTTTACCCTGGTCTTTTTTTCCGGCGCAGGAAAACAGTATACAACATGGTGCAATGATAGTGAGCAGTCCTATAGTAACTGGCCATTTACTTATCGCACAACACTTACCGCTTACCACTTTGTATATCTTCATTACTGTAATTTAAACGCCCGAATTCATAAAACGTCCTAAATTTAGCTTTTAAAATAAACCGGCGTGCAAAAAATACGATACAGCTTTTTTCTTTTTCTTTTTCTTTTTCACTTTTTCGCAGGAACAGCCCAGCCGCTGCATCAAAAGCAGGAATTTACACATGCCGATACTTTGCGCGGAACCATAACGCCGGAGCGGGCATGGTGGGATGTTACCCATTACGATTTGCAGGTAAATTTCGATTTTAATAAAAGAAGCATTGCCGGGTATAATATCATTTCCTATACCATAGTATCGGACCCGGTTAAAGAAATGCAGATTGATCTGCAACTGGGGTTGGATATTGACAGTGTGGTATATGAAAACAAAAATCTTTCTTTTCGAAGGAACGGGAACGCTTATTTTGTTGCGGTACCCGCTGCTGCTGATAAAGCAAAAACACAAAAGATCGCGGTATATTATCATGGCATACCGCGTCCGGCCCTGCATCCGCCATGGGATGGCGGCATAATATGGAGCAAGGATCAGGAGGGCAATCCCTGGATTACTGTTGCCTGCCAGGGATTGGGTGCCAGTGTGTGGTATCCCTGCAAGGATCACCAAAGTGATGAGCCCGACAGCGCCTCATTGAGCATGATCGTACCCGATACCCTAACGGCAATAGCTAACGGCAGGTTAAGGAACCAAATAAAAAATGGCGATGGTACAGCCACCTATACCTGGGTGGTTACCAACCCAATCAACAGCTACAACATCATTCCATATATAGGAAAATATGCGCACTGGCATGAAGATTATGATGGTGAAAAAGGAAAGCTGGATTGTGATTTTTGGGTGATGGCGTACAACATAGAAAAAGCGAAGGTGCAGTTTAAGCAGGCTTTGCAAATGTTACGTTGCTTTGAGTACTGGTTCGGTCCGTATCCTTTTTATGAAGACGGGTATAAATTAATAGAAGCTCCGCACCTGGGAATGGAACACCAGAGCGCCGTGGCCTATGGTAATGGATTTGCCAATGGCTACAAAGGAACAGACCTTTCGGGAACAGGCTGGGGATTGAAGTGGGATTTTATTATTGTGCATGAAAGCGGCCATGAATGGTTTGGTAACAATATAACTACCAAAGATGTGGCTGATATGTGGGTGCACGAAGGGTTTACCAATTATTCGGAAACCATTTTCACGGACTGTACATACGGCACGGAAGCCGGTAATGATTATGTGATCGGAACCAGAAAAAAGATCCAGAATGATAAGCCTGTTGAAGGTCCATATGGCGTTAACCAGGAGGGATCGGGCGATATGTATTATAAGGGAGGCAACCTGGTGCATATGATCCGGCAGATCATCAATAACGATTCCTCCTTCAGGATGCTGCTTCGCGGTATGAATCAGGCCTTCTATCATCAAACCGTTACCGGTAAGCAAATAGAAGAATACATCAGCAAAACTTCCGGTATTGATTTTTCAAAAGTATTTGATCAGTATGTGCGCACCACCCAGGTGCCGGTACTGGAATATAAAGTAAGCAGTAATAAATTGAGCTACCGCTGGTCAAATTGTGTAAAAGGATTTAATATGCCTTTGAAAATAAATTTTGGTGGCGAAAGATGGATCAGTCCGGGTGAAAAATGGAAGACGCTGAAAATAAAACAAGGAGGAACTGCTGTATTTAGCACAGACCGGAATTTTTATATAAGAACGAAGCAATTATAAGTAATGAAAAGGATCGTACTGCTTGGCGTATTGCTGATAGGTATAGTAAGCCTGTGCTGGTCGGTATACAGGGATATCCAGATAGAGAAGCTTTATCCCAGCGACCTGCGTAACCGCATAGTGGGAGCGAGGTTACAAAAGGATGGCAAAATGCCCTATTTCCATAAATGGAAACCCGCTGACGGATTGAGATACTATGACCCGCAAAACTTTGATACCCTTAAAGTTTCCACCAGCACTGCCAGTCCTTATTTTCACCAGTTGCTGTATCCAATTGCCGATATGGAGCAAAGAACGATCTCCCGTTTATGGATATTCATTCAATATGTTCTGTTGTTTATTATGACGGGCATTGCACTAACGCTAACTGTAACCGCAGTTCAGAAAGTGGCAGTGCTTGCTGTGGCAATTTCTTTTCTTTTTACGGAAGCCTGGATAAAAATAATTGAAACCGGGCAATTGTATTTGTTTATACCGTTTCTGGCCATGGGCTGTTATTTTTTTCTGCAAAAAAAGAAATACACGGCTATGGCTGTTGTGGCAGGCTTTTTTGCTGTTTCGCTGGTGTTGATCCGTCCCAACACCGTATGCATGTTTTTACCTTTTTTATTTATTGTAGGCAGGTACAGCCTGCGTTATAAAATTGCTTTTTTTGTTCCGGTAATATTATTGCTGGGGTATACGGTGGGCAACGGGCGTCAAAGTGCATTATGGAGTGAATATGCTGAAAGTCTTTCGGAACAAATTAAACTTCATCAGAATGTAAGTCCCGCTTCACAACAAAACGAAAAAGACCCCGGATTCGTCTCATGGGAAGGCTGGAACATGGCTGAGGTAGAAGCGGAACTGGCAAAGTCGTCGTATGTGAACTATTCGGAAAACGGGAACTTTTTTGTATTGGTAGAAAACCTGACCGGAATACATCTTTCGCCCGTTTTTTTAAGTATCGCTTCTTTTTTACTGATCTTTATACTAACGGCGTTGTTTTATTTTTTCTGCAGGAAACCGGGTTTTGATATCTGCAATATTGCCATCTTCGGATTTTGCTTATATATGATATCCGATCTTTTTTCTCCCGTTTACCGGCATCAGTACAATACCGTTCAATGGTTTTTTCCTTTATTGCTTGCGGCTTCGGGCTATGTAAAAAATTATAAATGGATATATGCTGCCCTTGTTGCAGGGATAGCCCTTAATATAATCAACACACCTTTTATTAAAATGGAGCACACCATAGGCGAATACATTATTTTCGCGGCTTTGCTGCTCCTGGCGTTTGTATATAACCGCCCGCAGCAGTTGAAAACAAATTTTCATCCTGTTTATTAATTAAAAAGAATGCGATACGCCATTATAATAGGAGCGGGTCCTGCGGGATTAACAGCGGCATATGAACTGCTTACCAAAACAGATATACTTCCTGTTATTATTGAGCAGGACAAGCAACCCGGGGGGCTTTCAAAAACCATTGATCATAACGGAAATAAAATTGATATAGGCGGCCACCGCTTTTTTTCCAAATCTGAAAAAGTGGTGAACTGGTGGCTGCATTTTCTGCCGCTGGAACAGAATAGTGCCGGTGATCACTTTCATATTCAGTATAAGGGCGGCAGCGCATCCTTTATTAATACAAACAAAGGAATTAGCGATGATCGTCGGGTGATGATGCTGCGCCCAAGGAAATCAAGGATTTACTTTAAGAATAAATTTTTCGATTATCCGCTTCAGCTCAGCGGAAGTACATTGCGTAAGCTGGGGTTGTTTAAAACGATGCGTATCGCATATTCCTATGCCTGCGCGAAGCTGTTTCCGGTTAAACCGGAGCAAAATCTTTCGGTTTTTTTTAGAAACCGTTTCGGCGGGGAGCTCTACCGTACTTTTTTTAAAGATTATACGGAAAAGGTTTGGGGGGTACCCTGCGAAAAACTGCCTGCCACATGGGGACAGCAACGGGTAAAAGACCTGAATATCGGCAAAGTAATACAACATGCTGTTAAATCGGTATTCACCAGCAATACAACCATTAGTCAAACAGGCACCAGCACCAGTTTAATTGAACAGTTCATGTACCCGCGGTTTGGCCCAGGGGAAATGTGGGAAACGGTTGCAAAGGAGATAGAGCAGCGCGGTGGGAAAATATATTACCATACAACCGTTACAGCCATTAACGGCGATAGCGGGGGGCAGATACAGTCGGTGGAAGTGACCGACAATGCAACAGGAGCGAAAAAATTATACGAAGGAGAGTATTTTTTCTCAACGATGCCCGTAAAGGAACTGGTGAAAAAGATAAACCATTTGCCTGTTCCCGCGCAGGTGCGCCAGGCTGCTGAATCATTAGAATACCGCGATTTTTTAATTGTGGGCATACTGGCTTCCGCCCTGGCAATAAAAGAAAGGGATGCCGCATTTACCGATAACTGGATATATATACAGGATAAGCATATTAAAGCCGGGCGTATTCAGTTCTTTCATAACTGGAGCCCTTATATGGTTAAAAAGGCCGGCGATATATGGATCGGCGTTGAATATTTTTGTAATGAAACAGACGCGTTCTGGCAGCAGGATGATGCGGCCATTGCCGCTGGGGCCATACAGGAAATGGAGGCTATTGGCATATTGAATGCGCGGCAGGTAAAAGATAAGCTGGTAGTAAAAGTAAAAAAGGCATATCCTTCTTATTTTGGCGGATACGGGAGCTTCAGTGTGGTACAGGAGTTCCTCGATAAAATTGATAACCTGTACCTGGTAGGGAGGAATGGCATGCACCGTTATAATAACAGCGATCACAGCATGCTTACCGCTATGGCAGCAGTAGAAAATATTATAACCGGACGTAAAGACAAAAAGAATATATGGGAGATCAATACCGAAGATGTGTACCACGAAGAACAGGATATTGCGCCGGACAAGTAACTACAGCAAACCTACCTGCTGTGCAGGGAAACGGCGGCAGCGGTTTGATCATCTACCACCCTGCCCGCACTTATTAACCTTTTATGCCAGTAGGTTTCATTGAGGCTGCTGATCATTACCCCACCCGATGACGCGGCATGTACAAATTTGTTATCCTGCAGGTAAATGCCCACATGACTTACCCCGCGGCCACGCGTGTTAAAAAACACCAGATCACCTTCCCGGAGCTCATCTTCACCAATAACAGCGCTGAATACTTTTTGCTCGCTGGCAGTACGCGGAATTTGCAGCCCGTAAATTACCGATATGAGCGTTTGTGTAAAAGCGGAGCAATCCACTCCTCTTTGGGTGGCGCCACCCATACGGTAAGGCGTACCCCACCAGCTTTCAATGAATTTATACAGGTCCCTGTTCGCCAGTCGTTCTACTTCCACATCCATTTTAATGGCATATTTAAATTGCAGCGGACCGCCCTGTTCAATGGTAAAAGCGGGAAATATGTAAGGTTTTGACGATGTATAGTTTTCGGGCATGTATGGAATTTCCTCTTCATGCCGCTTAACCGCCGCCGCAGATCCGTTGGTAGTAATGGTAATATCATTAAGGAATTTTGGGGAACCCTGTTGCCCGTTATTACGGGATGCCGCCGGGGCAGACCTGGATGTTGATTTTAAGCTGCTGCAACTGCTGCCAACAATAGCAATTCCAACCAGCAATAGAAGATAACGCAAACCGTCCAAATTTTAATGTCGCAAAATACCACACAAAAATCGGACCAGCAAGCAATTGGGAGGGAAATATGAGAATGTGATAAATGTGGAAATGTGGGGATGTACAAATTGGGGAATAGGATTAGGCATTTAATTCGTAAAGGCATGAAAGTACTATATAATTTAGTAT
>ENA-UOUJ01000343-UOUJ01000343.1-activated-sludge-metagenome-genome-assembly--contig:-NODE-343-length-34963-cov-7.896356_pt1 | contig 34963 bp, 31 predicted proteins | sample MGYA00249839_ERZ747224 | MGnify/ENA primary metagenome ERZ747224 (study PRJEB28782, sample SAMN03220277) | activated sludge metagenome | biome: wastewater; feature: sewage sludge; material... | reverse complement strand
ATGATAACCTGCCAAAATGTTTGCTAACAATATCGTTTCAGTGAAACGACCCTGATGGGGGGCATGATGATAATATCCATGTGGAAACGAGACATACTCAACCCCGAAGGGTGGCACAAAACCAAAAAATAAAAATGTAGTTAAACTAACGGAAAAGATTACATGATGTGTTAATGAACAATTACACTTTTTTCTCCCTAGGGACGGCTATACCCTCAAGCCCATTTCAAATTTCGGAAAAAATGTGGATGTGCACAATTCCCCTGATGGGGGTTTTATGGGGATAGAAAACATGTTTTAAATGAAAACATGCGAGTGCTGTATAAAAGGCAAACGCACTCCACATCTCATTTCATCAGTACACTTATTCCTGTATCTGATTGATTGCGTAAGCCTTAAAAAACAGATTGGTTTACGGACTGGTAGCAGATTGAATGCGCCTCGCACAATCAGACGCACAAATCCAACCGGCACCCATCATAATCACATCTTTCAACACCAGCCTGCCGGCTCCCGAGAGAAAAGGAAAACCATGACGGGGAGTTGGAAAATCACCACCCAGATCAGGCACATACACTTCAGGTGTGCTGATTAAAAAAGAAAGTGTTACGAGCGACATAACAAAAGTGAGTATCCCGCCCCACATCCCAATCAACGGAAAATATATCCCTAACAAAGTGGCAACACCAATCAGTATAATCACTGTACCCAGGGCGTACGAAAAAATATACGTGCCGTTTTCGGTATGCCAGTCAATATTTTTCTGTACGGTTTTTCCTTCGGGGTTTTTGTAGTGGACATATTCCGGCGCCTGTTTGGTGTAAAAAAATTGCATCAACGGGCTATTCGCTACAAAAGGCACAATGCCATCGGCTTCATATTGAAAAGCTTTCAATCCGCCAATCCAGGCCATCACAATAAAAATACTTATGCGTAAAAAATGGATACCTGCACCGGTAGTGGGTGCAAGTATCCTTATGAAACGAGTCAACATAAAACAATAAGATTTTAATTAAGAAGCATTACCATACATGTTCGATTCGCCTCCGTCAATAGCAATCGTTTGTCCGTTCACGTAAGCAGCATCTTCACTGAGTAAAAACGCCACCACTTTAGCTACTTCATGTGGCAATCCAAGCCGTTTGGTAGGGTTGCGCTGTGCATATTCCGCTTCAGCACCTTTCGGGTCGGCAGGGTTTACCTGTTTGAATGCCTCAGCCACCATCGGAGTAAGGATGGCTCCCGGTGCTATGGCATTCGTTGTGATCCCGAATTTGCCGTATTCGAGTGCCGCATTTTTGGTCATACCCGAAACGGCGTGTTTACTCGCTACGTAGGGTGTTTGATTCAACACACCGCGAATACCTCCAACAGATGCCACGTTCACAATACGGCCATATTGCTGCCGTTGCATTACCGGCAATACGTACCGCATACCATAATACACCCCCATGAGGTTGATATCAATCACTTTCTTAAATACCTGCACATCATATTCGGTGATGCTTGCCTGCTTCCCTTCAATACCTGCGTTGTTGTAAAACCCGTCTATACGTCCGTAGGCTTTCACCGCAGCATCCACATATTTTTTCACAGCTTCTTCATTTGAAACGTCCGCTACTACAGTAAGTATTTCTGCATTGGGAAATGATTTCAGTAAAGTTGACTTTGCCTCTTCGAGGCTTTTTTCGTTATAATCCACCAGTGTTAACTGTGCGCCCTGTGCAGCCAGTTCCTGAGCCGCAGCCAAACCAAGCCCCATAGCGGCGCCGGTTATGATGATGGAAGATTTTTTAACTTGATGCATAATCATTCGTTTTAATCGTTATAAAATTCGTATACTCGTATACGTTATGTTTAACCAATTTTAACACTGGTCATGGTGAGTGAGCCGGCTACCGGTTTATCATTAAAAAAAGCAACCGGTTCATTCGGGTTTTTCAAAGCCAGTGCATACAATAATGGAAGATAATGTTCCGCAGAAGGGATAGCCATTTGGAATGCTTTTCCTTGTTTAGAAAAATGAATCAGCGACGGGTGGTCGTCATTTAAGATGAACTGTTTCATTTTATCATTGGCCTCCAGGGCCCAGTCGAAACCGTACGTTTCATTCAGGCGTTTCCATTCAACCATTCCCAGGTTATGTACCATATTGCCGCTTCCAATGATGAGCACGCCCTTCTGTCGGAGCGATTGCAATTCCCGGGCCAGTTCATAATGGTACAATGGGTTCTGAAAATAATCCAGGCTCATCTGAACCACGGGAATATCTGCATCCGGATACAGGTGTTTAATCACACTCCATGCACCATGATCGAGTCCCCACTTGTCATCCAGTTTGATGTCGGCTTTATGAATCAGCGACTGTGTTTCTCTTGCCAAATCCGGACTTCCGGGAGCCGGATACTGCACCTCAAACAATGCTTTAGGGAATCCACCAAAGTCGTGAATGGTAGGCGGATTTTCCATGGCGGTCACATACGTACCGCGTGTTTCCCAGTGTGCGCTGATACACAAAATGGCATTGGGTTTCGGGATTTGCAGGGCGATGCGTTTAAAACCCTGTACAAACTCGTTATCCTCAATCGCATTCATAGGGCTACCATGCCCGAGAAACAACACCGGCATTAAAGGTGTAGGTTTGAAGGGTTCGGTCATCTTATTGAATGTATCCAGTTTCATGGTGATTGCGGTTAATGGCAACGCTGCCAGGTATTTTAAAAAATGTTTTCTTTCCACCTCTGATTGATTTAATCAACTTTTTGTTTTACGAATTGTACTTCTGCATGAATGCGTACTTCATCGCTCACGAGCACACCGCCCGTTTCCAGTGCTGCGTTCCAATTCAAACCCCATTGCTTACGGCTAAGCTTACCCGATATAGAAAATGCTGCTTTGAGGTTTCCCCATGGATCTGTTCCGGTGCCGCCAAACTCTACCTCCAGTGTAACAGGATGTGTAACACCTTTCATGGTTAAACGGCCGGTTAACGTGTATTCATCGTCATCCGTTTTTTTGAACGACTCTGATTCAAATATGAGTTCCTTGTGTTGTTCTACATCAAAGAAATCTGCTGATTTGAGGTGTGTATCCCGACCATCATCATTGGTGAAAATGGAGGTTGCATCCACCACCACACGAACCGGAGAGGTGAAGAAATCTTCGCCTGCAATGTCAGCAGTAAATTTGTTGAAAGACCCTTTCACATTAGAAATCATCAGGTGCTTCACTTTAAAATTCAATTCGCTGTGCGATGCATCGAGCACCCATTTTACATTGTTGGTTGACTGTTTCATTGTAGTAATTATTTATAAATGATAGAATGATTTATTGTAATACAAAGGTAACCCTGTACAAAAGGAGCCTGGTTATACTAATCGGAAAACATGTTGTACTATCCGGAAATGAGTTTCCTCATCTCGTTCCTGAACTCTGTGGGGGTTTGGCCTGATTTCTTCTTAAACACCGTAGTAAAGTAGGCTTTCTCGTTATAGCCGAGTTCATAGCCAATTTCCGACACCGACATATCTGTGCCCGCCAGGAGGTTCTTGGCTTCGGTGAGTTTACGTGTTTCAATAATTTCTGAAACACTTCTTTGTACCATTTGTTGACAAATCAGGTTGAGGTTGCGGGCCGACATAAACAATTTTTCAGCATAAAACTCCACGCCTTCCGGACGGCGGAAATTATCTTCCAGGATTTTTAGAAAATGTTTGAACGTGGTACTATGCGTATGAAGTTGTGCTTGCTCATCAGGATGTAACTTGCGCCGTTCAGATTCTATCATGGTGAACATGGCACTCAGCCAATGGCGAATCACGGCATAATCCGGCGATTCCTGTTGAGTTTCTTCCTGCATCCATTCGCATAACGTTACCAGTCGCTTAAAAGAATGGTTTTGTTGTAATACGAGGTTGGCCTGGTCGTGATACAGTGCATACAGTTGAAAAATAGTTTCGGGAATAAACTCACTTTTAAAACGAATCACCCACATGCTGCAAGCGCCATTTACGGCAACGGGTTGTGCGCGATGCACTTTTCCTTTTGAAACAAAACTTACAAATGGGGCCAGAACCGCATCGGTTTTAAAATCTATAAAATGTTGCAGGCTACCCTCCATGCCCACTATCAGCTCCTGATAATCGTGTACATGCGGATCGTTTACAGAATCTGCAATGCGTGCCGCTTCTTTAGCATCTATATGAAATATTTTAAACAATTCATTCATCCCGATATATGTTTAACGCTATTCCTACGGAAACACTTTAATGCTTAACCGGAAAACTCAGTGAAGTTAATGCATTAATGATTGAACCATACGTTAAAGAATGGGAGGTTGAATCATTAACTTGGTGATTTTTATTTTGATTCGCCGGGGGTTGTATGCATACGGAATAGCCTCAACCGTTGTTCCGGCCATGTATTGCAAGTCGGGCCCTGAAGGCTTTCGGGATCCGGCAGCCCAACATCCGTTTATGATATATACAACTCCATTATTTAGTGTAATCGTAACCGTTATAATAAACAATGTATTATTATCCAAAGACTCAATTACGCCCTACTCTTGCCATGTAATTGCCCGATTGTTATTTTTATATACCGCAGAGTGGCACTGATTTTTAGCGGATATTGCTGAGTGGATTGAATAAACTTCCGCGCCATGCTGCGAAGATTTTTTCTGTGGGGTTCGGTGGATACATTTTTTCATCAAGGGAACAGAAAGCATAGGGATTATTTATCTGATGCGTGGGTCTATCATGCGGTATAAAACATCAGTGAAAAAATGAACCAACATAAAAATGAGTGCGCTGATTAACACCGCTCCCATCAATACCGGATAATCCAGTTGTTCCAGCGCACGCACCGTTACGCTACCTATGCCCTGCCATCCAAAAATATACTCAATAAAAAAAGCCCCTGCCAGCAATTCAGCGAACCATCCGGTAACCGCGGTAATCACCGGATTCAACGCATTGGGCAAGGCATGAAGCCAATACACCCTGCGGGCAGATAATCCTTTTGCAAAAGCCGTTTTTATATAATCCTGATGCAGCACATCCATCATTGAACTCCTGGTTAATTGTGTAATGAATGCTAAAGGTCGAATGCCTAAAGTAATTGCAGGTAATACCCAGTTTCGAAAAGCAATCACGCGTTCTCCCGTAATTTCATTTATCTCATACCAGTTACCATACACCGGCAAACCGGTATAATTCTGCAACACAATGGCGAACAACCAGATAAAAATTACAGCCATAAAAAAAGATGGCATGGAGATTCCGGCAACGGACACTATCATCGACAACCGGTCGAACAACGAATTCCGGTAAATCGCACCCAGCATACCCAGTCCAATGCCCATAGGAATAGCGATACACATTGCTGCCAGCGCCAGCATCAAAGTGCCGGGCAACGCCTGCATCAGTATGTCCCACACCGTACGGCCCGTCTGATAACTTTTTCCTAAATACGGCACTTTCAATCCTACAGCACGTTCATCTCCCCAGAAAATACCGCGAAGTGATTTTTGTTGAATGGTTTTTCTTTCGTGTATGCATACGGGTGACAGATCATTTACATAATGAAGCAATTGCTTCCAAACCGGTAAATCTAATCGTAAATCTGCACGGATATGTTGAAGTGTTTCGGCATTGCCAGACTGACCGGCCAACATAACCGCCGGATCACCAAAGCCTCTGAAGAGCATAAAAACCAACAGTACTATTCCTGCAAAAACAGAAAGTGTGTACAGTCCTCTTCGGATGATATATATGAATGCTGCTTGCATTTGTTTGCCGCTATAGTTATTGAATATATCCCTTTATCAGCAACTGCACTATTGATCCGAGCCTTGTCTATCCAAAAAAAGATTAATCCGGTAATCGGCTGAAATCGCCCCAACCCCACTTCTTTTGAACAACAGGTCCTTTCATTTTATATAGCGTAGGATTACTTCTTGCTGCTGTTTTAATTGCTGTTGCATCCAACGTCAGCATTTTATGATAGGGAATATTCATTTTTTGAAAATACGCTGTTACGGCAGCGGGCTGAGATACTACCACATACAATTTCTGAGCGTTGCTATTTCTCACAGCAAAATCCTTAAAACTACGCATTGCTGCTTCATTCAACCCGTCGGTATATCTCACATACAACATATAATATTCGTTCGGTTGGTTCAATACCGAATCGGTTACTTCGGTTCCATCCTGAGTAGTTAAATTATAATCGTTAATTAAAGGCACATTGTTACTTCCTTTTTTGATTAGTTTCTGTTTACGGTCAACAAACTCCCAGGTTTCATCCGGCAAATCATCGGCCTTAAACGTTTTAACCTGACCCTCTTTTTGATATATAAATTCATAATCGAATTCATCAGGAACAGCATTGGCGGGCATTTTCCGTAAATCCAGGATATGGTTTCCGGGTTTAAACGGCAAACAATCTACCACAGGCAAATGTTTCATCGACCTGAATTGAATGTACACGGTAAGTGCTGCAGCAATCAGTACGATCATTGAAATTAAAAGCGGCCGCGTTACAGGATGTATATATTTCAACCTGAATAACAGCAGCAGGCTCAGTGCGAGTAACAGAATGTCTTTACCGAAAGTTTGCTCAGGTGTTAAGGGAATACAATCTCCGAAACAACCACAGGCGCGAATTTTTCCACTGAACAACACATACGATGTTAGTACTGTGAATAAAATCATTAATAATAGCAACAGGATGACGGTCAGCTTTTTTCTCCATCCCAGCATAAGTGCCACCCCCACCACAACTTCCAGCGTAATCATGACAATTGAAAAACCAAGTGCATAATTATTCAACCACTGCATGAGTGAAGGCAGAAATCCATCATTGGCAAAAGCTTCGAAAAACTCCTGCATTTTATATGCGAGCCCTAAGGGGTCAATTGCTTTCACGCATCCAGAAAAAATAAATAAGGCTCCGGTAAAATACCGCGCTACATTCACCAGTACTTTCATGATTTAATGTTTTCCTTCGTCAATTAAAATAAGTGCAAAAACTGCATAATTCAATATGTCATAAAAATTGGCGTCTATGCCTTCACTGGCAACGGTAACACCTTCATTTGCTATGATTTGTTTTATGCGCAATAATTTTGCCAGAATCAGGTCTACCAAACTCTCCTGACTCATATCCCGCCAGGCTTCGCCGTAATCATGGTTTTTATCTTCCATGAGTTTTTTAGCTTTCCCTATTACATCCATGTAGTATTGTTCAACTTCGTGTACGGGTAACTGTTCGGGTGCATCCTCCAGTAATGATAATTGCATGAGTCCGATGACTGCGTAATTCAAGATTCCGCTGAACTCACTTTGAATATTGTCATCAACTTTTTGTGTTTGCTTCTCCTGAATATTCCTGATTCTCCTTGCTTTAATATAAATCTGATCCGCCACAGAGATGGGCCTGTACACCCTCCAGGAGGTTCCGTAATCCTGTGTTTTCTTAAGAAAGGTAGTTTGGCAGGCGGCGACCACCTGATCGTATTGTTGGTTAGTATCCATATTTTGGTTGTGTTAACCGTATATTTCGCATTTTTGTATAACGTTCAAAAATACAATTCCTTCCACAAATGATTACAATCCAGTCTAAGGGAACAATCTATACATTTGAAGAGCCTATAGTGATGGGCATTATCAATGCCACGCCGGATTCTTTTTATACCGGTTCTTTACATGAATCGATGGATGCCATTCTTGAGAAAGTGTCTTCATGGTGCCGGTATGGTATGAAAGTGTTGGATATTGGTGGACAAAGCACTCGACCGGGCAGTGTTCGTATAGGCATGCAGGAAGAAGCCGACAGGGTTACACCCGTAATTGAGGCTATTCATACATCCTTTCCGGAATTATTGATTTCTATTGACACGTATCAGGCAGGGGTTGCCCGTGCGGCGGTGCAGGCAGGTGCTCACATGGTGAATGATGTAAGTGCAGGAGAAATGGATCAAACCATGATACCCACGGTGTCGGATATGCGCGTTCCGTACCTGCTCATGCATATGCAGGGCACGCCCGAAACCATGCAAAAACAGCCGATGTATACAGATGTAACGGTTGAGGTTATTCGCTGGTTGGCAGATAAAATTGAAACCTGTACCCAAGCGGGCATCCATGACATTTGGGTAGACCCCGGTTTTGGGTTTGGTAAAACTGCAGAGCACAACTTTACACTATTGCGTCAACTGAATGCTTTCTCTATCCTTCAGAAACCTGTAGTAGCCGGATTATCCCGAAAAAGTATGATTTGTAAAACACTCGGCATTCTTCCTGCAGACGCCTTAAATGGCACAACGGTATTAAATACCATTGCCCTACTCCATGGGGCACATATTTTGAGGGTTCACGATGTGAAAGAAGCTTGTGAAGCCGTACAACTGGTAAAGGCACTCGGAAAAAATCCGATGGTATTATAACCGGTTGCGTGGAACAATTCATTATTGTCCGGAAGGATTTGCCTGTATCTGCACATCTTTCAACTTCGCTTTTTCCATCACTTTCTGAATCATCTCTTCCTGTGCTTTTTTCCCTTGTTCTCTATTCAGGATATCAAGTACTTCAATATCAAAAATGAGGATGGAATTCGGTTCAATGTGTTCGCCTTGTTGCTGATCTCTATAGGCGAGTGCTGAGGGGATATAAAATTTCGCTTTAGCGCCTTTATTTAAAAACTTCAAACCTTCAGTCCAACCCGGAATAACACCTAAGCCCAGGTTTGGGTCTTGCGTCATATTCACCAGAAAAGGTTCTACATGTCCGAATGCAGGATCTACGTTACTGTCGAACATTACTCCTTTCATATTCTTGCCGGTATAATTCACCTTAACCACCACATTGGTATCAATCATTGAGCCTGTACCGGGCTCCAGAATATCCACATACATACCGAGTGGAGTTTTGGTAGGTTTCAGTTTGTTTTTAGTAAAATAATCTTGAAGTATTTGCTCGTCTATTTGTTTTTGTTCTTCAAATTTTTTCAGTCCGCCTTCCTGTGCCAAAGCAAAATATTTTGAACGTGCTTCATTGGCTGCGGCTTCAGTGGGGTGAATATTTTTGACACGAATGGCAGTAACCAGGTATTGGCCCCGTTTCATGAAAGGTGGCATCTGGCTGATGTTTTGTTTGAAAGCGGAATCCGTTACTATTTTAATATTCACGCTGTCGCCTTTGCGTAATTGAATCATAATTTCATAAAAATCCTTTTCCATCATGGTAGAATCTACCAGCTCGATGTACGGGATCATGTCCGGATTTCGTCTCAGCACAGAGTCTTTAGTATCAGTTTGAAGATATTGCACCATTTCCACTTCAATAAATTCTCCGTTTTTAATAGGTTCGCCGGATCCTTCTTTTACAATTTTATATTTCAATCCACCCGGTCCTTTGGTAAAGCCGTCGCTGCATCCGGCAGCAAGCATAGAAATCATACATAACACAATCAATAAACGCATGGTATAGTTTTTACTTTTTAAAATTTTATTGGGTTGATGGTAAACTATTTTTTAAATCAACGTTTCATTTAGAAAGAGTAAGAGCTTAATTCAGCAGCATTCTCTTTCATGGCAACTAAAAATTGTTGTTTTACTTTTTCAAGAGGTTCATATGATGAACCACCTGAGGCGCTGGCATGTCCGCCCCCATTGAAATATTTCCGAGCAAACACATTCACATCAAATCCGCCTTTGCTTCTGAAACTCAGTTTTCTTTCTTCGCCGCGATCCACAATAATCACTGCCAGTCGAATGCCCTGTATGCCTAAGGGATAATTCACAAGTCCTTCTGTATCTCCGGTTTTAATATCAAATTTTTGAAGAATTTGTTGAGGGACGGTGATGATGGCTGTATTATATTCATAGTACACATCCAGCAGATGGCTCAGTACATGACCAATGAAGCGAAATCTATTTTCAGTAAAGTTGTCGTAGATATTTTCGTGTACTACGCTATGTTGCAGTCCACGATCTTTTAAATCTGCGACCAACCGGTGAACGCTGGCAGAGGTAGCCGGGAATCTAAAGCTACCGGTATCCGTCATCACTCCGGTATAAATACACTGAATACAATCGAGCGACATGCGGTTGGCTCCCCCGGATTCTTTAATAAAATCATACACCATTTCGGCGGTAGAACTCTTGTTCACATCGCTTTTGCCCCAGGTGAAGCGGGCTGTTTCGGGTTGTTGGTGATGATCAATGAGGATTCTGTTTCCGGGAGCGGCTGCCAGCGATTCTTCCATTCGCTTAGTGCGGGAGAGTACGTTAAAATCGAGGCAGAAAATCCAGTCGGCGTGTTGTAATAGCAGATCGGCGCGGCCTTTCTCCCGTTCGTAATCAACAACGAGGTTTGTACCGGGCATCCAATGCAGAAAATCAGCCCAATTGGTGGGAGAAATCACCACAACGTCGTGTCCGAATGTTTTAAGGTAATGATATAAACCAAGTGCAGACCCCATGGCGTCTCCATCGGGTTTTTGGTGCATGGTAATAACAATTTTTCTGGGTGTATCCAGCAAGCTGTATATATCTTCTAAAGGCCGCATAAATGAGGCGCAAAAGTATATTATTTATTGTGAATGCCTTTTAAAAACTAAGGCTTCCTTTTTTTTAGGAGTAAACGATTGTGGATTTCATCAAAAATTAATCATTCTAAACTATTTACAAAGCACATACTGCCCTATCTTTGCGCCCAAAATCAGAAAAAATGAGCAACAGAACTTTTACCATGATTAAACCGGATGCTACTGAAAAAGGACATACCGGTGCCATCCTGGCAATGATAAACAAAGCCGGATTCAGAATCGTGGCTATGAAAATGACACACCTCAGCGCAGAGAAAGCGGGTGAATTTTACGCCGTGCACAAGGAGCGCCCTTTTTATGGCGAACTGGTAGAATTCATGAGTCGGGGCCCAATAACAGCAGCTATCCTTGAAAAAGATAACGCCGTGGAAGATTTTCGTAAACTGATAGGTGCTACCAACCCTGCCAATGCGGAGGAAGGAACCATTCGTAAACTATATGCTGCATCTGTGGGAGAAAATGCGGTGCATGGAAGCGACAGTGATGAGAATGCTGCCATTGAAGGAGATTTCTTTTTCAGCAAGCTGGAACAATTCTAATGGATACTTTTTGTTAGATACACCGTCTATTACAAGGCGGTTTTTTTATGCCTTTACTGAGCGTAAATAGTATGAGTGTTATTGCAATTAGCAAAGTTGTTTGAACAAAGTGGAAGGGATTTCGGAAGATAAACTAATGTGTATGAGCTGAGAATTATTAGCGGATAGTCGTATTCTTCTCTAAGGACGGCTTAACCCTCAAGCCCGTTTCAAATTTCGGAAAAAATGTGGATGTGCACAATGCCCAGGATGGAGGTTTGATGGGGGATGAAAACATGTTTTGAATGAAAATCGAATTATTGAAGTAAGCAGTTGTTGCGAAAAAAATATATTTTCCTAGGGACGGCTATACCCTCAAGCCCGTTTTAAAGTTATGAAAAATAACGGGTATGCACAATGCCCTGGATGGGGGTTTGATGGTGGATGAAAACTAAATGAAATGAAATTCGTTTGATTGGTTCGAGTAGTTGTTGCGTAAATAATATATTCTTTCCTAGGGACGGCTATACCCTCAAGCCCGTTTCAAAGTTATGAAAAATAACGGGTATGCACAATGCCCTGGATGGGGGTTTGATGGGGGATGAAAACTGAACGAGATGAAATTCGTTTGATTGGTTCGAGTAGTTGTTGCGTAAATAATACATTCTTTCCTAGGGACGGCTATACCCTCAAGCCCGTTTTAAAGTTATGAAAAATAACGGGTATGCACAATGCCCTGGATGGGGGTTTGATGGTGGATAAATAGATCAAATGGTTGTAACAGGGAATATGCTTCAAATGTATGCCTATACTGTCGTTCTGTGAATTGCTCTCAAGAAGGTGTATGTATTAATCATGCAACATCGTTATTCTCACCAATTCTAAATTCACTTACTTTGTTGATATAAGTCATGTTTAGTTTTAAACTATACCAGATATAAATGCAAACCCTTTCATCCTGAAATACAGACAACTTGGTGTTTTAAACAGAAAAAGGAAAGTTTTTTCTACATAATCCGGATATCTACATATTTTAAATTTGTGCATGATGCACAACAACCAAATATACAGCACCAAAATTACCCAGGGCGTACGCACCTACTTTTTTGACATTTCGAAAAGTGAGCAGGGAACCCTGTATCTCACTATTTCTGAAAGCAAAATAATCGATGGCAAATTCGAACGATATCGCATATTTGTGTTTAAAGAAGCTGCTAAAGATTTTGCCGATGCCTTAAACAAAACATTGTCCCTTTTTCAAACGTTGAAAGAACCCCATCATTTAAATGAAAAAACAAATGCTATAAGAAAACTCAGAGACGTTAAGAAAGATATTTAACTTAAATGATTTAACACTATCAATACAATCTGATGAAGAGTTGATACTAATGTAAGATTAGTAAGATTAGTAAGGTTAGGAGTAATATGGCTTCATGTTATAATCCTTCGCCTTTCAAGTCATCTTGCTTACTTGCTTCTTTTTTGCTATTTTAATGAATACTCCTCTCCTGCCTGAATACCGCAGTTTAAAGATTGGATTCATCTTTTGAACCATTCGTTTAGTTTCTTTCTATTCCCTTAGCTTTACAAAAAATTAAGCATGATGAAAAAACTAAACTTCTGTATACTTCTTTGCCTGATGTTTCTTGCTACACAGGCACAGATGAAACCTGAAGATGTTAAATCATTCACCTTGAAAAATGGCATGAAATTTCTGGTGGTGGAAGATTTCTCCATCCCCAATGCCAATATGTATTTGTTTTACAAGGCGGGCTCCAGAAATGAACACCAGGGCATAACCGGTTTATCGCATTTCTTTGAACACATGATGTTTAATGGTGCTAAGAAATACGGCCCCAAGGCATTCGACCAAACCATGGAATTCAATGGTGGAGCCAATAATGCTTATACTACGCAAAACGTGACCGTGTACACCAACTGGTTTCCTGCATCGGCACTGGAAGTGATGTTTGATCTGGAAAGCGATCGGATTTCCAGTTTGAGTATTGATTCAGCTATGGTAGAAAGTGAACGTGGTGTGGTATTGAGTGAACGCAGTACCGGACTTGAAAATTCTCCCTGGAGGGTGGTGATTGAAAACATTTACGCCACCGCATTTCAGGAACATCCTTATCACTGGTCGGTGATGGGATATGAAGATGATATGAAAAACTGGAAACAATCCGATCTTGAAAAATACTTCAAGACGTATTACGCACCCAACAATTGTGTGGTGGTTATTTCCGGCGCCGTTAAAATGAATGATGTAAAAAAAATGGCTGAAAAATATCTGGAACCGATTCCTGCACAACCAGAACCAGCCCGGGTACATATCTCCGAACCTGAACAAAAAGGCGAGAGGCGCATCATGCTGCAAAAAGATATCGCAGCCCCATACATTGGTATTGGATTCCGAACTCCGGAAACGCAACATAAAGATTATTATGCCCTCACGTTGTTTAGTGATTTACTGACTTCGGGCAATTCATCACGAATGAATACTGCACTGGTTCAAAACAAACAACTGGCTACCATGGTTCAAAGTAGCATGGGCGAATCGTTCGACCCCAACCTATTCCTTGTTTATGCTGTGTCTGCCGATGCGGAAAAGTTACATCAACTGGAAGATGGTATTTATGCTGTTATCAATGATGTGGCACAAAGTGGTGTAACGGAAACAGAATTACAAAAAGTGAAAAATAAAAAACTGATGGAGTTCTACAGTCAAATTGAAACCATCAACGGAAAATCTGATAACCTGGGCACATACGAATTGTTTTTTGGAGATTATAAAAAGATGTTCAATGCTCCGGCGGCATTTAATCAGGTAACGATAGATGATATCAAACGTGTTGCTGCTACATACTTTAAAAAGAGTAACCGTACAGTTGCTATCATGCAAAAAAATGTAGATTAATCTCATCCCCTACTTCATCAACTCTATACAATGAAATCAACATATTTAATAAAAACACTCATACTTATTTGTTGCACTTTTTCAGTGTTTTCAATTAGCGCACAATATCAACTCCCAAAATATCAAAAGTTTAAACTCAAAAACGGGTTAACCGTTTATTTGATGGAACAACATGAGGTTCCGGTTATTAATGTGTCGGCTATTTTTCCTGCAGGAGCCATATATGACGGTAAACAGGCCGGTCTGGCTTCTCTAACTGCCTCTGCATTAATGCATGGTACGAAGGATATGCCGAAGAAAGAGCTAGATGAAACCATCGACTTTATGGCTGCCGGTATCAACACCTCAGCATCTAAAGAATCGGCAGGTTTATCCGCAAAATTCGCGTCTAAAGACAGCGAAAAGGCCATGCAAATGATTAGCCAAATCATCATGCAACCGATATTTGACACCGCTGAATTTAATAAAGAGAAAAAGCGCATCCTGATTGGCCTCGAACAGCGAAAGGAAAGTCCGCGCACCATGATTAACGCATTCTATGAAAAACTGATTTTCGGTCAACACCCGTACGGCAATGTAGTGAGTGGTACTGTAAAAACCGTAGACCCGCTCACTACAACGCATATACGCAATTTTTATACTTCTCATTACTATCCGGAAGGAAGTGCAATTGCCATTGTGGGCAACTTCAAATCAGCCGATATGAAAAAATTGGTGACACGCCTGCTGGGTGCTTGGAAATCAACAGGTAAAAAACCGGCAAACCCTGCCAACCTTGTATTTGCCACTCCTACCGGCAATCAAGTTTTATTAGTGAACAAAGACGATGCTCGTGAAACCACTTTTTACATCGGCAGCACCGGAATCAGCAGAAACAATCCGGATCAGGTAGCTATTGAGGTGGTGAATACCTATTTTGGCGGACGATTCACTTCGTTACTTAATGATGAACTCCGTGTAAATTCAGGGTTAACGTATGGTGCGCGCAGTAGTTTTCAATCATATAAAAACGGAGGTACATTTTACATCAGCACGTTTACTGCCAATAAAACTACTGAACCTGCTATTCAAAAAACGCTCGACTTAATTCAACGCTTGCATGAAAAAGGAATGGATGAACAATCTCTTACATCGGCAAAAAATTATGTTAAAGGACAATTTCCACCGCGTTATGAAACAGCAGGACAATTAGCACAACTGCTTACATCTATGTTTTGGTATCAGTATGATGAATCTTATATCAATCAGTTCGAAAAAAATGTTGACGGATTAACGGTTGAAAAAGTAAAGCAAATCATTGCACGTTACTTCCCCAAAGACAACCTGCAGTTTGTATTGATTGGCAAAGCGTCAGAAATTAAGGAGTTTGCTGGAAAACTGGGTAAAATATCGGAGGCTGAGATTAAAACCGACATTCAATAACAAATTAAAATATAAACACAATAACAGAGAGGGCGTTGATTCGTCCTCTTTTTTTTTATAACTCCGGTGAAAACAATCTTGCAAATTTTTCGGGCAATTGTACCCAAACAGAACGGGTATGCCACTGCTTGGGGTTTAATGGTTGTGCATCACGGATATCTTCAAAAAAAATATTTCTGAGTTTGGAAGACAACTCCGTATCATATACTATAGCGTTTACTTCAAAATTAAAATCGAAACTGCGGTTATCCATATTGGCAGTCCCCACCATGGCTGTTTTACCGTCACAGACCATGGTTTTAGCATGTACAAACCCTTTGGAATAACAATATACCTCCACTCCTGCCTGAAGCAAGTCATCATAATACGCCCGAGCCGCGGCATTCACAATCCTGGAATCCGATTTACCCGGAACCAGCAGCTTCACTTTCAATCCGCTTAGTGCAGCCACCCGCAAAGCATGCATAATGCTTTCTCCCGGGATGAAATAGGGAGTGGTGATCAAAATTTCTTCTTTCGCCAGGTAAATCATCTGCAGAATGGCAAATAAAATAGAGGGCTGATGTGAATCGGGGCCACTGCCCACGAGTTGAACAATCCGATCGTCGCCGGCATCGCTAAACTGACTAAAATGCATTTCCTCCACATTCAGTTTTCTGTTGGCACAAAAATTCCAGTCGGTGATGAACAGATATTGTAAATAATACACGCCCGGTCCATCTATGCGTAAATGTGTATCGCGCCAGAATCTTTTTCCGGGAGTTTGGTTGATGTATTTATCACTTACGTTGATGCCTCCCACAAAACCGGTCTTTCCATCAATCACAACAATTTTCCGGTGGTTCCGGTAGTTGAGGCGATTGGCCAACAGGTAAAAGTGTACTTTGTAAAATGGAAAAACTTCCACGCCGGCTTCTTCAAGGGCTTTAATTTGTTTACGTTTAATTTGCGGGCTGCCGAAATCATCAAAAATAAAGCGCACTTTTACACCTGCACGAGCTTTCTGCATGAGGGCATCCATCACTTGGTTACCAATATCATCCACATCAAAAATGTAGTATTCAACATGTATATGGTGGCGGGCTTCAAGAATGGCCTGTAACAACTCAGGGAATTTCTCTTCGCCATTCAGTAAAATTTTAACCGTGTTGTTCCGGGTTAGTGGAGATTGCAGGTCTTTGATAAGCATAGTGGCCAGTTCACCCCGTTCATCATTTTGGAGGTCAATCCATTTGAGTGTTGAATCATTGTACCGGCGCACATCCCGCTTGAGTTGTTTCAGCAACAATTCATCTTCGTCCATTTTACGTTGATAGAGCTTTCGTTTCCAGTAATTGATACCGAAGGCGATATAAAACAGCATCCCGAACAGCGGTATAAACAACACCAGCAGCAGGTACGCCATGGTTTTGGTAGCACTGCGTGTTTCAAAAATAATGCGCAAGCACACCAGTATAATCAGGATTACATATACCGCACCGATGAATATTTTCCAGTTCTCAGGCATGTTGTTCACCTATAGTTTGATACATTTTTTGCATGGTATTGATTTCATCCTTCACCATTTTCTTGAATAACCGTGATCCTTCCACTTCCACTTCTTTTCCATACGAAAGAACCGTCATCACTAATTCTCGTGTAGGATACACCGTGAGTTGAATTCTTAACCCATCCTCTGTGTCTTCCAGTGTTTCCTGGCTATGGTGCAATGGCATGGTTCGGATGTAGGGTGATTGTTCAGGTGAAAATTTAAGTACAATCGATTCCGGCTGCATATGCATCACCTGAGTAATACCGAAAGAATAATGGAAATAGGTGTCGGCATCAAAATCGTCAGACTGAATATATTTTTCATCTACCGGTTGTGCATCTACCACCCGATCCAGGGCAAACACACGTACATCACTGTAGGCGTGCACCATCCCAATTACATACCATCGATTTCTATATTCCTTAATCAGGTAAGGAGAAACAATATGTTCCTTTTCAAGGCTACCAAAGCGTTGATAACGTAAATGAATAGCCGCCCGGTTGACGATAGCCTCCAGCATGGGTTCCAGCCAGTCTGATCCGCCATCGGATAATGGTTTCTCCACCTGCAAAATCTGACTCGTAGATTTTTCAAGTACTGTACTGATGCGGTATCCTTCAATCAGCTTATTAATCGCATTTTCGAAATGACGGAACATACGTGTCCCTTTCAGCGTTTCCAAAAGGGCGGTAGAATAATCCAATGCTTCAATCTCATCACCCGTAAGCGGAAATTCCATGATGGAAAACCCCTCCTCTTCGTAAAAATAACCATTGTGGTTTCTGTCGTACTTGATAGGAGCGCCATACAGCGTTCTCATCTGACTCAAATCTTTATTCAACATGGAAACTGAAATACCGGCACCCGATTGTTCTTCAATTTTTTGAATGATATCCTCCAACGATGGAAATTTTCTCATGCGATTGGTGAGACAACTATCAATAATTCTGTAACGAAGCAATGCATTTTTATTAACCGGCATGGATGAACTTTTGGTTAAATTACTACAATATTCCCAATGTTTTCATTTCCTGCAGATTCATAGATTTTTTTGGCTTTGCCAATAGGTTACAGAGTGACTAATTACGTTTGTATTCCTGTCCCGTTTTTAACGTACCATAAAACCTAACATCTATGAGAGTATTATGTATTGATGCCAACTTACCTGAAATGCCCGAACACATTTCAACTGATTTGTACATCACTGAAAACAAGGTGTACACGGTAGTGAATGTTACCCATGTGCTGGATAAAACATTTTATGGTTTAAAAGAGGTTGGCCATTCGGGTAAAAGATGCATGTACCGGTCTGACAGATTCATCCCACTGTCAGACATATGCGAAATTCAACACTACTCCCGGCGAAATAACACACAAGATCCCTGAAACTGAACAACTTGGAAGTTAAAAGCCAAATGTTGTATTTTAGCGGGATGAAGAATATCAAACTGATTGAAGTTCCTTCAGAAATAGGAGCCGGAACAAGAGGTGCCAGCCTGGGTATAGACGCTATCAAAATTGCAGCACTGGATTTCATGAGCAATTTCTTTGTGCATTTTCCGTCAGAAAAAATACAGACTGAAAACAACCTGTTGTTTGAACCCATTCATTCGCCCTATGCCAAGAGAATTCACGGTATACATACTTTATACGAACGGGTATCCAAAGCCGTGAGTGACAGTATCAAAAATAACTTTTTCCCGGTAGTACTCAGCGGAGACCACAGCAATGCCGGAGGCACCATCGCGGGAATTAAAATTGCGAAACCTAAATGTAAGCTCGGAGTAATATGGATTGATGCCCATGCCGATTTACATACCCCCTATACCACTCCCTCCGGCAACGTACATGGTATGCCGTTAGCTACTGCAATCAATGAAGACAATATGGATTGCAAGGTGCACGACCTGGATGAAAAAACCACCCGCATCTGGAACGAGATGAAAAAAATAGGTGGCATTGCCCCTAAGGTGCATCCGGAAGACATTGTATTCATTTCCCTTCGGGATTTTGAAAAAGAAGAAAAATACCTCATTGAAAAATACGGCATGAAGGTGATTTCTACCAGTGAAATCAGGCGCACGGGTGCTGAAAACGTGAGTCGTAAGGTATTGCGCCACCTCAGCGACTGCACCGATATTTATGTATCGTTTGATGTAGACAGCCTCGATTCTACCATATCAAAAGGTACGGGAACGCCGGTAAGCAACGGACTTAAAGAAAGAGAAGCCGAAGATTTGATTTCTAAATTCATGCAAAGCAGAAAAATTTGCTGCTTCGAAATTACTGAGGTGAACCCTACACTCGATAAAGAAAACATGATGGCTGAAATTGCTTTCAACATCCTGCAACGGAGTGTGAATGTGCTGATGATGAACTAACGGTACAAAAAAACCGGGATAAATCCCGGCTTTTAGAAACTAATAACCACACAAACAAGCTATTTTTTCGGCAATTACAATCCGCCGAGCATCTCTTTTTTCTTACGTAGTGAAGCCAGTGAGGGGTCTTCTTCGATGGCCTTATCGCACATTTGCTGCCCACGATCTTTTTCTCCTTTCTTAATGAAATTTAAACCGGCCTGATACAATGCTTTGGAATCATCCGGATTCTTTTCCATTAAAAGCTGGCACATTTTTAACGACTTATCATACTTCCTTTGCTGATAATAAATTTCCGCAAGGCTGCGTGTGATTTCGGTATTTCCCGGTTTCTTGCTTTGCAGCTCCAGCAACAACGCTTCGCCGCGCTCATCGTACCCTGCATAGATTGCCGCAAACCCAAGATTTTCCTTAAAATCATTGCTCTGTGTATATCCGGCCACGGCCGCTTTATCAAATGCAGCAACGGCTTCCTGATATTTACTTTGATTGTAACAAATTAATCCCAACTCATACATCCAACGACCTTTGGTGGGGTCGATGATGACTGCCTTCTCGTAGTATGGAATGGCTTTGGCATATTCTTCCATATCGAGATAATTTTTTCCCAGTGTATAGAAAATTTCTGCATCTTGTTCATACTTACGGGATGCTTCCTGTAATTTTTTTTCTGCAGCAGGATACTCCTCCAACTGGTACAGGCTCATACCAATAATTTTGTCTGACTTCTCACACCCTTTACACAATTCAGCAAATCGTATGGCTTCACGGTAATTACGGTAGTTATAATTCAACTCCATCAGAGCCGAGATAGCCATTGTATTTTGTGGATCCAGTTGATGTACTTTTTTAAACAACTCCATCGCCTGATGGATACGACGCATTTCCATGCTCACCTGCGCATTTTCAAGATAGGCCGATACCATATTCGGATCGAAGGTTACCGCTTTATCGAATGCACTCGATGCCGGCAAAAAACGTTTGGCCTCTTTTTCAGCTATACCTTTTTGAAAATAGAAGGAAGCACTATCGCTGTTGTTAGACAGCCCCTTCAGCGGGATTGCGCAACCGATGAGCAGGATGAGTGTAGTGTTTTTCATGGCTTGTTGTAATGGATAAGCACGCACTTCTAGTGAAGTACTACTATACTTAACGCCGGAATATCCAGTTTTATTTCATAGAGCCTCTTTTTTTTATCCAACGTCTGAACTTCAATATTTTCGTTTGCACAATCGCCTGATCCCCAATACTTTTGACGATTTGAGTTCAATATTTCTCTCCACTGGCTTTTGCCCTTTACCGTATAGGTTTTCCCGTAATAATGACGGTTGCATACATTCATACACACCAGAATATCCTGTTCGCGCCGGATGCCAAGGCGTTTAAATACCAGTATCCCCTCTCCTCTTTCCTCCAGAGAAACCCATTCAAACCCCTTCTTTTGAAACTGAAATTCGTGCAAGGCCGGATATTCGCGGTAAAGCATATTCAAATCCCTTACAAATTCCTGCAACAGGTTATGCGGATCATATTGCAACAACTCCCATTGCAATTCTGTTTGATGGTTCCACTCGTTCGTTTGTCCCCACTCGTTACCCATGAATAACAATTTGGCCCCGGGATGTAGAAACATGTATGCATACAACAACCGAAGGTTCGCAAATTGTTCATATTCATTTCCCGGCATTTTGTATATCATCGGACTTTTACCATGCACCACCTCATCGTGGCTGAGTGCCAGCATAAACTTTTCGTCGTAGTAATACATCATAGAAAAAGTGAGTGTATCCTGTATCGCCGGCCGTTCATCGGGAGGAGTTTTAAAATACCGAAACGTATCATGCATCCAGCCCATCATCCACTTCATACCAAAACCAAAACCTTTTTTTCCTGCGGGATGTGTGATGCCCGGCCAGTCGCTGGCTTCTTCGGCAATCATTTGTACATCCGGAAAATCATGGTGTATGCATTTGTTAATTTTTTTCAGCAGGGCACTGGCTTCCAGGTTTTCGTTTCCACCATGTATATTGGGTTCCCAGGTGCCTTCCGCTCTTGAAAAATCGAGCCGGATGATTGAATTCACGGCATCAACACGTAGGCCGTCGGCATGAAACTCCTGAATCCAGAAATAGGCACTGCTCATCAGGAATGATTGCACTTCACCACGCGTATAATTGAAAATATAACTTTGCCAATCGGGATGGTATCCCATTCGCCCATCGGCATATTCATACGTATGGTATCCATCAAAGAGGTGTAGTCCGTGTGCATCACCCGGAAAATGAGAGGGCACCCAATCGAGAATGACACCAATTCCATGTTGATGCAGGGCATTCACCAGCCCTTTAAAATCATCGGGTACTCCAAACCGTGAGGTAGGAGCAAAATATCCCGTGCATTGATATCCCCAGCTTCCATCGTAAGGATGTTCCATCACCGGCATAAACTCCACATGGGTAAACCCCATTCCTTTGCAGTATGGTATCAGTCGTTCCGCCGTTTCCAGATACGTATTGTACAAATTGGGATTGTCTTTTTCGGGACGCATCCAACTACCCAAGTGCACCTCGTACACCGACCAGGGTGTATTGAGTGCACACCGTTCACCGCGTTGTTGCATCCATTCCGTATCTTGCCAATCAAACCTGCTATCATACAATACGGATGCTTTTCCCGGACGCAGTTCAGCATAACGTGCAAAGGGGTCAGCCTTTTCAAAAACACCGGCCGGTGATTCAATATAATACTTATACATCAAGCCCTGATGAACCCTGGGAATAAATCCTTCCCAAATACCGGATTCGTCTAGCCGTACCAGTAAGTGATGTACTCCACCTTTCCATCCATTGAATTCGCCAATCACGGAAACCGATGTAGCATTGGGTGCCCACACAGCAAAATAATAACCGGCGGTATCCAATACGGTACAGGGATGTGCGCCAAATAGGTCATACGCACGGTACATTGTACCTTTTCGAAATGCTTCTACCTCCGCAGCACTGAAGCGGGAGTAATTCCAAACCAAACCGGTGGTATCTATAAAATGGTCATCTTCATACGCCATTCAACACAAATATTTACTGTTTAACACAATTCAATTTAACGAATAATTATATGAGTCTAATTTCACGGACAGATTTAATTAAAAGATTTTCGCATCCTACCACCTAACCAACTATGCTGAAAAAAATTTTTCTGCTGCTGCTTGTCTTTTCTAAATTACAGGTTGTCGTTTCTCAAACCCATACAATCTCCGGAAAAGTACGGGATACTACCGAACAAACGTCCATAAAAAATGCGGTTGTCGTTTTACTGGATGCAAAAGATTCCACGTTTATTGATTTTACCCGTACGCGTGCCGATGGTTCTTTTCAACTGAAAAAAGCAACCCCGGGCAATTACATTTTCATGGTTACGCATCCATTGTTTGCTGATTTTGTGGAAGACATTGCCTATGATGGTGAAATCCGGCAAATGGGAACCGTTGCATTAACACCCAAAAGCAAATTATTACAGGAGGTAATCGTAAAAAGTGGAAGCCCGATACGGATTAAAGGAGACACTACCATTTATACAGCGGATAGCTTTGCAGTAGGCCCTAACGCCAATGTAGAAGAACTGCTAAAAAAATTACCGGGTATACAGGTTGATAAAAACGGACAAATTAAAGCGATGGGGCAAACCGTTGAGCGTGTACTGGTTGATGGTGAAGAATTTTTTGGTGACGATCCCGGAATGGCTGTAAAAAACCTTCGGGCTGATGCGGTTAAGGAAGTACAGGTGTTCGATAAAAAAAGTGAACAAGCAGAGTTTACCGGCATTGATGACGGTAATACACAAAAAACCATCAACCTTAAATTAAAAGAGGATAAGAAAAAAGGATATTTCGGTAAGATAGATGTTTCGGGAGCCCCTCAAAAAGACATCCCCAACCGTTTCAATAATAACCTCATGTTGAGTTCCTTCAAAGGGAAAAGAAAAATATCTGCATTCGTTTTGAACGGAAATACCGGACAAGACGGACTGAGCTGGCAGGATAATGAAAAATTCGGGGGTGGAAATGAAAACATGATGACTTCAGTGGATGAAGAGTCCGGGGCTTTTATAGTAATGCAAACTACTGGTGGTTCTGATGGCGAGCCTTATGTAAATACGCGCAATGGATTTATTACAAACATCAATGCGGGTGTTCAATATGCCAATAAGTGGAAAGACAAGCACACCTTGAATTTCTCACCGCGTTATAATTATCAGGATTATGAAAACACCATACAAACCTTTAACCAAACGTCTATTGGCGATTCCATTTTAATTGAAAATTCAAATGCACGACAGGATGTGAAACGCCATAATTTCAAAAATAACGCAACGTACGATTTGAAAATTGATTCGAATTCTACCCTTCGGGTGATGTTACGCGCTAATTTCTATCATACCGAAAGTGCAGATTTCAGAGAAGGCATCAACACCAGCAATACCGGTGTTTTGAAAAATGAAACCAGCCGGTCTTTACAAACAGAAAGTGATAAACAAGCGTATGGCGCAACAGCCATTTTTAAGCATAAATTCAAAAAGCCCCGGCGTACATTGACTTTCACGGGAGATTTTTCCAGCATACAATCAGAATCGAACAGTACGCTCATTTCCAATAACACCCCTTATTTCAATGGAAATCCGGTTGCGGTTATTGAACAGAATCAACAACGGTTCAGCAATGTAAACAACACGCGTTTTTCAGGTAAGGCGGTGTATACTGAACCCATCTCTAAGAAGTATTCTATTCAATTAGAGCATGAAACGTCTGTAATATCCGGAAGAAACGATCAGGTGACCTACCGTTTTTCACAGGTAACCGGAAAGTATGATGTGCCACTGGATTCATTGACAAACGATTTTGAACAACTCATTGTGGAACACCGTCCGGGAGTGCGGTTAAGCTACAATGCAAAAAAAATTACGTACAATTTTGGAGCCGGTGTAGCATTGGTTGATTTTAATCTTACCAACAATTCACTGAATGCGGATTATGATAGAAATTTCACCAATTTCTTCCCTTCGGCCAACTTCTCCTATAAGTATAAGACCAATGCACAGCTTCGGTTGAATTATAACGGTGCTACAAGACAACCCTCCGTGACTCAATTACAACCACTCAATAATAACAACGATTACTTCAATCAATACATTGGCAACCCCGATTTAAAAACCTCTTTTTCACATTCTTTGGGAGTGACACATAATTCTTATAACTTCTTAAAAGAACGTTGGATGTACCAATCAGTTAACCTGCGTGTGGAAGATAATTCTATTACCAACAGCAGGACCATAGACCTTGATTCCGGAAAAACAGTTATCCGACCAATTAATACTGATGGGAATATCAACCTCAACGTATGGACGGGTATGGGCTTTAAATGGAGGAAACCCAACATCAACATTAACTTTCAGCCGAATGCCAATTATAGCCGGTTTGTTGAAGTGATCAACGAACGTAAAACCTATGCCCAAAACCTGCGTGCCGGTCTAGGTGTGTATTTGCAAAAAGATAAGGATAAAAAGTATGAACTCTCTGTTGGAACGAACTTCAGTTACAACAGAAACACGACTACATTCAACACAGAACCGATAGAATTCATGGATAATAACCTCTCTGTGAGTGGTACCATATACTATAAAAAAGTATGGTCGTTGCAAACTGAATACAATTACGATTGGAGACAAAAAACAGATCAATTCTCTGAAAGTTTAAACATTAATATCTGGAATGCACGCATACAACGCACCTTTGCGAAGGATGCATTTACAGCGTATGTACTTGTGCGGGATATCCTGAATCAAAACATTGGTATCTCCAGAAATGCGTACAGTAATACTTTAAGTGAAACAAGAAATGACCGCCTGCGCAGATACTTTATGGTTGGCTTTGCCTGGAACTTTAAAAACAAATAATTAAATGAAACGACTATTCATACTTTCTTTATTAATGAATCTCTGTATTTCGAAAAATACATTTGCACAACAATTTTTCGATAAAGCTACTGTTGAATTTGAGGTAAAGACGAATGTAAAAAAATCTATGGGCAACAGCTCCTGGGCTGAGCGTATGAAAGATATGCTGCCTCAATTTAAAACCTCTTACTATACTTATACGTTTACCGGTAATAAAAGTATTTATCAGTTTAGCCATTGGGAAACCAACAGTAAATTACCACCCTTTCTGAAAGGGAGTGACGAAGCCAGCAAATGGTATGTTGATCACAACACCGGAACCATGCAAATGAAAAAAGATGTATTTGGTACCGTATTCGATATTGAAGATAGCCTGACCAATATTAAATGGAAATACACCAACGAAAGCCGGGTGATTGCCGGATTTAATTGCCGTAAAGCGGTGGGCGTTATGATGGACAGCGTATATGTGTTTGCATTTTACACGGATGAACTGATGATTTCCGGCGGACCTTGCAGCATCAATGGCTTACCCGGGATGGTGTTGGGCGTAACAATTCCCAGATTATATGCATCTTGGATGGCCACTAAAGTAAATGTAACATCGGTAAACGAAAATGTTGTAACCCCACTTTCAGGCAAGAAAAAATATTCTTTAACAGAGACCGGAAAGTTAATTGTAGACCGAACAAAAGAATGGGTGGATTCCGGTGACCCATCCGGTACCAATTGGGTGGATCAGTTGAAATGGAGTGTTATGTTATGACAACTCAAATCCATTCGGAATAATCACTCCTTTTTTAATCACCACAATGCCATCCTTTACGGAAAACAATGAATGGTCGGCATCCGGCAGGTGATCACCACCTTTGATGGTAACGTTATCGCCTATACGACAATTTTTATCTACAATCACACGGTGTAACAAACAGTGGTCTCCGATGCCCAACATGGGTGTATCACGCAATTTGTTGTAAGCCAGTTCCTCGAGGGTTTCGTAATAATCATTGCCCATAACATAACAACTGGTGATGACTGAACCACTGCCAATGCGGCTGCGCACTCCCACCACTGCATTTTTAATTTCACTGGCATGAATGATACAACCTTCCGCAATAATAGCCTTTTCAATCAATGTACCAGATATTTTTGCCGGAGGCAACATGCGAGAACGGGAATACACCATTTTTCTCCGGTCGAATAAATTAAATGGAGGTAAATCCATTGTGAGGGCCAGATTGGCTTCAAAAAACGAAGCAATGTTTCCTATATCTTCCCAATACCCTTCATATTGATATGATATAACACGACATTGATTTATGGCTGCCGGAATAATCTCTTTTCCAAAATCCGTTGCAGAGGCATAATCAATTTTTAATAATTGATCCAGTACCTTCCTGTTGAATACATATATTCCCATGGAGGCTAAAAAATTGCGCCCCATCAACTTCATTTCTGTGCCGGTATCGCTCACCCAATCGGGCAACTTTTCAGCCGCAGGTTTTTCAATAAAAGAAGTAATTTGATTGGCGCTATTTTTCTTCAGTATTCCAAACGAGGTAGCCTCTTTTGCACCTACGGGAATGGTTGCAATGGATAAATCTGCATTGTTCTCTATGTGCTTATCAATCATTTCTGCAAAGTCCATTTGATACAACTGATCGCCACTCAACACCAGTACATAATCAAACTCATGGATGTTGATGTGCTTTAACGATTGACGTACAGCATCCGCAGTACCCTGAAACCAGCCCAGTCCTTCCGGGGTTTGTTCTGCCGCCAATATATCAACAAAACCGGTGCTGAATCCACTGAACTGATACGTGTTCTTGATGTGCTTGTTCAATGAGGCCGAATTGAATTGTGTAAGCACAAACATGCGGCTGATATTGCTGTTGATGCAATTTGAAATCGGGATATCTACCAGCCTGTATTTTCCGGCAATCGGCACAGCGGGTTTACTTCTGTTCGCGGTAAGCGGATACAATCTGGTTCCGGCTCCACCACCCAATATCACGGCTACTACCTGGTAAGAATGCATAACGTCAGTTTTGATATAATTGTAAATAGTCTTGTGCGCGGGCTTCCCAACTGTTATTGATTTTCATCATCCGCTTGCGCAGTTCCTGCAATTTAGTTTTGTTTCCGTACAATACCAGCGCCCGTTGAATGGCATGTACCATATCTCCGGTGGTGGCCTGTTCGAAAGTTATTCCGTATCCGCCTTCTTCTTCGTAATCTATTACGGTATCTTTCAACCCGCCCGTTTTTCGCACCATAGGCACGGTGCCATACCGCATGGCATAGAGTTGATTCAATCCACAAGGCTCTACCCTGCTGGGCATCAGTAAAAAATCAGCCCCGGCATACATAAGGTGGCTCAATTTTTCATTGTAGGCAATGCGGGAATTGTAGTATCCGGCATACGATGCATTCATAGCAGTTAGTTGTTCTTCCACCGACGGATCTCCACTGCCCAACACGAGAAAGTTAAAAGCACAGTTGGGTATTTCATAGGCCTGTTGAATGGCCGGTACCAAAAGATCGGCAGCTTTTTCATGCACCAACCGGCCAATGAACACAATCAGCGGCCATTGCGGATTTAGGTTAAAATCTTTACATAGCTTTTGTTTGTTGAGCTCCTTACCGTCTTTTACATCCTTCAAACCAAAATTATCCAGGATGTACGTATCCGTTTCAGGGTTCCAGACTGTATAATCCACGCCGTTGATAATGCCCGAGCATTTGGCTGTTTCATGCCTGAGCAGTGATTCCACCCCTTTAGACTGCTGCATAATTTCCTGCAAATATCCGGGGCTCACCGTAGTTACATGATGTGCACATTTAATGCCACAGGCCAATGGGTTCACCAGGTTGTTCCAATCCAGCAAACCCCATCTCCAGGTATCCCAGGCCGGGAGTAAGCCGGCATTTTTCCATTCCATCCAACCCTGATACTCTGCATTGTGAATAGTTAATACAGTTTTTATAAGCTGAAGTTTCGTGTATGCGTAACAGTGTTGCATCATAAACGGTATAAGCGCTGAATGATGATCATGTACGTGCACCACATCTACCAAATGGTTCCAGGTATTTATCCATTCCAGTACCGCCACTTGAAAACACAGGTATCGGAATGTATCATCTTCATAACCGTATATTTTTTCTCGATCTAAAATACCCGGCACCTCCACACAATACAAATCAAAACCCAACACATTCTTCACCTCTTTTATAATGGTACATTCATACAGGTCTTTTCCCATTTTAAAATGCGACTTATGCACCACCTCCCATTCATTTTCATATAAAAACGCCATACGGTGCATGGGCATTACCACCTTACATACATGCCCCTGCTGCTGTTGGTATTTTGGCAAAGCCCCTACCACATCTCCCAACCCCCCTGTTTTAGCTACCGGATAACATTCTGCGCTTACGTGTAAAATTTCCATGCAATGAATTGATGCCTGAATTTATGAAAGAAATCTTTAAATACGTATGATGGTACGAAATCGTTTCTTCGTTGAACACTTCAACAAGCCGGACTGTTTCTCTCCACATACGGTATTTTAAAATCCGGTTCCACTGATTTTAATTATATTGAAGCATTAATTTTTTAATATGCCATCCACGCCTGATCTTTTAACAGAACCCAAGTCAAACTCTTCCATTCCTACAAACTATGGTGCCCTGGGTACATTGGTAACCGTTTTTTTCTTTTGGGGATTTATTGCAGCCGGTAACAGCATCTTCATCCCGTTTTGCAAAGAATATTTTAATCTGGATCAGTTTCAAAGTATGCTGATTGATTTTGCGTTTTATACTGCCTATTATTTTGGCGCACTCGGTTTATTTGCGTATGGTTCTATGGGAGGAAACGACCTGGTAGGTAAATGGGGATATAAACGCAGTATTATATTCGGACTCTTATTTTCAGCCTTAGGTGCAGTGGTGATGATAATGGCTGTAGAAGCTAACACCTTCAATGGAATGCTGATGGGGTTTTTCATAGTTGCTTTGGGATTTTCCCTGCAACAAACCGCTGCACAGCCTTTTGCTATTTCACTGGGCGATCCGGCTACCGGTGCAAGCCGTGTAAACTTAGGTGGGGGCATCAATTCTTTTGGAACAACCATCGGACCTGTACTCGTGGCCCTGGCATTGTTTGGAACTACACGTGAAGTGACTAACGAGCAAATTGCTTCATTGAGTTTAGATAAAGTAGTTATTTTATATAGTGTGGTAGGTGCGCTTTTTGTAGCCGCCGCACTACTGTTTTATTTCTCCAAAAAAGTACCCTCGGGTATCATTGAAGAAAAATCGGAGAAGGCACACAAGGCACTTATATTTTTAATCTTGTTGTCTGCTTTGTTACTGATATGCTTCATACCCGTATTCAACAGTTATAGAACATCCATTGTTGAAACCACTTCCAAAGAAGTGCTGGAAATGACCCGGATGAACTGGTTGTTGATGGCATTGGCCGCTGTGGTTATTGGTTTGTTGATTGCCGGAATCAGTGCGCGACGTACGGCTGCGGGCTGGGGTGCCATGCGATATCCTCAATTGGTATTGGGCATGTTGGCGATTTTTGTATATGTGGGCGTTGAAGTAGCGATTGGCAGTAACTTATCCGAATTACTGAAAGGAGAAGCTTTCGGCGGATTGAGTGCCTCGGAGGCTACACCGTATGTATCGATGTATTGGGGCAGCATGATGATTGGACGATGGACCGGTGCAGTGGCGGCTTTTAAAGTAAACAATATCACCCGCGTGATTCTAAAATTCGTAGCACCACTGGTAGCGTTTCTCGTAATCCTGATAGTAGGCACGTTGGCCGGGTATGAAATGCAACCCTTGTATTATTACATATTCTGTGTGCTGATGCAGGCAGTGGCCGCCTATCTCACTCAAGACAAACCGGCAAAAACTTTACTCATCTTCGGGGCATTGGGCATGTTCAGTATGCTGGTGGGCTTAACCAATGAAGGCATGTTATCTGTTTATGCATTTCTTGCGGGGGGGCTTTGTTGTTCTATTATGTGGCCATGTATTTTCAGTTTATCACTGGCAGGATTAGGGAAATACACTACGCAGGGTGCCGCTTTTCTGATCATGATGATACTGGGTGGTGGCATCATCCCGCCGATTCAGGGAAAAATGGCTGATATCATTGGCATACATGAATCATTCTGGATACCCTTTGCCTGCTTTGCGTATCTGGCCATCTTTGCGTATGTAGTAAAAAAAGTGCTCTCACGTCAGGGCATAGACTATGATGCGACAGTAAAAAATTAATAATGAATTCATCGGCTTATTGTATTGGAATAGATATTGGTGGCACCTATACAAAACTGGGTATTGTAGATTCGGGCGGGGGCATCATCGAACATTTTCAGATACCCACGTCGGCGTATAAACGCCATACAGATTTTATCCTGGAAGTGCAACGAATCCTTACCCCTTTTATAGACAAATTCGGCAAATCGAATTGTTTGGGTATAGGTGTAGGTGCTCCGAATGCCCATTACTATACCGGAAATATTGAGTATCCGGTTAACCTGAACTGGAAAGGCATAATACCTTTTGGCAACGATTTGGAGCAGGTGATGCAATTACCCGTTAAAATCACCAATGATGCCAATGCCGCTGCTATGGGCGAACACAAGCTGGGGGCTGCTCAACCCTTTGCTCATTGTATTGTGATCACGCTGGGCACCGGAGTAGGTGCAGGTATCATTATTCAAAACGAATTGTTGCTGGGTAAAGATGGATTGGCAGGTGAGTTGGGGCATACCATAGTATTACCCGGAGGCAGATATCATCCCGGTTCAGGATTGAGCGGTACGCTGGAAGCCTATTGCAGTGCACCGGGCGTAGTGCGTACGGCCCTTGAAAAACTGGAGCAAGTTGGATACACAAGCCTGTTAAGCCAATGGGGAACAGATGAAATTACTTCCAAGCACATTTCGGAATGTGCACAACAGGGCGACAAATTATGTCTCGATGTATTTGAAGAAACGGGAGGCCTGTTGGGGATGGCCATGGCAAATTTTGCGCACTTCTCTTCGCCGGAAGCATTTATATTTTTTGGAGGATTGAGTGGCGCCGGAAATCTATTACTAAACCCTGCCCGTAAATCGATGGAAGCACATTTACTGGAAGTATATAAAAACAAGATACAGGTATTACCGGGAGCCTTGCCAGAATCGGACGCAGCCATACTGGGAGCTGCTGCATTGGTGATGGTATAAAAAGAGGATGTGCGTTGGAATAAATGATGCAATTATGGACTGAACGACGAGTCCCCCTTTGAGCTCATATATTTATTAGAAGCATGCGGCGGCGGGAACTCGTCGGGGAAGGAAAGTCATAGACCTGAAACTAGCCTGTCCAATATTTGGATTTTCAACTCAATACTTTGATTAACTATATTGATATTATTAATTTATTTTTTTCAGTCTGTTTCTATAAGTTTTGTTATTATATCGAAATTCGGATAACAAATCACCATTCTTATATACATAAAATACTTCAACAGGTACATTCTCACTACAAGAAGTTTTTAGAGTTTTATTTAGACTATCGTTCTTGTATGTATATGTAGTACAGTAAAGAAATAATGAATCTAATTTTAACTTCCATTTTCCACGAATAATTTCACCACAAGTCTCGTATAAAAAAGTATTATCGTTTTTTACACATAAAGTATTACCTATTGTATAATTACCTATAGAAAGAAATGGTTTTGTTGATTTATAACTACCCAATATGCTTTGATTGCCTATATCGCAATTTGAATGCAAAAATGCCACTACAATTAAAAACGTCATTTTAAAAGTCATTTCGTATTTGAATTATCGTTTTGTATTTATATAACTCTACATCATTTTCTAAACTTGATATTATTGATTGAAATCTTTCATCATCGCTTAATAATTTTGTTTGTGCAAAAATCAAGTTTAGTTTATTAAAAACCAACTCAGTAATAGGTACTAAAGAATCGTTCTGATAATCATTAAGTCCAACTAAAACATCAAAAAAATCAGTATTAATTAAATCTACTAGATCAATAGCTAATTCCATATCAATAGTAATAGACTCAGTATTAAAAACCTTTGAACAATAATAATAGTCATCAATATATTTCTTACCCTTAATTGTGGTTGATAGAATTTCATCTCGAATAATATAAAGCTTTTGGTTAGTGATTTCAGGTGTTGATTCACCTGCTTCAATTAAAGTACTTTTGGTATCTTCTTCTTCACGAGGGCAGTCGTCGATTGGTAAACAGGAGTGGCTTACTCCACCTGATTGCCTTTCTGAAGGTATACAATATCCTTCATTATTTATTAAACAACCTGGATTAGCTTCTTGGCATCCCGAACTAGCCCTCCCTCCTAGTAAAATATAATCTTCGTTGTTTAATTTCTTATCTAACAATTTTGGAAATCAGAAATATAAATTGATTTATTAAGAATAGACAAATCACAAATAGCTAATATTTCATTTGGTGTTATAAAATTTAAATTCATAATATCCACAATATCAGTATAACTAAATAGTGAAGTAATTCCTGTATAATTTGGATCATAAATAAACTCGCTACTTTCTTGTTTGAAGTATTTTGTTATTATTCGGCCGTCAATTAAATCGTACATCAAAAATGCAAATGGTTTAGCACCTATAATGTTACCGTTGGTAAGTAATGTGTCCTCTAAGTAAAAAGCTGCTCCGACAGGAAAGTTATATTCAGAAGGATTAACATTTAAGGAATCTAGTAAATCAATAATACTAGTATTAACATCAATATCTTCATTCGTTGCAAGTGTAAACTTAATTCCATCCAAACCTGTTCTAAGAGCAATGGATTCTCCATTGAATTGTAGGTTTTTCAATGTACTTCGATTTGTTGAATCGCATTCACAATTTTTGTTACAGCTTAAAAAAATAGAAATAGAAATTAATGCAAGTGCAATGGATAGCAATTGACGCACATACTGCTTCATATTAATTATACTTTGTATTCATTCCCAAACGAGTCTCCTCTACTTAAAACATATCAAGCATTCTCAATTATCGTGAGGGACTCGTCGACATCAATGTTCGGAGAAGGAAACTCGTCTGGGAAAGTTACGCTTCCTTTTCCTGAAGCCAGGCATTGCGTCCCCAACCCGGTATGACGTGCTTTTCACTATGATAGGAAGACCGAACCAACGGGCCACTCTCCACATAATCCAACCCTAATTGATACCCTATCTCCCTATACTCCGCAAATTCATCCGGATGTATGAATCGGTCTACTTTCAGATGCCTTTGTGTAGGTTGCAGGTATTGCCCGATGGTAACCACATCTACTCCACTATTGGCAAGGTCTTTCAATGTTTGAATAACTTCTTCTCGCGTTTCTCCCAGTCCGAGCATGATGCCACTTTTCGTACGCATCCCTCCTTCTTTTAAAATCCTCAGTGTCTCCATACTTTGATGGTATTTTGCCTGTACACGAACCTGGCGTGTAAGCCTTTCCGTTGTTTCAATGTTGTGTGACACCACTTCAGGATGCGCATCAATGATACGCTGTATATTTTCACGTTGCGCCTTAAAATCGGGCACGAGGGTTTCAAGGGTTGTTTGAGGATTCAGGGTTTTCACCGCACGGATGGTGTTGTACCAGATGATGCTGCCACCGTCTTTCAATTCATCGCGATCTACCGAGGTGATTACCGCATGCTTTACCTTCATCAGGTGGATGGCTTCGGCTACGCGTTGGGGTTCGTCCCAATCAACCGGATCAGGCCTGCCTGTGGCTACCGCACAAAAGCCACAACTGCGTGTACAAATGTTTCCGAGAATCATGAACGTAGCAGTACCAGCACCCCAGCATTCGCCCATATTCGGACAATTACCGCTTTCACAGATGGTATGCAGTTTATGCGTATCTACCAACTTGCGCACGTGTTTATATTCTTCACCAATAGGCAACTTCACACGAAGCCAGTTCGGTTTCTTTATATACACTTTCTCATCAGGCGTACTTCCACAACTCATCTCAAATCAGTTTAAACTTTATTTTCTTTTACCAAACAGAATGGCCACATACCCGGAAACAAACAAACTTCTGGGATCACGAAAAATCATTTGCTCAATTTCTTTGGTGTAGTATTCTACGTGCAAGCCCACTTCCAAGGCACTAACCATTTCATTATTTTTTCCATAATCAAAACGAATGGCAGGTTTTGCATAGAACCCCGGAACTACCTTCATCTGATTCCAGCCGCTGCCAAAATTGGGGCCTTCTACAATAACTCCGCCCACAAACAAGGCACTGTCGTCCTGGTAACGAATCGACTTATATCCTCCATTCGGATCCACCACAGTAACCTTATACGGACGCAACAAGCCCAAACTAACTCCTCCACCCATATTCGCCGTAATGCTTACTCCATTTTTGTTGGTTTTGTTTCCCAACAAATACGTGTATTGAGCACCCAGCTTTACCGGATAGAAATAATTGATCTTTCCATAAATAACCGGTGAACTGGAGAAAAAACTCACGTTAATTTTCTCTTCTTTCTGGTGTTTGCGCTCCATAATATCTAACTGGAACAACAAACCTTTGCGGGGAGATTTGGCA
>ENA-UOUJ01000342-UOUJ01000342.1-activated-sludge-metagenome-genome-assembly--contig:-NODE-342-length-34974-cov-5.469544_pt1 | contig 34974 bp, 33 predicted proteins | sample MGYA00249839_ERZ747224 | MGnify/ENA primary metagenome ERZ747224 (study PRJEB28782, sample SAMN03220277) | activated sludge metagenome | biome: wastewater; feature: sewage sludge; material... | reverse complement strand
GGAATTGCTACCGGAAGAGCAATGTACGCGATAATGGCGCTGGGTGCAGAAGGTGTGCAGATAGGCAGCCGATTTGTGTGCAGTCCTGAAGCATCGAGCCATCAAAGTTTTAAAGAAGCTGTGATTGCTGCCAACGAAGGCGACACTATTCTTACCCTTAAAAAACTAACGCCGGTTCGCCTCATCAAAAATCAATTCTTTAAGCAAGTGCAGGAAGCCGAAGACAACTGCGCTACTAACGATGAACTTACCGATCTGCTTGGCAGGGCGCGCGCAAAGCGGGGCATGTTTGAAGGAGATATGAACGAAGGAGAACTGGAAATAGGACAAGTAAGTGGCTTCATAAATGAAATAAAACCCGCCGCCGAAATTGTTGCCGAAGTATGGAATGAGTTTAAAGGCACTGCCGCAAATCCTTTTTCTTTCTAAAAGGCAGTCGGCAGGCGGCTGAGGGTTACGCTATCGCAGCAGATGGGCTAATATCCTTCTATCAAAAAATTTTCTTCGGTTGTGGTAAGGTTCAAATCCACCTCTTCCATACCGGCAATGCCTTCTATTGAGCCTTTAATATGGGCTGCATTGAGCAATACTTTTTCCAGTTGTTTTTCGCGGCTTTTCCAAAGTTTTTCCATGGCATCGCGTTCTTTTTGTATCGAAAGTTTCATGCTCATAAATCCCTCGCGTATGGCTTTCCACTGCTCCGAAAATTCGTTGCTGGTGAGGTAGGTGTAAAGCATTTGCATTTTATCGCCCTTATTTTCCTGGCTTTTTGCTGCTGTGTGCACCTTTATGATAAGGTCGCGCAGCACGCAGGTCAGCGCCTTCACTTCCCCAAACGAGCAGATCCACACACCATCTTTTTCGCCAAAGCAATCCATGTCTTTGGGCATTGCCTGCGTCACTATCACGGCTACTTCGGCACCCAGGCTACGTGCATCGGCTTTTAGTTTTTCTATCCAGTCGGTTCCGAAGTTGGCGGTACGTTTGCTTTCGTAAATGATCTTGCCGCACTCCTGCCCAAAGTTGTTGCGCACGGTTTGAATGCAATCGGCCCCGCGCACCCCTTTGCCAACCTCGCTAATCACATCAATAGGGAAGGAATTTCGGAGAAGCGCCTCGAGGGCAAGCTCCTGCACTTCGCCCTGCATTTGCATAGAGCCTTGTTGTGCTTTTTTGCGTGCGTCTTCCAGGGCTTTTTGCTGCTGCTCAAATCTTATTTCCCACTCTTTTTGCTTCAACTGAAATTCGTTGAGCATGTTTTTTTCTTTTTCTTCATTCTGCTTTTTCAGTTCCTCGCTTATACGGTTTCGCTCTTCGCGTATCAGGCGTTGCTGTTCCAGTTCCATTTCTTGCTCTTTCCTCAAAAGCACTTCTTCTTTCTTTAAAAAAGCAAGTTCTTTTTCGCGGGCGGTGCGCAGTTGGTCTTCTCTTTCTTTGTTAGCATCTTCCAAAAACTTCAGTTTTGTTTCATAGTCGAAAGCTATTTTTTTGGTTATTTCTTCTTTAAGATTTTGGGAAAGCTTCGTGCGTTCTTCTTGAATCTTTTGAGTGAGTTCTTTTTCTTTTTCGGCTTTCAACTGGTCGAACTGTTGCTGAAACTGATTTTCTTTCTTAGAAAACTCATCTTCTTTTTTCTTTTGCCAATCCACCATTTGGTTGCGCAATTCTTTTTGTAGCTCATTGCGCAGGGCATCGGTAGGTTCAAACTGTGAGGTGCAATGAGGGCAAGTTATTTTGGTGGACATAGCGGCAAAGTTCTGATAAAATGAAAGTTACAAAGTTCGGGTTTATGATTAACGGCGGTGGTTAGTATTTTTGACCGCTCATGCGCCTTGTTGTATTGCTATTTGTTTTTGTGTTGTTGCGTTTTTGTGTAGATGCGCAGATACCGTCGCGTGCGCAAAATTTTTTCGACAAAGCAATGCGGCACGAAGCAAAAAAGGAACATGCTGCTGCGCGCGTGGCAATGGAAAAGGCATTGCAAGATTATCCCGCTTATGCCGAGGCGTATAGCATACTGGGCGCGTGGTATTTCCGCGATCGTCAGTTTCAGAAGTCGGTGGAAATTTTTCGAAAGGCTTATTTAACGCTTCCTACAAGGTCTAAATTGTTTGCCTATCCTTATGCCAAGAGCCTTATTTATAGCGGCAATCCAACGGAAGCGATCAATATCATAAATAATGCAGCATCAAATAGTGCGGAGTGGGAAAAACTACGGACGCAGGCTGTTTTTGTGCAGCGGGAAATGAAGAAAGTGTGGAAGGACACAGTATTCAATATGGGTTATGGCATCAATACACAAGATGCAGAAATGTTTCCCTGGATAAGCACGGACGAACGCTCGCTTTTTTTAACCAGAAGAAGGAACCTTGCTGATGAAGATTTTTATGTGGCAGTGATGGATACCTGCAATGAATGGTACAGCGCAGAAAATATGGGAAGTCCGCCGAATACCGCCAATCAGGAAGCAGCCCAAATGATATCGGCAGATGGGCACTACTTGTTTTTTATGCAGTGCGAAAACAGAAGTGAAAACGGCTGGACGGCAGGCGGTTGCGATTTGTATATGTCTTATCGCGCAGATAGTGTATGGTCAACCCCGCAAAGTTTTGGTGCAACAATCAATACTCCGGCTTACGAAGGAATGCCCTGTCTTTCACCCGATAACCGCGAACTTTATTTTGTAAGCAATCGGGAAGGTGGATATGGCGGAATGGATATTTGGGTTGCGCGTTTTGAAAATGGTTTTTGGCAAGTGCCGCGCAATCTGGGACCCAACATAAATACCGCAGCAAATGAGACCGCACCTTTTTTGCACATTGATAATAACACACTTTATTTTTCCAGTGATGGACATACTGGTTTTGGTGGTGCCGATCTGTTCGTGTCGCAGAAAATGACTGATACAACATTTGCGAAGCCAACCAATATGGGCTTACCTGTTAATTCCGCAGCAGATGAAACAAGTCTTTGTGTAAGTATTGATGGAAAGAATTTGTACTTCGCATCCGACCGTGATAGCATGGCTGGGAATTTCGACATCTACAAGATCAGAATGCCCGAAAAGCTACAACCCGTTCCGGTAAATATTGTGAGGGGATATGTTTATGATAGCCTCACCCATGCAAGATTGAACCACGCCAGCGTTTACATAAGAGATATTCATACCGGCCAGAATTTGTATCATTTCAATAGCAATCGCGGAGATGGAAGTTATATGATTACCTTGATAGCGGGTAAAAAGTATCTGGTACACACAGATCGTATTTCTTATCAGGATGGAAGCGATACAATTGATCTTTCCAATCGCCCATTGAAGGAAACTTATTATTACAACATTGCTTTACTGCCATCAGATTATGTAGCACCCGTCAATGATAGTTTGCTTTTCACTATCAATTTTCCTTTAGGAAGTCAGAAACTAAGCGACAGCGATAAGTTCTTAATTCAAGCTGCGGTAGCGCCGTGGCTATACGACATGGCAGGTGCAGTGTTTTTTGTAAACAGTTATACAGACAATACCGGTACACCAATGATTAATGAGCAACTCTCGTACATGCGCGCAGGACTGGTGTTGAAAGAACTGGAAGCACTTGGCATAGATGCTATGAACATTCGTGCTAAAGGTTGGGGTGAGGCTGATCCCATATCGTTGAACGATACAGAAGAGGGAAGAAACAGGAATAGAAGAGTGGAGGTGATTTTGAGAAGATAAATTTTTCGCAAGGAATACATCGAAGAGTAATGGCGGTAAAAAACGTATTGTGTGAAAATTTCACAACCAAACACGACTACAGTCACGCAGATTTACCCAACAACAGTTTTTAGGCTTTTTTTCTACTTTTACCACTGTTAAAACAGCATCATTCTACATGGCTCACCAATTGTTACAAGGAAAGAAAGGAATCATATTCGGCGCGCTCGACGAACGTTCTATTGCATGGAAAACAGCACAGCGTGTAGTGGCAGAAGGAGGGCAAATTATATTGTCGAACGCACCGATTGCCTTGCGAATGGGTAAGATCAATGAACTGGCAAAAGAATGTAATGCACAGGTAATTGCAGCCGATGCTACGTCGCTTACCGATCTTGAAACGTTGTTTGAAAAAAGCATAGATGCACTTGGTGGAAAGCTTGATTTTGTGCTACATTCAATTGGAATGTCGCCTAATGTGCGGAAAGGCATTTCTTATACGGACACCAACTACGATAATTTTTTAAAAACGCTTGATATTTCAGCTCTTTCATTGCATAAAGTTTTACAAACAGCAATGAAGCTTGACGCATTGAAGGAATGGAGTTCAGTTGTGGCACTTACTTACATTGCAGCACAGCGAACCTTCCCCGGATATAATGATATGGCTGAAGCAAAAGCTTTGATGGAAAGCATAGCGCGCAGTTTTGGTTACCATTATGGTTTTGCGAAAAAAGTTCGGGTCAACACAGTCTCTCAATCTCCAACTATTACCACTGCCGGTTCTGGTGTGAGTGGTTTCGACGCATTCTATCACTACGCTGATAAAATGTCTCCTTTAGGAAATGCAACTGCCGACCAATGCGCTGATTTTTGTACCATGATGTTCAGCGATTACACACGCATGGTTACGATGCAAAATCTTTTCCATGATGGAGGTTTTTCGTTCACCGGCGTAAGTCAGGGTTTGATAGAAGACATGCAAAAAGCATTTGCAGAAACCAACGCCTAATTCAATTCCCCTAACCGCAATAAAATTTTTCGTGTTACGTTTGATGTGTATGCAATGGATAAAACGGATAAGCTTATTGCTGTTTGCATGTAGTGCCAGCATAGTACAAGCCCAGGTAACCGGTGGCAGATTTGCAATGGAATTTTTGCGAATGCCCAACTCGCCGCATATTTCAGCGCTCGGCGGCATCAGTATTGCTAATCCTGAATCCGATATTTCCTTCGCCTTGCAAAATCCTGCGCTCATGCGTCCGGGTTTGCACAATCAACTTGGACTTAACTACAATAGTTATTACGCAGGCATCAAAGTGATGAACCTGAACTATGGCTACAATGTAGAAAAATTAAAGACTGCTTTTGTTTTTGGCATTCAGTATTTGAATTACGGCAGTTTTGAGCAAACCGACAATATCGGAAATCAGTTCGGAACATTTAAGGCTTCAGATTATGCAATCATCTTAGGCGCATCGAGGCAGTACAAAGAACGTTGGCGCTACGGTGCTTCTTTGAAATGGGCTAATTCTTCTTTGTTTGATAAACGTGCATCTGCTATTCTTGCAGACATTGGTATCTCTTATCACGATACTGCTAACCTCATAACCGTAGGAGTCGTTGCAAAAAATATTGGCTTCATGGTTCGGAAATACAATCCTTCCAATCCGTCAGAGCCTTTGCCATTCGATTTGCAAATAGGTATTTCAAAACGATTTAAACATCTACCTCTGCGCCTGATGGCCACAGCGCATCATTTGTACGAGTGGGATATTCGCTACAATAATCCGGCAGATGTAGAGACAACAAGCCTGTTCGGAAGTCAGGATACTTCAGGCGCTAACAAATCTTATTTCGTTGATAAACTATTTCGCCACTTGAATTTTGCCGCAGAGCTAACTCTTGGAAAACGCCTGACAGTAATTGCAGGGTATAATCATCTTCGCAGAGGTGAACTAAGCATAAAGGACAAACCTGCGCTTGCAGGGTTTTCTTTTGGCGCAAGTATTTATCTCAATAAGTTTCAGATTCACTACGCCCGTTCTTATTATCATGTCGCAGGGCCGTATAATGAGTTTGGGCTAAACTTTGCAATGAATAAACTCTTCAACGTTGGGAAAACCGGCGAGAAGATCAACTGGAATGCTGATTATGCGGATTGGCAATAGAATTTCGGTATAAAAGAAAAAGTCCCGCAAAGCGGGACTAATAATTTAAAGCGATTAAGAATTTTACATCTTCCAATCTTCAATGCTGCTATCTTCTTCAGCTACTATAGCCGGAAGTTCAGCGCCACCTTCAATGCCTTCATTTTCATGATCGTGATTGTAAGCATCAAAATCAAAATCAGGCATCAAGTCAGTTTTTACATAGCTGATTGTTTCGGTAAGAGCAGTTAAGAATTTATTGAAATCTTCTTTGTAAAGAAACATTTTATGTCTGTCGTATCCGTTATCGTCAAAGCGTTTTTTGCTTTCTGTGATGGTGATAAAATAGTCATTACCACGGGTTGAACGAACGTCGAAGAAATAGGTTCTTCTTTTGCCTGCTTTAATACGTTTGCTAAAAAGACTTTCGTTGTTTCGGTTATCGCTAAAATTTTTGTTGTCGTACGCCACAGCTCAAATGTTTAATTGTGTTTAAGGAACAAAATTAATATTGTAAATGAGTTATCCAAATTATTTTGCTTTAAAGCGTATAGTTTCAGCAGGTCATCATTGTGCCAATTATCCGATGCTACAAAACACCCTCCTTAATCTCATTCCAAAGGGCGCGATAGCAAGTGGCAGCATAACCTGAAGCTGCAAAAGTTTCCAAAGGCGCTCCATGCATTCCCATCTTTTCAATGTCCGATAAATAGGGAATGTAGTACTCGAAGAAGCGCTTGTCTTTATAAAGGTGCTGCATTATTTCGTTGTGCATTGTCTTGCGTATATCCACCATCGTGAAAAAGCACATCAACTTTTCGATACCAACCTCTTTGTCTTCAAAATATTTCTTCACTATTTCATAAGTGCGCAGGGAAAGTGTAGTTGGTATTACGGGCATCAGCACCGCATCAGATGCGTAGAAAATATTGTCGGCAAGAATTGAAAAACCAGGCGGGCAATCAATAAAAACAAAATCATAAACAGAATTGAGCGGGCGAAGCAGATTACTGATTTGTTTTTTCGATGCGCTATTTTCTTCTAATAAAATGTCCAGTTTTCTCGCAGAAATATCTGCGGGAATAATGTCGAGATTATCGTAGTTCGTCATTACGATTGCATCCTGCAAACTCATTTCACGGGTCACTATTTTTTTTGCGGTTGCTTTTCGTGGTGCGGTTGCATTGTAATAAAAACTGGCAGCACCTTGCGGATCAAGATCCCATAGCAAAGTTTTAAAGCCATCTTTCGCAGCCATGTAAGCGAAGTTGACGCAGGAAGCAGTTTTCCCAACACCACCTTTCAAGTTGTAAAGAGAAGCGATAAACATTCCTTAGATTTTTTATTTCACGCAAAGGCGCAGCGGCACCGTGTAGATTTAAAGCTAACAAAAATCACAATGTCGTGCGTTCCGCATCTGTTTTCTGAAACAAACTGACCTTGACATTTTGTAAATGCTTGCAAATAGACTGCAAACATCAAGCGATTATTTGTTGATAAATTAACTTGTAGAGTAATAATGTAAGTTATGCCAGTAAATAAAGCTGCACGGTTTCGCTTTGAGATTATTGATGAATGCCTCAGAAGCAGTTCAAGAAAATGGTCTAAGGCTGAGCTTTTGAAGTATGTAAATCGTCGGCTGGAATTGCATTTCGGGGAAGGCACGAACATTTCGGCCAGCCAACTGCGCTATGATATTGAGCATATGCAAACGGAATGCAGTGCTCCAATCGAAATGTACAAAGACGGTAAATCATTTTACTATCGTTATGAAGACCCACAATTCTCCATTAAGTCCATACCGATAGCAGAAAAGATATAATAAAGCTAAACGATGCCGTCCATCTGTTGCAGCAGACAAAAGGGTTTACACTTGCTGAAGATCTGGCGGCAATTGTGAAAAGAATAGAGAACCGCTACCGTTTTACTAATGTAGAAGAGCGCGCCATTATTTCTTTTGAAAGTTCGCCTGCGGTTCAGGGAGTTGAAAATCTGGAAGATATTTATCTCGCCATCGTCAGAAAGAAGGTGCTGAAACTTTGCTACAAAACATTTCGTTCGGCTACACCGTGTATATGGCATATTCATCCTTACCTCCTAAAAGAATATGCTCATCGCTGGTATTTGTTCGGATATGCGCAGGAAAAAGAAAATCCCGGTGTATTTGCGCTGGATAGAATGGAAGAAATAAAAGTATCACGGTTGGCGTATCGTGAGAATACATTTATCCACAGTGAAGATTATTTCCGTGATGTGATTGGCGTTACAGTATTTCCTAACCAGACTTTGGAAGAAATAGAATTGGTTTTCTCCCCGAAGATAAATCCATACATACTAACAAAACCGCTGCACCATTCGCAGGAGGTGCTTCATCATTGTGATGATGGCAGTCTGCATGTCAGATGTACGCTTATGATCAACCCTGAATTTATAAGCCTTTTACTTAGCTATGGCAGCGACGTACAGGTTTTAAAACCAAAATGTCTTGCGGACGAGATCAAAAAGATAGCAATTGCTTTGTTGGAGCATTATAAATAGTAACTAAGGAGCGCTTTGCACCCCTTAGTCTTTGTTTTTATTACATGCTTACCATCGTTGTGGAAGCAACTTTCTGAATCTCAGTTCTTCCTGAGGTGATCGTTTTTTCAAATGCTAATCGTTCTTTGTCACGAACTATAAGTTCATAACGGAAGTCCACATTTTTTGTAGCAACATTTACGGGCGTAATACCGAGTTTATCCCAATCTCCATGCAGTCTGGTAAAACTATTAATCGCCGTGCCGATGGGCTGGTCATCCACTTTTCCCATGTACCTTCCTACGATTTTCGCAAGCTGCAGGCTAATGTTTGCGACAAGATTAAAATTCACTGTGTCGGAAACAACGGAAGAGAGCGTGTCTATGAGATCTTTATACTCATTATCCTCTTTTACGGTCGTAAGAATGCTGCCTGTATTCCTCAGACGTTCCTTACACTTAATGATGGAAGAGACAATATGTACCTGATTTGGTGCATCCGCATCAATGCTATCGTTTTCCCAATAAAAAATCGTTTTATTGATAGGGAGAAATTCATTGTCTCCAACAGCGTGAAATCCGTTAAGGTCCATTATGCCGGCTAACTGATTGGCCACATCGCTTATTACCATAGTAAGGCAGTAAAGCCTGGCATTGCCTGGAAAGAACAGAAAGCGTGGGGTTCTGTTGTTGCGGATATATGGCGGCAGCATACGCAGCTCTATACCGGCAACATCACCGGAGTCGGGGATAAAATTTCGCTCGTCTTTAACCGACAGGTTAGCAGGTGTTACTGATGCTATGTGAGTGTTTAAAATTTTCGTAGTTCGTGGATCGTTGAATTGGATAGGCATGTGATAAATGTTTAAAGGTTTTACAAATCAGAAGGGTAGTATTTTGTATCTCTCTTTCAGAATATAAAGGAACTACAGATGATTGCAGTCTATGTGCATCAGTGATATCATCCATATACTTGTTGCCTTCCATGATGAAATAAAGAACATCAGAAAAATAGGCAAGCGTTTTTGCCTGCCTATTATCCTTTGGTTAGTCTTGTCAGGCTGACCGAGAATAGTTTTGAAATACTTGAGATTTGCATAAACGGACTTTTGTTTACATCCCCTATCCAAGAGGCGCTGCATTCTCGGTCAGCCTGAGGACACGAACCAGGGTGGAGTGTTCCTTTCCTTTTTAGACTGTAAAGGAACTATAGATGTTTGCAGTCTATGAGCATCAGTGATATCTGCTAAATCCTGGCTAAAAGATATTTATTCAGTAGATGAATTGAAGTACATGGTTATTCACCCATATGCTGTCTTGGACAAAACTTTCATTTACAATTACAGCTGCCAGAACCAATGATGAGTCTAAGTTCTTTTGTAGTACAGGCAAATAGTGTGATTTTACCTTGGGTATCGGTTTCTTTACACTTGCAATGCCCACAACCGAAATGCTAAATTGATAGTCAAATTCATTTTTGTAAAACTGCTCACGGTTAATTTTCGAAAATGAAAATTGCATCATGCACGTAACTGGCAAATCTCTTGCCAAGAGTTCGGCATGTTTCTCCTCCACAGTAAGAGATGCTTTATTTGCGAAATCAGCATTGATCAGAATTTGGTACTGCGATTTTTCTTTTGTTCCATTAAAATCGAAGTAACAATGTCGGTTCTCATCCTGCAGGTCATAAAATCCATATATCTTATCGCCCTCCGTGATGAGATAGAGACCATCAGAAAAATAGGCAAGCTTTTTTGCTCGCCTATCAATCTGGCAGTTGAGAAACAACATCAGCGTAAGCAATAATAATGTGTTCTTACAAACCTGTTTTTTTAAACTGTTCATAGTATGTTTTTAAGTTGTCAGCATATTCCGGATTCTCTGATTGCCATTCAGAGCCATTGTATTTTTCAGCTACGAGTGTCCAATTCTTTTGTCTTAACGCCGTAAGCAGTCCGGATTTTTTCTTCAAATATTCCGCAAAAATTCTGAATTGTTCAAATTCATCGTACATAGCTTTTTCGAATTCGTCAATAGTATTGTACAACATTTTGTAATTGAATCCCATTACCTGAAACCTTCCCCAAGAACAACACTCAATAGCTCCTTTTTTAAAAATCGTCTTTGCAATATCAAGTTTGTCGTACTGTAACTGTCTTATTCCATAATATTTAGATCTCGTCATTCCCGAGTTTTTTCTGGTGCTTTTATTGATCAAATTGACATTCTCATATTTTTTGATGAGTTGGTCAATTTGTTCCTCCGGCATTTTCATTTCGCTCTTTAAAAGCTTATAAAACCATCGCGGTTCGAAAAGTATGGTTGGTCTATTTTCATAGAAGGGTGCATCCTTGCTTTCCTGCTCGCCAATTGCCATTAAAGCTTCGGGTTCTACTGCTAACTCAGCTGACAATTTGATGAAATCTTTTTGTGTGATTGATTGATTATTTAAATGAGTTACTATCTGAACACTTTCTGTGCAAGCAGGCAATAGTTTTGAATAATCTATTTTCTGATTGTTGCTTGTTTCTTGATTGGTCAAGTAATAATAGGGCGAGATTAGGTTTCTTTCAAAATCAAAAACATACTCAATGCTTAGCTTGCTATTATCCTCTCCTATTATTTCATTCGCAGTTACAAGTTTTTTTCCAATAATTGTGTTTACGACAGTATTCACGTACTCGCCAATCCTTGAAGGGTCTTTACGTGTATTCACTTCATACACATCGCCGTTGGGGGCAGTTATATTTTCTTTTATTTCCTTTCCAAGCCTTACGCCAAACAGGTTTTTATTCAGTTTTCCTGATTGATAGCTTCTTAATCTATCACCATTATCTCTGGTGTCAAAAGCATGAATGGGGTTGTTGTTGATCACGCCACCGTCTATCCAGTAACCTGGTAGTATCTTTTTTTCAAAAGCAGTAAAACTCCCCTTCGTTACTTGCTCTTCGGTAATATGCACAGGCTTGAAAAAGCCAGGTATGGACATAGACATACGTACTGCATCGGCTATGCGCAGATTAGGGGTTGTTTTAAATGACAGATAGAAAACCGGCCTGCGGCTGATGTTCACTGAAGTAATTACCAGTTCAAGCCCGGTAAGTTTATAGTGCTCTTTGAAGGTGATGCCGGGTATTTTTTTTTCTTCTGTAGCCGTCATACATTCCCTGTGTCATCATATCATCCATAAAGCGCCTTATCTGAAATCCGGGAGCGAGTCCCCAGTCCGCTAGAATGTTTTCCACTGTAGGATAAGTAATCAGAGAGGGTAAATACGGAGTCAAAAATTGTATCCCCGTCATGATAGCACGGAGTTTTTGATTTCGCTGTCTGAAATTGGTACTATATACTTGCGGACTGGTGGAAAGGTCCGGCACCTTTGCATAGGTAAAGCTATCGTCTTGATCCGTATCATTGAATGAAGCCATCAAAGAAGTATTCATAAGCATTTTCCCAGTGCCTTCCAATGACACATTACAAGCTAACAGTGCAGCTGTAATAGCCCCTGCGGATGCACCGGATATTCCTTTAATGGCACCTGTGTTGAGCACCCGCTCTTTTGTAGTTGTATTTGCCACTTTGAAGACACTAAAACTTGGAAGTAGAAAGGTAATAAAGGGTCCCATATAAGCTGCTCCCTTTCCTCCGCCTCCTTCAAAAGAAAGGTATCTTATATCACCTGGGTTTATGTTGTTATTCATAAAATTTGTTTTAAAAAGCATGAGCTATCTTTTCGATAGCCCATGCGGTTAACAGATAGGGTTACATTTACAGGGGCTGTATTAAATACCATCGGGGTTGCAGGGCAGTCCGCTTTCGGCTATGCCTGAGGCATCGTTCTGCAAAATGGTAAGCGTGGTAGGCACGCGGAGCTCCCAAGTGTCTTCCACCGTACCCGGCGCTGTGCGCACTTCATCTATCAGCGATACATAGTATGGATCGTTGATGCCCGGCACGCTGCCGCCATTCCAAATGGTGCCGTCGGCTGCGTATCGTAGTGCAGCTTCTTCAAACCCTGGTCGCACAGGTACTACCACACGTGCATAACCGGCTTTCAGGAATTCAAGGAATTGTGTGTCGGTGTCGTCCAACTGGTAGATCTCTTTCCATTTCGATTTACGGCTCCAGAAATAAGGGTAGAAAGTATAAGTCATAAGCGGCCACTCGAAGCAGTTTTCAACGAATTGAACATACTTACCGTCACTGATGGCCTCGCAGCAGTCAAAATCCGGATAGTCGTACCACATATTATCCTTCATAGCTTCAGAAGGCATGAATGCGCATGAAGACAAAAGACGGATGCTCTGCTTTTTAAGTTCTGTATGCTCTATCGTCCGGTTGATCAGCGGATTTGTTCCTTTAATACCAATGCCGTTTTGAGCTTTTGCCTCAGCGAGCGCATTATTGTACTCAGCGAGCTTTGCTTCGTAAGCACCCATTATCGCATTGAAAGTTTTTACTTTCCATTCTTCCAATAGTTCGTTAGTACAAACACATTCAACCTCAATTGTAGCCGTGAAACTTTCAAGTCTTCCGGTTATAGCAACAGGTATCGTACCCGTTTCGCCGTTCATGGGCTTTTGAACTGTACCCCATGTATTAGTTTGATGTCCGGTCGCGCCAATTGAAATATACAGCCATGCACTATTGGAAGGTGAGTATCCAGTAACGGTAGTGATATATGCCAGATTAGCTTTGTATCCTTCAGGCACTTGCATATCCGTACTTGTCATGTTGCCAAGGCTACTGCCGTTGTTGGGCATATTGGTCATTGATTTTGCTATCCCTACAATTTTACGGTTGGCGGGTGGCGCGTCTACTTTCACATTGTATAACCCCGCCCACCATAAGTAATTAGTTGTAGTGATATCAGCAGGCGATTTCAATGGGTTTAAGTTGGGGAACTTGGTTTGAATTTGCTGAATGCCAAGTACAGGATCGAGAGGTTTTGAAATATTCATGTTGCTCTCAATGGGGTTTTTCATAGCAAACCTGTGAAAAGCAGCAGGGTCAGGAACAAGAAATTGGAACATGAGCCTTTTCCCATAGTTAACCACCTTCGCCTTATAAATTTTGTCCACCCAACGGTAAAGTCCTACTACATGGCTGGTACCGTTAGTATTGTCAACTCCGTGTTTGTTGGTGTCTTCAAACTCTTCAAGTACTTTAAGAATACGTTCTTCGCGTGTTCGCTCAACAATCCTTTGCAGCGCACGGTTTGTCACGTCCTTGGCGTAGCTCACAGCCGAGGCATCAGACTGCGTTGACGAGTTGGACATTGCAAAATTTGAGTTGGCTTGTATTTGCACAGTGCCATATTGTCCCTGCACCTGTACGCCAATTTGCAAAGAAGTGTCTTGCTGAACGACTTTACTCGTTTCTTTCTCAAGCTGAAAGCGATCTGTTGAAATAGTATCTCTTTCTTCCGTTCTCTCACTGTCGTTTAGTAAGGAGTAGGTTTCCTCACTCCTTTGCAAACGGCGCGTAACACGTTCTTTTGATTCACCTTTCAGAATGTTTTCGATGTGTGCGACTTCCCCTGGTTTATAGCAAATTAAAGTTTGCTCTACCCGCCGATAGTCTGCAACCCCGAGCGGCTTTACTTTACAGCCATCACTGTCATCAAAAGGTCCAACCCATTCAATCGGAATGTCTGTTGTTGTAGATGCAGGGTCCTCGGCTACAGGTTCAAATTGAGTGCCAACGACTATCAACGCGTTTCCGTATTGGACTACATTCTGTTGAATCTTCAATTTTTGCTGGATGACTTTTCCTGCAGCTAATTGTTCCTTATGCAGCTGTTCAATCACGTGCAAAACCGTCATGTTTTCTGTGAAGTCACGCTCATTAATGATGGATTGAGTTTCTGTTGTGAGCTTGTTCTGTAACACATCACTCAATAATCCTAACGTCGAGCTATCAAAACCACCACTCGAAAGAATGGGATTGCCGTCCTCATCAAATTCTACGTTTCGCAAGCTTCTTTCGATGTTTCTGGCTTCTTCTAGTTCACCGTCATACACCTGCTGGAGGTCCTCTACCGATTTCTGCAATGACTCAATTTTCAGATACGCCTCATTTATTTGCTGAACTTCTTCAGCAGTTATCACATTTGGATCAACAGCAACTTCGGAATCCACTGAGTATTCTTTCTTCGGCAGCGGAAAGATTTCCGAAGGGAGTAACACAGTACCGAAAATTTGTTCTTGGGTAATTTCTTCGGGATATTCATCAATGTTCTTCAGCAAGTGATGAACCCGTATGATGTTAAGCGCGTACTCCAGCGCCTGCGCTTGTCCTCCGGCAATGTTGTAAGAAAACACATGATCCCACGCTTTTTTCAAGATTAGGATTTCGTCATCCGCAACTGGATGCAATCCCGTTTCGATTTCAAAATGTGCAGCGGCAATCGCTCTGATTGTTGTTTCGTTTATCTCGCCTTCCACCAGGGAACTAAATGCTGTTAGAAACGGCTTTAACTGAGGAAAGTAACCTATCCAATCGTTTTCAGTATTCAAATTATCAGCCTTAAAGTCATTAGCGATTTGAACCAGATCATCTAGTATTTCAGCCGGCTCAGCATTTTGTGATCTCGCCGTTACCATAGCGCTAAAAAGGGATGAGCCTGATGAGACTGAATACGTGGGGTAGGTGCTGACACCCGAAACAGGTACTGGCTCCGGATTTCTTACTGTAATAAACCGAAGTAGCTCGGTCGTAATTTTCTCTGACATAAATTAAATTTTAAGGGTTCTTAAAGCAGCGGTTTTCGCGCGCCCTGCTGTATTTATGTCAAAGGAAAGATGGGTACTTGCAACGTATTTGCAAGCTTCGAATCTGATGTTTCTTTCTGAGAGTAGTGCGTCACAACGTGCTGCGCTCCGCATCTGTTTCAGAAACAGCTGGTTTTGTGCCGATCTCAAATAAGCGATAAGCAAGTTTTACAGCATCATTTGCAGTTTTGTAGGGAAGTATTTGCCGCGAAACAATGGTATTGCCGCTTTCATCTGTTACATAAAATTCAACTTTCTTTTTATCGCCACTTCCTGAAAAAGATAAGTATGCTTGTGGAGCAGGAATGGATGCGTCATTGGTGAAATTGATATTGCAGTCTTTCAATCGCTTCATGAAATCATCCGGCATGTTTCCTGTTGTTTGCATTTGCATGTTCATTTGCAAACCGGTGTAAGGAACAAGCTGCGGATAGTATTGATACATGCGATACATACGGTCGTTGTAAGCGTGGTTGTCTTTCTTCTTTAAAAATATTTCAGCCTGTGCCTGCAGTGTTCTTGCAATAAGCAGTTTTTCATAATCGCTGTCAATGTCAGGATCCATCAGCACTTCATTCAGCCAACGGTTTGCTTCGTCATAATTTCCTTTTTCTATGTGCAATCTCGCAATGAAATACTTAAAGTACTTGCGGATATATTTTCGTTCGTCGCGGCTTAATTCTTTTTGAAAGCGATCCAGAAAAAAACCGGTGCTAAAGTCTTTTATCAAATACCACACCTCATCCCAGCTTACCGTGCTTTCGGTAGAAAATAGTTTATAGATCACACGATCACGTTCAGGGTTCTGAGAAAATTGGTTGATGATGAGAAACTGCTGCATGTATTTTTCAGCAGTCAGTTGCGCCATTTTCCCCAGCACCGGAATGTTGTACCACCAGTTTTTATGCTCAAATTTTTGTGCTTCTATCTGATGCAGTTTGTGCATCAACTTGAGTAATTGCACGCTAAAGTCATAATGCGTTTGCCCAAGTGTTGTGCCTATGTGCAGTTCTTTAAATTCGGCTGCTTTGTTGATGTAACGAAATGCTTCAGCGTTTTGTCCGTCATACAATTTGCAGCGCGCTTCGGCAATGTTATACCAGCCAAAGCCCGGTGTAGAACCATTCGCCATGATCATACCGCGCGTAAGTTCGATACCTGCTTTTGGGCGGCCTTTATAAATATCTATGATGGAAGAATAATACACCCACTCCTGCAATCGTTTATCGGGCTGCTGATTGGCGGCTTCCATTCTGTATTCTTCTTCTGCTTCGCGGAAATCGCCACAAATTGCACGGAAGGTTGCGAAATTATTGTGCGTAGGCTGTCCACCCTGTCGCAAAAGATTGTAGTAATAAGCTGCGGAATCAATCCTAAAATTGTAGCTATACAGCATTGCCTTGTAGTGATACACTGAAAGCTTTTCCATCTTCTCGTAGCCAGGTTGAAATATCTGACCATTCAAGGCTCTATCGCGGTTAATCTTGCGCATGCCAGTATCAAGATAACGATGTGCGAGTCGTTCGTTTTCATCAATAGAGTTTTTCAGGAAGGGATATTTGGCGCTGGTGTAAAAACGATTGCGATGTACTGTCCAGCCGAGATAGTTCCATGCATCCATGTAAAAGTCGCGCTGAAAATTCCATTTCGTAACGCGGCGCAACAACGCATAAACTTTGTCGGGTTCTTCCATATTGCTGTAAGAACTCATCAGAAAATAAGCCGTGAGTGTATAGTCGAGATGAAATTTATACACGTTGAAATAGGTCATGATGTCGGACGTGCGGGTTGCAAGCTGCTTGCGATAATCGCGCTCCATAAGGCTTATAGCCCTTTCTAAAGGAACAGAAGCATTTTTAAAACCGAGATAATCTGCCGCGTGATTGTACTTGTAAGCGCCCTCCAACATCCAGCCCACATAGTAAGTGCTGTCTATTCTTTTAAACTCTCTGGAACGTGGCAAGGCATCATCGCTGTTCACATCCACACCCATTCTCTTTGCATCTATCTCGTAGCGTTCGGCAGCTTTTCTTTCGGCAAGAGATTGCGCAGATAATGTAGAAGGTAAAAGGTAAAAGGTAATAAAAAAGAATATTACCAGTAGAAAACAATAGCGTTGCTTAGTTATTTGCGATAGTATCAAAGGAAATTTTGGTGTTTAATTTTCAAAGTTAAGCGCCGCCTACTAATACAAAAGGTTAAGGTGAACCTGCTAACCTGCATAACATGAGCCACAGGTTTAGGTTATAGAAAAATAATTTGGATTTACAATTTTGATGATTATTTTAGTATAAACATTTTAGCCATGCAACGTTCTTTCTTTCTTTCTTTCTTTCTTTCTTTCTTTCCTAGCTCTTAGCACATTTGGGCAATGGTCTGGTACTAATCCGGTTTACACTACCTCAAATGTTGGTATCGGGCTTACAAATCCTGCGACGAAGTTTCATGTAGTCGGAGATGTACTGATGACTAATTCTGGTAATGACGGGGGTTACTTGCGGTCGAATGCTGACAACAGTGTATTTAATATCGCAGCTTCAACCGACGGGCCTTGGATAGAATTGTACGGCAAAAATTTTCCGCCTTCGCCGTGGGATGCACGAGCGGGGGCAATCCGTTTCGTAAGCAGAGGCAGTATAGGTGAAGGGTTTAGCTTTATCAATTACGATCCACAGGTAGCTACCTGGAGGCGTACGATGATGATAACAAATGACAACAGGGTTTTCATCGGCAGCTCCCAACCAAGCGGAAACTTTGCGAATTATAAATTAGGTGTTGACGGTTTATTGGTTACCAAACGTCTGGTTGTACAGACTAACTCTTGGGCAGATTTTGTTTTCGAACCTACTTATAATCTGATGCCTTTGAACGAGGTAGAAGATTTCATAAAAAAACATCATCGCTTACCCGATATGCCTGCTGAGGAAGCGGTCTTGGAAAACGGAATTGACATTAGTGAAATGAATAAGTTACTGTTACAAAAAGTGGAAGAACTGACCCTTTACATGATAGAGCTAAAGAAAGAAAATGACTTGATTAAAGCTAAAATGAATAAGCAATGAGAAATACGTTTAAGCTCTTGTTCTTTTCGTTCATATTGAGCGCCTCAAGTTCGAGCGCGCAGAACTGGCTACCTTATAGCAATCCGCAAAGTCAGGTTGAATTTGAGCTTCCTACGACCGCAATGGTGGTGGATTCTTTAGTTACATTGCATACAATTCTATACAGCAGCGAAGTTGATTCTATTCTTGCATTACAAGTGCATGTGTTTGACAGTGCGTATCTTAATGCTGATGAAGAACTTTTCGCTGTAGCACTTCAGGAGAATGATGGAAATGAGCTGAGAGCTATTGCCCAGATTTTTCTTATGGCTACTAACAGCGAACTGATAAGTCTGCAAGAGATAACCAATAACCTTGGCTATCCGGGAATAGAAATAGGGATAGATTACCAAACGCTCGAAGCTGATTATCCGGCCGTAAGTTTTATCCAATACTTTCTTGTGAACAACAAGTTCGTGGCCTTCTCCATCTCCGGCTCGGAAGATGATATGCCCCGGCTGCTTTCTTATAAAGACCAATTTTTTACTTCCATAAATTTTTACTGATGAGAATATTTATTCTTTTAGGCATTATGTCCATTTTTACGTTTAGCGCCTGCCAGAAAGTAACTACCTGCGCCAATGTGCAGCAGGTAAATGAACGGGTTTACATGATGGAAAAATACTTTCATCCCTACCAGCCCGGGGTAGGATATATCTTCCAGAACAGGGATAAAACCAAAACCGACAGTATCTACCCCGCCAATTTTTCTACCGCGAAAACGGGACAGAATAAAAACTGCCTTACCGGCGATCTTACCAGCTTCGATATGTATAGCAGTTACCTTGCAGGCGGGCAACCAATGAAGGTGAAACTGGGCTTTGAAGAAAGTGGCGATCAGATCACCAACATCTTCGAAATAAAGGATGCATCGGGAAATATTATTACACAGTTTTACGCAAAGAACGATGAGCTGAGCAGCTTTCATAAGGGAGGTACAAAATATCCTGTACAGCAGAATTACCAACTATTGCCCGATGATCCATCACTGATATTCCCCGAATATGTTCGTGTAGATCATCTGGTATTCGCTCCGGACTTCGCCCTCATACAGTATGTGCCAAAGGGAACTAATGATACTTTTTCTCTTTTAGGATTTTATATGCTATGAAAAAAATTGTCAGTATAGTTTGTGTTTTGATCGCTCTCACCGTCGCTTCCTGCAATAAATGCAAGAACCCCGAACATGTACCTCGCGCTAAACTGATGGATGAGTATTTTGGAAGTTATAAGCCTGGAGCATACTGGATATATTTAAACAAAGATAGTACAAAAAGGGATAGCCTGTGGGTCGATGACTACAATGTTCGGACGTTGACAGATGAACATCCTAATTGTCTATCTATGGAATTTGAAACATACACATTAAATAGTAGCTATTTGGAGCCCTCAACGAAATTAAACATAGAACTCGGTAGTTACTCTCCAGACCTAAAAAGCACAACTTTTTATACTGCTTACGACGCAAATGGTAACGGGTATACGACTTTCTATAGCAGTAATGATTCTGCAAAGTTTTACTATAATGACATTGCATTTGACACGCTCCATAACTACAAGCTCTGGGAAAATCAGTCGCTGCCTGTTGTCACGAAAATCGGAACATTGATCTTCGCGCCTAATCTTGGATTAGTTCAATACATGCCTTTGCACCTACAAGATACATTTTCCCTTATTAAATTTAATGTTAAATGAAAAAAATATACTCGGTTATACTTTTGACATTATTAGCGAAAAATTCAGCCTTTTCCCAAGATTGGGGTGACGCAGCTGCGAATTGTCATGTTAATGCTCAAGATAATACCTCTGGCTATGTGCGTAGTTATAGAACGGCTCCCCGTGAGGCTACCGTTAAAATTATATTTTCAGATGGTGGCAGATGTACTGGCACACTATTAAATCGTAATCAAGACGATAGCAAACTCGGCTATTATTTGCTCACAGCCCATCATTGTCTTACAGAAAGCCCTACTAGCGACAATATCTCTGTGAATTTTGAACAAGAGCATGTATTAATTTTTAATTATCAGAGCCCCGATGGTAATACAACCAATACAGCCCCAACTAATAGAGCTGACAACTTCAATATTTTGCAATCCGGTGAGGACTTCATCAACCCGAATCAATCGGTGACTGACGGCTACGAATATCTGCATCGAACTAGGCTCCGACTTGTTAGGAATTATCTGGTTGGAGATTTTGCTTTATTGGAAATATTGACCGAAGTACCACCCCATTTCAATGTATCTTATGCCGGTTGGAATCCAAACTCCATTTATCAAGGTTTTCCAGATGGTAGTGTGCCCACAGGTCAAGGTTTTGATAAGTATATAGGCATCCATCATCCAGGAGGAGATATCAAAAAAATAAGTACGACACCCATGATAATCGGACACGATCATCCAGGTTCGGTTACATGTTACACCGTTACTACCATAATTGATTTCCTTTTCGGATGGATTTGGAAAAGGAAATTTTCGACGCAAGTCATTTGTAATCCGTTGGTAATACCGATTATATCAGTTCCAACATGGCATGCCGGCGTTATGGAAGGCGGCTCCTCAGGGTCAGGACTATTTAATATGAATAACAAGCTCATCGGACAGTTGTCTGGAGGGTTAGACCCAGTTTGTAACTCTGTAAATTATGATCCTTACGGGAAGTTCAGATTTAGTTACATCAAAGCCGATGTGAAAAATGCTTTGAACCCTTCGTCAAACACAATCTATAACAGAGCTACTGCTGACATATTTGGCATTGGAAGCCGAAAAATTACCTGCTATGATAATCTTGACCTTCCCGGAGCTTCAGGGGTATCCGGTCATTATTTTCCCGCCAGTCACTATCAGCCGGAGAATACTATTCTGTTACAATCAAAGAATAATATCACGACTAATGCACCCATCCGTGTTTATAACGGTGCAGACTATCGGTTCAAGGCAGCCAATGTCATTGATATAGACGACTTTTTTGAAGCAGAACCAGGCTCTTATGTAGAAATGGACATAGGCAATTGTGGCGGAGCAAGTAAAGAACCTTCACCAGAAAGTATTCTTGCACAAAGGCTTCAGGAGTATAAGTTGCCTAAAGAAAAGAAATTGGATATGCAGCGTTTTGGCAATGGTCAGTTGTTCGCATCACCCGACAAGCAAAGCTATTTGCAGATATTTCCAAATCCTACTACCGGAGCATTCAAATTACGTTTTTCAGAGAACGGCAATTATCAAGTTGTGGTAAAGGATGTTGCAGGCAGGCAAGTTGCTTACCAGCAAGCCAACAACGTAAAAGAAATGCTGATGCAAATAGATGTGTTACCCGGGCAATATTTTGTAAATGTTATTGATGAAAATGGGAGGATGCAATATGGGAAATTATCAATAGTGAAATAATTTTTTTCACGCAAAGGGTACAAAGGTTTTGCAAAGATCACAAAGAGCAATAACCTAAAACTTTGCCCTCTATGTGAAATTCTTTTCCTCTTTGTCCCTTAGTATTCTTCGATTTCTTTGTGTGAAATATCAATGTAATTTCAGCTTCGCCAGTCTGTCCATTTCTTTATTGATGATGCCATCCAAAGCTTTAATTCGTCCTTCTTTATTGCGATAAATAAGCCGATGATCGAGTACCGCGCGGGCAATATCTTTTACGTCATCTTCTATCACAAAAGTTCTTCCCTTCACCAAAGCATAAGCCCGCAAACATTTCAGGAAAGCAATGCCGCTACGGGTAGAACCGCCGAGTGCAATATCCAGATGCGCACGTGTCTCCCGCACTATATGACTCACCGCACGCACAATCTCATCATGCAAATAAACCTGCGAAGCCTGCTCCTGCAACACAATGATGTCATTCAGACTTAGTACCTGCTCCAACTGCACTAAGTTTTGCGCAATACTGAGGTACTCGCGATAAATGTTCATCTCCACTTCTTCATCCACATAACCGAAGTATATTTTCATGAAAAAACGGTCTAACTGCGCCGCAGGAAGCGGGTACGTTCCTTCCATTTCTATTGGGTTTTGCGTGGCAATAGTGAAGAACATTTGCTCCAGCTTCAGCGTAGTATCGCCAACAGTTATCTGGTGTTCTGCCATTGCTTCGAGTAATGCACTTTGCACTTTCGGAGATGCACGGTTTATTTCATCTGCCAGCAATACATTGCAAAACAGCGGACCTTTTTTGAACACAAATTCCTTCGTGCGATCATCGAAAATGTGCGAACCGATCAGGTCCATCGGCAAGAGGTCGGGGGTGAATTGTATGCGTTTGAACAAAGCCCCACTCGACCTCCACGCGGAGTCTCCCCTAACCCCTCCGAAGGAGGGGGATTCCGCGCTGTAAGCCCCCTCCCCTTCGGGGAGGGTCGGGGAGGGGCTGCTAATACACTGCGCCAATGTTTTCGCCAGCACAGTTTTACCCGTACCAGGATTATCTTCCATCAAAATATGCCCCCCCGCAAGCAAGCTGGTAACTACAAATTCTATCTGTTGGGTTTTGCCACGAATTACTTTTTCTATCTGAGAAATGAGCTGTTGAATAGCTTCTGTGGAGTTAACTGTAAGTATTTCCTGGTTGCTTTCCATCAATGAAAATGGTTTCTACAAGTTTACAGATTTATTGAACGGAGGGAGTATAAACTTTTGTGAAAGGAACATACCAGTCATTGGGTATTGTGCGCGCTGGCCATGAAGTGTATTTTTACAAAAATTACACCCAATGAAACAACTATTTACAATTACGGCTTTAGCATTATCAACCGCTGCCTACGCACAGCCGGTCATCAGTAATGGCAACAATATGCCTCCTGTAGGATATTCGGACACAGTTTCTATAGTCGCGACGGGAGCAAACCCAGGAAGCGGCGGTGCGAATGTTACGTGGAATTTCAGCGCACATACTCCAATGCTTGTAGGCAAGTTTACGGTTGTAAACCCAGCCAACACACCATACGCTTCCACTTTCCCTTCTGCTACGTTTGGTATAGAGTTAACGCCTTTTTCAGGCAGCTCTATGTATGAATACTACATAATATCTGCCGCTAAATGGGAAACAGTAGGAGGCGGTATTACATCATCAGGCGGGGATGACTACACACCTAACCCTAAGACTATGATACCCTTTCCGTTTTCTTTTAATGATGTGGTGACAGATGTTTTTACAAAGCAAAACGGTACGCATAATCTTACAATGACTTACGATGGCTACGGCACATTAATTACACCTTACATTACCTACAATAATGTAGTAAGAATGAAAAGAGAATTTGGAGGCAACGACTATTTTTATGAGTGGTTTGTTACTACACCCTACCTGATGACTGTGGCAACCTATGATAACAATAATGGCAGGCTCACTTTTGTAGGAAAATCTGTGATAAATTCAATCAAAGATGTCTCTACAGCTTCGACTCAGGTAACAGTTATTCCCAACCCGGTTACGTCTTCTGCCATTATTCGCATTAATGCAGCAAGCAACTTAAACGGAAAGGTGATTGTTACCAATGTAATGGGAAGCGTTGTGAAGGAACTTTCAGTGAAAAACAACGAAGCAATTTTATCGCGCGAAGGCCTTACTGCCGGATTGTATTTCTACAATGTGGTTACAGAAAAAGGCTCGGCAGCAAAGGGAAAATTTGTAGTAGAGTAATGAATATCGTCTTTATAAGTGAAGAGTCCGGCGAACAACCGGACTCTTTCAATTTTCCTTCAAAGCCTGTACATGAATGCGACTTTTCCTTTTTGCACAATGACTTGCGTGTGTGCTATGCAGTGTGGCTCATGAGAAGTGGTAGTTCTCTTGGGGTGTATTGTTTTACTTCGGCAGCTATGGCGCGTATATGGTCTGGGGTGGTTCCACAGCAGCCGCCCACCAGGTTTATCCATCCTTCTTTGGCAAATTCAGCAACTTTTTGGGCCATTATTTCAGGTGTTTGGTCGTATTCTCCCATCGGGTTAGGAAGACCGGCATTAGGGTAGCAGCTTACATAGCAGGGTATCAGGTGTGCAAGTTCTTCTATGTGGGGGCGCATTTGGTCGGCACCGAGTGCGCAGTTGAGGCCGATGCTTATTGGGTCAGCATGTTCTACGGATATGCAGAATGCTTCCAGAGTTTGCCCGCTAAGGGTGCGGCCCGATGCGTCGGTAATGGTTCCGGATATCATAATGGGTAGGTTTATTCGATGATCGCGGAAATATTCTTTGGTGGCGTAGATGGCGGCTTTGGCGTTGAGTGTGTCGAAGATGGTTTCGATGAGTAGTATGTCGGCTCCGCCGTTTACGAGTCCTTTTATTTGTTCATAATAGGCTGTTGCTACTTCGTCAAATGTTACGGAACGATAACCGGGTTCGTTTACGTCGGGGGAAAGAGATAGTGTTTTGTTCATGGGGCCTATAGCGCCTGCTACAAATTTTACTTCGCCTGGATGGGCATTCATGTATTGGTCGGCGGCGGCTCTGGCAAGTTTGGCGGCTTCGAGATTTATTTCATAGGCCAGAGATTGCATGTTGTAATCTTCAAGCGATATAGCTTGTGCGTTGAAGGTATTGGTCTCGATAATATCGGCACCGGCTTCAAGGTATTGCGAATGAATTTCCTGAATGATGTGTGGCTGTGTGAGGGAAAGTAGGTCGTTATTTCCTTTTACATCGGAGGGGTAATCTTTAAACCGCTCTCCGCGATAGTCAGCTTCCTGCAGATTATAGCGTTGGATCATAGTGCCCATGGCTCCATCAATGATGGCGATTCTTTCTTCGAGTAATGCACGCAATTGGTTTGCCTTAATCATAAGCCAAAAATAAGGAGAATGGGTGTTTGGTGGGAGTGTAAATATCAGGGTAGTTCTTTCGCTTCGCGCTTTATGATGTAAACGGCTGTGTCGTTTGGCCTTATTGCGCGCCCTTTGCTAAGGGCATACACTTTTGTAAACTCGGCACCGAAGTAGAGGATGATGGAGGAATAATATACCCAGGAGAGAATAATAATAATAGAAGCAGCAGCTCCATAAGTATTTGCTATTTCCGACTTGCTGAGGTAAATACCAATAAGAAATCTTCCTGCCAGAAAAAGCAAAGCTGTGAACGTAGCACCAAACAAGGCATCTTTCCAATGAATGTATGCATCTGGCAATACCTTGTAGATAACGGTGAATAAAATAGAAGTGATGAGAAACAGAATTACAATATTCAGAATCTTGAAAAAGATAACGGCTTCGTCAACGAATATCTGCTGTAGCCTATCGGTGAGCAAATCTGTGATGGTGTTGATGAGCAGAGAGGCAATAAGCAGAAAGCCCACACCCACAATCAGGGAAAATGAAAGCATCCTGTTCTTCAAAAACTTAAGCCAGCCTTTTTTAGGTTTTGCCCTTATAGACCAGATGTAGTTTATAGAATCCTGGATATCTACAAATACGCCTGTAGCTCCAAAAATCAACAACACAATACCTATAATGCTAAACTTTGCTGCTGCATTTTGCTGCTGCATTTGACGGATAATACTCAATACCTGATCTGCTCCTTGTGGGCCGATAAAGTTGTTCATCTGCTGGTAGATGCTTCCGGTTATTTTTTCCTGCTCAAAGAATAATCCAGTAAATGAAATAATAACGAGCAACAACGGTCCAATGGAAAAAACAGTATAATATGCTAATGAAGCGCTGAGCTTTATAACATTGTCGGTAGAAAATTCTGAAGCTGCTTCTTTCAGCAAACGAAAATAATTGAGCAAACCTTTAGTCATTTATTTAAGGTTGAAAAGCTTTGTGCCACGAATTTTCTACCGATTGTTTACCCTGCTAATATTGCGGCATTAATGGCTTGGTCATCATGATTGCATCAATCCGTTCAGCCACTTCGTTTGTAAGTTTTGGTAAAACCTCAAGTGCCTTCAGGTTTTCCGAAAGTTGTTCTGGCCGGGTAGCTCCCAAAATAGCAGTAGTAACATTAGGATTACGAATGCACCAGGCAACAGAAAGCGTAGCAAGAGATGTTTCCAATTCGTTGGCAAGGTTGCTCAACTGTTTTACGCGCAGCAATCTTTCCTCACTAAGCGTTCTGTCTTTGAGCCAATCAAAACCTTCAAGTGCCAGCCGCGATCCGTCGGGAATTCCATCATTGTACTTGCCTGTAAGCAAACCCGACGCAAGAGGACTCCAGATAGTAGCACCCATTCCGATGTTTTTAAAGATGGTGCAGTAATCAACTTCCATTTTATACCGCTCAAACAAATTGTATTGCGGCTGCTCTACTGCCGGGGGTTCCAAACCCAACTCTTTTGCGACCATGTGTGCTTCTACAATTTCTGCCCCACTCCATTCACTAGTCCCCCAATACAAAATTTTCCCTTGCTGAATGAGCGTATTCATTGTGCGGACTACTTCTGTTATCGGAACATTTTTATCTGGCCGGTGGCAAAAGAAAAGATCCAAATATTCGAGTTGAAAACGCTGCAACGCCTCATGACAAGCCTCCACGATATGCTTTCTTCCAAGACCTGTTTGGTTGGGTTTATTCGCCTCTCCGCGCCAGCCAAAAAATACTTTGCTGGAAACAACGTAAGAAGAGCGCTCCCAGCTTTTGTTTTTCAATATTCTTCCCATCATTTTTTCAGATTCTCCGCGCGAATAAATCTCTGCATTGTCGAAGAAGTTTATGCCATTGTCGTAAGCAATGCTCATCAACTGCTCTGAAGCCTTATCATCTATTTGCTTTGCAAATGTTACCCACGAACCAAAGGAAAGAACGCTAAGTTGCAAACCTGATTTTCCCATTCTTCTGTATTCCATAATCTTGAAAACCGGGGAAATTTTTATTGAAGGATTACCCGGTGTTTTGAATCCATCAATTGCTTTACTCAGTTTTTTTAAAACTAAAACCAGCCTTTCTTTTTAAACCAAATCAACATAAAAACCGGAACTATCAACATAATTGCAACAGCAAAATAAAAGCCCGATCCGTGGTGCGACAAAGGTATCACGTCGAAGTTCATTCCAAAAATGCCTCCGATAACTGTAGCGGGCGCAAGCAATGTAGCCACCATTGTAAAAAGCTTCATTACCTCGTTCATTCTGATATTGATCTGACTCATTGATAGGTCTTGAAGATTCATCAACATTTCGCGCTGATTTTCTACAAATTCATTTGCTTGAATGATATGGTCGAGCACATCTTTATAGTATTTATCGTGCCTGTCTTCGAGAATGTGGTTCTCGCTTTTTAAAAAACCATTTACCAAATCGCGCACTGGCAAAATTGATCTTCTCAACAACATCACCTCTCTGCGTAAAATACTGATCTTGGCAAGTGCACCATTTTCTTTTTGAAGTAGCAAACCATCCTCCAGCCGCTCGATTCGCTCGTTCGTTTTTTCAATCACTTCAAAATAGCTGTCAACAATTATATCAATAAGACTGTAGCACAAATAATCGGCTGTACGTTGTCGCACTTTAGAACCGGAAACCCGCAATCTATCACGAACAGGATTAAACACATCGCGCAAGGGATCTTCCTGAAATGACAACACAAAACCGCGTCCTAACACAATGCTCACCTGTTCAGTTTCAATTTGCCCCGTACCCTCATTATAGTATAGCATTGGTAGCAAACAGAACATAATCTCCTCTACTTCATCCATTTTGGCGCGCTGTCCTACACTGAGAATATCTTCAATTACGAGGTTGTGAATATTGTAGCAGTTGCAAAGTTTTTCTACTTCTGTCTTCCTTAATCCGTCTATGTTTATCCAAATAATTTGGTCTTGCTCCGGCTTAATTGCGCAAGCTTCTGCGTGAGAAACTTTTTTTTCACTAAAAGCGGCTACGTCATAATTGAAAAGGTGGTAAACCGGCGTTATGTCCTCTTGTCTTACCTCTTCTCGCTTGGGATTGTAGGAGGTGATGGGTTTGCGTTTTGAATAGTTCCATGTCCATTCGGGAAGAAGCGTTACAAGTTTATTTGCCTGCCTGCGAAAGCCCATGGAAAAATCAATTATTAGGCTAATTTAGCTCATAGTCCTTACCAATCCGTTTTAGTAAATGAAAAAGATAATTCTTTTGTTGTGTGCCTTTGCGACCACTGTTGCAGCTTTTGCACAAACCCATAAAGTAGTGATAGAAACAGACTCCGGTAGAATAGTTATGGCGCTTTCCGACAATACGCCACAGCACCGCGACAACATGATAAAGCTGGTAAAAGAAAAGTTTTTTGACAGCACATTGTTTCATCGCATCATTCCAACATTCGTAATTCAAGGTGGCGATCCTAATTCCAAACGTGCTAAACCAGAGGAAATGCTTGGAAACGGCGCATTGGGTTATTTGGTGCCGGCAGAAATTAATGATAGCAATTTTCATCAGCGTGGCGCACTCGGCATGGCGCGCGACAACAATCCTGAAAAAGCTTCATCCGCTTGTCAGTTTTATATTGTTGTGGGGAAAAAATATACGGATGCAGAGCTTGACATGATCGCACAAAGAACAGGAAGGCAATTCACACCCACGCAACGCGAGATTTATAAAACCGAGGGCGGCACTCCTTCGCTTGACGGAAACTATACCGTATTTGGAATTGTGACGGAAGGAATAGAGATCGTAGATAAAATAGTAAACATGCCGCGCAATCAGGCCGATCGGCCAAATACAGATATTGCGATGCGCAAGGTTTATATGATGGACGATAAAACAGAGAAGAAAGGGAGGAAGAAAAGGAAGAAAATATGAAATAGCTACTCTGTAATCTACACGAATAGGGGTGAATGTATTAGGTTATAGCTTAACAGCATGTTTAATGAGTGTTCGGTAATTTTATTGAAACGATAGAAAAATGCACATTGGAAGCCTTAAATATAATTTGCTTGACAAGCTGATAGGCGTTAAGGATATTGATCTTCTGAAAAGAATCAATGATCTCATAAAGGATATTCCTGTTGATAATTCTGAATTTGAGTTAACGGATAAGCAGTATCAAATGCTTCTTAAAAGTGAAGAAGATATCATAGCAGGAAGAATTATCTCTGATGAAAAGCTAAATGAAGAAGAGGACAGATGGCTAAACGAGTAGTTTGGACTGATAGGGCAAAGAAAAGCAGAAAGGATATTCTTGAGTATTGGGCAGAGCGAACAGGCTCTAAAAACTATCCTAAAAAATTGTCGCGGTTATTCAGAGAGAAAACCAGATTATTATCTGTAGAGCATTATGTTGGGAGGCAAACAAACTTCAAAGATGTTCGCGTGAGTTTAGTAGAACACTTTTCAGTGTTTTATAAGATTAACGAAAAAGAGATAACCATTGTTGGCATTTGGGATAATAGACGGAATCCTGATGACTTGAAAAAGAACATTGGCTAATGGAGGCTCACCTCAAACGCATAAAAAATCTTCTCGACGATAAAATGAGGCTGTACAATCAGCCTTCTTTTATTTGCGGCGATCCTGTTTCTGTTCCACATCAGTTTTCAAAAAAGCAAGACGTAGAAATCAGCGGATTATTTGCAGCCGTCCTTGCCTGGGGCAATCGCACAACCATCATTAATAATTGCAACAAACTGATGCAATGGATGGACAATGCGCCGCATGATTTTATAGTTCATCATTCTGAAACAGACCTAAAACCTTTTATTCATTTCGTTCATCGCACTTTCAATGCTACCGATCTTTTGTATTTCATTTCCCTACTTCAATTTCATTTCAAGCAACATCATTCTTTAGAAGATGCTTTTGTACTAACCAAAACTTATAAAGATGAAAATGTAACGGCAGCGCTGATTCATTTTCACAACTATTTTTTTTCACTCGAACATCCTGAAAGAACAAGAAAACACATCGCAACGCCCGCGAGAAAATCGGCCTGCAAACGTATGAATATGTATCTGCGCTGGATGGTGCGAAAAGATGAAAACGGTGTTGACTTTGGCATCTGGAAAAAAATAAAACCGCATCAGCTTGTTTGTCCGCTTGATGTGCATGTAGCACGCGTAGCACATCGCCTAAAATTAATTCCTACCGAACCGGCAAACTGGCAAAATGCTGTGCATCTTACAAAGCAGTTAAAGCAATTAAACCCCGATGATCCTGCAGTGTATGATTATGCGCTTTTCGGATGGGGAATGGCAGAAAGATTTTAGGTGTCGGTTTCACACGGAGGTAACAGAGAAAAAGAGACACAGAGAAAAATCTTAGCAATCTTTTAATCCTGCAAATACCGGTTCAGACAGTTTCACACAAAGAAGCAAAGAAAACCAAGACAGTTTCACACAGAGGGCACAGAGAAAAAGAGGCACAGAGGAAATTCCGGCAATTCTTTAATTCTATAAATTCCGGTTCAGACAATCCCCGGTTCACACATCCCGGTTCACCATTTTCCCAAACCTTTCAAAAAACGCTTTCTCCAACATTTCCTTCTGCGACGGATGTGCGATACTTATCAGCAGCTTTGCTCTTTGCTGCAGATTTTTACCATAAAGATTTACTACCCCATATTCCGTTACCACATAATGCACATGTCCACGGGTGGTTACTACGCCCGCACCAGGTTTTAATAGTGGTGTAATTCTGGAAACTCCTTTATTAGTAATAGACGGTAACGCAATGATCGGTTTTCCTCCTTCCGACAAAGAAGCACCGCGCATAAAATCCATTTGCCCGCCAATACCTGAAAACTGATACATGCCAATGGAGTCTGCACAAACCTGCCCTGTCAGGTCTATTTCTATTGCACTATTTATAGCTACAACTTTAGGATTTTGACGAATAACGGCTGTGTCGTTTACATACGTTACATCCATGAAAACAACGAAAGGATTATCATCTACAAAGTCATAAAGTTTGCGGGTGCCAGCAGCAAATGTTGTTACAATTTTCCCCCGACGAATTTTCTTATGCTCATTTGTAATTACACCACTTTCTACCAGCGGAATAACGCCATCAGAAAACATTTCGGTATGAACACCAAGACCTTTGTGATTCGACAGCGACCTTAGTACCGCATCTGGAATAGCGCCAATACCCATCTGCAAGGTGGAGCCGTCTTCAATAAGGGTTGCTACATTTTCACCAATTTTTTTTGCAACATCATCCACCTTATCGCCGTAGTTCACTTCTGGCAAAGCTGCATCTTCCCAAACCATCGAGTCAAATTTTGAGAAGTGAATATGCCCATCGCCTTGTGTGCGGGGCATTTGAGGATTGACCTGGGCTATTACTTTTTTTGCGGTGCGCACGGCGGTGAGCGCGGCATCTATAGAAGTTCCTAAGGTGCAATAGCCATGAATATCGGGCGGCGACACGTGTACAATAGCTACATCGAGCGGCAGATAGCCGTTAGTAAACAAGATGGGGATTTCGCTGAGGAAAATAGGCACATAATCACCATGATCGCTATTTACCCAACTGCGTACATTGGCAGATACAAACAGAGAATTGAGGTGAAAACTTTCTTGTATTTCTGGCTTATCCCAATCTATAGCGCCGAACGTGGAAATGGCTACGAGTTCTACATTTTTAATGGTGCCTGCCCTTTGCAGCAACGAACTTAATAGATGCAGGGGTGTGGCTGCACTGCCATGAATGAAAACTCTGTTGCCACTTTCAACAATCTTTACTGCTTCTTCCGCGCTAATGTATTTTGGTTGCATAAACGGCGCAAAGCTAAGAAGGGAACGCTGTGAAGAAAATGAAAAGCGTGAATTTGCCATTCATTCATTTCAGCTTTGGGTTGACTTTAACAAGCATTTCAAACCTTTATAGTGCGAACTTCGTTTGTAGGAATAAACGGTCAGTCGTTCGTATGAAATACTCTTGTTTGTTATCTGCTATTTTCGGTATGCTTTTGCTGGCGCAATGTACCAATGCTCAAAAAAATAAAACATCAACTATGGAACATAAAAACAATCCTTACTACAGCCGCACGGATACCGGGCAATTGAAGGTGAATGACGGTGAGTGGAAAAAAATTCTTCCGAAAGAAGTTTATGAGATTGCGCGGGAAAAAGGTACTGAATGGGCTTTCACCGGGAAGTATTATAAGACGGATGCGAAAGGTGAGTATTACTGCGCTGTGTGTGGAAATCATTTGTTTAAGTCTGATGCGAAATTTGCGAGTGCGTGTGGATGGCCAAGCTTTTTTGAGGCGATAAGACCGAATAGTGTGAAGTATGTAGAAGATCATTCGCATGGAATGGAAAGAGTTGAAGTGCTTTGCGGTCGGTGCGATTCTCATTTGGGTCATATTTTTGATGATGGGCCGCCGCCTACGTACAAGCGTTTTTGTATGAACTCTGCTGTGCTGGAGTTTGAGCCGGAGTAAAATTATATTTGCTCCATGACGCGCAAAGAGCGGTTTCAGTATGTAATAGATTGGTTTCAGCAGCACATGCCCGAGCCGGAAACAGAACTTCATTATACTAATCCTTACGAACTGTTGGTCGCAGTTATATTGTCTGCGCAATGCACCGATAAAAGGGTGAACATTGTTACGCTTCCGCTGTTTGAAAAGTTTCCGTCACCACAATTTTTAGCAAATGCCGGGTTTGAAGAGATTAATCCTCTCATTAAATCTGTAAGTTTTGCTAACAATAAAACGCGTCATCTTATGGGTATGGCGAAGATGCTGGTGGAAGAATTTAATAGTGAAGTGCCAGGTACGGTAGAAGAGTTAGAACGATTACCTGGGGTGGGAAGGAAAACAGCAAACGTTATTACTTCGGTTATACATCAGCAACCCAACATGGCGGTGGACACTCATGTATTTCGTGTATCTGCGAGAATAGGACTTACGGTGAATGCTAAGAATCCTTTGCAGACTGAAAAGCAACTTGTTTCATTTCTTCCAAAAGAATTGATTTATAAAGCACATCATTGGCTCATATTGCATGGGCGGTATATCTGCATTGCCCGCAGACCGAAATGTGAGATTTGTGGATTGAGAGTAGCTTGCAAGTTTTATAAAACCGACATGCGGCATATTGTAACAGAAGAAAAAGCACCGATGACACCGGAGGAAGTGAAGAAGTTATCGGCGAGTTGAATGGAGTTTACTTTTCCACTTTCTTTATTTTAATCCTCGCTTTCTTTCCAATATTGTTGTAGATGAAAAGGTTGTGTTTACGAATCCCATCTACGAGCCAAACATTTGCAGTCATAGGAGGTTCATTGCCTTCATTGTTGGCTATAAAGATCAATTCACTAATTCCATTTTCTAAAGGAATTGCTATGCGCTTTTGCTCTTTTGCAAGAATATAATTATTGAGTAAAGGAGCGCCATTGAGCGTGATGGATAACTTATCGCCGTCAATTTTTCCACCATCCCAAACCTGTATTACCAAGCTATCTGAATACCACTCAATCGCTTTTTCTGTGCCCGACGTTATCTGTTCTGGTTGTGCCGGGAAGTAAGAAATATTTTTTGAAGAAGAGGACATTGCAGCCGTATCATAAACAACTTTTAGAGGCTTTTCTGGTTTTTTTATCAATTGCGGTTTTGGAGTTTCCTCTGCAACTTTTAAAGATGTCAATTGCTTAATTTCTTCGGTGTAGGGAAAGCTTACAGTGCCTTGTCCACAATACACGTTGCTTATATCGCTGCTTGTTATCGCCCCGCTAAATTGCTCTTTGCCCTCTCCGGTTTTCTGGTATTTCAAAACTGCATTTATTAAGCAAATTGTTGTGCTGCTCTCGAAGCCATGATTGTAAATAATGTTGTTTTCCTTGAAAGAAAGTGTTTTGTTTTCACGGTCTATGAAACCTGAAATAGACGCTTTAACTTCTTTGTTTTCGTATAAATAAGTGTAAGAATATCCGCGTAGATAGCCGGAAGAATCCGTAAATATGAGTTTATAAGTGTAGGATTCTCCACCTTGAACACCCAGATAGCCTTTCAATATTTTTTCGTTTTGCTGCGCAGATAAATTGTTCATCAATACCATTCCCAAAAACAATAATCCCAGTTGTTTGTGCCACATTGTTTTTTAAAAATACGGCTTTCAATTTAAGAGGTGCCCGAGTACGTCAAAATGCCGTAGAATCAATAGTTTCCAAGCATTGACAACGTAGGTATTTGGCGTATTTTTCCTTGCTTACAAGGTTGTTTTTTGTTATCTTTGCTTGCTTAGTTTTTAAGTATGTAGCCATGCATCCGGGGATGGCCTTTATTGAAGGATTTCTCACAAAAATTTTGACCTCGGACACAAATAATTATGAGCACAGAGCAAGAAGTATTACAAGTCCCCGTTCAGGATTATGATGCTGGGAGTATTCAGGTTTTAGAAGGATTGGAAGCAGTGCGCAAACGTCCTGCCATGTATATCGGAGACATTGGCGTAAAGGGCTTACATCATTTGGTGTATGAAGTGGTGGATAACTCGATTGATGAAGCGCTTGCGGGTCATTGCAAAAACATCACTGTTACTATCCATCTCGACAATAGCATTAGCGTAGAAGACGACGGACGCGGCATTCCTACAGGCATTCACGCAAAGGAGGGACGCTCTGCTCTTGAAGTGGTAATGACGGTGCTACACGCCGGAGGTAAATTTGATAAAGATTCTTATAAAGTTTCCGGTGGTTTGCACGGAGTAGGTGTATCGTGTGTTAATGCTTTGAGTAAACACATGCACACTACAGTTTTTCGCGAAGGAAAAATTTTCGAGCAGGAGTACAAAATGGGTATTCCTCAATACACTGTCCGTGAAGCAGGCGTTTCAGAAAAAAGAGGAACGTTGCAACATTTTACCCCAGACGATTCCATTTTT
>ENA-UOUJ01000341-UOUJ01000341.1-activated-sludge-metagenome-genome-assembly--contig:-NODE-341-length-35022-cov-4.507936_pt1 | contig 35022 bp, 29 predicted proteins | sample MGYA00249839_ERZ747224 | MGnify/ENA primary metagenome ERZ747224 (study PRJEB28782, sample SAMN03220277) | activated sludge metagenome | biome: wastewater; feature: sewage sludge; material... | reverse complement strand
ATAAGCAGGGCTATCTGGCCGATATTGAAGAAAGCTTCATGAACGGCCGCAGGGTTGTAGCCGTTTTTGCAGAGCAGAAACGAATGGTAAAGGGCATTTTGCATGGTGAGAGCGACAGTCGCCGTACTGCTTTTATAGAACCGGAAGAAACCTCACACCTGAACAATGAAGTAAGCCACTTAGAAAACGATGAGCGAAAAGAAATCTATCGTATTTTGCGGAAACTCACAGAGCGACTGTCAGCCTATTCGGAGTTGTTAAAGGTATATCATATCATCTTAGGCGAGTTTGATTTTATCAGGGCCAAGGCTAAATTTGCGATGGATATTAGTGGCGAATATCCTTTAGTAGCCGATAAGGCTCAAATTCATTTGGTAAATGGTTATCATCCTTTATTGTTTTTATACAACAAAAAACTAAATAAACCTACAATCCCTCTTACACTCTCTCTTGACCAAAGCAGAAGGATATTGCTCATCAGCGGGCCCAATGCCGGTGGCAAAACAGTGGCCATGAAAACAATCGGATTATTACAAATGATGGTACAGAGCGGGTTATTGGTTCCGGTAAATCCATCGAGCCATTTTGGCATTTTCAAACAACTGATGATTCATATCGGCGATACCCAAAGTTTAGAGTTTGAGCTGAGTACCTACAGTAGCCATCTGATTCACATGAAGTATTTTATGGAAAATGCAAATGGTAAAACCCTGTTTTTCATTGACGAATTGGGTAGCGGTAGCGACCCCAGCCTCGGCGGCGCTTTTGCTGAAGTAATTATGCTGGAGCTGCTGAAAAAACATTCCTACGGTGTAGTAACCACACACTACCTGAACCTGAAAGTGATGGCCGGAAAAACTGCAGGAATTGTGAATGGAGCAATGGCATTTGACGAAAAGCGGCTGCAACCCCAGTTTCAATTGATAGTAGGAAAACCCGGAAGCTCTTACACCTTTTCAATAGCTGAAAGAATTGGGCTGGACAAGAGGCTGATTGAAAAAGCAAAAAGCTTAGTGGACGAAGACCAGTACCGGCTGGACAAATTGCTGAACAGAACCGAACAAGACCTGAGAGATATTGCTAAAAAAGATAAGGAGCTGCATCACCTGATAAAGGAGAATGAACGCTTGCAAAAAGAAATGGAAAAGGTAATGGATAAAGAAAAACATCGCCAGCAGGTAGCAGTGCTGAAAGAGCAGAACAAAATCAGTGAGCAACGGATTGCCTACCTCAAAGATATGGAGCGCAAACTCAAAGAAATAACATTGCAATGGAAAAAGGAGGAAGATAAAACCAAGCTCATAAAAGCAATTTCGGGCTTGCTGTTCAACCGTGGAGAAAAACAGAAAGCAAGTAAGATGCAGAAAAAAATCGAATCGAAATATGAAGAAATTGGAGGCGAAATAAAGATTGGCGATAAGGTAAAAATGAAACGAAATCTTCAGGTGGGTGAAGTATTAGAAATAAAAGGTAAAAGAGCTGTTGTAAAAATCGGGCTCTTACCCATGCAGGTTGAGCTGGTCGATCTTGTGGTGGTAATAGATAAAAAGGAACCCTCGGCTACCTAAAATCTAATCTATTTTTTGGAAGATTTCTGTTTTTCATTTAAACCTTTCAATACCTCGTTGGTGATATCGTAAGCGGTATCTTTATAATAAAACAATCCGGGTTCGTAGGCAAAAATGAAAGAATAAGTATTATCTGCATTAAACTCTTTCAAAAAATCTTCTATTTTTTTCTTCAGCGACATATTTTTATTTGCCACAAAACTGTTGAATTCATCATAAAGGCGTTGCCTTCTTTCGGCCATTTGGTTTTGGCTGGCTTCCAGATCCTGACGTGCCGCTTCGGCTTCTGCTTCAGTCATGCTTTGCGCCTTTTGCTGGTATCCTGCAAGTTTGTTCTGATAAGCCTTTGCCATTTTTTCCATTTCCGATGAAATAGCGGCATCCCTGTTTTTGATTTCACGTTGGGCGGTTTTTGCTACCTCATAGTTTTGCTGAACGGAATCCATATCAATATAAGCAAATAATACCTTTTTATTGATAATAGAATCATTTTTTCCGGAAATAGTGCTTCTTGCAGTAATCGGTTTTGGAGCTGAAAATTGTTTATAAAACAAAAATCCAACAGCCAGTACTAACAAAGCATTTAGGATAATCAACGGATTCTTCATTACTTACAATTTAAATCGAGGCGCAATATAATAATCTCCTGAAAATAAACAACCTAATCGTCTTTTTCTTAGGAAAGGATTAACATCACACTCATATTTTGAAAAAATATAAAAAAGCCCCTCTTCATAGAAAAGAGAGGCTTTTCTCAAAAATAAAAATTATTATTTCAATTCAGTTGTCATCACTGCATTGTTAAGCGCAGGGATTGTTTGCTCCGTTTTTAAGGCCATTTTCTTTTCGGGATCAATCCACATAATCACCTTATCATTTTCATTTTCAGCGCTTGCCATTTGTACTTTCCAAACATTTGTTCCATTGAGGCTTTCTTTACCAATTGTTGTAAAAACCATTTGTTTGGTTTGCATTGTCATTAAATCGAGTGTAAAAAAAGATATATTGTAACCTTCGGCTAAAGCCAATCTGGCTAAAATCATATCAGTGGCAGGTCCATCGCTAATGAACAAACCTCCAATTTTGACATCACTGGTTTTACCCGCCATATCAATTGCAAGTTTTTCGCCTTGTTTACTAATAGTGATATTAGCGGGCCCCTGAATGAAAGTTCTTTTCAGAAAATCAAGCGAATTTTTCGAATAAGTAGCCATATCAGTAGAAGTCCCCATCGGACTTTGAGTTTCTTCTGTTATCACCCAGTTATCTCCATCGGCTTTTACTGACCGTTTCATATCTATATTTATCTTTTGACCTGCCACTGCAATAGATGCTTTATAATTGTAATTACCTTCTGAAAGACCGGTAGTTAACTTTGGCATGTCTGTCAATACCTTTGCCTCTGGTTTTTTGGCCAACTGCACCGTATTAATATCCACAGTCATTTCTTTCAGGCGTTTGGCTACATCCTCAGGCATATCTTCCTGATATCGGGTTCCTGCATTTTTTGCCAGAAATTTTTCAGAGGCTGCAACCATAGCCATATTGTTTACCGGTTTGGCAAATCCATGCCCTTCATCATCTGCCAGAATGTATTGCACATCGCGCTTCAGGTCTCTAAGCGCTATCACTATCTGGTCGCTCTCCGCTTTTTTTACCCTTGGGTCATTGGCACCCTGAATAATCATAAGGGGCGCTTTGATTTTTTGTGCAGAGAACAATGGACTGGCTTCGGTTAATATTTTTTTACCCGCTTCTGTTTCATCATCGCCCATTCTGAGTGTAAAAATTTTTCTTCCGGCCTCCCAGTAAGGCGGTATGGTTTTCAATAACGTAAACAGATTACTCGGACCTACTATGTCCACTCCTGCCACATATACATCAGGCGTAAATGCAAGACCGGCCAGTGTAGCATAACCACCATAGCTACCGCCCATTATGGCAACCTTCTTTGCATCTGCTATTCCTTCTTTAACCAAATGTTTTACCCCCCAGGTGATGTCATCCTGCATGAGTTTTCCCCATTGCTCATTACCGGCATCAAGAAACTTTTTACCGTAACCGGTACTGCCTCTGAAGTTTGGATCCAGTACTGCAAATCCACGATTAGCCATCAATTGTGCGTAAGTGTTGAAACCCCAGTAACTTCTGGCCCACGGGCCTCCATGCGGGAATACCAATAAGGGGAGGTTTTTGCCACTACTGTTTTTTGGTATTGTCAGATAGGCTGGAATTTCCAACCCGTCACTGCTTTTATATCGAATGGCCTTCATGGGGCTTAAGTATTTTTCATACTCTTTCAGCCGGGGTCTGGGAGTGTATTGCTCTATTATTTTCTTTGTATCCCTATCAAAGAAATATGCAGTAGATACTTTTACATCGCTTGAAACTGAAAATAATAATTTCCTTTCGTCCATTGTCAGGCTGCTGATGCCAATTTCTGCTCCCGGGAATTTAGATTTCAGAAAATTATAATCGGCTTCAAACTTTTTATCCTTAAAGTAGATTCTCTCTTTATCATCATAATAAGAAGTGTATAACATGTTCTTTGTAACCTCACTAAAAGAAACATTTTCTAAATCTACACGTTTTAGTGGGTCTTGCTCTATGTCTGTAGCAGCGCCTGTTTGAGGATCCATCAACACTAATTTTGTAAGATTCACTTTAGGGCCTTTGTTGGTGATTACATATACTTTGGAATTATCTTTAGTAAAGCCCACCGGACTGGCTGATTCCAAAGCGGTTACAGAATATATTTTTTTAAACTTACCGTCCTTTATTGATAAAAATTCAGTGGATCCATCTTCAGGACTACGCAATGCTATTCGCGGTTGTTCATTCCAGTCAAAGATCCAACCTATAATGCGTTCAGTATTTTCGTTCACAAGTGTCAGTTTGCCCGTATTGATTTCAAGTTTATACAAATCATGCCATTTTGCATCGCGATTGTTTAAGCCAATCATCAAAATATTGGGATCTTTTCTGCTTGCAATATAAAACTGTACTACTGCACTGTCATAAGGAGTGAGATTTCGGCTTTCGGGAACACCTTCATTACCGACTGCCTGCGCTGAGGGTGATACTGCATAAAGATTATAATTTTCATTTCCACCCTTGTCTTTTACATAAAGGATATACTTACCATCTCTTGTCCAGAAATAGCCGCCCGATGGCCTTTCCAGGTTCGTCAGCCTACGGGCATTTTTAAATGGTTCGTCAAACTTTTTTACCCAGATATTTAATATTCCATTATAGGCCTTCATAAATGAAATATACTTTCCATCAGGACTTAACTGCCCACCCGAAATTTCCGGATTATCAAAAAAAATGCTTCTGTCTATGATAGGGATTGGATTATCTTTTGTATTCAATTGTGCATATAGATTTAATGTGAAAAAAAATAAGACTGCAATGAGATAAAGTGTTTTTTGTTTCATATAAAGATTTATTTAAGTTTGAGATTTTAGAATTTGTAAATATATAAAAACATCTCTTATTATTCATTTTTTTTTCGGAGAACCGTTTTCGTTAGTTTTACTTTCCTTCTTACGGCCAACATTCATTAATGATTGGTGCAGTATATATTCTATTTGCCCATTTACGCTTCTGAACTCATCAGCAGCCCATTTTTCCAGCAATTTATAAGTATTGCTGTCAATACGCAATATAAAACTCTTTTTTTCCGACAAAATAATTTATTTTTTATTGATAAAGCGTACCGGTATTTAATATAGGAGTAGGTGCTTTCTCGGCACAAAGTACTACCATCAGATTACTTACCATTGCTGCTTTTCTTTCATCATCCAATTCTACAATTTTTTCGTTGGACAATTTCTTTAATGCCAAATCAACCATACCCACAGCCCCTTCCACAATTTTTATGCGTGCAGCTACAATGGCTGTAGCCTGCTGGCGTTGCAGCATAGCACCTGCTATTTCCGACGCATAGGCCAGATGGGCAATACGCGCTTCCTGCACAATAATTCCGGCACGTGCCAGTCTTTCCGAAAGTTCTCTTTCAAGAATTTCATTCACCTTATCTGCACCATTGCGAAGGGTGATATCTGCATGTTCGTCTTCCAGATTGTCATAAGGAAAACTGTTTGCCAAATGACGCACGGCTGCCTCACTCTGTGTTTTCACATATTCAATGTAACGCTCCACTTCAAAAGCCGCCTTGTAGGTATCTCCTACTTTCCATACGATTACGGCGCCTATTTCAATAGGATTACCCATTTTGTCATTTACTTTGAGCGTTTGCCCTTGCAGGTTTTCGGAACGAAGACTTATTTTTTGAGTACCATACAATGGATTGATAAAGAAAAGACCATTGTCTTTAACCGAGCCAACATATTTCCCAAAAAAAGTAAGTACTCTTGAGTGGTTTGGTTGTATAATCATCAGCCCTTTTATAAAAAATATAAAGGCAATGAAACTGATGATTGCGAGAGTAATTTGAACGCCACCATTTCCCCCTCTGTCAAAACTTTGAATTCCTGTTACAAATAACCAAATCGCAACAGCTAAAACAGCAAGGCTTATAATGAGCGCAAGATAACCGGACATAGGCTTTAAAATCTTTTCCATAACAATATTTTTATAATGATATCAAATTGATATCATAAAGATATAAGGTAATCTTCAATCTGCCAAAATATTTTTTTTAGGGAATGACTTCAAACAGGAAAACCTGATTTTTTTCGTCTTTTTGAAAATTATTATCTGCAATGAGTATCAGCGATTTGTTTCCATTGGCGAGTATGGGGCCAAATGTTATCCCCTCCACATTATCAATATATCTGCCTAAATCATCCATGTTGAGCAGAAGTTTCTTTGTAATAGGTTTATAGTCTTTTCGTTGATGCAATCCGGTTAAAGTAGAAACATCTGTAGCCAATGATATATCAGCCAAAAATAATTTGATAGTACAACCCGGCCGCCCGGTTGAATAAGACCTTTCCATCACCAGCATTTGATTATTATTGATCCAATAAATTTCTGAAATTCCGTTTACCCTAAAGGCATCAGCCGTTATGGCAGGGTATGCCACAGCATCCAACAAATAAGCATACTGAGCAACCGGTTTTCGGGTATGAGCGTCAAATTTAAGAATTCTGACCGGCGCCGCTTTGTAACCCACATCGGCACGAGGGCCATCTTCGTAAAGCGGCTCTTCCACACTTACATACAGATATTCTGCACCTGCATCAAAACTCGTTCCCTCAAATACGCCATTCACCCTTGGCCCTGATTCAGTGGTAGTCATTCTTAATTCTTTTGGGATAAAGAAACTATTTAAAAAATTTCCTTTCAAATCCATTTCATAAATAAAAGGGTCTTTGATATTCATTTTACCATCTCTGATTGCCCTGTCACCCTCACTTGACCAGACTAAATTTTTTTTAACCGGATTATATCTCAAAGATTCGGGATCGGCGGCATTTACGGGATCGGTTTTTAAAGAAGGGAATGGTTTCCCGTCAGGCTGAAGCATTGATGAAACAGCCGTAAAAAAAACGGTATCTATTTTATTACTATTTATCTGAATTTTTGCTGTATAAAATCTTGAAGGACTCGTAGCAGAACGTTCATCGCTAATAATAAAGTATCTGTCATTTTCTTTATCATAATCAATCCCTGACAATCCTCCAACCCAAGTGTTTTCATAATGTAAATTATGTGGTATTATATACTCATCCAAAAACTTCAATGAAGATAGTTTAGTGGCATGATTCAGAGAATGTTTTGCAGTTACACAACCACTAAGTAAAATAACTGTAGTAATTACGAAAAATAAAATTGATTTTTTTCTCATGGAAGAATTGATTGTTTTTTAGAATTATCAAGAATCAAACAAGCAAGCTACAAAGATTTAGTAAAAAAAAATATTACAAGCCATAAGCCGGATTCTGTTCTTTAAATATTTTCCGGCAATACCGAAAATAATTAAAGCGGCTATCATTTATCTGTTGATGCAGTTACCCGCAACAATCAATCTGCCTACCCTCCCCGATAGTAAGTTTACATTTTGCCGGGCAGGCAAAAAATCGGGGTTTACATGGCATTTCAGCATACAAGGCTTACCCGCAAAACATATTACTATGCAATGCCGTGAGCTCTTGCCTCACGTTTTCACCCTTACCCTGCCGGAGGCATGGCGGTAATTTTCTGTGGCGCTATCTGTTCCTGCCTATTAGCAAGACCCGGCTGTTTACCGGTGTACTGCCCTATGCTGTCCGGACTTTCCTCGGCATCAGAGACACCGCGATGGCCTGGCTTGTAATATTACAAAGTTAAAAAATTTACCAGAATTGTCAATTATAATTTTAATAGCTAATAAAATAAAGTATAAGTTTCAAACATGATATTTATTACTATTACTTAATTAACTTATATTTATTATTATTAACCATTTAGCTAATATTCCAATTAAACGAATAATATTCTTATATTTGTTAGGTGATAGCAGTCATAAATGGCGATATAATAAGGTCAGGCAAAATGAAGCCTGAATATTGGTTGAAGAACCTGAAATCGGCACTTCATTGTTTTGGTAAAACGCCCAAAGATTGGGAACTATACCGAGGTGATTCCTTTCAGCTTGAAATCAAAAACATAGATGCTGCCCTCAGCACTGCCATTCACATTAAAGCCATACTTAAATCCACGCCCAACTTAGATGTCAGAATGAGTATAGGAATAGGAAATAAAACTTATAGTGCCAAAAAAATAAGCCAGTCCAATGGCAGTGCTTTTGAAAATGCCGGAGTTCAATTTGATTTATTAAAAAAGGAAAAGGTAAATCTTTCAATTTGTTCTGGCAACAAAAGATTTGATAAAGAAATGAATTTATTCATTCGATTTGCGCTCACTTTTATGGATCGCTGGACGACCACTTCAGCTTCATTGGTTGCCCGGCTAATGAAAGAACCCGGTAAAACACAGTTAGAAATGGCTTCATTATTAAAAATCAACCAATCTGCAGTAAGCCAACGAAAAAAAAGGGCTAATCTGGATCTGATAGAAGACTTAGATAACTATTACAAACTTCGTATAAAGGAAACCTTTTCATGATTCTCCTACTTAAAATGGTATTAGCTCATTTAATTGGTGATTTTGTTCTGCAACCTGCTGTATGGGTAAACGAAAAAGAGCGATTATCGCTTCATAGCCCCAAATTTTATTTGCATCTGCTAATACATTTTTCCTGTATGGTCATCATCACTTGGGATGTCCAGTATGTACCCGGCATTGCCTTGATTACAGTTATTCATGGTATCATTGATTATTTAAAAATCATATACCAAAAAAACCGGCCAAGAATTGCCTTTTTTCTTGATCAGTTTTTACATCTTATTACCTTAGTGTTGTTTGTTTATTTTTATGATCCCAATGGATTGGCTGGTTTCAAGTGGAATAATACCTTCCTTCCTGTATTAGTGGGCTTGGTGTGGTTAACCACTCCCTGCTCTATTGTGATTAAAACCATTATTTCGTTTTGGTCTTTGCAAATACAATTTAAATCCACTGATATTGAAACAAAATCGCTTCAAAATGCAGGTAAAATTATTGGAGTTCTTGAGCGATTACTGGTTTTTGCTTTTATACTGACAAATCACTGGGAAGCGGTAGGATTTTTAATCACAGCCAAATCAGTATTTCGATTCAGTGATTTGAAGATAGCCCAAGACAGAAAACTGACCGAGTATATATTAATAGGAACCCTGCTCAGCTTTGGTTTGGCAATCATTGCTGCCATTATTACAAAACAAATTATGGTGTGGATTAATGCTTAAAAAATATTTCGGTAGCACCATATCCATAAGCAGGATGATATTGATTCACAAAATAACTCACTTCTTTTTTCAGCCTGAGGGCATCATGCACTTCATCACGAAGCCTGCCCGAACCCACACCATGAATAATAATCAGGTGGGGCAAATGATGTGCCACAGCAAGATCATAATATTTTTCAAAAGTTTTCATTTGCAGTGACAATTTTTCATAATTATTCATCCGTGTATAATCATCGGTCAACTTTTCTATATGCAGATCCACAACGCTTTGCGCAGGAGGCAAATGCTTTCTTGCCTCCTTAGCATTATAAATTTTGAAGCCTTTTTCTGACAATTTCTCCAGGGGAGACGGCGGTGGTGGTGTATATTTTCTTTCCGGATAATGCTCAAACAATTTAAACGAAAAAGAAGCCTGATTTTTTTGTCTGATTTCTGCAATTTTTGAAAAAAGCTGTTTAGGTTTCAGCTTTACCACCGATTCATAATGTTCTTCTTTTGATCTATCTTTTTTTACTAAAGAAAAATCAAATGAGAATGAAGGGCTGTCGCTCATATCTTCAAAAGGCACATCGTGGATATAGAAGTTTTCAAATGGCTGAACCGTATTTTTTAATTCGAACTCTGCCTCTCCAAAAAAGCATAGCCGATATGTAAAATAATAGGCAGTGGATGTGTTATTAACCAAATGAATCTTCAGTTCTTCTACTACTTCATCACCAAACTCATCCACATCGCTTATCGGAAGAATATGTAGCCAAACCCCGTCCTCCTTTCGTTCTGCTTTTTGCAAAGGCGCTTTTTCTTTGCGCACGTCATCAATATACTTTTTCTGTGGTTTAAATTGGTTTTTCTTTTCGGTAAAGTTCTTATAATAGGGAAAATCTATCTGGTCTATATAAACAGGAAACTCAACACCTCCCACATCTATCATCGCCATATTTTTATTAATAAAGTCAACAATCACTCCTTCTTCATTGGAATGAAGCACAATTACATTATCACCAATCTGAAATTTCATAAGAAAAATATTACATTAAACACAGGTTAAATATAGCTTATTTTTTCGCCAGCTTACTATTGAAGCGGCTGTAGGCAAAATAAATGACCAATCCAATGACAAGCCATACTACAAACCTAAGCCAGTTAGTATGACTCTCCTGTGCCATTAAATAAAAGCAACTTACCATCCCCAAAACGGGGATAAGCGAAAACTTTTTTAAAAAAGAAAAAACGGCTATAACCGGTATTATTATCCAAAATATCAGCATTGGAAAATTTTCTATCTTAAAAATTTCACTAAAATGCTCCGGAACATATTTTGCTACTAAAGCGAAGGAAAGAATGGTTAATAAAGGAATGATATACCTGCCATTAATGTAAGGAACTTTAAACTTAGATACCGGTTTGTCCTTTTTCTGGTCGAGTATGAGAATTCCTCCACACACCAAAACAAATGCAAACAGGGTGCCGATACTTGTAAGCGCCAAAACGGTATCAAGATTTAAAAACAGGGCTGGAATTGCCACTACCAATCCGGTTACGATTGTTGAAAAAGAGGGAGTTTGATACACCGGATGTATTTTTGAGAATATTTTCGGCAGCAGTCCGTCCCTGCTCATGCTCATCCAGATGCGCGGTTGCCCCATTTGAAATACAAGCATTACGCTTGCGGTGGCGATAATAGCGCTCACCGCTACAATTATTGCCATCATCTTAAGTCCTCTCAAGCCAAATACCATTGCCAACGGGTCGCCTACATTTAACTGTGTGTAAGGTACCATTCCCGTCAAAACTAATGCTACCAAAACATAAATGACAGTGCAGATGATCAACGAATAGATCATGCCTCTGGGCAGGTCACGTTGGGGATCTTTACACTCCTCTGCTGTTGTAGAAATGGCATCAAAACCAATGTAGGCAAAGAACACCGCCGACACGCCTTTTAATATCCCGCCAATACCGGTAGGTGTAAATGGCGACCAGTTATCTCCGTTGATATAAAATGAGCCTACAACGATAACTAAAAATATCACTCCCAATTTCAATAAAACCATAAGATTGGCAGAGTTACGCGATTCTTTGACTCCAATAAATACTATGTAGGTAATAATGGCCGTAATCAGCAAAGCGGGAAAATCCATGATTACTCTAAAATTACCGATTTGAGGTGCAGTTGTCCATGCAGTAAATTTTTCCAATAATCCATTGTCCAGAGAAGCCATAGCAGTTCCTCCATTTACCAATTCATTTACTTCCTTAAAGCCATGTTTGGCGGTAATGTAGTCCATCGTCAGCCAGTCCGGGATATGCATTCCGGCTGAGTTCAAAAGATTTGTGAAATAATCGCTCCAAGAAATAGCAACTGCAATATTTCCAATAGCATACTCCATCAATAAATCCCAGCCAATAATCCATGCAAAAATTTCGCCAAATGCCACATAAGAATAGGTATAGGCGCTTCCTGAAACCGGCACCATGGAGGCAAACTGAGCATAGCACAATGCTGCAAAGCCGCAGGCAAAAGCAGTGAACACATATAAGAAAACTACGCCCGGCCCGCCATCGGCAGCAGCTTTACCAATACTACTAAAAATTCCTGCTCCGATTACGGCAGCGATTCCAAGTGCTGTAAGGTCTCTTACACCCAGCACCCTTTTCAGCCCCAGACTATGATCATCGTTGTAGCCACTGGCAACATCCTTCAAAATAAAGTCAATACTTTTTTTTCGAAAAATAGACATGCGGTTTTTGTTTTGTGATTTATGATTGGTTATACAAGATAATCAATTTTTATTAATGCTCTCTCTTAACAAGAAAGGTTGCCAAATCTTTTAATGGTTGCTTTCTTTTTGAAACCACTGCCATATCATCAAAATGAGTGAGGGCATCATTTAAAAATTGTTCTTTAAGCTCCAACGCCCATTGATCAATTTTGCAATCTTTGTACAATTTCAATATGCTTTCCACTTTATCTTCTCTATCAATCTGCAACAATTGATCCAGTTCTTCTTTTTGAGCCGGATTAGCGGTTTCTAATGCACGAATCAATAAAAAGGTTTTCTTATTGGATTTTATATCACCACCAATTTGCTTACCAAATTTTTCGGTATTGCCAAACGCATCGAGATAATCATCCTGCACCTGAAATGCCAGTCCTATCTTTTTTCCTGCTTCATAAAGCAATTCCAAATTTCCCAAACTGCCTCCCCCCAAAATACCACCCATTTTCAGGCTGGCGGCTATCAATACGGATGTTTTTAATGTAATCATATTCAGATACTCATCGTAAGTAACATCCGTTCTCTTTTCAAAATCCATATCTAATTGCTGCCCCTCACACACCTGGGTAGCCGTTTCATTGAAGAGCGATAAAATGCGATGCAGCAGGTTTTTATCAATTCTGTTCAAGGCTTCATAAGCTTTAATAAGCAATACATCACCTGCCAGTAAAGCAGTGCTTTCACCATATTTGATATGTACGGTTTCTTTTCCGCGTCTTAAAGGCGCTTTATCCATTATATCATCGTGAATAAGGGTAAAATTGTGAAACAGTTCGATAGCTGCGGCTACTTCCCATGCATCAGGATTAATATTGCCAAAAAGCTGATTACCCATCAGACATAGTACCGGCCTGATTCGCTTTCCGCCAATTGTTAAAAAATAATTTACCGGATCATATAATGTTTGCGGGCTTCCATAAAACTGTTGATGGTCAAAAAAAGCAGAAAACTGCCTTGATAATTCATTAAAATTTTGCATATATCCAATTCGTGATTTAAATTCTATTATCTTATTCAGGTGCTAAAATAATATTTTATTTCAAGATAGATACAGCAACACTAATATTAGGCATTACAAATTTCTTAAATCCTCGATTTTCTCTCCCCAAACCTCTACCTGAAAGCATCCTTTGTACTTGAGGCAACCTCAACCTTAATCTTAGTCTTAGCCTCAATCTTAATCTTATCCTTATTACTTACCTCCATTTACCCATTCAAAATCAATATGCCGCTTTTCCAGATTAGCTGCTACCACTTTTATTCGCACTTTATCACCCATTGTAAAACGTTTATGCGTTTTCATGCCTATTAATGCATAATCTGAATCGGAGTGCTGAAAACTGTCAAATTCTGCCAAACTGGTAATGCTCACCATTCCTTCGCAAAGATGGTCCAGTGTTTCTGCCCAAAACCCAAACCTTGAAACACCGCTGATAATGGCATCAAATTCATCTCCGATAAACTGCTGCATATACTGTACCTGCTTGTACTTGTTGGCATCTCTTTCGGCTTCCATTGCCTGACGTTCCATATTGCTGCAATGCTTACATTTTTCTTCCATTTTTTTATCAATAGCAACCCTGTCTTCCAGCACCTCCAGTAAGATGCGATGCACCATTATATCAGGATAGCGCCGAATGGGTGAAGTAAAATGACAGTAATATTCAAAACCCAAACCATAGTGTCCTACATTGACGGCAGTGTATTTGGCTTTTGCCATAGTGCGGATTCCTAATTCAGAAAGCACCGCTTCCTCCGGCCGGCCCTGCGTATCTTTTAATAGTTTATTGAATGATTCTGCAATTGTTTCTGCGCTCGAAATATCAAATTTATACCCAAATTTATTGGCAAAGGCAATAAATGGCAAAAGTTTTTCCTCATCCGGTGTATCATGTATCCGATAAGGAAAAGGAATTGATTTGTTATTCATTTTTATCTTAGATACATGAGTGGCGACAGTTTTATTTGCCAACAACATCATTTCTTCAATAAGCTGATGTGCTTCTTTACTTTCCTTCAATTCAATGCCAATGGGGTTTCCCTGTTCATCCAGCCTGAACCGAACCTCCGTAGATCTAAAATTGATCGCACCTTCATCAAACCGGTATTTCCTTAAAGTTTGAGAAATATGATTCACTGCCAGAATAGCCTCGGAATGATCGCCTTTTCCGGATTCGATGATATTCTGTACTTCCTCATAGGTAAATCTTCTTTTTGAGCGGATTATTGTTTTACCCAACCAGTACTGTTTCACTTCAGCCTTTTCATTAAGTTGGAAAATTGCCGAAAATGTAAGTTTGTCTTCATCGGGCCGTAAAGAACAAAGCATATTGGAAATATGCTCCGGTAGCATGGGCACCACCCGATCCGGCAGATACACCGAAGTTGCCTTTTGATAGGCCTCATCATCTAAAGCATTTCCGGGGGTTACAAAATGGCTTACATCAGCAATGTGTACGCCAATTTCGTAATTCCCGTTTTTAAGTTTTCTAAAGGATATTGCATCATCAAAATCTTTTGCATCTTCGGGGTCAATAGTAAAGGTCAGATAGTTTCTAATATCCTTTCTTTTATAAAGATCTTCTTTGGTAATGGCATCAGGCAGTCGGGCGGCCACCTCCATTGCTTCATCCGAAAAATCGAGCGGAAAGCCATGCTCAAGTATAATTTCTTTCATGGCATTATCCGCAACATCCTCTGTTTTCAAAATAGAAACAATCGTACCTACCGGCCTTTTATCATCCTTCTCCCAGTGCAACATTCTCGCCACTACCATTTCGCCGTTTTTCGCTCCATTAAAATTTTCAATGGGAACATAAATGTCAGGCACTCCCCTATCGCGATCGCCCAGCACAAAACCAAACCCTTTGCTCATCTCAAATTTACCCATAAACTCCACTCGCTTACGCTGTACCACTTCGGTTATCTTTCCTTTCAGACGATTGTCATAACCAGATGTAACTTTCACCCTCACAATATCTCCATTCATTGCGTTCTTAATATCTTCAGGATTAACCAGCACATCTTCTTCCAATCCATCCACCAGCACAAACCCGCGTCCGGAGCGAGTAATCTCTAACTTGCCTTTTAATGTAGCTTCAGTGCTTTGTCTTTTCGCCTTAGTTTTTTTGGCTTTATTTCTTCTTCCCATTGTATTTATTTTCTATGTATTGTATTATGTGTTTTTCAAAAATAGTTTCTCCCTCAAACAGAAAATGGTGTGCCACCGGAATAGCTAAAACCGGAACATCAAGTAAATCCTTTTCAAATTCAAATAACCGCATGGCATCCTTTTCTGTGGTAATGATCGTTTTTTTATCGTTATTAATGGTAAAATATTTTTCCTTTATTAAATTAATTTCTTCTTTCGAAAAATGATGATGATCCGAATATTTTTGGAGGTGTATTCTTTTTACTTTTTGGTCAAGATACTGAATCAATGGAGAAGGATTGGCAATACCGGTAACCAATAATATTTCATTAAACAACTCTAAAGAAAAAATGGATTTAGTAAAAATATTGTAAGGCTCCTCGTATTTAAAACTTGTAAAAAGAACAATTTGATGTGAAAAAGGTTTAACCTGGTCAATAATCTTATTTTTATTTTCGCTGCTTAAATTGGCCGGAGATTTGGTAATAATAATAATATCAGCGCGTTTATAATTTGATTTAAGGTCTCTCAATTGACCGGCAGGCAAATAAAAATCGTTCACAAATAAATTGTCATATTCAGTGAGTAGCAGATTGAAACCTGCTTGTACTGCACGATGTTGAAATGCATCATCAAGCACTATTGCATCTATTTGAGGGGCATTTTTTATCAGTTCATTTATTGCCTGCACCCTGTTTTCTCCAACTGCTATTTTTGCATCAGAAAATTTCTTATAAAACTGCATAGGTTCATCGCCAATGTCATCTGCTTTAGTATGCTCGCCAGCAATTAAAAATCCTCTGGTTTTTCTTTTGTACCCGCGACTAATTACAGCTACCCTATATTTTTTGCTTAACAATTTCAGTAAATACTCCACCATTGGGGTTTTACCTGTGCCACCTACAGAAAGATTGCCAACGCAAATTACAGGCATGTCAAACGAAACCGATTTTTTAATGCCGGAATTATATAAAAATGAATGACAAGTAACACCCAGTCGGTAAAGCCATGACAGCGGTAAAAGGATTTTTGATTTTTTTTGGATGATCTTGCTAAAATTCATAAATATTTCCCGGAGTTATGCAATAATCCAAAGGTATGTCAAACTCATCGCTATCCAGAATTTTTTCTATAGGCGCAAAATAGCTTAATCCAATTTTCAGCGTATCGGAATTTGTTTCGCGTAAATATTTATCATAAAAACCCTTGCCATAACCCACTCTGTACCCCATTAGATCGAAACACAGCAAAGGCACAATTACCAAATCAATTTCTTTGGGATTGGCTCTTTCATCAGAATCCGGTTCAATAGTGCCAAATCGATTTTCTACAAAAAGCGTATTTTCATCAGCAATAACTGCATCCATCGTCCAGGTTTGAAAGTTGCACACAGGATATGCTACTCTCAAATCAGGATTTTTAAATTCCAAAAAACTGATAATGGATTCGGTTTTTACTTCCTTTTGATGTGGCATTTCAATATAGCTGAAAGCCAATGAAACTGGCGGCAAAATCATTTTCTGAAACTGAATTAAAATCAGGTCATCCCAGACAAGTTTATCTTTATCTGAAATACTTTTTCTTTTTTGCAAGTAAGTCCTTCTTGCTTCTGCTTTTGTCAAAATAGTTGCATTAAAATTTGGATCTGACAAATTTATTTATTCATTTACAAAAACTGAAAAAATAGTTGTACCATAGTTTTTTTCAAAACTGTACTTTTCAAATGCTTTATAATCATTGCGAGGAGTATGCTCCAATACAAACCAACCTCCGGGCTTTAGTAATCCCTTCTCAATAATAATTTTCGGGAGTTCGTCAATAGTACTAAGGGCATAAGGCGGTCCTGCAAAAATAAAATCATACTGTTGATGACACCCCTCCATAAATTTAAAAACATCCATTTTTATGAATTTGATATTTTCAATCATGAGTGTATTTGCAGTTTTTTTTATAAACTCAAACATTTGTGTGTCTTTTTCCACAATTGTGAGGTCTTCAGCTCCACGACTTGCCAGTTCATAAGTAATACTGCCAGTGCCGCCAAATAAATCAAGTGTCTTCATCCCTTCAAAATCAAGCCGGTGTTGCATTACATTAAAAAGCCCTTCTTTTGCCACATCGGTCGTAGGGCGGGTGTAAGGCATTTTTGCCGGCGGATTAATTTTTCTGCCACCATATTTTCCCGTTATGATTCGCATAATGACAACAGATTTAATGTCCTAAATAAATGAGGGGCAAAATCTATATTATTCTCTTTTATTTTCCATGAAGCGCTTTCAAATTCAATTATTAAAAAATACTGATACAGCGCTTTGTACAGTGAAGAATCCCTATCTATCAAACCTGAGATTTTAAGTACCAGTTCTCTCTGTTGTAAATCATGAGTTTCGCAAATCTTCAATAAATAAAACAACACATCATCAGGACTGGAGAAGTGATAGGACTGGGCTATCAATAATTTATTGCCTCTGGAAACAATCACATTAATATGATCATTCATAATATTTAGTGTAATATTCCCTCTACCCTTATCATCAGCCAGATTATTTAAGAACAAAGTTTTTAAATGAATTGGCTTAAATGTCCATCCTTCAGGGAAAGCTTCATGTAGCGGATAAGGAACAGAATAAATATTAGATAATGATAAACTACTAATCTGATTTTGCAAAACAATATCTGCAACATTATGGCTATTTAAGTAAAGCGCTGCATCAAAATCTTCAGTTGCTCTTTCTGTAGGCATCAAAACATTACTATTGCTGTCAATACAAAAATTTAGTTTAGAAAAATTTTGGTTTAAATGCGTTTGCTCCTTAAGCAACTCCTGCAGTGAAGTGGCATAGGCAGCTTTTGAGGCATACCAGCCCAATTCCAACAAGTGGTGTTCATCAGTCGTTATAGCGTAACCAATATAGCCACTTCCTATCTGAACCGACAATATGGAATGGTGCGCTTCAATAACATCTGAATATGGTATATAAAATAATTTTTGCAATTGATTCGATTTTAAAATAATCAGCAAAGATAGAAAAAGAACGAAAAGAAACTATTTCGATTGGTAGGTTTCTGTTGGTTGGTTAATCACTGCTTTGTCTTTATTTCCAATGATAGAAAGTTTAAAACCACTCATTATAAAATACAACAATAGTAAGCCCAATCCAATAACCAGCAAATACCACATAACAGGATTTTTTATTTTTTGAGCAGATTCTCCAAAAGCTTTGTTTACTTTTTTTACCTCCAGTATTTCTTCCTTTATGATTGCATCATGCACAACATTGTCTCTAATTATTTTCTCAGCTTTTACCCCTGTAAATGGAGAAGCGAGCGTGCTTGCCGGCGTAAATTTAATTTGATCATTTTCTTTAAACAGTATCCCAACCGACTCCCAATCAACTTTTTCACCGCCATGTAGTTTTTGCTTCAATGATTCGATAAAATCATCAAATTGCAAAACCACTTCATTTTTAGGCTGTTGCATCTGCGAAGATAACCAGCTATACAAATTATTTTGCTGATGGAGGTTTTCATTACACGCAATAGCAACCGAAGCGCCGGATGGCATAAAAAGCAAATCCCAGCCGGGTGCCTTAATTGATCGTTCTGAAAAATCAGACACTGCTTGTTTGGGCATGAGCACCAACGAACCGATACCGGGCAGGTTCAGGTATTTAAACTGAAATAGATACTGACTGAGTTGCTGATACATAATTATTTCTTTTGAGAGAACGAATATACAACTCCTCCCAGAAAATTAAATCCGTAAACAGGATATTGATTCCAGCGCTGATATTGCTGATTGAAGATATTGTTAAACTGCAACCATAACCCCAGCCCTTTATATACCTTCATTTCAGCTCCGAGGCTTATATCAAAAGCATCTTTCATCTTTAAAACCTGTCCTGTTTTTGAAAGAAAATGAGCGCCACCCAATCCTAAGGCATCTGCTTTAATCCAAAGGTCTTTCATAGCATTGTACCTTACCGAACCTTTTATTTCCATTGGCGATAATCCCCATGCTTTTGCATTATCCTTCAAGCCCGAAAATGTATTGGCTGTAACTCCGGCCAGCAAAGAAAACTGCTCTGCAACATTGTACCCAACCTCTCCTCCCAATGTCATAATATTCATTTTGCGCTCTCTTACTATTTGAAAAGATTTTCCATCTCCCGAAGGTGAAATATCATTGAGATACAAAGGCTGGTTCTTTACATTATTAACCCCAATTTTTGCGCTATAGGAAAAATGGTTTGACAATGATCCCTTTACTCCTCCATACAATTCTGTGATTGTAGTATTGAACAAGGTATCGGGGCTCCATAGCCAGGGATTTGTTTCTGCAAAATATTGATAGGTATTCTTTTTGACCCTTCCTTCAAATCCGCCTAATATGGTAAACCGCTGATCGGCTGTACCCACCTGAGCCTTCACTGCCGGTAACATTACAAATCTTGAATTATCCCATGAGGGACGGATTCCGGCATCTACACTAAAGGTTGGACTCTTATATTGCACCACCGGTTGAATATATAAAACAGCCGTTTTCGAATTATTCTGATTTGTTGCTTTTAAAACAGTATAATCATAACCGAAAGCTAATTTTGCGGCAAAGGCATCATTTATTTTTTTTGAAAAAGGAAGACCAATTGCAAAACTTCTTTCAATTGCTTTGTGGTTATCTGCAAATAAATCAATTTTCAGTTCGGGCGAATAATCAATTCCTAAGGCATTGGCCGACACATTTCTTATACCGGTTCTTATTTTAAAAGTTTGGAACTCCTGATGTAATGAATCTAAAGGGATAGTTAATGTTTCAGGCTCGAAGCCATATTTTTTTGTTTTAAAATTATTGGCTTCCACACTCCCACTCCACTCCAGAACCGGTGTCTTATAAAATCCAGCAGCCTTGGCATCAAACTTGCGATAATCCTGATACTGTCGTTTCCCTTCGGAAGATGTGTATTTACCATAAATATTTAAGCCGCTTGTCTTACCATCTCCAAAAGACAGCCCTGCCTGCGCAAAAGGTGTATTCAGATTGCCATATCCCAATTTTATGTAGCTGCTGTTACTCCATTGATGCTCGTCAATGGCCAATGTGAGCGGCCTTAATAATCCAGGGCGATAGGCAAATTCAAGATTTTGATTTGGAATATTGTATTGCAATTTAGGCTTCTCACCTTCAGGTGCAGCCGGTGATGCGGTAATATTAATTTTATTTAACCCTTTTAACTTAGGATTATACTCCGAAACAATATCCACCGTGCTCTTATCCGTTTTTTGTTGAGCAAATACATATACTTGAAATAATAGCATCAACAATATCAGAAAAACTTTATTCATCCCTTTGAAATTATTTCTTATTAATTATTTTAAAATTCTATTTTTTCTCGGCAGCAATCACTTGTTGCAATTTGGTTTTAGCTTCTGCCTTTAATGTTTCATCAATACCGTTTTCAACTACACTTTTATAAGTAGCTTTTGCATTGAAGTAATCCTTTTGCCTGAAATAAATATCACCCAGTAGCAAATAAGATTTTGTAACCCAATATCCATAAGAGCCCGATTTGTTTATCGTTTCAAATGCAGCTTTTTCCGCATCAGTCAGTTTGTTTTGATCAAACAAAATCGCTGCGATACCATATCTTGCTTCTGCTGCCAAAGCCGCTTTGTTTTGCGTAATCACAGCATTATAACTTTTAATTGCTTCTTCAAAATTTTTATTCTCTTGAGCTGCTTTCCCAATAACCAGATTGGCCAGGGCTTTATCATCGGTACTAACCGCCGTGCCCGCCAGCAATTCTCTTGCATTGGCAAGCGCCTCATTCCATTTTTGCAGTTGATATCTGCTTCTCAACAAACCACGTGCCGCTTCTGCTTTATTTTCGGAACCGGAGGCAAGAGAAGATAGTAGCTGGTAATACCGTTCTGCTTTTACATAATCTTTCTTTTCAAAATAATAAATAGATGCAACATTCAGCACCGCTTTTTCGGCAAACTGATTGGGCGCTTTGGCAGCCACGGCTTCATAGCCGAAAAGCGCTTTATCCCAGTCTTTTCTACCATGAAAAATTTCGCTTTTATAATATTGTGCATGTAGTGTATAGGCTCCCTGAGGATACTGTTTCAGGTAATTTTCAAATGCAACAAGAGCTTCATCCATATTTCCATCCTCATATTTTGTCTCGGCAATACTATAGCTGAGTGAATCGGCAGCATTGACCGAAATACTCTTTCCTATATTTTTCATATAACCAATATATTCGTCAGATTTACCTTCTTCCACATAAATTCTTCTGATATCATCTAATGCATCAGTTGATTCTTCGGTGTTAGGATATTTTTTAACTAAAGTTTGATACGTGTCCAAAGCCTCTTTGTTTTTATCCAGATTATAATAAGCTGTACCTAAAGTATAATACGCCCTTGGCTTGTAAGCATCTGTGGCAGTGGATTGTATTACTTTTTGTAAATAAGGAATTGCATCTGAAAATTTTTCACTACTCATGTAAGTAAGCGCTATTTCCATGTTGGCATCATCCTGCAAATCGGTTTTAGGATATTTACGTAAAATCTCATTCATCAATCCAATCTTGTCCTTAGGATTTTTTATTCCATCTATCATGGCGCTTTGGTAGGTGGCATAATCGGCGGCAGGCCAGTTATTATCTATGATCGTTTTATAAATTGCTTTTGCTTTAGTATAATTTTTCAGCATGTAATAACTGTCGCCCGTTCTCAAATAAGCATCTCTTTGTAAATCACTGCGGGTATTACCACTACCCACCGGTTCAAAGTTTTGCAGCGCCAGATTGTAGGCTTCTTTTTTGAGATAAGCATAACCCAGGTTATATTTTGCTGTAGTGGCATTAGCCTCTCCATTGGCGGGAGCACCGTCCTGCAAATAATTATTCAAAAACTGAATTGCATTGTCATTATTATTCTGCCGGTAGGCAATTTCACCCTTCCAGAAATAGATAAGCGCTTTCAGGTTGTTATCAGAACTGTTTTGAAGTGCACGGTCTAACAATCTGTCTGCCTCAAGCAACAGGCCATCATTTATAAGTTCGGTAGCTCGACCAAAATAAACTCTCGAAATCAATAGTCTTGTTTGAGATGTAGGATTTTTTATTTCTTCCAAAACATTAAGCGCATCTTTATAATTATTTGTGTTTGCAAGCGCTGCTACAAGCAGTTCTTTTGCCTCAACATTATATACAGACATGGGGTATTCTCTAACAAAATTTCTCAAGCCATTCAATGCTTCATTTTGATATCCTAAATCGTAGGACAGTTTTGCATATTGAAACTTAGAAATTTCCTTTTGTTCGTTGTTACTGCTATTGGAGGCGCAAAATAAAAAAGCACTTCTGGCATTGGCCTTTTGTCCTGTTTTCAGGTAGGCATCTCCCAACAGATACATAGCATGCTGGCTCAAGGCATCTTCGCCACCGCTCAGTTGCTTAAAACCTTCAATAGCTTTTTGAAAATCATTTGCTCTGTAATAAGAATAGGATAGTTCATAAATATCTTCTCTGGTTACTTTATTCGATTTGGAAACATACTCCTGAAGGTAGGGCAATGCTTTAGCAAACTCTTTTAACTCAAAATGGGTGTGGCCAATCATCTGCCTGAGTTGCAGGTCATACATTTGGGTATTGCCCATTTTCAATTTTCCTTCTGCATATTGGATGGATTTTTGTTTGTCTCCCTGCAAATAATAAACCTGAGCAATATAATAAGGCGCTACTGATGAAAATTCAGGATGCCCTTCAATAAGTAACAGGCTGTTTAACGCATCTGTATAATTACCTTCTTTGAAGGCAATCAATCCATAATAATAATTAGCTGCATAATAATCTACTGATTGGGTGTTGTTTTTTACAGTATATAAGAGTGGTTTTGCCTGCGCATAATCATCCAGAAAGAAATAGGAATAGCCTTTATGAAATTGAAAAGAAAATAACTGATCAGCTTCAATATTTGAAACATCTGTCATTTTATAATTTTCAAGCGCTTCTTTAAAGTTTTGGTGTCTGAAAAAATACTCTCCCAAATAAAAACTCATTCCTTCTACTCTTGCCTCATTTTTTGAAAGAAATATATAATTTTCAGCTCTTGTAACTGCCAGGTCTTCATTTTGCATCAACCCACAAACGATATCGTAAAACTCAATTTCCTGCACGGTTACCGGGTAGTTAGATGAAATGTTTTTTTGCAAATCTTTACTCAGCTCTCTGAACAAAGGATAAGCCAGACTATATTCTTTTTTCTGAAAATAGTCCTTTGCCTCCTTAAACCTCGCATCCGGATCATTGATAAAGGCGGTTGGTTGGGCCATTGAATAAAAAAAAACCGAAAAGGATATTATTATTAATAGAAGACTTTTCATGTTACCGATAGAATATTTATTTAATAAAATCAACATTGCGAATATTGTAAATATTTTTACCAATTCAAAGGATTCCTTTGCAACAGGTGTGGATAAGTAGGTAATAAAGGGCTAATTTAACATTTTGTTGGTAGATGATTTTATCATTATGTTTGTTACCTAAAAAATAGCAGGTTATTTTATGAAGTTATTAAGTAGTAAACATTCTGAGGCAGGTGTAAGCTTTTCTCTCTTATTGCTCAGATTTAGCGCCGGCGCTACCTTATTGGTAAATCATGGACTGAAAAAAATTACCGGATTTAATGAAATTCTGGAAAAGGGTTTTTTTGATCCTATTGGAATCGGGTCAAAAGCATCTCTATACCTGATTACATTTGCTGAGGTTTTCTGTGCCATTTTGATTATTTTTGGCTTATTGACCCGCCTGGCCACCATTCCATTGATTATAGGAATGAGTGTGATTGTTTTTTTGGTAAGTAAAGGCGATATCTTTGGGCAGGCCGAACTACCCGCTATATATCTGGCTATATTTATTGCGCTGCTTATCTCAGGTCCGGGTAGATACAGCCTCGATCGCATGATTGGTAAATAATTATTTATGTACACATACGAAACCAAGATAAGAGTTCGCTATGCCGAAACCGACCAAATGGGAGTGGTTTATCATAGTAATTATTTTCAATACTTTGAAGTAGTGAGAGCCGAATCAATACGAAGTATGGGGATAACCTATTCTGATATGGAGCAGATGGGAATCATCATGCCGGTAGTGGAGGTGAAATGCAAGTATATTAAGCCTGCCTTATATGATGACTTATTAACCATAAAACTGATTTTAAATCATTTGCCAACAGACCATAAAATTACTTTTCATAGCGAGGTGTTTAATGAAAAAAATGAGTTGCTGGCTATCGGCCATGTAGTGTTATATTTTATGGAGGCAAAAACAATGAAGAAAACAAAAATGCCAGAAACCCTTTATCATAAACTGGAACCCTATTTTGTGCAATAGTGGAAAATTATAGCCAAATAATTGAAACAGAACCAGCGAACAACGTAGTATATCCTCCCAAATATTTGGCAGAACAGGGTTCGATTACTGCCACGATTTACCGGTCGCTACTGAGTATTTTCTTTTTCCTGGGAGTAGGTTATTTCTTTTTTCAAAGAATAGATATCATCCTCATTCTTACCGCCATCATTTTATTTCATGAAGCCGGCCACTATTTTGCTATGCGCTATTATCATTATGCAGATTTGGGTATTTTTTTTATTCCGATATTAGGCGCTTTTGTTTCGGGTAGTAAAAGAGAAGTGAGCCAAAAACAAAATGCTGTAATACTGATGGCAGGGCCATTGCCCGGAATTATTCTGGGCCTCATTCTTTACTTTATCGATAAAAATATGGATGGCGGATGGTATTGGGGCGATATATCGGTTTATTACGTGTCCATTCTGCTTCTTTTTCTTAACTTATTTAATCTGCTCCCTGTTTATCCACTTGACGGCGGTCAGTTGCTCAATAGAGTTTTTTTAGACGAAGAAGGACTTTGGAGCAATATTTTTGTATGGCTATCTGCCATTGGTTTTGCAGTGCTGGCCTTCATTAGCGGTTTATACATACTTTTGCTTTTACCCTTGATGATTGTTTTTCGGCATGTAGGTACTAATCGTCATTTAGCCCTCGAAAAAGAATTGCTGGAAGAAGGATTTGATTTAGATACCTCTTATGAGGATTTGTCGGATGAAAAATATTGGACAATTAGAGCAGTAATTGTAAGAAACCTTCCGACCTTTGCGGGTGTAGAAGCAGGGCCGCCATACCAATATGATGTCAAAGAAGAAAAGATTGCACAAGAGGTGGAAGATGTGCTGCAAAGAAATTTACTTCTTGATATCTCAATGTTCGAAAAGGTGGCGCTGGCAATCATTTGGATATTAGCGCTTTGCAGTCCAATCATCTTTAATATTGACTTGAATTTCTTAAAGAATTTTTTACAATTTTGATTTTTTAAAATAAAATACACATGAAAATAGCAAAAGGACATCAGCCCGTAATGCCTTATCTGATTTTGAAAAACGCCGAAGGTTTTATTGACTTTACCAAAAAAGTATTTAATGCTTCGGAAGTTTATAAAGGTTATGATGAAGAAAACCCCAACCAGATTGTTCATGCCGAAGTGCAGATAAACGGATGTAATATAATGATGGCAGATGTAACGGAAGATTTTGACACGGCCAATGCCAATTTGTTTATTTATGTTGATGATGCTGATGAAACCTACCAACTGGCGCTTCAAAATGGCGCTACCGTAGTCAATGAAATAGCCGACCAGAGTTATGGACGTGGCGGGGGCGTGAAAGACCCCTGGGGAAATGTATGGTGGATTTCTTCAATGATCTAATTTTTAAATTATTTTTTGCACCTCCGACAACTTCACATTTTAATACCTTTAGTGCTTGTTAAGTTTATTTAATTTTTTCTCAATTACTTTTTTATGAAAAAAATTACACTTCTTTTTTCGTTTGCATTTCTGACATTTTTACTTTCGGCACAACCTTCTAAATGGCAAAATCTCTTTAACGGCAAAGACCTTAAAGGATGGAAGCAACTGAATGGCAAGGCCAAATATGAGGTAAAAAACGGAGCTATTGTTGGCACAACAGTTTTGGGAGAGCCTAATTCCTTTTTGGCTACCGAAAAAGATTATGGCGATTTTATTCTCGAACTCGAATTTTTGGTGGACAGCACCATGAATTCGGGAATACAATTCAGAAGCCTGAGCCTTCCTGAATACCGAAATGGCAGGGTTCATGGCTATCAATACGAAATTGACCCCTCTCCTCGTGGATGGACTGCTGGCATATACGATGAAGCACGCCGCGACTGGCTGTATCCGCTTGATCTGAACCCTGCTGCAAAAACTGCTTTCAGACAGGGAAAATGGAACAAAGTGAGGATAGAATGTATCGGGAATTCAATACGAACCTGGATAAACAGCGTACCGGCTGCGCATTTGATTGACGATGTTACCCCAAAAGGATTTATTGCATTGCAAGTTCATAGCATCGGCAAAAAAGAAGATGCAGGTCGAAGCATCAGTTGGCGAAACATCCGCATCCAGACCGAAAATCTGAAAGCAAGTTTATTACAAGGAGTATTTATAGTAAATACCATCCCCAATAATTTGTCGGATGCCGAAAAGAAAAACGGAGTAAGTCTATTGTTTGATGGCAAAACCGACAAAGGATGGCGCGGTGCGTACAAAGATAAATTCCCGGAGAAAGGATGGGAAATAAAAGACGGCTTGTTATCAGTTTTGCCTTCGGGAGGTGGTGAATCAACAAACGGCGGCGATATTGTTACCGACAAAGAATACAGCGCTTTTATTTTTCAATTTGATTTCAAACTGACTGAAGGGGCTAACAGCGGCGTAAAATATTTTGTTACAGAAAAGGAACAAAATACCGGCTCTGCCATCGGGCTTGAATATCAGATTCTGGATGATGCAAAACATCCTGATGCCAAATTAGGCGCAATCGGCAATCGCACATTGGCTTCACTTTACGACTTGATACCTTCGCTTCGCGAACCACGCGCACGCCGGCCGATTGGAGAATGGAACCGGGGAATGATAGTAGTGCATCCCGACAACAGAATTGAACACTGGCTGAATGGCTGGAAGGTGCTTGAGTATCAGCGGGGAACGCCTTACTTTTATGCATTAGTAGCGCGTAGCAAATATGCCAATTGGGAAAATTTTGGAATGGCGCCTAAAGGACATATCCTGCTACAGGATCATGGCGACAAAGTGTCTTTCATGAGCCTAAAAATTCAGGAATTGAAATAACAGTATTTAATTGATTTATTCAAACCATAGCAAAAGAACTTTATCTTTATTTCGATTGCCATCTTTGTGCCGGCATTGAAAAAATTGCGTTAAAAAAAAATTTCAACCCGACCATTGCGAAAAAATTACTTTTTCGCGTCATTGGCACCGAAGTGAAGCCTAAGGTCGTTTCCAGACTAATGAGATTTCTCCGCTTCGCTGCGAATGACGGTCGGATAGTGGTATGAGGTTTTCATTTTTCCCGTGATTTCGATTGGAGTGAAGCGGAGTGAGAAATCTCCCCGTTTCAAAAACGATAAGATTTCTCCGCTTCGCTGCAAAATGACTGATATTTTAGCCATTATTTCGAACGAAGTACAACGAAGTGCGAAATCTTTTTCTTTTGATAACAATGAGATTTCTCCGCTTCGCTGCGAAATGACGGTTGGAGAAAGAAAAAAGAACCGCAAGACTACCTGTTTAAGCAGCCTTTACTTTTTATAAGAAACTCATTCGGGTTATCTTTGCAGTATGTCTGTTAATCAAATCAATTATAAAAATATTTTATCGGAACTTCAAACTACAAACACTACCTTGGTTGCCGTTTCGAAAACAAAACCCGCGCAGGAAATTCGTGAGTTATACGATATCGGTCAGAGAGATTTTGGAGAAAACTATGTGCAGGAGCTTACCGAAAAGGCAGAAATGCTACCCAAAGATATTCGCTGGCATTTTATTGGTCATCTGCAACGCAATAAAGTAAAATACATAGCGTCCTTTGTACATCTCATACATGGCGTGGACAGCGAAAAACTTCTGAACGAAATAAATAAAGAAGGCCGGAAAAATAACAAAGTGATTAATTGTTTGTTACAAATTCATATCGCTCAGGAAGAAACTAAATTTGGTTTCGACAGGCAGGAAGTTACCGATCTGATGGATAAAATCAAATCTGGCAAATTGGTTTTCGAACATGTAAAAATATGCGGACTGATGGGCATGGCTTCCTTTACAGAAGACATGCAGAAAGTGAAAGCAGAGTTTGAAATGCTACAGTCTCTTTTCAAGGAAGTAAAACAGTCATTTCCTGAAATGGATACGTTGAGCATGGGGATGAGCGGAGATTATAATATTGCAGTAGCTTCCGGAAGCACTATGGTGAGGATTGGTAGCCTTTTATTCGGAGCAAGGGTTTAAATTTAATACTTTTTGGAAAAATGTACCGGCTGATTATTTTCAGTTTTATATTCACTTTATTGATTTCCTGTAAAAAGGATGTCATTATACCACCTGTCATTACAGACCCTGTTGAACAGCCCGACACCACACAACTCATTGATTATAATAAAGATATCGCTATCGCAAACTGGAATATTGAGTGGTTTGGCGATGGGTCGATGTTTAAAGGAAACCTGAACGATCAGGAAACAAATGCCGGTAAAATATTGAAATACCTCAATGCTGACCTGTACGGTCTTTGCGAAATTGTGGATACTGCACGCCTCGGACGAATGGTGCGCAATAGTCTGGGCGATGAGTTCAGATACAATGTTTCCAATTATCCTACTTTTTCAAATGCACAAAAACTGGCTTTTGTGTATAACCGAAATATTTTCCGAAATGTAAAAACCAGACCTTTCATGGGGTTGAGTGCAGCGGCATACAACTATTTCGCCCAAAGATTTCCGTACCTCCTTACTGCCGATGTGGTTGTAAATGGCAGCAGGAATACCATCAGTTTTTTTCTGATACATGCCAAAGCCAACGCAGATGCAGACAGTTATAACCGACGGCTTAATGGGGCAATAGAATTAAAAGACAGTCTGGATTTGTACTATGGAGGAAAAAACTTCATGATGCTTGGCGACTTCAACGATCATCTGAATGGCAGTATTTTATCGGGTAAAAATTCTCCATATATCAGTTTCATCAATGATGCTAATTATGATGCTGTTACGCTACCGCTCAATACAACGGGTAATCAGTCAACAATCAATTTTAATAATTCAGTAATAGACCAACAGATCATCAGTAAAAACATGGCAGGATGGTATATCGGAGGTTCGGCCCAAATAAGAACCGATGTAACCAATGTAGTACCGGACTATCGCACCCGAAACACCAGCGACCACTACCCTGTTTCTTCGATGTACCGAGTGAAATGAGCCGTGAAGTTAATGGTCTGTATAGTTTTTTATTCGAGTATTTCTATCGTAAATATCCACCTGAGAAAAAGCGTTTAATTTTTTAAAAGCAAAGTAAAATTTTGCGTTTCTGCCTTAACAATTGCAAATTCAAATTTCCTTCTTTTCAGACTTATAAAAATGGAAGCAAGAAAAGTATTGGCTAAATTTAAGGTTCTTGTAGAAATTTTGCCGGTGACAAATAAAATTTTGAATCTTACTTTGGCTTCGAATCAAAAGGGTTTTGAAGATGCAATTCAATATTTTACTGCAATTGAGCATGACATGGAAATTATTACTACAAGAAGTAAGAAAGATTTCAAGAATATAAATTTACCTATATTAACGGCAAAAGAATTTATAATTCGTTAATTGTGGCATCGCCTATTAATTAAGGCTTCGTTGGTGGGTGCTGAATCTCAAAATTGCAACTTTTTTCACATTCCCTTAGCATTTTTGATGGGTTTACCCTATTTAAATATCAGTTTTGCGTTAAATTATGACTACATTTGTTTCTCATTTTAAACGAATCTTCTTGAAATTTACTGAATTTAATTTTGATTCCGGACTGTTGGAAGGTATAGAAGCAGCCAATTACATTAAAACTACTCCCATTCAGGAGATGGTAATTCCGCATATCCTTAATGGAAAAGACGTAATGGCGTTTGCTCAAACAGGAACCGGTAAAACTGCTGCTTTTTTGTTGCCACTTATTAATAATGTACTCACCAAAAAAGCAGGAACAGGTATTAAGTGTATGATTATTGTTCCTACACGCGAATTAGCTGTACAAATTTCACAGCACTTAGAAGGGCTGTCTTATTTTACGCCTATCAGTTCTATTGCAGTGTATGGCGGTGGCGATGGCAACGATTTTATACAGGAAAAAAATGCGCTGATTAAGAATGCCGAGTTTGTAGTATGTACGCCCGGTAAAATGATGGCTCATATAAAAATGGGTTACGTTAATCTGGAAGGATTGCAATATCTGGTTTTGGATGAAGCAGACAGAATGTTGGACATGGGCTTTTATAATGACATCATGTTTATTATTGGCAAATTGCCCCAAAAAAGGCAAACCCTTTTGTTTAGCGCTACGATGGCTCCCAAAATTAAGACCTTGGCGCACAAGATATTACGCCAACCGATAGAAGTAAGCCTTTCACTCAGCAAGCCGCCCGAAAAAATTGTGCAGCAGGCATTTATGGTTTATGACGAGCAGAAAACACCCCTTATCATTCATTTGCTGAAGGAGAAGCAATATCGGTCGGTACTTATATTTTGCAGTAGTAAACTCAGTGTAAAAAATCTTACCCGCGATTTAAAAAGAAAAGGTATCGTAGCCGCCGAAATACACAGTGATTTAGAGCAAGCGGAAAGAGAAGACATTTTAGTAGGGTTTAAAAGTGGCAGAATTCCGGTATTGGTAGCCACCGATATTCTCAGTCGTGGAATAGATATTGATAATATTGATTTGGTTATCAATTTTGATGTACCCAGAGACAGCGAAGATTATGTACACCGCATTGGCCGTACAGCCCGTGCGGCTGCCGATGGTACAGCATTTACCCTGGTAACCTTAAAAGAACAACGCAAGTTTCACTTTATAGAAAAACTGATTGGCAAGGATATTTCAAAAATGTCGGTACCTGAGCATTTGGGCAAGCAACCTGCTTATTCCCCTGCCCAAAAAAACGATAGCGCAAAACCTTCGTCTAAAAGAAACTTTAAACCTAAAGGTAAAAGACACCAATAGCATTGATTTTCAACTATTTAAGGATATGCGCTACCGCTTAGTAATTTCCAATTACTAAAATAAAGAACTTATTCATTGGGAGTGCTTCCCTCCTGCCTTTGTCCGCCTTCCTTTCTTTCCGGACGAGGAATTAACACTTTTCTGGACAATTTGAACTTGCCCGATTTTGGATCGGTGCCAATCAGCTTCACCTTCATGGCATCGCCTTCTTTCACCACGCCATCTAATGTTTCGAGGCGTTTCCAGCTTATTTCGCTTATGTGAACCAAACCTTGTTTACCCGGCAAAAATTCTACAAATGCTCCAAAAGGAACCACTGATTTCACCACTGCATCATACACATCACCTACAACCGGAACGGCTACTATTCCTTTAATCCAGTTTTCTGCTCTTACCACAGCTTCTTTTTCTACACCAAAAATGCTGATTTCACCCATATTGTTTACTTCTTCAATATTGATGGTAGTACCGGTTTCGCGTTGCATTTCCTGAATCACTTTTCCGCCGGGTCCTATTACAGCGCCAATAAATTCTTTGTCAATAAACATTTTAACCACTCTTGGAGCATGTGGTTTTACTTCAGCTCTTGCCTCAGGAATTGCCTCATACATGTGATTTAAGATATGCAGCCTGCCGTCTTTTGCCTGCAATAATGCTTTTTTCATCACCTCCATCGGTAGGCCATCAACCTTTATATCCATCTGTACACCGCAAATACCATCGCGAGTACCTGTTACTTTAAAGTCCATATCGCCAAGGTGATCTTCATCGCCCAGGATATCGCTTAGTACCGAAAATTTATCTTCCTTGGTAATCAATCCCATCGCAATACCGGCCACGTGTTTGGGAAATGGTACTCCGGCATCCATCAATGCCAGCGAACCGGCGCATACGGTAGCCATTGATGAAGAGCCGTTTGACTCCAGAATATCGCTCACTACCCTTACAGTATATCCAAAATCTCCATTGGTAGGCATCATTTGCTTCAAAGACCGCATGGCCAAATTACCATGACCCACCTCACGACGACCGGGGCCACGCATCATTTTTATTTCACCGGTTGAAAACGGTGGGAAATTATAGTGCAAAATAAATTTGGAATATACCGAAGTAGCAGCAGTTTCTATTAACAATTCATCTAAACCCGTACCTAATGTAACCGTTGTAAGTGATTGAGTTTCACCTCTTGTGAATAATGCCGAACCATGAGGAGAAGGTAACACATCTACTTCCATATCAAGCGGACGAATCTGCTCGAGGCTGCGTCCATCTAACCTTATTTTTTCATCCAAAATCATATCTCTCACCACATCATACTGAAGGTCGTGATAATATGTACCGGCTAATTTTTTCTGAAGATCTGTCAAAGGATTCTCCTCGGTAGCGCCTTCTTCAAGGTGCTTCATCAATTCTTCTTCAATAGCCTCAAACTTTTCGCTGCGCTCATGTTTACTGTGCTGGCCTTTTGCCACTTCATACACCTTTTGCTTGGCAAAGGCATATACTTTTTCTCGAATAGCTTCATCCTGTTCGGGTTTGGTATATTCTCTTTTGCCTGATACGCCTTTTAAGTCACGAAGTTCTTCTTGTGCTTTAATCTGAATTCTGATGGCATCATGTGCTTTTTCCAAAGCCTCAATCAGGTCGTCTTCACTACATTCCTGCGATTCGCCTTCCACCATTACTAAGTTTTTGACGCTGCCTGCCACTATAAAATCCATATCTGCAAGCTCCATCTGGCTGCGTGTAGGATTTATTACAAATTTGTCATTCACTCTGGCTACCCTCACTTCACTGATGATTTCTTTGATGGGCACATCAGAAACTGCTATAGCTGCCGAGGCTGCCAGACATGCCAAAGCATCGGGCAACACTTCGGGATCACTGCTGATTAATGTAACCAGCACCTGTACCTCGCAAAAATAATCATCGGGAAACAAGGGTCTCAAAGCGCGGTCAATCAAGCGGCTGATTAGCACTTCGTAATCGCTCAGTTTTGATTCCCTCTTAAAAAACGAGCCGGGAATACGACCCGCTGAAGCAAATTTTTCCTGATAATCTACTGTCAATGGAAAGAAACTCTGTCCTTCCTTAGGTTCTTTATTAGCTACTACGGTAGCCAAAATCATACATTTCCCCATACTTACGGTAACAGAACCGTCTGCCTGGCGGGCTAACCGCCCTGTTTCGATGGTTATTTCTCTTCCATCTCCTATATCAAAAGTCTTTCTGATTGGTTGTTGTAACATAAAAATCTGTTGTAAATATTATTGTTTTATTGGCTATGTACATCTTTAAGACTATTTGCCGCTTCATTTATGCAGCAAATGCACACCTCATCGTTAAAATTATTTAAGTAAAATAACTGTTATTAAAAACAGTATTTCCCAATATCCTGACGACATTGGGAAATATATTTTTATTGAGAATGATTGTTTTTGATATAACCAGCCTTGTTTAAGAATAATTTTTCCCTAAGCCGCAGCTTTGGGTATCCTTATTTTCTTAATCCCAGCTTTTCAATCAATGAACGATAGCTTTGCAGGTTGTGTTTTTGCAAATAACTCAATAAGCTTTTGCGTTTTCCAACCATTTGAAGCAACCCGCGGTGGGTAGAAAAATCTTTTTTATTTACTTTCAAATGAGCGCTTAACTGAGAAATACGCTCAGTCAATTGTGCAACTTGACCCTCAATAGAGCCGGTATTGGCGGCGTTTCCACCAAATTGTGTAAAAATTTCTGCTTTTCTTTCTTTTGTAAGTGGCATCTTTAAATTTTTAAAAAGTCATCCGATTATTAATATCCTTTATATTTTGGGCGCAAAGGTAATGAAAAATAGATAATTACAAAAGAATTATTAACAATAGGCCGGTTTTCTTAAAATAAAATACAGGGGAAAGAGTTACTCCTTCTCCTGTATTTAAAAATATTTAATAAATTTAGGACTTGCTATCTTCCGAAGGTTTGTGCTTACCCTTTGCTTCCTCCCCTTTTACATCTTTGATATCTTCACCTTTCAGATAGTGAGGTAGGCTCAGTCCGGCCATATTAAACAATTCATTTAGAGGCGGCACCGATTTCATCAGACCTGATACAAAATTGGCTGTGGAACCATTTCCGTTTTCAGTATTTCCGCTATCCCAAACCGTAATTTTATCAATTTTGATGTTTTTGATGGCTTCTACCTGAGTTCTCACCAGGTCAGGCAGCTTCTCTAATAATAACAACTGGAATGCATTGGTAGAATCACCTCCGGCAGCTTTTACTACCTTGTCATAACCATCGGCCTGCTTGGTTAGGATTTCAAACAATCCCTTTGCTTCAGCTTCCATTTTGGCAAAGATGGCATCTGCTTCACCTTTGGCCCTCAGTCGAATTTTTTCGGCTTCGGCCTCTGCATCTATGATGGCTTTCTGTTTAGCAATTTCGGTTGGGATAATTACGTTAGCATTTTGAGTAGAACGTTCTCTTTCAGCGCGTGCCTGCTCTGCTTTTTGTTCGGCAAGATAAGACTCTTCCAGTGCCTTCGCCGATTGTACTTTTTCGGCGGTTACTGCTATTTTTAG
>ENA-UOUJ01000340-UOUJ01000340.1-activated-sludge-metagenome-genome-assembly--contig:-NODE-340-length-35057-cov-13.737244_pt1 | contig 35057 bp, 28 predicted proteins | sample MGYA00249839_ERZ747224 | MGnify/ENA primary metagenome ERZ747224 (study PRJEB28782, sample SAMN03220277) | activated sludge metagenome | biome: wastewater; feature: sewage sludge; material... | reverse complement strand
GCCCCAGGTGAACAGATGCCAGGCCAGTTCGCGCATGCCCGAGGCGCGGAACCGCACGATCACCGATCCGTCCGGCTGGTCTTCCAGCGCCTGGGTCGGGTGCCAGCGCCAGCCCCGCGCCTCGGCCGCGCCTTCGGAGCTGATGCGCAGGGCCACGTCCTCGATCTGGTCCTGATAGATGCCGAACGACTGGCTGGCGAAGGCGCCCAGGTCGAAGTCGGCGGGCGGCGGGGCATGGCCGTCCTGGGCCTCGACCCCGCTCATCCGGTCCAGGCGGAAGGTCTGGACCTTGGCCGTCTCGCGGTCGGCGGCCACCAGATAGTTGGCCCGCCCGAACATCAGGCCGCAGGGCGCCACGCTGCGTCGTCTCGGCTCGGCGCCGGGCCGCGAATACAGGAAGCCCAGCGGCCGCTGGGCCAGCAAGGCGTTGCGGATTTCCGCCAGCATGGCCTCGTCCGCCGTCGGACGCGGCCCGGCCTGGACGGCGATGGTCTCGGCCCGGACCAGGGCTTCCAGATCCGGCGCCAGGCGGTTCAGGGTGGCGGACCGCATGGCCGCCTTGACCTTGCGCTCCAGCCCTTCCAGCGCCGCCGCCCGCGCCGGTTCGCCCGCCGCGCGCAAGCCTTGCGCCGCCTTGGTCAGCTCCAGCATCTCGGTCGCGGTCGGCGCCTGTTCGAACCCGTTCAGACCGCCCCGGATGCGCCACCGCTTGGTCGGCGGGTCCGACACCTCTTCCGCCAAGGGAAACAGCATCAGCACCGCATCGCGCATCCGCTCGGCCGTGCGACGGCCGACGCCCATCTCGCGCGCCATTTCGTCCAGCGTCAGCCCCTCGGCCGAGGCCGCCAGGCGCCGCGCCAGTTCGATGACCATGACCGCCTTGTCGTGCCGCATGCGCTGACCCTCCAAATGACACGACCGTTTCTGACGCAATGCCGCAGCATTGTCCACTCATCGGAACCGCCGACCAGATGTGGAGAACCCCCATGGCCCGCTTCGCCCCCGCCGCCACCGTCAACGCCAGCCGCTATCTGATCGTGCCGTGCGAGGCCGAAGGCTGCGCCGATCTGGCCGTTATCTGGGACCGGCTGGAGGAACAGGTGGTCGATGTCATCTCGGCCGCCGCCGCCGTGCGCTACACCGACGAAGACGCCCTGTGGGACGAAGGCCGTCCCGAAGCCCGGACCGACGCCCCGACCGACGCAGAGGTCGATTTCTGGGACGCCGCCGACCACCGCCTGGCGGCCTGAACCCTCAGTCCGGGTGACGTGCGCGGGTCGAGGCGGCGGACGCCACGGCCAGGGCCCGCACCACGTCCAGATCGATCTTGTTCAGGTCGGTGACGTAGACGCACGACAGGCTGGACTTGTGCGGTCCCAGCCGGGCCAGCAGGACCTCCCGCTCGGGAAACTCGGGCGCGAAATACAGCACCAGATTGGTCTTGCGCGGCGAAAACCCATGCAGCGGCCATTCGCCGGTCGGCCCCTTATAGCGGCCATAGCCGATGATCGACGGCCCCCACATGACGCCCTTCTCGCCGCTGACCTGGGTCAGAAGCTTGTGGATCACCATGGCATCGGCGCGGCGCTTTGCATGGTCGACCGTGGCGATGAAATCCTCGACCGGAACGTCGGTGGGTTTGGTCTTGGGTTCGGACGCCATCTACAGCCCCTTCACGATCCCTTCGACCATCTTCTTGGCGTCGGCGAACAGCATCATGGTGTTGTCGCGGAAGAACAGTTCGTTCTCGACCCCCGCATAGCCCGCCGCCATGCCGCGTTTGACGAACAGCACCGTGCCGGCCTTTTCGACGTCCAGAACCGGCATGCCGAAGATGGGCGAGGCGGGGTTGGTCTTGGCGGCCGGATTGGTCACGTCATTGGCGCCGATGACGAAGGCGACGTCGCACGAACTGAACTCGCTGTTGATGTCCTCCAGCTCGAACACCTCGTCATAGGGCACGTTGGCTTCGGCCAGCAGCACGTTCATGTGGCCGGGCATGCGACCGGCGACGGGGTGGATGGCGTATTTCACCTCGACCCCCTCCTCCTTCAGCTTGTCGGCCATTTCGCGCAGGGCGTGCTGGGCCTGGGCCACCGCCATGCCGTATCCCGGCACGATGATGACCTTGCTGGCGTTCTTCATGATGAAGGCGGCGTCGTCGGCGCTGCCCTGTTTGACCGGCCGGGTTTCGACGTGGCCGCCGCCCGAAGCCGCCGCATCACCGCCGAACCCGCCCAGGATGACGCTGAAGAAGCTGCGATTCATGCCCTTGCACATGATGTAGCTCAGGATCGCGCCCGAAGAGCCGACCAGGGCGCCGGTGATGATCAGGGCGATGTTCTCCAGCGTGAATCCCAGGGCCGCCGCCGCCCAGCCGGAATAGGAGTTCAGCATCGACACAACCACCGGCATGTCGGCCCCGCCGATGGGGATGATCAGGGTGGCCCCCAGCACCAGGGCGATGACGAACACCCCCCAGAAGGCCCAGGTCGCCGTGCCCCCCGACCCGATCATCACCCCGATCAGCAGCACCATCCCCAGGGCCAGGGCGATGTTGATCAGGTGCCGCGCCGGCAGGATGATCGGCGCGCCCGACATGTTGCCGTTCAGCTTGGCGAAGGCGATGACCGAGCCGGTGAAGGTGATGGCCCCGATGGCCACGCCCAGGCTCAGTTCGATGATCGAGGCGATCTTGATGCCGCCCGCCCCGTCCGAAATGCCGAAGGCCACAGGCGCATAGACGGCGCCGACCGCGACCAGGCACGCCGCCATGCCGACCAGCGAGTGGAAGGCGGCCACCAGTTGCGGCATCTGGGTCATGGCCACGCGGTTGGCGATCACCGCCCCGATACCGCCGCCGACCACCACGCCCCCCGCGATCAGCCCCAGCGTCAGCGGGTCCAGCGCCCCGGTGGTCCCCAGCGTCAGCAAGGTGACGCCGATGGCCAGGGCCATGCCGATCATGCCGAAGGTGTTGCCTTGGCGGCTGGTCTCGGGGCTGGACAGGCCCCGCAACGACAGGATGAACAGGACGCCCGCCGCCAGATAGGCCAGGGCCGCGATGGATGCGTTCATGGGTTCAGCCCCCCTGCCCCGGTCTCATGGTGCGCGTCAGCCGCCACAGGGCGGCGGCGATGAAGATCGGCCCCAGCACCAGCAGAACCCAGTCGAAGGCGCTGAGCGCCCGGCTCTGCACCAGCACCCGGGCGATGATGGCCGAAAACAGCAGCACCACGCCGCAGTCGCGAAAGCGCAGCTTCTGGATCGGATCGCGCACCCCCAGCCAGCTCCAGACCCACAGGCCCAGGCCGATGCCCGTGGCGGCCCACGAGGCGGTGACGGCGATGCGCACGGCGTCGGGCGTCATCGCGTCTCGGCCGCCGGCTTGGGTTTGTCCTTCTTGCGGTACATGGCCAGCATGCGTCGGGTGACCATGAAGCCGCCGAAGATGTTGACGCTGGCCAGGGTCACGGCCGCCACGCCCGCCCCCTTGGCGATCCAGCCGTTCACGCCGCCGGCGTCGCCCGACAGGGCCGCCGCCGCCAATATGCCGCCCACGATGATGACGCTGGAAATGGCGTTGGTCACGGCCATCAACGGCGTATGCAGGGCAGGCGTCACCGACCAGACGACATAATAGCCGACGAAGATCGCCAGCACGAAGATGGCCAGTCGGAAGACGGTGGGATCGACGTGTTCCATCAGCCTCTCACTCCTTCATGCACCACGGCGCCGCCGTGGGTGACGACGGCGGCTTTCAGGATTTCCTCTTCCAGATCCACCGCCAACGCCCCGTCCTTCACCAGCAGGTCCAGGAAGGCGACCAGGTTGCGGGCGTAAAGGGCGCTGGCGTCCGCCGCGATGCGGCCGGGCAGGTTGGCGGGGGCGACGATGGCGACGCCGTTCGCCGTGACCGTTGTCTCGTTCAGCTTGGCGCCCTGGACATTGCCGCCGTTCTCGATGGCCAGGTCGACGATGACCGAGCCGGGCTTCATCGAGGCCACATGGTCCGCCGTGACCAGCACCGGGGCCGCCCGGCCGGGGATCAGGGCGGTGGTGATGACGATGTCCTGTTTCCTGATGTGCTCGCCGGTCAGGGCCGCCTGTTTGGCCATATATTCGGCCGACATGGGCTTGGCGTAGCCGCCGGCAGTCTGGGCGTTGGCGAACTCTTCGTCCTCGACCGCGATGAATTTGGCGCCCAGGCTTTCGACCTGTTCTTTCGTCGCGGGCCGCACGTCGGTGGCGGTGACCACGGCGCCCAGGCGCCGCGCCGTGGCGATGGCCTGAAGCCCCGCCACGCCCACGCCCATGACGAAGACCTTGGCCGGAGCGACCGTGCCGGCGGCCGTCATCATCATGGGGAAGCCGCGGCCATAGGCGGCGGCCGCCTCGATCACCGCGCGATATCCGGCCAGGTTCGCCTGGGACGACAGCACGTCCATGACCTGAGCGCGGGTGATGCGGGGCACGAACTCCATGGCGAAGGCGGTTGCCCCCGCCCCTTTCAGCGCCTCTACCGTATCCTTCTCGCGATAGGCGTCCAGCATGGCGATCACGACCGCGCCGGATTTCAGGGCGCTGATCTCCTGGGCTGTCGGGCCGCGCACCTTCAGCAGGACATCGGCGTGGGCCAGGGCGGCCTTGGTGTCCTTGGCCACGGTCGCGCCGGCGGCGGCATAGTCGGCGTCGGGAATGGACGAGCCCAGGCCCGTTCCGGCCTCGACCGTGACGGTCGCGCCCAGAGCGATCAGCTTCTTCACCGTCTCGGGCGTGACGGCGCAGCGGGTTTCGCCTTCACGGCGTTCGCGGGTGACGGCGACGGCGACGGCCAAGCGAATCTCCCCGTTCGTTCGGAACGGTCAGACGTTAGGCCGAATGTCGTGGACCCGTCAAAGACGGGAGGGGGATCAGTGCGCCTGGGGCTTGGAGCGCAGGCCGAACCAGCCGACGACCGACAGCACGACAGCCGCGATCAGGCCGCCGATGAAGCTGCCGCCCGGCTGGAACCAGATCACCAGGAACAGGATCAGGGCGGCGGTGCCCAGCGTGCCCCATTTGGCCAGGGCCATGAACAGGTCCCAGGTCGAGACCTGCTCGCTGATCTCCTGCGAGCCGCGCTGATAGTCGTCGGTGTGGTCGGCGCCGGCCATGAGGGAATCCCGGATCAGAGAATTGGAGCTGTCGCCGCTCTTATAGCCACGCGCGCCGCCCGCTCAAGTCCATGTGGTGTCGATCTCAACGCGCCAGTTGCGGATGACGGGCTTCAAAGGGGGTGAAATTGTCGCCCACATCGACCGCAAGGCGACGCGCCTGCTCCAGATCTTCGCGTCCCGCGGCGTCGCCCAGCGCCAACCGGGCCAGGCCGCGACCATAGAGCGAAGCCGCCTGGTTCGGTTGCCCGATCAGAGCCTGATCATAGGCGGCGCGCGCCTCCTCGTACCGACCCAGTTGCAGCAGGACCAGGGCGCGACTGTCCACCATGCTGGCGTCGCCGGTGGCGGCGGCGACGTCGCAGTCGGCCAGGGCACGGTCCAGATCGAAGCCGGTGATGCCCTGGTTCCAGCACAGGGTGTTCATCAGCACGGGCGCGCCGCCGGCCATGCCGCGCAGGGCGTCGAAATCGGCCCGCGCCCCCACGGCGTCCCCGGCCCGCGCCCGCACCTCGGCCCGCATGGCCAGCAGGTTGAAATCGGCTGCAGAGCCGGCGATGGCGGCGTCGATGGCCTGCAACGCCTCATCGAACCGCCCCTGCCGCCGGCCCATGTCCACCAGGGCGTTCAGCGCGACGGCGCTGGTCGGCGCCGCCTCCAGCTTTTCGCGGATCAGAACCCCGGCCTCGTCGTAACGCCCCAGGCGGATCAGGGCGCGCAGTTCGCCCAACAGGCCGGTGTCGCTGGTCGGCGCGGCCGTCTTGACCGCGCGATAATCGGCCAGGGACCGGTCCCAACGGCCGATCTGGTGATAGGAAGCCCCGCGCGCCGACAGGGCCGTCGCATTCGAGGGGTTCAGCCTGAGCGCGACCGAGAGGCTGATGATGGCTTCGGCGTGCCGCCCTTCGGCCCTGGCCACCATGCCCTCGCCGATATTGGCCTCGACATCGGCCGGGTCCAGTTCCAGGGCGCGTTCATAGTCGGCGCGGGCGCCGGCGAAATCATTGGCGTCCAGCCGCACCTCGCCCCGCGTGCGCAGGGCCTGGGCGTTTTCCGGCTCTTTTTCGATGGCCGCGTCCAGCAGGGCGCGGGCGCCTTCGGTGTCGCCCGATCCCCACAGGGCCTCGGCCCGTTCGATCAGGGCTTCGGCATCGTCTTCACCCGGGTTCAGCCGCGCACGGTCGGCCACGGTGGCGGCATAGTTGGCCGGCGCCCGCAACCGGACCACTGTATCCCCAAGGGCCGCCGCCCGCCTGCGCGCCTGATCCATGTCGGCGGCGCTGATCTCGGGGGCCAGGCTGACGATGGTGCTGCTGACGGTGGCCACGCCATCCGCCATGGCGGCGCGGCGGTCGATCCGATACCCCCCAGCCTCCAGCGACTGGTCGCCGCCTTCCAGCTGGAAGCCCTCGCCGCCGTTCGGAAGCACGACCCGGATCGTCATGCGCGTCATCCACGGATGGGCCAGGGTGTAGGGCAGATCGGCATAGGGCGCCTGAAGCCCCTCGCGCTTGGGCTGATGAGGAATGGCGATGGCGGCTTCGGGAAAGCCCAGGACGCGCCCGCCGCTGGTGGCGACCCAACTCTGACGCCCGTGCGCGCGGATGGTCATCTGGAAGGTGTTGGCGTCGTCGTCATAACGGGTGTCGAACGAATCCATGCGCGCCGCACCGGCCTGGCCGTTCATCTGGGCCCGCATCTGGGTCTCCATCTGGTCGCGGGGCACGGCGCCGAATTGCTGGCGCGCCTGAACGGCGGCGTCGCCGCGATAGATCAGGCTGAAGACAAACGGCACCTCGGCGTCCAGCCCGGAAGAGGCGTCCACGTCCACGACCGATTCCACCGTCGGCGCCGACAGCGGCGGCAGATCGATCGGCAGCAGGGCGGCGCCGTCGGCGCGCACCGGCAGAGCCCAGCGATAATCCGGCGGGGTCAGGTCGGCCAGATCGCGATCCCCCACCCGCGCCCCGTCCATCCAGTAGGTCGCGCCATCGACCGTCGCGCGGACGATCACATGGTCGAACCAGCCGACGATCGGCAAACGGTCCGGCAGGCCGTCACCGTTGGTGGTGCTGACCATCACGGCCTCGGCCTCGATCCCCAGTCCGTTCAGCAGGGCCAGCAGCAGGACCGTCTTTCCCTTGCAGTCGCCATAGCGCGTGCGCCAGACCTCATCGGCCGACATGGGCACATAGCCGCCCTCGCCCATCGACAGCGCCAGGTAACGCACCTGGTCCTGAACCAGCCGCAGGGCCGCCGCCGCGCGTGCGGCGTCCGTGGCGTGCTCGGCGCGGATACGCTCGATCTCGGCCGTCAGGGGCGAACCGGCCTCCAGCGTCTGGGCGCGCTGATAAAGGGGGGCCATCAGAACCGACATGGCGCTCCAGTCGGCCATGTCGGTGATCTGGGTGACGCGACGCAGCTGGAACCGACCGGGCAGGTTGGCCGGCAGATGCTCGGGCGCCAGGTCGCGCGCTTCGATCTGATACAGCCAGTCACGGCCCGACCTTTGCGCGCGCACGTCGCTCCAGGGCGCCGTCGCCAGCGCCCGCAACGGCATGTCGCCCGGCCAAGTCGCCCGCAGCCGGTAATAGCCCACCGGCATGGCTGAAGACAGGCTGGTCAGATGCTCGCGATGGGGCGCCAGAACGCCGCCATTGTCGTGAACGGTCAGGACGGTCTCGATGATATCGCCGACCCGCAGATCGCGGGGCTGCAGCGTCGCCGTCAGACGACCATCCAGCATCGAGGATTCCAGATTGTCTTCGCGACGCAGGGTCTGAAAGGTCTGGCCCTCCAGGGCGTCGATGACCTGATCCCCCCGCAGAATACGCACCGCATGGATCACCAGCCGTTCGCGCGGCGGGCTCCATTCGTTGCTGATCGTGCTGACGTACGGCAGGCCCTGGCGCGTCTGCACCTGAATGCGGCGCAGGTGATAGGTGTGCACGCCCTCGGCGTCGAAACGGACCTGTTCGTCCACCGCCAGCAGACGGATGGGCGCATCGTCGGCGGCCGGAAGAGCGTCGGACGGAGGCGTGGGCACGACCCAGTCGGGAACAGGCCCGCGTTCAGGATCCTGGGCCAGACCCTGCGCCAGGGCGGGGCCGCCGATCAGGGTCACAGCGACGACGATCGTCGCGATCACAACTCGCAGCATGCCTCTCCCCGCGCTTTTGACGAGGTCTAGCACGGATCGGCGGTACGGCCAGATTGCACAGCCGCTGGTGGAAATCGCCGTTGCGTCAGCCCATGGCCTCGAACTGATCCACCAGCCGTTCAAGCCGGCGGCAACCGGCGCGCCAGAACTCGGGATCGCGCGGGTTCAGTCCGAACGGAGCCAGGGCCTCGACATAGGTGCGCGTGCCGCCGGCGGCCAGCAGGTCGCGATAAAGGGGCGTGAACCCCGCCGGATCGGCCCGTCGCGCCTCCATCAGCGCCGCCACCAGCAGGTCGCCGAACGCATAGGCGTACACATAGAAGGGCGAGTGGACGAAATGGCTGACATAGCTCCACCAGTGCTCATAGCCGGGGTTCAGCGTCACCGCCGGGCCCAGGCTGGCGCCCATCTCCTCCAGCCAGATCTCGCCGATCCGCTGGGCCGAGACCTCGCCCGCCGCTCGCTCGTCGTGGAAGCGGGTCTCGAAGCGGTGGAAGGCGATCTGGCGCACCACAGTGTTCAACCCGTCCTCGATCCGGCCAGCCAGCAGGCCGCGCTGTTCCGCCGCCGGGGCGGTGGCCAAAAGTCGGTCGAACGTCAGCCCCTCGGCGAAGATCGACGCCGTTTCCGCCAGCGTCAGCGGCGTGTCGCCCAGCAGCGTCCCCTTCTCGGCCGCCAGGGTCTGATGCACCCCATGGCCCAGTTCATGCGCCAGGGTCAGGACGTCGCGCCGTTCGCCCATCCAGTTCAGGAACACATAAGGGTGCCGGTTCGCCGTCACCGGGTGGGCGTAGGCGCCCGACTGTTTGCCCGGCCGCGCCCGCGCGTCGATCCACGGCCGGTCGAAGAACCAGCCCGCCCGCTCGGCGAAGTCGCCGCCCAGGTCGGAAAAACTGTCCAGCACGATCTGGCGGCCCGTGTTCCAGTCGAAGGCGCGCGGGGCGGTGGTCTCGATCGGGGCGTTGCGGTCCCACTGGTCCAGGGTCGCCTTGCCCATGGCCCTGGCCTTCAGGGCGTAATAGCGGTGCGACAGGCGCGGATAGGCGTCGGCCACCGCCTGGGCCATCGCATCCACCGCCTCGCCGTGCACCTCATTGCCCAGGTGGCGGCTGTCGGCCGGGCGTTTGAAACCGCGCCAGCGTTCCTCCATCACCTTGTCGACGGCGACGGTGTTCAGCACCAGGGCCAGGGTCGGAACCCGCTCGGCCAGCGCCTGGTTCAGCCCCTCGGCCGCCGCCTGTCGCCGCGTCGCCTTGGGATCGGACAGGCGGTTCAGCGCCTCGGACAGGGTCAGGTCGTCCTTGCCCGCCTTGACCCGCAGGGCGGCCAGGGTCTCGTCGAACAGGCGCGGCCATTGCGCCGTGATCGGCCCGCGCTCGGCGATGAACCGTTCCAGCTCGGGCGACAGCTCGTGCGGCTTCATGGCCCGCACCCGGCGCAGCCAGGGGCGCCAGCGCGCGGCCCCCGCATCGGCCGCCAGGGCCGCCTCCAGCGCCGCCTCCTCGATGCCGTTGATCTCCAGCGTCACCCAGACGGTCGGGGTGGCGATGGCGGTGATCTTTTCGCGCAGATCCGCCTCGAAGCCTTGCGCCGCCGCATCGTCGCGCGCCGTCGACGCCGCCAGGAAGGCGTAGGCGCCGATCCCGCCCAGGATGTCGGACGCCCGCTCATAAAGGCCGATGGCCCGGTCCAGCAGGCCACCCAGTTCCGCCGCATCACCGGCCGTGGCCGCCAGCCGCCCCTGCAAGCCGTTCAGCTCTTCGACCACGGCGCGGGCGGCGGCCAGGTCGGCGGCCAGCCGGGCGTCCTCGCGCGAGGCGTACAGATCGGACAGATCCCACAGGGGGGCGTCGGCGTTCGGGGCGGGGGTCTTGAAGGGGGCGTTCATGCCCGGATTAGTGGGGTTCGCGGCCGCCCGGCGCAACCGGCCGCTTTCCAAATCCGGCGACTTGGGCCAGCCTGTCCGCGACAAAAAGGGACGCGCCGATGACCCCGACCGACGATCATGGCCGCAACAGTCTGTCAGAGCACAGCTGGGGCGCGACGGGGGCGGCGCGCCTGGCGGTCGGCCTGGTCCAGGGGCTGCTGCTGGCCTGGCTGATCCACGCTGCATCCGGCGCGGCTCCTGCGGCGAACGGAGAGGTGGTGCGCCAGTGGCCGGCGACCCAGCCGCATCTGTACGGCCCGCTGATCCTGGTCGCCGCCTATCTGCCGCCGGTGCTGCTGGCGGGGATCGGTCGGCTGCGGCTGATGACCCTGTTGGCCTGGGGCGTCGGGGCCGGGCTGCTGCTGGCCTTTCTGGGATGGAGCGACATCGCCCGCCAGTCGGTGACCGAGACGCACAATCCGCCCTTCCTGGATTTCCCGCTGCTGCCCTTCGCGGCGGCGGCCCTGTTCATCGGCCATCACCTGATCCTGCCGGCCGACCGCGAGCGGCGGCTGATCGCGGCCTTCCCGACCTATTTCGACACCGCCTGGCTGGCGGGGGTGCAACTGGCGCTGTCGCTGGGCTTCACCCTGGCCTTCTGGCTGCTGCTGAACCTGGGCGCGGCCCTGTTCGGCCTGATCGGCATCAAGCAGCTGAACGATCTGTTGCAGGAGACATGGTTCATCGTCCCGCTGCTCAGCGTCGCCTTCGCCCTGGCGGTGCAGCTGACGGACGTGCGGCCGGGCCTGATCCGGGGGGTGCGGACCGTGGCCCTGATGCTGCTATCGTGGCTGTTGCTGGTCATGACGGTGCTGGTCGGCGGCTTCCTGGCGGCCCTGCCCTTCACCGGCATGGAAGGCCTGTGGAGCACCGGCAGCGCGACGGCCCTGGTGCTGGCGGCGGCGGGCGCCCTGATCATCCTGATCAACACCGCCTATCAGGACGGCCTGCCCGACAACCGGCCGCCGGCGGTGCTGCGCGCCGCGGTGCGCGTGGCGGCCGTGCTGGTGACCCCCCTGGTCGGCATCGCCATCTGGGGCCTGTCCCTGCGCATCGGCCAGTATGGCCCGACGCCGGACCGGATCATTGCGGCGGCCTGCATCGTCGTGGGGGTCGTCTATGCCGCCGGTTACGGCTGGGGCGCGCTGTCGCCCTTCTGGCGGGGCGGCGACTGGATGAAGCCGCTGGAGCGGACCAATGTCTTCGCCGCCGTGCTGACGGTCCTGGTCATCGTCTGCCTGTTCACCCCCATCGCCGATCCGGCGCGCCTGTCGGTGGCCAGTCAGGTGGCGCGGCTGAACGCCGGCAAGGTGGCGCCGGACCGGTTCGACTATCGCTTCCTGCGCTTCGACAGCGGCCGCGCGGGCGAGGCCGCCCTGGCCCGACTGACCCGATCCGACGATGCCGAGATCGCCCGCCGCGCCCGCGAGATGCAGGCCGAAACCAACCGTTACAGCGCGCCGGATACGACTCTGCCGGCCGTCACGCCGGTGTTCGAGGTCTATCCCCTCGGTTCAGCCGCGCCCGAGGGCCTGATCGCGCCGGTGATGGTCGGCGATCCGCGCGCGGCCTGCGTCAAGGCGGGCGACTGCGTCGTCACCCAGATCGACCTGAACGGCGACGGCGCGCCCGAGGCTCTGATCGCCACCGCTCATTCCGTCGAGATGTTCCAGAAGACGGACAAGGGCTGGACCTCGCGCGGGGCCTTCCGCCCGGCCGTCTGCGGCGATGGCGCGCGCAACGCCGCCGACCCGCGCCAGATGATGCGCGACGGCCGCATCGCCGCGCGCGAACCGATGTGGCCCGACCTGAGCATCGGAGATTCCCCGGCGCGGCTGGACCGCTGGCCCTATTGCGACGGGCAGTCTTAACCCGGCGGTCACCACGCCTGCCAACGCGAATTTCACCTCATCGCCCTAGAAATCGTCCCGAAACGAGCCAGTCCCGCCAAGAGGACGGCCGATGCTGATGATGGGTGACCCGCATGTCCAAGACCGTTCTGGTGGTCGATGACGATCCGACCCAGCGCCGCCTGATGCAGGCGGTGCTGGAGCGCGACGGTTACGCCGTGGCCCATGCCGAGGACGGGGGCCAGGCCATCGACCGCATGACCGCGGGCGGCGGAGCGGATCTGGTGCTGCTGGACCTGGTGATGCCGGGCCTGTCGGGGCTGGAGACCCTGGCCGAGATGCGGGCGGCGGGCGTGACCGCGCCGGTCATCGTGCTGACCGCCAATGCGGGGGTGGAGACGGTGGTCAAGGCCATGCAGGCCGGGGCCCAGGACTTCTTCGTCAAGCCGGTGTCAGCCGAGCGGCTGCTGGTGGGCGTGTCGAACGCCCTGGCCCTGATCCGGCTGGAGGCCGAGGTCGGCCGCCTGACCAAGCGGGTTCAGGGGCGCGCCAGTTTCGATGATCTGGTCGGCGACGGCCCAGCCATGCGGATGGTCAAGTCGCTGGGTGCGCGCGCCGCCAAATCGACCATTCCGGTGCTGATCACCGGCGAAAGCGGCGTGGGCAAGGAAGTCATCGCCCGCGCCCTGCACGGCGCCAGCGACCGGGCGGGCAAGCCGTTCGTGGCGGTCAACTGCGGCGCCCTGCCGGTCAATCTGATTGAATCCATCCTGTTCGGGCACGAAAAGGGCGCCTTCACCGGGGCGGTCGAAAAGACCCTGGGCAAGTTCCGCGAGGCGGACGGCGGCAGCCTGTTCCTGGACGAGATCGGCGAACTGCCGCTGGACATGCAGGTCAAGCTGCTGCGCGCCATCCAAGAGAGCGAGGTCGATCCCGTCGGCGGCAAGCGGCCGGTCAAGATCGACGTGCGCATCCTCTCGGCCACCAACCGCGACCTGTCGCAACAGGTGACCGAAGGCGGTTTCCGCGAGGATCTGTTCTATCGGCTGAACGTCTTTCCGATCGAGGCGCCGGCCCTGCGTGACCGGCGCGAGGACATCCCGGCCCTGGTCGATCGCTTCATCGCCCGCTTCAACGCCGAGGAAGGCAAGCGGGTCGCCGGATGCGCGCCCGAGACCCTGGCCCTGCTGCAAGGCTTCGAGTGGCCCGGGAACGTGCGCCAGCTGGAGAACGCCGTGTTCCGCGCCATCGTCCTGGCCGATGCGCCCTTCCTGCAACCGCACGATTTCCCGGCCATCTCGGGCCTAGCCGCGCCCCTGCCGGACGCGTCTGACGCGCCTGCGCCGACCCCGACCGTCGAACTGCCGCCCCTGCCCGAGACGCCGATCCGGGTGGTGGACGACCGCGGCCATCTGCGGACGCTGGAGGAGATCGAGCGCGACCTGATCCAGCACGCCATCGAGGTCTATGCCGGCCACATGAGCGAGATCGCGCGCCGCCTGGGCATCGGCCGCTCCACCCTGTACCGCAAGGTGCGCGAACAGGGCCTGGAAGGGGCGATCAAGGAGGCGGGCTAGAGCGAATATCCGGGTTCGGTCGAGTCCAACTCAACCGAACGGGGACCGGCCGACGGGTTTCAGGGGCCGGGTTCAGTCCGAATGTCGCGCGGCGTCCTGAGCCCCCGCGTTGATCTGGTCCAGTTCGAACCGGATCGCCCGGCGGTTGCTTTGCGCGACCCGCTTGTAGCCGACGAAGCCCGTGACGAACCCCCCCAGCGTGATCAGGCCCGCGATCAGCAGGTTGTTCATGGCCGACCATCCGTAGAAGGCCGAAACCGCCAGATCCCCGCCCAGCGCGACCACGGCTACGCACAGACCGGCCATCCAGGCCCCCCCAGTGGGTGCGGGCGCATAACGCTCTGCCCGATCCTTTGCCAAAACCTGCCGCGCGTCCTTGTCCATGCGCTCAATATAGGCGCCGGTTGTGTCCGTAAGGCGTCTAGGCCGCACAATAAGCTAGATGTCGTCGTTTTTGATCGCCGACGACCGCTTTGACGCTGCGCCCTTCGCCTTCTTCGTGATCTCTTTCAGCTTGCGGCCCTGCATCGCCGACAGGGCCTGGCCCGGCGCGCCCTTTTCGGGGTCGGCGAAGGCGCGGCCGTGGGTCTTCACCCGCTCGCTGACCGAATCCAGGAACTCGCCTTCCCATTCCGAGAGCTGGACGCCGGCCTTCTCGGCCGCGCGTTTGGCGCGTTTCAGGGCGTTGACGGCCGCGCGCTGGGCGGCCTTGCGCTCGGCCTCGAACGGGCTGGGCGGCGTTTTCGATGCGGACGCGGATCGAGGGCCGCCCTCGGCGGGCGGCTTTCGCGGGCCGAAGCCTGTGCGCTTGAGGCTCAGACCTCGCCCAGGGCCGACAGGTAGAGGTCCAGGATCGCCTCTTCCTCCTGACGCTTGGCCTTGTCCTGCTTGCGGATGCGGATGACCTTGCGCAGCGTCTTGACGTCGTAGCCTTCGCCCTTGGCCTCGGCGAAGACCTCCTTCTGGTCGGCCATGACGGCCTGTTTGTCTTCTTCCAGACGCTCCAGCCGCTCGATGATGGTGCGCAGCCGCCCCTGGGCCGACGAGGTCAGAACGTCGGGGGAGGCGTCGAAGGAAGCGTCGTCGGGCATCTTTGGTCCTTGTGCGCTATCGCTCGGGACGCGGTCCCTCGCTGCTTGAGCGCGTATGAGTTTGGGTCAGAGAGGCTTAACCACGCCCCGCGCGCGGCCTCAACGCCAGGCGCGAAAAAGGCCACGGACAAAGCCCGCAGCCTGTGGATTTTTTCGCCGTGTCAAAGCGGCGCGCCGAGAGCGCGCTGCGGGCTGAAATCAGCCCTGCTTGGCCTTGAAGCGCGGGTCGGTCTTGTTGATCACATAGACCACGCCCTTGCGACGCACGATCTTGCAGTCGCGGTGGCGACCCTTGAGCGACTTGAGCGAGCTGCGGACCTTCATGGTCTTCGTCCTGAGGCAAAGCAAAATAGAAAAGCCGCGGGCGGACCTGCGGCGGAGCGGTGCGTATAGAGAGGGCTGGCCCCGGCGTCAACCGGGTTCGGCGATCCTTGGAGGCCTGGCCTCCGAGTTGAACGGAGGGTCTTCGGGCTTGCACGCCCGACGCGTCGCCCCTCCGCCACCAGGCCGTCAGAAGGAACACGCGGGTTTTATCCGGCGGCCGTTAACAAGCCGCAATCAGGCACGGTTATTGCTGGATAAACCACGCCTGCCGCAACGCTTCGCGCGCCCATGCGCTAAGATGATGTGGCAACCGCCATTCGGGATTCGGGGAGACCGCCCAGAACCATGCGTATCGATGCTCGCCTGCTGCTGATCGGCGCCGTCGCGGCCTGTGCGCCGATGATGCCGGAATCGCCCACGACCCAGCCGCCGGCGCCTTCGCCGCTGATTCCCGCCCCGACCCCGACCCCGACCCCCGCCCCGGCGACGCCGACCGCGCCCGCCCTGCCCGATGCGGCCGGGTTCGAGGGATGGAAGCAGGGCTTCCTGGCCCGCCACGGCGGCGCCCGCCGCGCCGCCTATGAGCGCGAGATGGCCGGGCTGACGCCCGATCCGTCGGTCGTGCGCCTGGACAACAACCAGCCCGAGTTCAGCCGTCCCGCCGGCGCCTATGTCCAGAACGCCGTCACCGCCACCCGCATCGCCCAGGCCCGCCAGCGCATCGATCGCGTGCCGTGGGGCGTGGTCCAGCGCACCGGTGTGCCGTCCGAAATCCTGGTCTCCATCTGGGCCCAAGAAAGCGCCTTCGGCCAGGTCCAGGGCGACTATGACGTCATCCGCTCGCTGGCGACCCTGGCCTATGACGGCCGCCGCCGCGACTGGGCCGAGGCCCAGTTGAAGAATGCGCTGGACATCGTGCTGGACGGCCGCCGCTCGCGCGCGGGGCTGAAGGGCAGCTGGGCCGGGGCCATGGGCCAGACCCAGTTCATGCCCGACAACTATCTGCGCCTGGGCGTCGACGAGGACGGCGACGGCCAGGTCGATATCTGGAACTCGGACGCCGACGCCCTGGCCTCGGCCGCCAATCTGTTGGCGCGCGCGGGCTGGAAACGGGGCCAGAGCTGGGGCTACGAGGTCACCGTGCCGTCCGGCTTCGACTACGCCCTGGCCGAGGGGCCGCGCCATGACTGGGCCTTCTGGGCTGCGCGCGGTGTGCGGTTGGCCAATGGCGGCGCGCCCAATGCGGCCGAGGCGGCGGAACAGGCGACCATCCTGCTGCCCCAGGGCGCCAATGGCCCGGCCTTCCTGGCCCTGCCCAACCACTATGTCATCCGCGCCTACAACAACTCGGTCAGCTACGCCCTGGCCATCGGCCTGACGGCGGACGGCATCCAGGGCAAGCCGGCCCTGAGCCGCGCCTGGCCCAATGACGCCCCCCTGACGCGAGATCAGCGCATCGGCGCCCAGTCGGCCCTGACGCGGCTGGGCTATGACACCAAGGGGGTGGACGGCGTGGTCGGCGCCAACACCCGCGCGGCCCTGCGCCAGTGGCAACAGGCGAACGGCCGCACGCCGGACGGCTATCTGACCGCCGCCTTGGCCGACGAGCTGATCCGACGCGGACAGTGATCCCCCGCCCCATCCCGCCTTGACTTAACCGGGCCGGGCGGGATGAAGGACGGGCGGCCCCTCCCCCGCCGCGCCTGCCCCTTGCGTGGTTCCCATGTCCCGTGTCCGCAACGCCGCCCTGCGCGCCAAGATCATGTCGGCCCAGGATGCGGCCGCCCACATCCGCCCCGGTTCGGCGGTGGGCATGAGCGGCTTCACCGGCTCGGGCTATCCCAAGGTGGTGCCGCCGGCGCTGGCGGCGCGGATGCAGGCGGCGCACGATGCGGGGGACGTCTTCCGCGTTCGGGTGTGGACCGGCGCCTCGACCGGGCCGGAGCTGGACGGCGCCCTGGCCCAGGCCGACGGGGTCGAATTCCGCCTGCCCTACAACTCGGACCCCATCGCCCGCGACAAGATCAACGCCGGGCGGATGGAATATCTGGACATGCATCTGAGCCAGGTCGCGCCGATGGCGTGGCAGGGCTTTCTGGGGCCGCTGGACACCGCCGTGGTCGAGGTGTCGGCCATTCAGGAGGACGGGTCGCTGGTCCCCTCCTCGTCCATCGGCAACAACAAGACCTGGCTGGACCGCGCCGACCAGGTGATCCTGGAGGTCAACGCCTGGCAGAACCCGGCGCTGGAGGGGATGCACGACATCTATTACGGCACGGCCCTGCCGCCGAACCGCGTGCCCATTCCCCTGACCCGCGCCGACCAGCGCATCGGCCAGGCCAGCTTCCGCATCGACCCGGCCAAGGTGGTCGCGGTGGTCGAAACCGAGGCGCCGGACCGCAACCTGCCCTTCGCCGCGCCGGACGACGCGGCCGCCGCCATCGCCGGCCACCTGATCGAATTCCTGAAGAACGAGGTGAAGCAGGGCCGCCTGCCCGCCGCCCTGCTGCCGCTGCAATCGGGGGTCGGCAATGTCGCCAACGCCGTGCTGGCGGGGCTTCAGGACAGCCCGTTCGAGCGCATGGCCGCCTATACGGAGGTGTTGCAGGACGGCATGCTGGACCTGCTGGATTCGGGCAAGCTGACGGTCGCCTCGGCCACCGCCTTTTCGCTCAGCCCCGAGGCGGCGGCCGACCTGAACCGCCGCATGGACCGGTTCCGCGACAAGATCATCCTGCGGCCCCAGGAGATTTCGAACCACCCGGAGATCATCCGCCGCCTGGGCTGCATCGCCATGAACGGCCTGATCGAGGCCGACATCTACGGCGCCGTGAACTCGACCCACGTCATGGGTTCGCGCATCCAGAACGGCATCGGCGGATCGGGCGATTTCGCCCGCAACGCCTACATTTCCTGCTTCGTCACGCCGTCGACGGCCAAGGGCGGCAAGATCTCGGCCATCGTGCCCATGGCCAGCCACGTCGACCACATCACCCAGGACGTGCAGGTGATCGTGACGGAGCAGGGCCTGGCGGACCTGCGCGGCCTGTCGCCGAAACAGCGGGCGCGGGTCATCATCGACAACTGCGCCCACCCCGATTACCGCGACGCGCTGGAAGACTATCACCAGCGCGCCCTGGCCGGGTCCTACGGCCTGCAGACGCCGCACCTGCTGACCGAGGCCGTGTCGTGGCACCAGCGGTTCGTGGAAACCGGCTCGATGAAGCCCTAACCGATCAGGGCGCGGGCGGCGGCGCGGGCCTCGTCCGTCACCTGGGCGCCGGACAGCATGCGGGCGATCTCTTCCTGGCGGCGGGCGTCGTCCAGGGGCTGGACCGTGGTGTGGGTGCGCCCCTCGGCGTCGGCCTTCATCACCTTCCAGTGGGCGTCGCCGCGCGCGGCCACCTGGGGGCTGTGGGTCACGACCAGCACCTGGGCGCCGCGCGACAGCCGCTCCAGCCGCCGCCCCACCGCTTCGGCCACGGCGCCGCCCACGCCCTGGTCCACCTCGTCGAAGATCATCACCGGCTGGCGCTGGCCCTCGCGTCCGGCCAGGGCCGCCTTCATAGCCAGGGCGAAGCGCGCCAGCTCCCCGCCCGAGGCCACCGAATCCAGCGGCCCGAACGGCGTGCCGGCGTTGGTGGCGATCTGGAACCGGGCCGTCTCGACGCCGCCGGGGCCGCGCCGCCCGGCCTCGACCGGCTCCAGCGCCACGCGGAACCGCGCGCGGTCCAGCTTCAGCGGACCCAGCTCCTCCATCACGGCGTCGGTCAGGCGACCGGCCGCCGCTTCCCGTCCCGACGACAGCATGGCCGCCACGGCGTCGTAATCCTGGGCCGCCTGGGCCGCCGCGCGACCGGCCGCCGACAGGGCGTCGGCCCCGTCCTCGATCAGGCGCAGTTGTTCGCGCAGGCGCACCCGCAGGTCCGGCAGGGCCTCGACCGTGGTGTTCAGTTTGCGCGCCGCAGCTCGCAGGGCGAACAGCCGCTCCTCGGCCCGGTCAAGCCGCCCAGGCTCGAAATCGAAGGCGTCGGCGGCGGCGTCGACCGCCGCCACGGCCTCGGTCGCCTCGACCAGCGCCCGGTCGATGGCCTCGGCCGCCAAACCCAGCCGGTGGATCACCGGATGTTCGGGATCGGCGCCCGCCTGGGCCGCGCGCTGACGGGCGTGTTCGACGGCGCGCAGGGCCGCCGCCAGCTTCTGGCCCAGCTTGTCGCCGCCCAGCTGGGTGCGGGCGTCCGACAGGTCGGCCAGGGCCTTTTCCGCCGCGCCCAGCACGGCGCGCTCGCCGGCCAGTTCGGTCTCTTCTTCGGCGCGAGGGTCCAGGGCGTCCAGTTCGGCCAGGTTCAGCGCCATTTCCTCGGACCGGGCCGCCGCATCGGCCGCCTGGGCCCGCAGGTCCGCCAGATGCGCCTCGGCCGCCTTCAGCCGTTCGGACGCGCCCGCCACGGCCGCGACCTGGGGCGCCAGACCGCCATAGGCGTCCAACAGACCCCGATGGGTCTTCCAGTCCAGCAGGCCGACGGTCTCGTGCTGGCCATGCACCTCGACCAGGCGGGCGCCGATCTCGCGCATCGCCGCCACGCCGGCCGGCTGGTCGTTGATGAAGGCCTTGCCGCGCCCGTCGGCCCCGACGACGCGGCGCAGGATCAGGTCTTCGCCCGGCGCGACCTCGAAGCCCCGTTCGGCCAGCAGCGCCAGCAGATCCTCGTCATCCGGGGCGGTGAAGACGGCGGTGGCCGATCCCTGTCTGGCCCCCGCGCGCACCAGGGCCGCATCCCCGCGTCCGCCCAGCGCCAGGCCCAGGGCGTCCAGAATGATCGACTTGCCCGCCCCGGTCTCGCCGGTCAGCACGATCAGGCCGCCCGGGACATCGAGGTCCAGGGCGTCGATCAGAACGATGTCGCGGATGGAAAGGGCTGTCAGCATGGGAATCGGCTTCCCACACTAACAGCCCGACCAGAACCGGAACAGAGTTAGAACAGCTTGCGCAGGCTGATGAACACCTGACGGCCGGTCGGGTCCATCTGATCCGGCAGATAGCCCTGGGGCGTGTCGCCGTTGGCGTCGCGCACGTCGATCCGTTCGTCGAACAGGTTGGAGACGCCGACACTGACGCGCGCGCCCTTCAGCCACGGATATTTGGCCACCAGCGACTGACGCTGGCCCAGATCGGCGAACATGTTCAGGTTCACCGTCATCAGGTCCGAGAAGAACAGATCCTGGCCGCCCATGCCGCCGCTGACGCGGGTTTCGTCGCGCCAGGTGACATTCAGGAAGGCGCCCATGCCGCTCTTGAACACGCCGGCCTGTCCCTGGACTTCGTGCCGGGGGCTGCCGCCGCGGCCGCTGACCGAGGCACCGTCCAGCAGATCCAGAACCGGCAGACCGTCGCGGATCAACACTTCATCCTGAATGCGCCAGGTGTGGTGCAGCGACAGATTATACCGCCCCTGTCCCGGCTGCATCATCGGGCCGCGCGGGCGGCCGCTGACGCGAACCTCGGTATTGCCGCGCCCGCCGCCGCCAGGGCCGCTGGTGGTCGACATCATGATCATGTTGCCGCCGCCACCGCGCGGACCAGCGCCGGGGCCGCGACCGCCAGGCCCGCCGGGGCCACCCGGCGGCTGGGCGCCCGCCGTCGGTTCGCCGAAGGCGCGGCTGAAGTTGAAGCCGGTGCGCAGTTCCTGCTTCTCGGCATAGGCATAGTTCACCGGCCGCGCGTCGATCGAGATCAGGTTGCCCGCCAGATCGCGCGTGAAGCGGCTGGGGAAGGCGGCTTCCAGATCCGGCGTGATCGTCGGGAAGGTGGCGATCTGGTTCTCGATCCGGCTGGCGGTGTAGTCGCTGGTGATCCGCAGATCCTCATTGGCCAGCGGCTGCCAGTTCAGGCCCAGCTTGAACACCTGGCGATCATCCGACGACAGATTGGCGTTGCCGCCGTCGATGCGGGTGATGTTGACGGTCTGGCCCGTGGCGAAATCGAACACCTGGACGTTCGGCGTCGAGACGACCGGATCGTTCAGTTGCGACACCGAAGGCGCGCCCTGTTCGGCCGTATAGCTGGCGATGAAGCTCCAGTCGGCGTGGGGCGACCAGTTCAGGCCGCCGCCCACCGTCGACAGACCGCCGAAGTCCGACAGTTCCTCATAGCCGATGTTGAAATTGGCGCTCAGGTCGCCGAAGGCCGCGCCGACCTCGCGCTCGCGATCGGTCAGCGGCAGGCTGAAGCTGCCCTGGAAGCTGGCGGTGTCGCGCGACTGGTCGCGATCGGTGATCACGCCCGAGCGGACGCTGGTGGAATCCAGGGTGCGGCGGTTCAGGCCGAATTTCAGCGTGCTGTTCATGCGCCCGGCCGGGCCTTCCCAGGGGCTGCCGCTGAACACCAGTTCGCTGTTGATCTGGCTGTTGACCGAGTTGGCCGTGTCGGCCGGCGCCCGGACCAGCAGGCCGTCGGCGATGGCGCCGAACGGATTGACGGTGGGGTCGTTGGCGTTCAGCCGCCCCTGCAGGGCGCTGGCGTCCAGGCCGCGTCCGGTCCGAGTGTCGGTTTCGGTGCGGTCATAGTTGCCGGTGAAGGTCCAGCGCCAGTCGCCGATGAAGCCGTCCAGCACCGTGGCCAGCTCCAGCGCCTGGGTGTCCACCTGGCGCGACATGGACGCCGGATCGTCGAAATAACGATACAGGGTCGTGGCGTTGGCGAACGGCGAAAAGCCGTTGCTGGCCGGCAGGTTCAGCACCACGCCGGGCAGGCCCAGATAGCTGAGCGACGAGGTGTCGGTCAGACCGGCGCGGAAGGTGCCGGTGGTGTTCTGGGTCAGGCCCCGGCTCATGGAGGCGTTGATCCGCTGCTCGTCGCGACGCGGCAGCAGGGTGCGCCATGCGGTGGCGTCCTCGGCCGTCCGCTGGCCCGCGCCGGGCACGAAGCCTGACAGGCCGACCGCGCCGCCGGCGGCCGAAGCCGGGGCCAGGGCCGTGGTCACGGTCGAACCAGCCAGGGCCGACAGCGCCGGGTCGATCTCGGCGCCGAACGTCGCGCCCGCCACCGTGCCCAGGCGCGAGAACGGCAGGCCGGTGTCGCGGGTGATGTCGCGTTCATCCTCGAACAGGGCCGTCTCGCGCGTGCCGCCGATATCCAGGTTCCAGCGGGTTGCGCCGCTGATGCTGAAGCCGCCGACTTCGCCGCTGAGGCTGGTGCGGCCGCCCTGGGTCGGCGTGCGGGCGCTGCCCTGGGCTTGCAGCGAGCGGAAGTTCGGTTTTAGGACGAAATTCACCACCCGCTGGTCGGCGCGATAGCCATAGGACAGGGCCACTTCCTCGGGCAGGATTTCGGTGCGTTCGATGGCCTCGGTCGGGATGTTGGCGATCTCGCGGAAGCCCGAGATGCGCCGGCCGTTGACCAACAGGATCGGCTGGCCGCCGCCGCGGCCGCGGTTGCTCTGGGTCAGCGGCTCGATCGCCGCCAGAAGCTCGCCGATGGTCGAGGCGCCGTAGGTGGCGATCATCGACTCGTCCAGAACGATGTCGGGTTCGATGTCGCCGATGACCGACCCGCGCCGCTTGGCGCCGGTGGTGGTCAGTTCGCCCAGATCATAGGCGGGCTCGGCGTCCTGATCGGCGGGCGCAGCCTGGGCGACGGCCGGGGGCGGCGTCTGGGTCGGGGCCGCAGGGGTCGCCTGCTGGGCGGCGCCGGACGGGTCCGTCGCCAGGGCGGCGGCGTGAAGGGTCAGGGCGAGCAGGCTCATGTGCGGTCCACAGTCGTCTGAATCAAAAGGAAGTTCCCGCAACGCCAAGGGCGTCGCGAGCCTGGTGACCTTAGCCGGACAGCGTCATGAAGCCGCGTTAATTCGCGGTCAGCCGCCGCCCCGATTTGGCCTTACCGTTGCAATCCAACGGTTAGATTCAGGCTTTCCGTCGGACCGACCGAAAAGAATCAGCCCGGGATGATCCGCGACAGCCAGCCCTCGCGACGCGTCTCGGGGGCGACCTGCGGACGGGCGCCCTGGTCGCTGAGCAGGTCGAAGGCCTTGGAGTACCAGACGCTGCCCGGATAGTTGTGGCCCAGCACGGCGCCGTTGCGCACCGCCTCATCCCGCAGCCCCAGCGACAGATAGACTTCGACCAGCCGATACAGGGCCTCGGGCGTGTGCGAGGTGCGCTGGAAATCGGGGTTGTCGATCACGGTCTTGTAGCGGTTCACGGCCGCCAGGGGCTGGTTGGCGCGCTGGTAATAGCGGCCGATGTTCATTTCCTTGCCGGCCAGCTGGTCGTTGACCATGTCGATCTTGACCAGGGCGTCGGTGGCGTAGCTGCTGCCCGGATAGCGGCGCACTACGTCGCGCAGGCCCTGCAGCGACGCCTCGGCGAAGGCCTGGTCACGGCCAACATCGACGATGCGTTCGAAATTGCAGATGGCCTTCATGTAGAAGGCGTAGGCCGCCGACGGATTGCCGGGGAATAGCTGGATGAAGCGATCCGCCGCCGCGATCGCCTCCTGATAGTTGTTGTTCTGATACTGGGCGTGGATCTGCATCAGGATCGCCCGGCGCGACCATTCCGAATAGGGGTGCTGGCGCTCCACCTCCTGGAAATAGTCCACCGCATCGCTCCAGCGCTTGCGCTGAAGGCGGTCATAGCCGGCGTTGTACAGCGCCTCGACCGGGCGCTCCTCATAGGCCAGCTTGGGCCGGGCGCGGCCGCCATTGCAGGCCGCCACAGAGGTGGCGGCGACCAGGACGGCCATCAGCATCAGGCCGGATCGGGACTTGGAGACGAACAAGGACGGCGACCTCAATAGACACGGCGACGGAACGGCGCAGCCGCGCCATCCCCCGAATGGGCGATCTCTACACCAGCGCCGGGATCGAAGCCAATGCGGTCGAAAACGCCCGCGCCGACTTGCCCCGTCCGGCTCTGCTGGTAAAGAGCGCGCCAGTTGAGCGCTGCAGTCGGCGTTCCGATGACGGCGAAAGGATGACCGGCCATGAAGCTGTTGTCGGGGAATTCGAACCGGACCCTGGCCAAGGCCATCGCCGCCCACCTGGACGCCCCCCTGACGCGGGCGCAGGTCAAGCGCTTCGCCGACAACGAGGTCTTCGCCCTGATCGAGGAGAACGTCCGGGGCGAGGACGTCTTCGTGATCCAGTCGACCAGCTATCCGGCCAACGACAATCTGATGGAGCTGCTGATCATCATCGACGCCCTGGTGCGGGCGTCGGCGCGGCGGATCACGGCGGTCATGCCCTATTTCGGCTATGCCCGGCAGGACCGGAAGACGGATGGCCGCACGCCCATTTCGGCCAAGCTGGTGGCCAATCTGATCACCCGCGCCGGGGCCGACCGGGTTCTGACCATGGATCTGCACGCCGGCCAGATTCAGGGCTTCTTCGACATCCCGACCGACAATCTGATCGCCACGCCGGTGCTGGCGCGCGACATCCGCGAACGGTTCGAAAAGCCGTCCGAGGTGATGATCGTCTCGCCCGACGTCGGCGGCGTGGTGCGTGCCCGGTCCCTGGCCAAGCGTCTGGACGCCGATCTGGCCATCGTCGACAAGCGCCGGCCGCGCGCGGGCGAAAGCGAAGTCATGAACATCATCGGCGACGTCGAGGGCCGCCGCTGCATCCTGTTCGACGACATCGTCGATTCGGGCGGCACACTGGTCAATGCGGCCCAGGCCCTGATCGAACGCGGCGCGACCGAGGTTTCGGCCTATATCAGCCACGGCGTCCTGTCCGGCCCGGCGGTCCAGCGGGTTCAGGACGGGCCGCTGAAACGCCTGGTCATCACCGACTCCATCGAACAGCCTGACGAAGTTTTGAACTGCGAGAAAATCGTCCGCGTTTCCGTGGCTCCGCTGATCGGCGAGGCCATCCGCCGGATCGCCAACGAGGAATCGGTCTCCAAGCTGTTCGATTAACGGTCGGAAAACCCTCTGGACCGCGATATAAGGCCGAAAAGCCTGATCGACGCCCTGGCGGCGTCGAACGTCCAGTTGGGGAAGAGTTCGTCCATGTCCCACACCTTCCTGCGTCGCGGCGTTTCCGTCGCGGTTGTCGCCGCCCTCGCCGTCCTGTCGGCCTGCGCCACGCCCGAGCCGGAACCGACGCCGCCGCCGCCGGCCGCGCCGCCGCCGCCGCCGCCCGCGCTCAGCCTGAACCGCGACGTGGCCGAGGCCGCCTCCATCTATGTCGCTTTCATGCGCGAGGCCGGAACCATTCAATCCGGCTTCACCACCGCCGAATCGATCCAGGACGCCATCCGTCGCGGCGCCGCCTATGAACCGGCGCAACTGTCGCGCGGCCTGATCGCCTATGGCGCCATCCTGGCCCTGCAATCGCCCGAGTTCGTGACCGGCGTGCGCAGCTTCGCCACCGACCCGGAACAGCGCGCGACGGTGGTGGCCCGCATCATCGCCGATCCCGCCTATGCCGCCACCCTGCCGGGCGCCGATGCGGCCGCCGGGCTGATCGTCTCGACCATCGGCGTGGATTCGGCCGCCATGACCGCCATCGCCGAGGCGGTGGAGGGCGACGCCTACACCATTCAGGAACGCCGCGACCCGCGCCGTCGCTGGGCCGTCACGCCCATCGCCAACCGCGCCGACCGCCTGGAAGGGGCCAAGACCCTGTCGGCGGCCCGCATGCTGCCGTCGGCCGAGGATTCGGCCCGCCTGTTCGCCGCCGCCCACGATGGCCGGGGCCTGAACACCACGGCCGCCAGCCTGCCGCCGCCCTTCACCCCCGCCATGGTCAACTCCCTGGCCATCGCCGCCCTGGCCGCCCTGGGCGCCGCGGGCGAGGACGGACGGGCCAACACCGAGGCGCTGACGGTCGAATCCAACAGCGAATTCTGCCTGAACATGTCCAAGCTGATGCTGTTCCAGTGCCTGGCGGCCTCGCGCCCCAGCTATGAGGACATGTTCTGCCTGGGCCGCCACGTCGCGCGCGACCTGGGCCAGTGCACGGCCCAGGCCCTGGCCCCCACGGGCCGCACGCCGGTGTCGATGGCCGCCGCCCCCACGGTCGCCGCCGACGCCGCCACGGCGTCCCAGAACGCGGTGCAGTCCGCGCCGAACTGACGCCAGACCCGCGGCCAGACCTGCGGACTGAAATCTGCTTCCCCCGGGCGGTTGCGCCCCGGGCATGATGCGTGTATTGACGCCCGCTCTTGAATTCGAGGGTTTCAACCCCGCCGCGCAGGCGATCCAGCGACGGCGTCTTTAGTTATTGAGGCGAGCCAGATGGCCGAGATCATCCTGAACGTCGACGTCCGTGAAGGCGTGGGCACCGGCGGCGCCCGCGCCGCGCGTCGCGCCGGCGCCGTGCCGGGCATCCTGTACGGTGGCGACAAGGCCCCCGTGCCGATCTCGGTGAACGAGAAGGACTTCAAGAAGTCGCTCTACACCGGCAAGCTGCTGGGCCACCTGGTGACCCTGAAGTACGGCAAGGAGACCCAGCCGGTCATCGCCAAGGCCGTGCAATTCGACCCGGTCAGCGACCGTCCGCTGCACTTCGACCTGATGCGCGTCGATGAGACCGCGCCGGTCAAGATCGAGATCCCGGTCCACTTCAAGAACGCCGACGAGGCGCCGTTCAACCGTCAGGGCGGCACGTTGGAAATCGTGCGCCACTCGGTCGAGATCCTGGTCCGCGCCGACAGCATTCCCGAAGAACTGGCCATCGACCTGGCCGGCCGCGAAGTGGGCGTGACCCTGCGCTTCTCGGACATCATCAACCTGCCGGAAGGCGCGGCGCCGACCATCGCCGACCGCGACTTCGTCATCGCCACCATCAAGACCTCTTCGGCCGGCCAGTCCGACGCCGGCGACACCACGGTCGAGGCCGAAGCCACCGAAGGCTGATCGCTCCACCGATCCCAGGTTACAGGGCCCCGTCCGGTTCGCCGGGCGGGGCTTTCCTTTGCCCCCGTGACGGGCCATGGAGAGCCCCATGATCATCATCGCCGGCCTGGGCAATCCGGGCGCGAAATATCAGGGCAATCGCCACAACATCGGATTCATGGCCGCCGACGCCATCGCCGACCGCTGGCGCTTCGGACCCGAGCGGGCGAAATTCCAGTCGGTGATCCGCGAAGGCGAGGTCGAGACGGCGGCCGGGCCGGTCAAGGTCCTGCTGATGAAGCCCCAGACCTATATGAACGAAAGCGGTCGCGCGGTCGGCGAGGCGGCGCGCTTCTACAAGGTTCCGCCCGCCAACGTCATCGTCTTCCATGACGAGATCGACCTGGCCCCCGGCCGGTTCCGCATGAAGACCGGCGGCGGCGCGGCGGGCCAGAACGGCATCCGTTCGATGATCAGCCAGCTGGGCGCCGACTTCCGCCGGGGCCGCATGGGCGTGGGCCATCCGGGCGAGCCGTCGCTGGTGCACGGCTATGTCCTGGCCGACTTCCACAAGGCCGAGCAGCCGTGGCTGGACGCTCTGCTGAACGCCTGCGCCGACGCCCTGCCCTTCGCCCTGGCCGGCGACGACGAACGCTATCAGGGCGAGGTGATGCGCCTGGCCCCCGCCCCCAAATACAGCCCCCGCCAGGCCGCGCGCGGCGAATAGACCGCCCGCGCCGCTGACAAACCGGCCCCGACCGGCTACAGCCTCGCGCCAATAGAGGAACTTCCTGCCCCATGGCCCTGAAAGTCGCGATCGTCGGCCTGCCCAATGTCGGCAAGTCCACCCTGTTCAACGCCCTGACCAAGACGGCGGCGGCCCAGGCGGCCAACTATCCCTTCTGCACCATCGAGCCGAACACCGGCGACGTGGCCGTGCCCGAGCCGCGCCTGAACCAGCTGGCCGAGATCGCCGGCTCCAAGGAGATCATCCCCGCGCGCATCACCTTCGTGGACGTGGCCGGCCTGGTGCGCGGGGCGTCCAAGGGCGAGGGCCTGGGCAACCAGTTCCTGGCCAATATCCGCGACTGCGACGCCATCGCCTTCGTCGCCCGCTGCTTCGTCGATGACGACATCACCCACGTCGAAAACCGCATCGACCCGATCGGCGATCTGGAGATCATCGAGACCGAGCTGATGCTGGCGGATCTGGAAAGCCTGGAACGGCGCCGGGTCCAGGTCGAGAAGCGGGCCAAGGGCGGCGACAAGGAAAGCCAGCTGACGCTGAAGATGATCGACCTGGCGCTGGAGCCGCTGCGGGCCGGCCGCCCCGCCCGCGTGGCCGAGGTGTCCAAGGAGGACAAGAAGGCCTGGGAGATGCTGCAGCTGCTGACCGCCCTGCCCGCCCTCTATGTCGCCAATGTCGATGAGGGTTCGGCCGACAAGGGCAATGAGCTGTCAGAGACCGTGGCCCAGCGCGCCCGCGCCGACGGCGCCGAGACGGTGGTCATCTCGGCCCAGATCGAATCCGAGATCGCTGTGCTGGACGACGCCGAACAGGCCGAGTTCCTGGAGACCCTGGGCCTGGAAGAGCCCGGCCTGAACCGCCTGATCCGGGGCGCCTACACCCTGCTGGGGTTACAGACCTATTTCACCGTGGGGCCGAAGGAAGCCCGCGCCTGGACGATTCCGGTCGGCGCCACGGGGCCGCAGGCGGCCGGGGTCATCCACACCGACTTTGAAAAGGGCTTCATCCGCGCCGAAACGGTGGCCTTCGACGACTATGTGGCGCTGAAGGGCGAGGCGGGCGCGCGCGAGGCCGGAAAGCTGCGCGCCGAGGGCAAGAGCTATGTCGTCAAGGACGGCGACGTGATGCACTTCCTGTTCAACGGCTGACGCGGCCGCGCCTCACTCCGTCGCCGGGCAGCGGCGCAGGGTCGCCGAGCCGCCCTCGCGGTCGACATAGGTCAGGCTCAGCACATCGCCGGTCACGGCCATGCGCACCCGCTCGCGCCGCTCCTGGCCTTCGGACAGGCAATGCAGGGTGGCGTTCCAGCCGCCCTGATCCTCGGCCACATCCGCGATCAGGCAACTGTTCTCATAGCCTTCGAACTGGGTGGCGGTGATCTGGATCGGACGGCGGTCGCCCATGGGGGCGGCGCACCAGGCCGCATCGGCGCTCCAGCGGCCGACGAAGCTGGCGGCGCCCGTGCCGGGACGCAGGCCCCCGGCAGGCGCGGCGGACGCCGGCGCGGCCGCGGGCGGCGGGGCCGGTTCGGTGGGCGGATTGGTCTCGGAAACCCCGCAAGCCGCAAGAGCCAGCAGCAGGGGCGTCAGCGTCAGTATCCGGGTCATGACCCGATAACGCCCAGCCTGGGCTCAGGGTTCAGACCGGCGACGTACGCCGCCGCCGGTCTGAGGTTCCTTAGGCCCTATTGGCGGGCCGAGTCACTGCGGGCGCGGATGGCGCCGAACTCGGACGTCGGCTTCCACTGGGGCCAGTCGTCGCTGTTGGCCAGGTCCTGACCCAGGCGATACAGCACGGTCAGGTTTTCGACCGCCGAGGTGAAGTCCAGCTCCTCTGACCATTCATCCGACGGCTTGTGATAGTCGGCCGCGAATTTGGCGCGCCAGGCGGCCCAGCCGGCTTCCTTGCCGCCCTCGACCCAGTCGACGCCGTGCCACGGCATCAGGGCCGGCACCCCCATGCGCGCATAGGGGAAGTGGTCCGACCGGTAATAGAAGCCCTGTTCCGGCTGGCCGTCGTCCGAGACATAGCGGCCCAGCGGCTCCAGGATGGCCTGCAGCCGGTCTTCCAGATCATTCTGGCCCTTGCCGAAGATCGGCAGGTCGCGCGTCGATCCCGACAGCGGCAGCATGTCGATGTTGATGTCGGCCACCGTGGTTTCCAGCGGATAGACCGGATCGGCCGTATAGGCGTAGGCGCCCATCAGGCCCATTTCTTCGGCCGCCATATGGGCGAAGACCACGGTGCGGCGCGGGCGCGGGGCGGCGGCGAACTGGCGCGCCATCTCGACCACGCCGATGGTCCCCGAGGCGTTGTCCCAGGCGCCGTTGTAGATGGTGTCTTCGCCGCGATGGCCGGGGTGGTTGGACGCGGTGCCGACGTGATCCCAGTGGGCCGAGAAGACCAGAACCTCGTCCGGCTCGGTCGTGCCCTCGATCTTGGCCAGCAGATTGTGGGTGACGACGGTGGTGATGCGCTCGTTCGTCTGCACCGACAGGCGCACGCCCGTCACCGGCACGGCGCGGAAACGGCCGCTGCTCGCATCGCTCAGGGCGCTGGGGTCCAGGCCGGCCGCCGCCGCCCAGGCGCCGCCCAGGCTGTGATTGATCGAGCCGGAGAACTCCAGATCCGCCGCGCCCGGCGCGCTCAGACGGGGCGATGCGGCCCCACGTGAGGCGCCGCGCCAGGCGGCCTCGGGATCGGCGCCCATGACCAGGACCAGCAGGCCCACGGCGCCGCGCTCGAACGCCTCGTCGGCCTTGCGGGCGACGCTGCTGTAGTAGGTGTTGTACTGGCCGTTGAACAGATCGCCTTCCGGCTCGCCCGCCAGGACGATGACCACCTTGCCGCGCACATCGACGCCGCCATAGTCGTCCCAGTTCCGCTCGGGCGCTGTGATGCCGTATCCGGCGAAGACCAGTTCCGCGTCGCGCACATCGGAGCGGCCGTCATTGGTGGCCGACCGCAGCACGATGTCGGTTCCCGGCGTCAGGGCGTGCACCACGCCGTCCGGGCCGGTCCAGGCGGCGCGAGCGGCGCCCTCGACCGGGGTGTAGCGCTTCATCTCGATGTGCTGCAGCCACTGGCCGTTCGGCCCGCCGGGCTGAAGCCCCATCTCCTCATACTGCGCCTGCAGCCAGTCCAGCGTCATCCGCTCTCCCTCGGTGGCCGGATAGCGTCCCTGGAAGGCGTCGCTGCTGATGTGGCGAATGCCGTCGCTCAGCCGCTGGGCCGAGAAATCCTGGGCCGAGGCCGCGCCCGCAGACAACAGCATGGCTGCGGCGGCCACGCCGCCGATGAAACGTCGAAACATCCTGAACTCTCTCCTGCCCCTGGGCCGCGCCAGATTAGCGCCCGATGCGGCCCGGGTTCATTACCATTCCGTCATGAAGCTCAGCGACGGCGCGCGTCGCTGGCGGTGCGGACCGGGCCGAACTCGGACCCCGTCTTCCACTGGGGCCAGTCGCGGCTGTTGGCCAGGTCGCGGCCGACGCTCAAGACCACATCCATGTCCTCGACCATGCCCATCAGATCCCAGTCGGGCGACCATTCGTCGTCGGCCTGGTGATAGCGGCGCGCTCCATAGTCGGCGGCCATGGCCTCGCGCTCGGCCCTGGGCTCGTCGCGGAAGGCGCCGCCGCCATCGGCATAGGCCATCGGCGCCCCGCGCTTGGCCAGGGGGAAGTGGTCCGAACGGAAGTAGGAACCGGCGGCCGGATTGCCCTCCGGCACGGCGGTGCGGCCCTGACGCTCGGCCGCGGCGGCCAGGCGCTCGTCCAGGTCCGACTGGCCCCAGCCGACGACTTGCAGGTTCTCGACCCGGCCATAGACGTTCATGGCGTCCAGGTTGAAGCCCGCCACGGTCGTCTCCAGCGGATAGATCGGATTGGCCGCATAGAATTCCGAGCCCAGCAGGCCGCTTTCCTCGGCGGTGAAGCTGATCATGACGATCGAGCGCTCCGGGCGCGGCCCCCGGCCCCAGGCGCGGGCCAGTTCCAGCAGCGCCGCCGTGCCCGAGGCGTTGTCGACCGCCCCGTTGAAGATGGCGTCGCCGTTGGCGTCCGGTTCGCCCACGCCGATGTGGTCCCAGTGGCCGGTATACAGGATGGTCTCGTCCGGGTGGGTCGATCCGGCCAGGCGGGCGATGACGTTGTGGGTCACGATCTGCTCGCTGGTCACGTCATAACGGGCGCTGATCCGGGCGTCAGCCAGGGTCACCGGCTGGAAGTCGCGGCTGCGCGCCTGAACCTTCAGCGCCTCGAAATCCTGGCCCGCGCGGCGGAACAGCTCGACCGCCAGTTCGCGCTGGATCCAGCTTTCCATCGGGATGCGTTCGGCCGAGGGGTTCTGGCGCACGATGTCGAACTGCGGCCCCGACCAGGAGTTGTTGACCGTGGCCCAGCCATAGGAGGCCGGCCCCGTCTCATGCACGATGATGACGCCCGCCGCCCCCTGGCGCGCCGCCTCTTCGTATTTGTAGGTCCAGCGGCCGTAATAGGTCATGGCCCGGCCGTTGAAGGTGTTCAGCGACGGCTCTTCGAAGTCGGCGTCATTGACCAGGACCACCAGCACCTTGCCGCGCATGTCCTGGCCCTTGAAGTCGTCCCAGTTCCGCTCGGGCGCCTTGATGCCGTAACCGACGAAGACCAGGGGCGCGTCGCGCAGATCGACCGCCGCGCCCGGCAGGCGGGTGGAGAAGACCATGTCCTGGCCCGGCCGCACCGCCTGGCTCCAGTCGCCGATCGAAAGGGTCGCGGTCGGGTTCGAGACGGTGAAACGGTTCAGGGTCACCGCCTGAGTCCAGCCGCCGTTCTCGCCGCCCGGCTGGAAGCCCGCGGCCGCATATTGCTCGCTCAGATAGCGGACCACCTTGTCCTCGGCCGGAGTGGCGATGCCGCGCCCCTCGAAGCTGTCGTCGGACAGGATGCGGATGTGTTCGTGCAGGCGCGCGGTGTCGAACAGCGGCGCGGCCTCTGCCGGCGCCCCCTGCCCGGTCGTGGCGCAGGCCGACAGAAGCGAGGCGGCCGCCAGGGCCGCGAGCGCGGAAAACTTCAGACGCATGACGATATCGGTCCCGAACCGTGAACAAACCCGGCGCGAACCCTAGACCATTTTCGGTTCAGTCGGAATCGACTGAACCCAGAACAATGGTCCAGAATTCACTCGAGCGAAGATCTGAGTTCAGTTGGACCTGCGTCCAACTGAACCGATTTCGCTCTATCGACGCCCGCCCGGCCTGTCGATGCGTGTCTAGGATGTGAAAAGCCCGCCGAAGCAGGGCTTCGACGGGCTTCCCGTTTCAACGTCGGCGTACTGGGGGAAGAAACTAGTGGGCCACGCCCTTCCAGATGCGGCGATAGCTGGCGTAGGTCAGGCCGGCGAACAGGATCAGGAAGATCATCACGCCCAGGCCGGTCTGTTTGCGCGCCGTGGCGTGCGGGTCGGACGACCAGGCGATGAAGGCGGCGACGTCCTTGGACATCTGATCCACCGTCGCCTCGGTGCCGTCGTCATAGGTGACCTGGCCGTTCTGCAGCGGATTGGGCATGGCGATGAAGCCGCCCGGCGGAACGTGGTCCGGGTCGCCGGTCCAGAACGGGGCCATGTCGCCGGCCATATAGGGGTTGTAGTGCTGACCCTCGCGGATCTGCAGGCCCGCCGGCGCGGCGCGATAGCCGGTCAGCAGCGAATAGATGTAGTTGGCGCCGTCGTGACGGGCCTTGCCCATCACCGACAGATCCGGCGGCGCGGCCCCGCCGTTGGCCGCCGCGGCGGCCGTGGCGTTCGGATAGGGATTGGGGAAGCGGTCGGCCGTGGTGGCGTCGCGGCGGATCGCCTCGCCGGTTTCCGAATCGATGTCCGCGACCTGGATCTCGGCGGCCAGCGCCTTGACGATCGGATTGTCGTTCGGGTTCGGATAGTGCGAGTCATAGAACGGCCCGGTCGGGTCGCCCAGGTTGCGGAAGTGCATCAGGTTCATGCCGTGGCACGAGGCGCAGACTTCGCGATAGACCTTGTAGCCGCGCTGCAGCTGGCCCTGGTCGAAGGTGCCGAACGGCCCCTCGAACGAGAACCCGCCCGAGCGCGGGTGCTTGGCGCCCCCGGCGGCCAGGGCCGGGGCGGCCGTGACCACCAGACCGAAGGCGACGGCGGCGGAAGCGAGGATCTTGAGCACGGTCTTGTTTCCAGCAGTCATCATCGACCTCAGCCCTTCTGCTCGGCGTCGGCGCCCGACAGCACCGGCTCGGAGATCGAGGCCGGGATCGGCAGCGGCTTCTCCTTCAGCCCCACCCAGGGCATCAGCACCAGGAAGAAGACGAAGTAGTACAGGGTGAAGATTCGCGTCAGCCACAGATACGAGTTCAGGTCGCCGTCGATCAGGGTGAAGGTCTTGAAGTGGCCGATCACCGGGGCGTCCGGCAGCTGCGCGCCGCACCAGCCCAGGCCGAAGCAGACGAACAGGAAGATGATGAAGAAGGTCTTCATCGTCGGGCGGTAGCGCATCGAGCGCACCCGCGAGGTGTCCAGCCAGGGCAGGACGAACAGCACGCCGATGGCCGCGAACATCGCCACCACGCCGCCGAACTTGTCCGGCACCGCCCGCAGGATGGCGTAGAAGGGCAGCATGTACCACTCGGGCACGATGTGCGCCGGCGTCTGCAGCGGGTTGGCCGGGATGTAGTTGTCGGCGTGGCCCAGGGCGTTCGGATTGAAGAAGACGAAATAGGCGAACATGATCAGGAACAGGATGATCGCGAACCCGTCCTTGACCGTGAAATACGGGTGGAAGGGCACGGTGTCCTTGGCCGTCCGCTCCTTGGGAATCAGGATGCCGACGGGGTTGTTCTGACCGGCGTGGTGCAGGGCCCACAGGTGCAGCACCACGCAGCCGGCGATCACGAACGGCAGCAGATAGTGCAGCGAGAAGAAGCGGTTCAGCGTGGCGTTGTCGATCGCCGGGCCGCCGCGCAGCCAGATCAGGATCGGCTCGCCGACCACCGGGATGGCCCCGATCAGGTTGGTGATGACCTCGGCGCCCCAGAAGGACATCTGGCCCCAGGGCAGGACGTAGCCCAGGAAGGCGGTGGCGATCATCAGGAAGAAGATCACGCAGCCGACGATCCAGATCATCTCGCGCGGAGCCTTGTACGAGCCGTAATAGAGGCCGCGCAGCATGTGCAGATAGACCGCGATGAAGAACATCGAGGCCCCATTGGCGTGGACGTATCGGATCAGCCAGCCGCCCGGCACGTCACGCATGATGCGTTCGACCGAGTCGAAGGCCAGGGCGATGTTCGGCGTATAGTGCATGGCCAGAACGACGCCGGTGGCGATCTGGATGACCAGGCACAGGGCCAGGATGCCGCCGAAGGTCCACCAGT